>RCNC010000004.1_pt1 | contig 229074 bp, 199 predicted proteins | sample 2041301 | NCBI WGS metagenome assembly RCNC01 (sample SAMN09708231, study PRJNA481090) | Marine sediment metagenome, whole genome shotgun sequencing project. | biome: marine sediment; feature: ocean; material: sediment; isolation source: Sewage treatment plant 13A marine sediment (STP13A) ...
GCGGTAGTGGCTCCGCCTTAATTCTGTTCATATTGCTAAAGGTCAGTCCGCACCTTCCAACAGCTAATTGTTCAATCAATACCCGCGGACTGGGAGAGCGCTTTCGACCACTCAGCCACCTCTCCGGTTTGGTTTTCTCTTTCTGCCAAATTCGGCAGCTCTTCGATCGGCGTCGCTGGTAGTGGCTCCGCCTTAATTCTGTTCATATTGCTAAAGGTCAGTCCGCACCTTCCAACAGCTAATTGTTCAATCAATACCTGCGGATTGCCCATGGGTCAAAACCCAGCCGCCGTCTCCGGCCGCGGGGAGTGCATATTACTGATGGGATTCGGTCAGGTAAAGGCGCTTTTAGCACTTATTCCTGATCAGATTCGGCTGTGCCGCCATCCTGGGCCGCTTTCTCGTTCTGAATCCGTTCATAGATCTCTTCTCGATGCACCGCTACTTCCTTTGGTGCATTGATACCTATACGAACCTGGTTCCCTTTCACCCCCAAAACAGTGATCGTGACATCGCTACCTATCATCACTGTTTCGCCGGCGCGTCGCGTAAGGATCAGCATGACTTCCTACTCCTGCCTTATATGGGCTCTAGCCCTTTTTCTTTACGACCGCATTCTCGTTAAACGCTTGTAATTGTAGACGAAATTGTCATCCATTGCCTATTAGTGGCCGATAGTGGCCGTTTTTGGATGGTTACTGGCGAAATCTCTGCAGTTTTAGCTCAGTTGCTGTGAAACCCAGGCGGAAACAGACGCCAGGGCAGCATCCAGGCTATCCGGGTCATTGCCGCCGGCTTGCGCAAAATCAGGCCTGCCACCGCCCTTTCCGCCCACTTGCTCCGCTACGGGCTTGATCACGTCGCCGGCGCGAATTCGGTCAGTATTGTTTTTTGTCACGCCCGCTGCCAGCCGGACTTTGCCGTTTTCGACTGATCCCAGTACGACTACCGCGCTTTGCAATTTATCCTTGAATTGATCAACGGCATCCCGCAGCGTCCTGGCATCCGCGCCATCCATTCGCATCGCCAGGATCTTTATTCCGCCCACCTCAGAAATGCTGTCTGACAGGTCAGCCGTTCCGCCTGTAGCGAGTTGTCGCCTGGCAGAGACCAATGCCTTTTCCAGTTCTTTGTTTTTTCGCAGCAGTTGTTCGACTTTGGCGGCAGCCTGATCGCGTGGACTTTTTAACAGCCGCGCTACTGCATCTAGTGCTTGCTGGTTTACATCGATCCACGCCAAAGCGGCTTTTCCGGTAACGGCTTCGATACGACGGATTCCGGAGGCGACACCACCCTCCGATGTGATTTTGAAAATGCCGATGTCACCTGTGCTGGCAACGTGTGTTCCGCCACAAAGTTCTACCGAGGAATTACCGAGCCGCAGAACACGAACTTCGTCCTCGTATTTTTCACCGAACAACGCGATTGCGCCTGACGCTACCGCGTCATCGTATTTCATCAGGTTTGTGTCCGCTGCTTTGTTGCCACGAATCTGCTCGTTCACGAGATCTTCAATCTGTTGCAGCTCATCGGCTGACACGGCCTCGTAATGCGAAAAGTCGAAGCGCAAGCGATCGGGCGCGACCAAAGAGCCCTTTTGCGCCACGTGATCACCCAGAACCTGCCGCAACGCGGCGTGCATCAGGTGAGTCGCGGAATGATTGAGAACAATCGCGTGTCGGCGTTCACCGTCCACTTTGGCGACAATCGGATCACCGCGTTTAATCGTCCCGACCTTGACCGTGCCGACATGCACGTTAGCTTTTCCGCTTTTCTGCGTATCCGTAACCAGGAACAGGCTGCTTATCGCATCCAGCGCACCAGTATCGCCAATCTGGCCGCCACTCTCGGCATAGAATGGTGTCGACTCAAGAATCACCCCACCTTCATCGCCTTCATTCAGTGAAGTCACTTCTTCACCGTCTTTAAACAGCGCTGCGACCTTGCTCGATTCTTCGAGACACTCGTACCCTGAGAACCGGCTTTCCAGGTCGGTCTTGATACCGGACTCACCGCCGATGCCGAATTTGCTCGCGGCACGGGCGCGGTCACGTTGTTGCGACATTTGTTCGTCGAAACCTTTGCTATCGACGGTCAATCCGCGTTCGCGTGCAATGTCGGCAGTAAGGTCAAGTGGAAAACCATAAGTATCGTAGAGCTTGAATACGACATCGCCCGGAATCTCTTTGCCTTTCAAATTGCTAATCGCGGACTCAAGAATTTCCATGCCCTGGTCAAGAGTCTCTGCGAATCTATGCTCTTCCTTGTCCAGGACTTTCTCGACATGTGCCTTCGCTTTGACGAGCTCCGGATACGCCTCGCCCATTTCCCTGCAAAGCGGTGCGACGAGTTTGTGAAAGAATATTTCGTTGACACCAAGTTTCTTACCGTGCCGTATTGCGCGCCGAATGATTCTTCTTAGTACATATCCCCGACCTTCATTTCCAGGCAATACGCCGTCGACAATCAGGAATGAACAGGCTCGAATGTGATCCACAATTACGTTCAGTGAATTCGAACCGTCGTTTTTGACACCCATCAATTTTGCCGTCGCTTCTGTCAGGTTGGCAAACAGATCGATTTCGTAATTGCTGTGCACGCCCTGCATTACTGCCGCAACTCGCTCGAGGCCCATGCCGGTGTCTACTGAGGGTTTGGGTAGTGCCACCATCTCGCCACTGGTGGAGCGGTCAAACTGCATGAAAACGAGGTTCCATATCTCGACATAGCGATCGCCGTCTTCATCTGGCGATCCCGGCGGTCCGCCGGCAACGTCCGCGCCGTGATCGTAAAAAATCTCGCTGCAGGGTCCGCACGGGCCGGTATCACCCATTGCCCAGAAATTGTCTTTGGCGCCCATGCGGGAAAAACGATCCGGGTCGACTTTCATTATCTTGAGCCAGATATCTGCCGCTTCGTCATCTTCTTCGAACACGGTTACCCAGAGTTTTTCGGCCGGCAATCCCAGCCTCTCTGTCAGAAATTCCCAGGCAAATTTTATTGCTTCTTCTTTAAAGTAATCTCCGAAACTGAAATTGCCGAGCATCTCAAAGAACGTGTGATGCCTGGCGGTATAACCGACGTTTTCCAGGTCATTGTGTTTGCCGCCAGCGCGCACGCATCGCTGTGACGACACAGCACGGTTGTACTTGCGCTTGTCCTCACCAAGAAATACATCCTTGAACTGCACCATGCCGGCATTGGTGAATAGCAGCGTCGGGTCGTTGCCCGGCACGAGCGGTGAGCTCGCGACAATTTCATGGCCGCGTTCGTGGAAGAATGCCAGGAAAGCGTTGCGCAGGTCGTTGCTGGTCATGGGTTTCGTCATTGTGGAATCGCCCGCTGGGCGGGCTCCTACGGTCTTCGTTTTGCTGGGAATGAGTTCGTAAAAGGCGCTAGTTTATAGGTAACGGCTAGTCATCACCATGCATGGCGAGAGCCGCCTGGATGTGCTCCTGTTCGAAGCCGCGGTATTGCAGGAAGCGCATCTGGCGTGCTTTCTCCTTGAAATTCCCGGGTTCTGCAGTGCCAAATTTCTTCAGCCGGACTTCAATCGCCAGTTCGAACCAGTCAGCCGCCGATTCTTTCAGTACGTCCTCAATCAAAGCACCATCGAGTCCCCGTTCGTCGAGATCTAGCCGCGTACGAACCGGCCCTTTCCCCTGGCTAATGCGTGACTGGAGGAAACTTTCAGCGAATCGACGATCGTCCTGCAAACCATCGTCCCGGAGTTGATCAACGGCACTGGCAGCGACGTCAGGCTCAAAGCCAAACTTTGTGAGCTTTTTGTTGAGTTCCAGGCCGCCATATTCACGCCTCGCCAGGTAATCCATGGCCTTCTTGCGTGCCTCAATGGGATTGGAATAACGATCGACCTCTTCCGGCAGGAAGAGGTCTGTGTTCAATTCGTTAATCGATTCTTCGTCACTCACGGCACGGGCCTTGATCTCAGAACAGCACGCCCGTGCCGCCGGGGCAAGCTAAGCCTGTTTCGCAACAGCCTCGTCTTCCTGTGCAACTTCAGGTGCGGCCGCTTCGTCGCTGTCCGGTAACAGCGTCGCACGAATCCTTGTTTCAATTTCAGCAGCAGTGTCGGGATGCGCCTTCAGGTATTCGCGGACATTCTCCTTGCCCTGGCCGATGCGATCTTTGCCATAGCTGTACCAGGAACCCGCTTTGTCAACGATGCCCTGTTCCACGCCGTGGTCAATTATCTCGCCTTCCCGGGAGATACCCAAACCGTACAGAATCTCGAATTCTGCCATTTTGAATGGCGGTGAAACCTTGTTTTTGACGACTTTTACGCGAGTTTGGTTGCCGATAATCTCATCGCCTTTCTTGATCGCGCCGATTCTGCGGATGTCCAAACGAACCGAGGAATAAAATTTCAGGGCGTTGCCACCAGTCGTGGTTTCCGGGCTACCAAACATGACACCGATCTTCATACGGATCTGGTTAATGAAGATCACCATCGTATTCGAGCGTTTGATGTTGCCGGTCAGCTTGCGCAGCGCTTGCGACATGAGGCGAGCCTGCAGGCCCATGTGCGAATCACCCATTTCGCCTTCAATTTCTGCTTTTGGCGTCAATGCTGCGACCGAGTCAATGACGACGACATCGACTGCGCCCGAGCGGACCAGCATGTCGGTGATTTCCAGCGCCTGTTCTCCGGTATCCGGTTGCGAGACGAGTAATTCGTCTACATTTACGCCGAGTTTTTCAGCATAAGCCGGATCAAGCGCGTGCTCAGCATCAACAAATGCTGCAACACCTCCTTTTTTTTGCGCTTCGGCTACAACCTGCAGCGTCAGTGTTGTTTTACCGGATGACTCTGGCCCGTAGATCTCAACAACGCGCCCTTTCGGTAATCCGCCGATGCCCAGCGCCACATCGAGGCCGATAGAGCCGGTCGAAATAGTGCCCAATCCTTTGGTCGTCGCGGAATCGCCGAGACGCATTACAGAGCCTTTACCAAACTGCTTTTCTATTTGGCCGAGAGCGGCAGCGAGTGCCTTTTTGCGATTTTCATCCATTATTTGACGCCATCATTTAAGTAAAAAGAGTAACGGCGATTATTTCACAAATCGCCGGGCAGGACAGGTGCTGCGAGCGTGCGAAACTCGCCTTTGTGTTAAGAATTGCACCGAAGCTATTGTTTCAAAACACGGTACTGGATATCACCCCGGATCGAGATTGATTCTACGAGCTCAAAGTCTGACCACTGCAGCTCGACCGCGCGCGTCAGGCGCACTTCCGGAAATGCCCGGACCTTTCTTGCCGCTGTAATGTGGGGTCGATAGGTGCGTTCCTGTGGCGTGTAGCCGAACGGCACCACGGCCTGTTCAATTGACCCGACCAGGCGCTCCAGCTCTGGCGGGATCGTCATTACATCCAGGCAGGCAATCTTGGGGCGCTGCCAGAAGGTCAGACGGTCAAATCTCAGGCGAATATTGCCTGGCTCGATGATGTCAACCGCGGCCTTCAGCCCCGGCATGCTTTCCTCGGGAAAGGTGCCTACATAGACCAGGGTAACGTGCCAGTTCCTGCGATCGATCACGTTGCCCTCGACCGAGGTCAGCACCGGGTTGATGGTATCTCGCAGCAACTCACGTTGTCGCTCCGAGGGCCAAAGCGCGAAAAAAAGTGTTTTGTCAGCCACCGCTTTTGAGCATCTCCCTTATTCCCTGTAGAGCCAGTATGACAGTACCTGAGCGAATTGCAGCGCGATCGCCCTGCAAATGATGTCGCTCGGCTCTGACCGACGTTTTCTGACCGGTACGCGTTGCCCAGCCAAACCAGACGGTACCGACGGGTTTTTCGTCGCTGCCCCCGTCAGGGCCCGCGACGCCACTGACGGCGACTGAAAAATCCGCGCCACTGAGGTTTAATACGCCAGTTGCCATTTCCCTGACGACCGCTTCACTCACCGCGCCATGTTCAAGCAACGTAGTGGCGGCAACGCCGAGCATCGATTCTTTCGCACCGTTCGAGTAGCTGACAACACCATAGCCAAAGCATTGCGAACTACCACTGATATCCGTCAGCGATTTGGCGATCCAGCCACCCGTACAGGATTCTGCAGCCGCCATACTTTTGCCGGCAATGATCAGTTCGCCGACCAGCGCCTCTGCCAGTACGGAAATAGTGTCGGCGTCAATCATTCAATAACGACTTGTACAGTTCAATGTGACTTTCTACCATTATGTCAACTGAAAATTCGTCCTGCATTCGTTGCCGTCCGGCCTGACCCAGTTCCTGGCGCATGTCCGGCTCCTCTATCATCAGCGCTAGCGCCTTTTGCAAAACGCGTACGTCTCCTGGCGGAACCAGGACACCGGTTCTGCCATGAATCACCGCCTCCTTTGCACCGGCGATGTCGAATGCTATCACCGGCACAGCGGCAGCTGCCGCCTTTAACATCGCAACGCCGAGACCTTCCTGCGTTGCCGGGTGAACCAGCAGGTCGAAGCAGCCCAGATAGTTGTCCAGATCATCTCGAAAGCCGGCGAACTGAACAGTACCGCCCAGGTGCAGTTGTGCTGCCAGGGCACGCAAGTCCCCCTCACCGCTGCCATCGCCTAAAACGACGACTCTGATTCCGGGATGAGTGTCGCGCAGGTTCGGAATAACATCGAACAGGAAGCGGTGTCCTTTGCGCGGAATCAACTGTGCGACAACGGCCACCACAAAGTCGTCCGTATCGATTGCAAACTCTTCGCGGAATGCTTCACAGTCAGGAGTCGCGTTAATGTCGTCAACATTGACAGCGCTGCGGATAATTGTCACGCGGTCGGGATTCACACCACTGTCGTGCAAAGACAGCGCAACGTTTTCAGAAATCGCGATGATGCGCTGAAATGGTCGATAACGAAGTGTTGCAAAAAACGACAGATCGAGATTGTCGACACGCCTGGAAAGAACCGCCGGAACCGCTGCCATTCGTGCCGCCTGACCGCCGAGAAAGTCAGCACCCCGCCGACTGTGGCAATGCACTACGTCAGGCTTTTCCGCTACCAGCAGCTGTCTAAGTCGCCAGGCGAATTTGAGATCGAGATCGCCGCTGCACGGCAGGTTAATGACGCGCACGCCTCTTTCCCGCGCCATTTTGTCGAGGCCAGAGCCCGGCGGACAAACCAGCAGACCGTCAACATTGTGTGCAGCAAGGCCCTCCACAAGCCACAGAACCTGCTGTGCTCCACCGTAGAAGTGACGTCCGGTTTCAACGTGTACGATCTTCATCAGAGTGACAGGAGAGCTCTCGTGCTGGGGCATCGACTTCGCATAGGGCACAGGCTAGCATGGACTGCCTGTCTCGCCTTTGGCAACACTCAAAATAACAAACAGACAATGAGCAGCAAGGTTTCGCAAATTCACACGCCGATGATGCAGCAGTACCTGCGCATCAAGGGCGATTACCCGGACATGCTGGTCTTCTACCGCATGGGCGACTTCTACGAGCTTTTTTTCGACGATGCTCGACGCGCGGCGAAGCTGCTCGACATTACGTTGACCGCCCGGGGCAAATCAGGCGGCAACGCCATCCCGATGGCTGGGGTCCCTTATCACGCTGTCGAGGGTTACCTGGCGAAGCTCGTCAGGCGCGGCGAATCCGTAGCAATTTGCGAGCAGGTGGGGGATCCGGCAACCAGCAAAGGCCCGGTCGAACGCAAAGTCATGCGCGTGGTCACGCCCGGTACGTTGACAGATGAGGCGCTCCTTGCCGAGGCCAGGGACAATCTCGTCGCGGCTGTCATACAGGACCAGGACTGCTTCGGGCTGGCCTGGCTGGATCTCGCTGGCGGCCGCTTCCGCCTGACAGAAGTCGCCGGTAGCGATGCTCTGGCGGGTGAAATCGAGCGCCTCCGACCTGCCGAGGTCATTGTCGATGAAGAGCAGAACTCCCGGCATGAATTCCGCGACAATATCCGTGTTACCGGACGACCACCGTGGCATTTCGATCTTGACAGCGCAACCCGCCTCCTCTGCTCGCAGTTTCGGACCAGGGATCTCAGTGGCTTCGGTTGCGAAGACTTTCCGCTGGGTTCTGCGGCAGCTGGCGCACTCCTGCAATACGTCAATGACACGCAGAAAACTGCTCTGCCCCATCTGACATCGATCACCGTTGAACATATAGGTGATGCCCTGGTGATGGACGGGCCAACACGCCGCAACCTCGAGCTTGAAGAAAGTCTCACCGGTCATCACGAACTCACGCTGGCTGGTGTTATGGACCACTGCCAAAGCCCTATGGGCAGCCGCTTGCTGAAGCGCTGGATTCAGAGACCACTGCGCGATGTCAGCATACTGCGGGGCCGCTACCAGGCCGTGCAAACGCTTGGCCTGCAACGACTGGTTGAACCATTGCAGACTGCATTGCATGGCGTCGGCGATGTCGAGCGAATTCTGTCACGCATCGCACTGCGCTCTGCACGGCCGCGCGACCTTCGACAATTACTACAGGCAATTTCATGCCTGCCAGATGCAAGAGCGACGATTGCCATGGTCGATTCGCCATTGCTGCAGTCTCTCCGTACACAAATTCAGGAGCATCCACGGCAAAAGGAACTGTTGCAAAAAGCGCTGGTTGATAATCCGCCGATGCTGATTCGTGACGGTGGCGTAATCGCCAGCGGATTTGACGATGAACTGGATGAGTTGAAGTCGATCGCCAGCAATGCAGATCAATATCTGATCGATCTCGAGACACGCGAAAAAGAACGGACCGGGATCGCGACACTTAAGCTCGGCTACAACCGGGTGCATGGTTATTACATAGAAATAAGTAAAGGACAGGCAGACAAAGCGCCTGTGGACTACGTCCGGCGCCAAACCTTGAAGGGTGCGGAACGATATATCACACCGGAACTCAAAGAGTTTGAAGACAAGGTGCTCAGTGCTCGTGAACGAGCATTGAGCCGTGAAAAATATTTGTATGAGCAACTGCTTGAAGCGTTGCTGGAAGTTCTGCCGGAGATGCAGGCTTCTGCCGCCGGACTTGCTGAACTGGACGTACTGGTCTGTTTCGCCGAACGTGCCGAGAGCCTGAACCTGTGCCAACCCGAGGTCGTCGACACACCGTGTTTTGAAATTCGCGGTGGGCGCCACCTGGTTGTAGAGCAAGTAATCGAGACACCATTTGTTGCCAACGATCTTGACCTGCATGAACGACGAAAACTACTGGTCATTACCGGGCCAAACATGGGCGGTAAGTCGACCTATATGCGACAAGCAGCGTTGATCGCTATCCTTGCACACATCGGCAGCTTCGTACCTGCCGAGCATTTGCGAATCGGCCCGATCGATAGAATATTTACGCGTATTGGCGCCTCCGATGATTTGGCCGGCGGTCGATCAACGTTCATGGTCGAGATGACCGAAACGGCCACAATTTTGAACAACGCGACCGAGAACAGCCTGGTCCTCATGGATGAGATTGGACGTGGCACGAGTACCTATGATGGGTTGTCGCTGGCCTGGGCTGCGGCGCATCACATGGGAGAAAATGTTCGTGCGTTTACTTTGTTCGCCACCCATTATTTTGAATTGACGGCGCTGGCTGGCGAGCTCTCCGATTGCGACAACGTGCATCTCGACGCGACCGAGCATAAAGGTCAGCTGGTTTTCTTACACGCAGTGAAGCCGGGTCCGGCAAACCAGAGTTATGGTTTGCAGGTCGCAGCACTCGCAGGCGTACCAAGCGTCGTAATCCGGCGAGCTAGATCCTATCTGACGACACTTGAATCTCAACAGCAGCAAGACAATCCGCAGGCACAACTGGCATTTTCAGCACCAGTGGAGCCTGTCACAAACGAACTCGCCGATGCGATAGATGAAATCGATCCTGATGAGCTCACGCCACGGCAGGCACTGGATGCGCTTTACCGATTAAAGAAAATCGACACTTGATGAAAAACTGAGTTTCGTTATTGGACGGTTTTTTTGCGAGGGCGCTGCGTGGGTTGGGGCTATTCGCGGCTAAAGCCGCTCCCACAGCCTGCTGTAATCTACTGCCTGCAGTAATCTGTGGGAGCGGCTTTAGCCGCGAATCAGGTAAAATTACGCGACAACATCTCGCTAATATTTGTTTATGTCCTGATTGGGACGGGTCCCTGCACTACGGTTGTTTACGGAGTCTAGTCCCAATCCTGCAACCAGCGAGGCTCAGCCAGCAGCCACAAGCGCTCGTTTATGACGAACGACTGCGGATAGAAACCCTCGCCTTCAAGTTCGCCGGAGCGCAAACGCAGCAGCGCAGAGCGCAGGTCTTGCAAATCCTGATAACCCAGCTTCGGTGCGCCTGGCGGTGCGTCCCGGTGGGCGCCGAAGAAAACGACGTCTTCGGGCAACTCATCGATCAATGGCGCACTCGCCGCAAGGTATTCGCCCATGCTGGAATTCGGCAGGAAACCATAAAGCAGTCCCGGATAGAGATAGTCACCACTAAATACGATTCCATTTGCGGCGTCGAAAAGGGAGACCGAGTCATTTGTATGTCCCGGTGTGTAGTAGGTCTTTAATACCCTGTTGCCCAGGTCTATTTGTGAACCGGGGACGATCCACTCATCAACCTGCCAGGTCGGCGGCTCCATACCTTCTGCAAAACCGAGGTGCTGACGATCGCTTGGCGAGAACGCGTTGTCGATCACGCGCGATCGAATTGCAGGAACATCAATAAGTGCGATCCTGTCGAACGTGATGCTGTTGCCCACATGATCGTAATGCAGGTGTGATGGCAGGAAAGTAATGGCTTTGTCTGTCAGGCGTTCCGCAACCGCACGAATGTTGCGAATCCCCGGGCCGGCGTCGAACAACAGCGCTCTTTCGCTACCAATAATCAGGTAACTGTAATTTTGTTGGTAGTACCGTGGCTCACCGATTGCGAGAGTATCAGGTGCAATAAGTTCGATTGTGAAGTAGTCGTCATACCAGCGGACATCGGCTCCCTCGTCGACCCGATCCAGTAACGCTGGCACTTCGCCGCTTTCGAGTAACCCGAATGCCCGCATCGTGAGCATGCGCCGCTCCATTCCTGCCCAGGACAACAACGCGACTGCCAGCAATAACCCTATCCAGCGGATTTTCATTGTCGTTCCCTATTCCTATGATTCCCTGAGGAATTCGCCGTGGTGCAGGAAATTTGCGCATTGATCGACGACGTCTTTGGACATGACCAGGCCGGTGTGATTGACCGATAGGCAGATATGATCTTTCGCACCCGGCAAATGGGTCTCGGTAACGGCGACCGTACCATCATTTTCGCCTTCGAATTTCGTAACTATCCTGCCGATTCCCAGGGAAACCGTACCGGCGATAATGCCGATCTCGCGCTGCTTGGTTACTTCTGTCGCCCACTCGCTTGCCGACTCATCAAGAACACCTTCACTAATGGTCTTACCCAATATAATTTTGCCCAGATCGTTTGCGCGAAGCACTGTCGCCGCACGGGAACCGGATAACGGTGAACCAAGGCAAACAACTCGTGCAACGGGAATATCAGGATGCATTGCGAGCATTCGCAGCGCGAGTACGCCACCGAGGCTGTGGCCAATGAGATGAACTTCATCAAGATTTTGTGCCGTCACGAAATCTGCGAGGCGCTTAGCGTTTTCATCAAGGGTTCCATTGACTGAAGGATACGTAAACATCTCACACTTAAAATCGTGTTGTGTCTGCAGGCGATGCTTGAGGTATATCAGCTCAGCACCCGGCATCCAGATGCCATGCAAACAAATAATGTTTTTCACGTCACTCATGCCAAAGTAACCTTTAACAATTCCAATGCCTCTTTGTTAGTCCACGACCACACCGCATCGATTGCTTCATCAATATCGAACCAGCGATAAGCAGAATGTTCGATTTTGTCGATATTGACTTCGACAACCGCAGGCAGCCGATAGTGCCACTCGTGCTCCGTATTTTCAGTGATATCTGCGGCGTAACGATCGCGCCAGCGCGGATCAATTGTGAAAGTTCGCGCGGCGCCGGTGTCGACCAGCTGGCCATCGCCGGACAGCCCGGTCTCCTCCAGCAACTCACGCCGGGCCGCATCGGCGGGAGATTCACCTGCTTCAAGTGAGCCGGTAACGGATTGCCAGAAGGCGAACGGTTGTGACCGTTTTAGCAGAAGAACCTTAGCGTCGTCGGCATACACAACAACGAGTACGGATACGGGTCTGCGCGGATTAACGACCTGACTATTCCTTGCGCGGTGGGCGCAAACGAATTCCGGTTTCCTTGAGTTGTTCCTGCGATACTTCACCGGGCGCGTTGGTCAGTGGACAACTGGCAGACTGAGTCTTGGGAAATGCGATGACGTCACGAATGCTGTCGGCGCCGGCCATCAGCATGACCATGCGATCCAGTCCGAAAGCAATACCACCATGTGGCGGACAGCCAAATTCCAGTGCGCGTAACAGGAAACCGAATTTCTCCTCGGCCTCTTCGTCACTAATACCCAGCAACTCAAAAACTGCCGCCTGCATCGCCTGGTTATGAATTCGGATCGATCCGCCGCCAATTTCGGAGCCGTTCAGTACCATGTCATAGGCTCTGGACAAAACAGTTCCCGGCTCTTTTCGCAGCGCTTCGGGATCATCAACAGCGGGTGCGGTAAACGGGTGATGCAAGGAGGTCCAGCGTTTGGTGTTTTGATCTTTCTCAAACATCGGGAAATCAACGATCCATAGCGGTTGCCAGTCGGCAGAAACAAGACCGCGATCTTCGCCAAGTTTCACGCGCAATGCACCCAGCGCGTCATTCACTACGCGAGCTTTGTCAGCGCCGAAAAACACGAGGTCGCCATCGGCGGCGCCAGTACGCTGCATGATGCCCTCGACCGCCTCGTCCGGTAGAAATTTCAAGATGGGAGACTGCAGGCCCTCACGACCGGCCGCAACGTCGTTGACCTTTATATACGCAAGGCCACGCGCGCCATAACGGGCAACATAAGCAGTGTAGTTGTCAATTTCCTTGCGGCTTAGTTTACTGCCGCCTGGCAGGCGCAGTGCGGCGACTCTGCCTTCCGGATCCGCAGCGGGTCCGGCGAATACCTTGAATTCGACCGATTTCATCAGATCGGCAACTTCGATTAACTCCAGCGGAATGCGCAAATCAGGCTTGTCTGAACCAAATCGATGCATTGCATCGGCATGACTCATACGCGGGAACGGTGATGGTAACTCTACGTCCATTACGTCCTTGAATAACGTCTTCACCAACTGCTCCATGGAGCCCATGACGTCTTCTTCGTCCACAAAACTCATCTCGATATCGAGTTGTGTAAATTCGGGCTGCCGGTCGGCGCGTAAATCTTCGTCACGGAAACAACGCACAATCTGATAGTAGCGATCCAGCCCGGACATCATCAGAAGCTGCTTAAAAATTTGCGGCGACTGTGGCAGGGCAAAGAACTTTCCGGGATGCGTGCGACTCGGCACAATGTAATCGCGCGCGCCCTCAGGCGTAGCACGCGTAAGCATCGGCGTTTCGACGTCGATGAATCCGCTCGTGTCGAGGAAGTTTCTCATCGCGCGGGTCACCGCATGGCGTAAACGCAGGTTGCCAAGCATTTCCTCTCTGCGCAGATCGAGATAGCGGTACTTGAGGCGCAGCTCCTCGTTGGCGTTCTCATCATGGTGAAACGGTGGGGTTTCCGAGTCGTTCAGCGTGACGAGTTCATGCGCAAGGACCTCGACCTGGCCGGTTTTCATGCTCGGGTTAATCGTGCCCTCGGGCCGTTGCCGGACCTTGCCCTTTACGGCCAGAACATACTCGCCGCGAATGCGCTCGGCTTCCGCAAATATTTCCGCCCGATCCGGATCGAATACCACCTGCAGCAGACCTTCCCGGTCGCGCAGATCAACAAATATGACCCCGCCGTGGTCGCGGCGACGATGCACCCAGCCACAGACCGAGATCTCCTCTCCGATCTGGCTTTCATCAACTTGTCCGCAATAATGAGTTCGCATGGCTTTAAGTCCGGGTTGTGCCTGAAAATTGGAGGCGAGATGTTAAGGCCTGTGCCGGTGCACTGCAACAGCACCGCGCCAGGTTCAGAGGCCAATTCAACGGCCTGAGATCATTTCCCTGGCTCATCAGGCATTACGAGGGGCAATTCAGGCGTCTTATCATTGCGCCAGGTTGGCACGACAACACCCAGCGAAATGATCATTTTGAGCGCCTCGTCGACATCCATATCAAGCTCAATGACATCTTTTCGCGGCACAATAATAATGACACCCGATGTCGGGTTGGGCGTCGTCGGTACGAAAGTACAGATCACCTCTTCCCCGGTTCGCCCCTGAACTTCGCCCAGCTGGCTGGAGGTCTGGAAGGCCAGACTGTATAAGCCCTTGCGTGGATACTGGATTAGCAGGACCTTCTTGAATGACTGGCTCGAATCGGAAAAAACGATTTCGGCGAAATTCTTCGCCGCCGAGTAGACGGAGCGAACTATCGGAATTCGCTCCAGCAGCGACTCCCATAAGCCAACCATACTGCGACCGACAATATTGGCAGCAAGCACACCCGTGACCAGCAAGATCAGCAAGGTCAGAAGCAGGCCAAGACCGGGAATCGCAAATCCGATGATTTCTTCTGGCCGATATTGCTGTGGTATCAGCAGCAGGGAACGATCCAGCATGCCAACCAGAATACGCAGCAAGAACAAAGTCACACCGATCGGTAACCACACCAGGATGCCGGCGACGATATAACGTCGCAAACGTTTCATACCAATTCGCTCTTTTTAATGCTCATTTGCTGTCCGTCTTGCTGGCAGGTTTTGGCGTGGTTTTCTTGTCCGCTTTCGTCGAATCTGATTTGTCTTTCTTGCTGGCTACCTTGCTACTTTTGACAGGCTCGGCGTCGCTCTTGTGTACATTACGCTGATTATCTTTCTTAAAGTCGGTTTCGTACCAGCCCTTACCCTTGAGCCGGAACCGGGGCGCTGATAGCTGACGCTGCAGCTGTGCCTCACCGCACTCCGGGCAATCGACCAGCGGATCGTCGTTCATCTTTTGCAGTGCATCCAGCCGGTGGCCGCATTTCTTGCACGCATACTCGTAAATCGGCACGCATTGGTCTCCAAATGAAGAATATGCCGTAACCGGAAACCCGGCTACGGCATTATGGTTTCAGACTGACAATTATAAGGGCTTCAGGCGGCGTTCTGGAATTCCAGCTGGTCCTCGGACACGCCAATCTCAATGGTATCACCCGGATTGAAGCGGCCCTGCAGAATTTCCTGCGCCAGCGGGTTCTCCACCTGCTGCTGGATAGCCCTTTTCAATGGCCTTGCCCCATAGACCGGGTCAAACCCGGCCTCTGCCAGTCTGTCCCGGGCAGCATCGGAGAGCACAATCGTCATATCCCGGTCTGCCAGCCTTTCGTGCAGATAGCCAAGCTGAATATCGACAATCGCGCGAATATGCTCGCGGCCCAGCGGGTGGAATACGACGATATCGTCGACACGATTCATGAACTCCGGCCGAAAATGTTGTGCGACGATTTCCATCACCGATTCCTTCATAACGTCATAATTTTCCTCGCCGGCGAGCTCCTGGATCCTTTGCGAGCCGAGGTTAGAGGTCATCACGATCACCGTATTTCGGAAATCGACGGTTCGTCCCTGGCCATCGGTCAGGCGACCATCATCGAGCACCTGCAGCAAAACGTTGAAGACATCCGGATGAGCCTTCTCGACTTCGTCGAGCAATATGACCGAATACGGGCGGCGACGAACTGCTTCGGTCAGATAGCCACCTTCGTCATAACCGACATATCCAGGCGGTGCACCGATCAGGCGGGCGACCGAATGTTTCTCCATGAACTCGGACATATCAAGACGCACCATTGCATCGTCCGTATCAAACATGAAGTTGGCGAGTGCTTTGGTCAATTCGGTTTTACCGACACCGGTTGGTCCCAGAAACAGAAACGAACCGATTGGGCGACTCGGATCCGACAAGCCGGCCCGTGAACGGCGAATGGCATTCGCCACCGCAGTAACAGCTTCATTCTGGCCGACAATACGTTCTTGAATATGAGCTTCCATTTGCAACAGCTTATCTTTCTCACCTTCAAGCATTTTCGAGACCGGGATACCGGTCCATGTCGAAACGATTTCAGCAACTTCCGCTTCCGTAACATTATTGCGCAGAAGCGTTGTCTCTTGCGGTTCTGTACGCAAAGCCTCCTCAAGCTGCTTCTCCAGTTCGGGGATCTGTCCATACTGCAGCTCTGACATGCGCGCGAGATCATTGGCCCGGTGTGCTGTTTCAAGCTCGAGGCGGGTGCGCTCCAGCTCCTCTTTGATGTGGGCAGCACCCTGCATCGCGGCCTTTTCAGATTTCCAGATTTCCTCGAGATCGGAAAATTCTTTCTCGAGCTCGCCAAGTTGCGACTCGATATCATCGAGCCTTTTTCGCGAAGCATCATCTGACTCTTTCTTCAGCGCCTCCCGTTCGATCTTCAACTGGATGATGCGGCGCTCAAGTTTGTCCATTTCTTCCGGCTTGGAATCAATCTCTATGCGAATGCGCGATGCCGCCTCGTCGATCAGGTCGATCGCTTTGTCCGGTAGTTGTCGGTCGCTGATGTAGCGGTGTGACAAAGTCGCTGCCGCCACGATTGCCGGGTCCGTAATTTCGACGCCGTGGTGCACTTCATAACGTTCCTTAAGCCCACGTAAAATCGCGATGGTGTCCTCCACCGTCGGTTCGCCAACAACAACCTTCTGAAAACGGCGCTCGAGTGCTGCGTCTTTCTCCAGGTATTTTCGATACTCGTCCAGCGTGGTAGCGCCGACACAGTGCAGTTCGCCGCGTGCCAGGGCGGGCTTTAGCATATTGCCTGCATCCATGGAGCCTTCAGCCTTGCCGGCACCGACCATGGTATGCAGCTCGTCAATGAAGAGGATAACCTGGCCCTCCTGCTTGGCGAGATCGTTCAGAACAGCTTTGAGACGTTCCTCGAATTCGCCGCGAAACTTGGCGCCAGCAATCAACGCGCCCATGTCGAGCGATAGAATCCGCTTGTTACGCAGACCCTCGGGAATCTCATTGTTTACGATTCTTTGCGCAAGACCTTCAACAATTGCCGTCTTGCCAACACCGGGTTCACCGATGAGCACCGGATTGTTCTTGGTTCGTCTTTGCAGAATCTGGATGGTGCGACGAATCTCATCATCGCGGCCGACAATCGGGTCAAGCTTGCCCTGCTCCGCGAGCTCGGTCAGGTCAATCGTATATTTCTCCAGGGCCTGGCGCGCATCTTCGGCATTCGGGTCGTTGACCTCTTGTCCACCGCGCAATTCGTCGATAGATTTCTCGACCGCGCCGTGCACGGCACCCGCCTGATTCATCATTGATGCCAGCGGTGACTTCTTGTCCAGCGCTGCAAGTACGAATAGTTCGCTGGAGATGTACTGGTCGTTGCGCTCTTGCGCCAGCTTGTCGGTCAGGTTCAGAAGTTTGGACACATCGTTGCCGATATGAATTTCGCCGCCAGTACCTTCGACTTTCGGCAGGCGATCCAGCGCCTCGCCCAGCTGGGAACGCAACAGGTTGACGTTGGCACCCGATTTCGTGAGCAGGCCGCGGACCATGCCGCCTTCCTGATCGAGTAGCGCCACCATCACGTGTGCGGGCTCGATAAACTGCTGATCCAGCCCCACAGCCAGGGACTGCGCCTCGGCCAGCGCCATTTGAAACTTGCTTGTCAGTTTGTCCATTCGCATTGCTTAATCCTGCTACGGCATCAAAATCTGAGCAATACATTGGCCCGAATCAGCCCATTTCAAGCACCGATAGTGCGGGCAGGCGGGGCCCTGAAGATGAAGCTGGCCATCCTGCCGCACTCACCATCTCGTCGATAGGAGAAAAAGCGCGCGGAATTGTCGTAAGTACAGAAATCGCCGCCAAATACCTGCGTGACTCCCGTCCGCAGCAGTCGTTGCCTGGCCAGTGCATACAAATCTGCCTGCCAGCGCCCGCGCTGATTTGCGACGAAACAAGCGGCCGCGGCAGCGTCGTCTTCCAGAAATACATCGCGGACTTCGTGACCTACCTCAAATGCCGCTTGTGAAATTGCCGGCCCAAGCCAGGCCAGCAAATCGCCCGGCGGTGATGAGAATTCGTTCACAGTAGCCTCAAGCACACCCGCGTTAAGTCCGCGCCAGCCAGCATGTGCTACCGCCAGTTCGCTGCCATCGACCGATACAAATAACACGGGCAGACAATCGGCCGTTAATACCGCGCAGACAACAGCGGTTTCGCGTGTGTACGCCGCATCCGCGGTTGTCGGCGAATCCACAAGCGGGTCAACTGCAACGGTCGTTCCATGAATCTGCGCTAGCCAGCGCGGTTCCGCGGGTAGTTCGCATTGCAACCTGAACCGGCGTCTGTTCTCAAGAACGGCTGCATCATCATCAGCAACGTGCGCGCCGAGGTTGAGAGACGCATAATTGCCCTGGCTGACCCCACCCTGCCGGGACGTGCAACCGGCGACAATACCGGCTGGCGCCGGCCAGTCAGCAGTAATCCACTCCAGCGGAGAATTCATTACTTTTGTCCGGCATCTTTCGTTAGTGCAGCAATCAAGCCCAGAAAGTCATCCGGTGGCTCCACCTCGCAATCCACATCATCTCCGCTACGTGGGTGGCTGAACGCCAGCCGGGTTGCGTGTAATGCTTGCCGGCGAAACCGGCGCAGCACATCCTGTAATTCGGTGGAGGCACCGGCAGGCAACGCGAGGCGGCCACCATAACCCTGGTCTCCAACCAGTGAATTTCGACGATGCGCGAAGTGCACTCGAATCTGGTGCGTACGCCCGGTTTCGAGCTGCACGCTTATATAAGTGTGCGCCGCGAATCTTTGCAACACACGATAATGAGTTATCGCTGGTTTGCCCTTGCTCTGCACGCTCATCTTCACACGGTCGGTCGGATGTCTTCCTATGGGCGCATCGATCGTGCCACCGCCAGTCAACACACCCGTACAGACTGCAAGGTAATGACGAGAAATCTCACGATCGGCAAGTTTGCGCACCAGCGAGGTGTGCGCCTCAAGATTCTTGCCTACCAGCATCAGACCACTGGTTTCCTTGTCCAGCCGGTGCACAATTCCTGCGCGGGGCAATTGTTCGAGCTCGGGTATCCGGTGCAGCAGGCCGTTCATCAATGTACCGCGGGTATTGCCAGCGCCGGGATGCACAACCAGCCCTGCCGGTTTGTTGACTACCAGCAAGTCCTCGTCCTCGTAGGCGATATCCAGGTCCAGTGGCTCCGGCTCACTGATCACGGCAATCTCGGGCTGCGGCAGCAAGAGAATATTTTCTCCACCAGAAACCGTATCCCGAGGCCGCAATTCACGTTCATCGACGGTTACGAAACCCTGCAATATCCAGCTCTTCAGGCGACTGCGGGAGAATTGCGGAAACATCTGTGCCAGCGCCTGGTCCAATCTATGGCCTGCCAGCTCGTCTGGTACTGTTTTTTGCTCGGGCGGGGTCGTCATCTGCTCATTCGGTCGGTGCTTTTGCTATATAAAGGGTCAAATTGGCCCCGGTATTGGGCGACGCGCAGTTTACGATATACTTGCTGATCGCGTCGGATTCATGCAAAGTCCGGCCCGAAATAAGGTCCCGAAAGCATAATTGACCACAAAGAATCATGAATCTACATCGCGTCAGAAAATATTTCCTCTCCGCCAGCGCGCTCAGGCGCCGCTTGCGGTTGCTGCGCGTGGTTCCCGCGTTGGCCGTCATAGCCGTCCTGTCCGCCGGTTGCGCGGGGAATGAAGAGTTTGATCTCGCCACCAATATCAAGGACGCCTACACCGATGCGCAACATGCTGTAGACGTTGGCAATTACCGCAAAGCTATCGCCATTTTCGAGGGGCTGCAGGCCAGATTTCCGTTTAGTGACTTCAGTACGCAGATTCAACTTGAGCTGGCCTATGCGTATTACAAAGATGGCCGGGTCGAACAGGCAATCGACGCCGCGGATACGTTCCTGCGCGAAAATCCGACTCATCAGCGAGTCGACTATGCCATCTATATCAAAGGCCTGGCCTATTTTGATCGTGGCCAAGGCTGGCTTGAGCGCGTGTTCAGAAAGGACATCAACAAACGTCCACCGCGCGATGGCGAAGTCGCATTTTCACTGTTCAGCCGGCTGGTCGAGCGTTACCCCGCGAGCCCGTATTCTGAAGACGCACAGCAACGCATGGTCTACTTGAAAAATCGCCTGGCCGCCTATGAAAATGAAGTTGCGCGGTTCTATATCGAGCGCGGGGCCTACGTCGCGGCGCTGAATCGCGTCAAGATCGCCATCGAAACTTATCATGGCGCCGACAGCGGAGCAGATTCGCTCAGACTCATGATCATTTGCTATGAGGGCCTGGGCATGAATGGCCTGGCTGAGGATACAAGACGCGTCCTTGAGAAGAATTTCTCGGGCGATCCGCTGGCACAGAATTGATTTAGGGAATCGCGGCCAATTTGCCCGCTTTTTCGATATTAGCGAACCAGGCCGGTGCAAATTGATCTTTAGTACAATAAATATCAGTTCGCGATTGTCCTCTCCACGATTTGCAATGGATCAGGTGAACTGGGCGTCCCGCCGCGATTGCTTACTCCGGAAACGTATAGCCCGATGTTATCGGATAGCGCCAGTCCCGTCCAAATGCCCTTTTGCTGATCCTGATCCCCGGTGGTGCCTGGCGGCGTTTGTACTCGTTGCGCTTGACCATTTCCAGCACACGTATGACGACATCACGCTCAAAACCGCTGGCAACGATCTCACTCACTGACAGATCCTCTTCAATAAACGCCGCAAGAATTGGATCGAGAATGTCGTAATCGGGCAGCGAATCGCTGTCTTTTTGATTTGGCCGCAACTCGGCTGACGGTGGCCGTGTAATAACGCGCTCCGGGATCGCAGCACTCACTGAATTCCGGTAACGGGCAAGTCGATAAACCAATGACTTGCTGCAGTCCTTGATCGGCGCAAAACCACCCGCCATGTCGCCGTACAAGGTTGCGTAACCGACCGCCATCTCGCTCTTGTTTCCGGTAGTCAGCAACATGCTTCCGGTCTTGTTTGATATCGCCATTAACAGCAAACCGCGACAGCGCGCCTGAATGTTTTCTTCAGTGACGTCGGTTTCGCAGTCGGTGAACACCTCATCGAGTTGCCCAACGGTCGCCTCGTAAATCGGTTCGATCGGAATAACGTCATACCGCACCTGCAGAAGTTCTGCCTGTTTTGCCGCGTCTTCCTGACTCATATTACTGGTGTAACGGAACGGCATCATGACTGCGCGAACTTTGTCCGCACCGAGAGCATCGCAGGCTAGCGCAAGAATTAAAGCGGAATCAATACCGCCGGACAGGCCGAGTACAACGCCGGGAAATTCATGTTTGTTGACGTAGTCACGTGTACCGCAGACAAGCGCTTCGTAAACGCTTTGGTCAGTCGACAACATCGGTGCGATTTCCGCCACCGCCGGTACAACGCCGGAACCATCTGCCTTGAACTGCAATCGATACAGACCCTCACTAAATGGTTCGGCACGGAATTTGATGGCGCCGTCCCGGTCCAGGGCGAACGAACCGCCGTCGAAGACGAGCTCATCCTGACCGCCAACCATGTTGAGATACATGGCGGGAATGCCGGTTTCAATGACTCGTTTCCGCAACGCTTGTTCCCTGCTCGCCTGACTGCCTATCTCGTACGGTGACCCGTTTATTGCAACAAGCACTTCAGCACCTGCCGCTCGACTCGCCGCCGCCGGGCCACTACGCCACACGTCTTCGCAGATGTTGATGCCGATGCGAATGCCATTCAGAGAAAATACTGCCGGGTTCTTGCCAGCCGTGAAATAACGCTTTTCGTCGAATACGCGATAGTTCGGCAAAACGTGTTTTCGGTAGTGGGCGAGAACCTCGCCATCTTTGAAGACGACGCAGGAATTGAATATGTCCTCACCGTGGTAGTCCGGGAATCCAATCAACACAGCAATATCTCTTACCGTGTTGCGAATCGTATCGAGTGCGGTATCGACGCGCTTTTGCAGACCCGAGTGAAATAGCAGATCCTCCGGCGGGTAACCGCAAATACTGAGCTCAGGGAATACCACCAGGTCGGCCCGCATCTCGTCATGCGCACGTGCAGAGTATTCGAGAATCCTTGCTGTGTTACCAGCAACATCGCCGACCACGAGATCGAGCTGCGCCAGTGCGACAGTGATTTGGTCAGTCATTGCGTTTGCACAATCATATTTGCTGCACGCGTTTTAGCTGCGCGTTGACTCCCGTGTGGCAGCCACCCCGATCAGCTGTTCAAAATTTCCATCATCTTGCTGCCAAGTTCCGCAGGTGAGCGCACCGTAGCAACACCAGCGGCATCGAGTGCCTTGAACTTGTCCGCCGCGGTGCCCTTGCCCCCGGCAATAATAGCGCCCGCATGCCCCATACGCTTGCCTGGCGGTGCAGTAACACCCGCGATGTAGGCGACTACTGGCTTGGATACTTCTGACTGAATGAATTCGGCAGCGGCTTCCTCATCGGTTCCGCCAATTTCCCCGACCATTACTACGCCTTCTGTTTCCGGATCGGCCTCGAATAGTTCGAGGCAATCGATAAAACTCATGCCACGGACCGGGTCGCCGCCTATACCTACACAGGTACTCTGACCAAGACCGTTCTGCGTTGTTTGATAAACAGCCTCATAAGTCAGCGTGCCAGAGCGGGAAATGACGCCGATCCTGCCTTTCTGGTGGATAAAGCCCGGCATAATGCCAATCTTGCACTCATCCGGTGTAATGACGCCCGGGCAGTTGGGTCCAATCAGCCGACAGTCATAGCTCCGCAAGGCAGATTTGACTTTAACCATATCAAGAACCGGAATGCCCTCTGTAATGCAGACGATCAGCTCCACTCCGGAATCAGCCGCTTCAAGAATCGCGTCTGCGGCGAATGGCGCCGGCACATAGATCATGCTGACGTCAGCACCGGTTTCGGCAACGGCTTCGCGCATCGTATTGTAAACCGGCACGTCCAGGTGCGTTTCACCGCCACGGCCCGGCGTTACACCGGCGACCACGCTGGTTCCGTATGCAATGCATTGTTCAGTGTGAAATGAACCCTGATTGCCGGTTATTCCCTGACAAACTATTTTGCTGTTTTTGTTGACCAGTATGCTCATATATCGGCAATTCCTGCTGCGTTACTTGGCGGCAGCGACGGCTTTCTTCGCTGCATCGGTTAGATTTTCGGCTGAGATGATGTCCAGCCCGCTTTCGGCAAGCAGTGCTCGCCCTTTGTCGACATTCGTGCCCTCAAGGCGCACAACCACCGGCACAGTGACACCAACTTCCTTAACCGCGCTGATGATGCCCTCGGCAATCAAATCACAGCGAACGATGCCGCCGAAGATGTTGACCAGGATTGCGGCTACTTTTTCGTTAGAGAGAATAAGTTTAAAGGCATTCGCAACGCGTTCACTGGTAGCGCCCCCGCCAACATCGAGAAAGTTTGCCGGCTCGCCGCCATGCAGTTTGATCAGGTCCATGGTCGCCATTGCCAGACCTGCGCCATTGACCATGCAGGCTATATTGCCATCCAGCGATACATAACTAAGGTCATGTTCGGCCGCCTCACGTTCCTTCTCGTCTTCCTGCGTCGCATCACGCATCGCGGTCAGCCTTTTCTGGCGATACAAGGCGTTATCTTCAATATTGATCTTGCCATCCAGCGCAATGACATCGCCGGCGCCGTTTATGATCAACGGATTCACCTCAACCAGGCTGGCGTCACACTCCTCGAACAGTCGATAGAGGTTCTGGATCAGGCCGGCAAATTGGCGGCTTTGCGTTTTATCCAGCTCGAGACCAAACGAGAGCTGGCGAGCCTGGTATGGCTGTAGCCCGGCATCCGGAGATACCACGACGTTGAAAATCTGTTCCGGCGAATCTACTGCAACCTGCTCGATATCCATGCCACCGGCCGCAGATGCGATGAAGGCGACCTGCGAGGCCTCGCGATCAACCAGCATGCTGAGATACAGCTCGCGCTCTATCTCCGAGCCCTCTTCGATGTAGACGACATTGACCGGCAAGCCCTCAGGACCCGACTGGTGCGTTACCAGTTGCGTACCCAGCATGTCTGACGCGTATTGGCGAACCTCATCCGCGCTGCGAGCCAGCTTGACGCCGCCTGCCTTACCGCGGCCACCGGCGTGAACCTGTGCTTTGACCACCCACAGATCACCGCCCAGTTTCTCTGCGGCAGCGACTGCAGCGTCCGCAGTCTCCACGGCTATGCCCTGTGGCACCGGGATGCCGTATTCGGCGAATAACTCTTTGGATTGGTATTCGTGTAGGTTCATATTTACTGGTTGTCCGGGGAAGGTTCGGTTTGCAGAGTTCTGCCTGAAAATAACGTGCGGGCATATTGCGACGGCGTATTTTGGAGCAAAGCCGCGGCAGACGCAAAAATATAGCGGACTGCAGTCCCGCCACTCGTGAAATATTCGGGGTTGCGACCGCTCTTGGACTACAATCTGCGCTGAGCTTGCAAGGCAATACCTAAATTTATGGTCCAGGCAATGACAGATACGCGATCACTGCGCGTCGATTCCCTGCTACCAGGCGGAATCGATGAATCTGATCTCACCTGGCGGGTCCTTGGCACGCTCAACGTATTTCGGCTGGTTCTCGCGCTGATTCTGCTTGGGTTATTTTTCGCCGGCGACAATCCGCGCCTGTTCGGCGAACGCTATCCGGCATTATTCTCTGCAACTGCAGCCGGTTACCTGGTTTTCGCGGTCATTTCTGCACTGGCAATACGTGGGCGCTGGGTGAGTGTCGGCCCGCAGACTCTGGCCCAGGTCACGGTCGATATCGCAGCAATCGTCATTCTCATGCACGCCAGCGGCGGAATCTCCAGCGGACTGGGTGGATTGCTGGTCGTATTTGTCGGCGCTGGCAGTATGATTTTGCCGTTGCAGGTGCCAGCCTTCTTTGCCGCACTGGCCACTATTGCGATTCTCGGCGAGCAGTTTTTTTCGCAAATTGGCGGTGTCAGTGACAGTGGCAATTATTCGGCAGCCGGCGTGCTTGGTGCGATCATCTTTGCTATTTCTCTTGCTGCACGACCGCTGGCACGCCGTATCCAGTTCAGCGAGGCGCTGGCGCGCCAACGCGGCGTGGATCTTGCCAACCTATCGGAATTGAATGAGTACATTGTGCAGCACTTGCGCGAGAGCATCGTGGTGGTAGATGCGGATAACAGGATTCGCCTGATGAATACCTCAGCCGCAAAAATACTTGGCGCATCGGCGGACAGTCACGGCGGCGCAATCGGTGCGGTATCTGGAGACCTGGCTGATTATATTTCGACCTGGCGAATCAATGACTCTGAAGCGTCTCACACCGAACTGACAATGAACGCGGATGATGAAAGTGCGCGCATCAAGGCGCACCTGGCGCCGCTCGGAAAAGGCCACGGCCGCAGCGGGCCTATCCTGGTTTTTCTTGAAGATGCGAGCCTCATGAATGCCCGGGTGCAACAATCGAAACTTGCCTCCCTGGGCCGGCTTAGCGCCAGCATCGCGCATGAAATTCGTAATCCCGTCGGCGCCATGAGTCACGCCGGGCAACTGCTCGCCGAGTCTGCAGGGATGACCGAGGAAGATTTACGCCTGACAGAAATTATCCGTACGCACTCCGAACGGGTCAGCCATATCATAGAGAATATCCTGCAACTGTCGCGGCGCGAATCGAGCCGACCGGAGCAATTTGTGCTGCAGCCGTGGCTGCAGGAGTTTGCTACTGAGTTCACGCGCACGCTGGAATTGCAGGAGGGTGAGCTGAGCGTCATAGACAGTGACGACAGCGTCGAGATAAGAATGGATCCGAGTCACCTGCGCCAGGTGATGTGGAATCTCTGTGACAACGCCGTCAAGTACGCCAGCGAAACCGGCGGCATCCTGGTCGAGCTTAAATGCGGGCGAACGCAGCGATCCGGTCAGCCATACCTCGAAGTTCTCGACCAGGGGCTTGGCGTTGACGCGGCGACTGTCGACAAGATTTTTGAACCATTTTTCACTGACCGCAGTGGCGGCACCGGGCTCGGCCTGTATATTTCACGAGAACTTTGCGAACTGAACCGTGCCACACTCGTTTACCAGGCACGCGAAAGCGGTGGCAGTATTTTCAGAATTGTTTTCCCTGATCCGGACCGTTGGGAGGCGGTGGATAGTTAATGAGTAAGCCCTTAGCACTGGTCATTGATGATGAACCTGATATTTGTGAGCTGCTGGCCCTGACGCTGGGTCGGATGAACATTGCCACCGTAGTCGCCGAAAATGTGAGTGGTGCAAAAGCAGAGCTCAGCAAACAGCGATTTGATTTGTGCCTCACTGACATGCGGCTACCGGACGGAGACGGCCTGGAACTGGTCGAATGGATGCAAACACATTCCGCCGGCGTGCCTGTTGCCGTCATCACGGCGCACGGTAATGTAGAGACTGCTGTACAGGCGTTAAAACTGGGCGCATTCGACTTCATCACCAAGCCTCTCGATTTGCAAAATTTGCGCAATATTGTCGAAAGCGCCTTGAAACTGGACGACAAGAGCGTCGACGAAGCGTCACGCTTGCTGGGCGACTCCGTGGCCATGGAAGATTTGCGGCAACTCATTGACAAGGTTGCCCGTAGCCAGGCACCGGTGCATATTTCCGGTGAATCCGGCACCGGCAAGGAGTTGGTTGCGCGCCAGATTCATGCCAGGAGTTCGCGTAAAGACGGTCCTTTTGTGCCGATCAATTGCGGTGCGATACCTTCGGAGTTAGTCGAGAGCGAGTTTTTTGGCCATCGCAAGGGTTCCTTTACGGGCGCCGTGCACGACAAGGTCGGCCTGGTACAGGCGGCCAATACCGGCACTTTATTTCTCGATGAAATTGCCGATTTACCGCTCTCCATGCAGGTCAAATTGCTGCGCGTTATCCAGGAACAGACAATCAGGCCGGTCGGTTCCGCGAAAGAAGAATCCGTCAACGTGCGCATACTCTCCGCAACTCACCAGGACCTTGCCGATATGGTCAAACGCGGCGACTTCCGTGAAGATCTCTTCTATCGCATCAATGTCATTGAACTGCAGGTGCCGGCATTGCGCGAAAGAGGCGACGATATACTGCTGTTGGCTGGCAATATTCTGCAACGCCTCGGATCGTCCGCCGCTGCACTGGATGACGGCGCGAGGGCGGCGTTGCGGAACTATGGTTTTCCCGGCAATGTCCGGGAACTGGAGAATATGCTGGAAAGGGCAGTCACATTATGTGCCAGCGGATCCATCGCATCGGCAGACCTGGCGCTTCGCTCAGGCAGTAGCAATACCCAGGCCGCAATAACTACTGCAACCGATCTGGGTGACCAGATTGATGATGTGCAGCGACAGGCGATCGTCGACGCACTGGAAAAAACCCGCTACAACAAAACTGCCGCCGCCAAACTACTCGGGCTGACTTTCCGCCAGCTCAGGTACCGCATCAAGAAACTGAATATCGAGTGATCGCCCGCTGAGCGGGATCCTACAGTGCTAATTAGAATTGTAGGAGCCCGCCGTACGATAGGAGCGCTTACTGAATCCCTTTGATAGGCAATCTATCGGCACGGGCGATTGCGGTGAATATAGGTGACAATTTTTGTCACCTTTGGACACGATTTGACCAAATCTGCCATAACTGAAGTGTTTTTCAGCTTCACTCTCATCTGCCGAAGAATCTAAAATACTATTAATAACAATAATTTACGTCTAATGGGCCAATTGTGGCACGGGCCTTGCTTTATACCCAGTACAGGCGGCAACGCCGTATTTGTTAATGACTGACACGTTTAATATTTCATGGAGATTGAAATGAAGAAAGTTCAACAGGGTTTTACATTGATCGAACTCATGATCGTAGTTGCCATTATCGGCATATTGGCTGCGATCGCTATTCCTGCTTACCAGGATTACACGATTCGCGCACAGGTATCTGAAGGTCTGAACCTGGCTTCTGGTGCTAAAGCTGCCGTTTCTGAGGCATTCATGGACAGTGGTGTAATGCCAGTTACCAACACCGAAGCCGGCATGGCACTCGCTGGAACCATTCTCGGTAAATACGTAACGGGTATTCAAATCGGCGCTAATGGTTTAGTTCAGGCTACATACGGATTGGACGCGAACGCGAGTATTGGTGGTGCGCAACTGGACCTGACGCCGAACGGTGCAGGTGGCGGTAGTGTAGTATGGACTTGCACTGGCGGTAACATTCTTGGTGCTAATCCGAAGTGGTTACCTTCAGCTTGCCGTTAATAAGACAGCATTAAAGGGTCGTTACCGACTCTTTGTAGAACAAGAAAGCCTCGGCCAGCCCGGGGCTTTTTTTTTACCCGATTTTACTGTGACCCGGTTCACACTTAATTCGTGACCCACTTATAAGAAACCGCCGCTCTTTCCGCGTACCATTTACAAGTATCGATTTATAGTGAACAGCCCTAGTTGAGATTGCCAATGAACAGCAAGATTAAACATAGCAGCCGCGGATTTACACTTATCGAATTGATGATCGTTGTCGCGATCATCGGCATTCTTGCGTCCCTGGCCGTATCCGCGTATCAAACGTATACCGTACGAGCACAGGTCGCCGAAGGCCTCAACTTCGCCGCCGGGGCGAAAGCACCGGTCGTAGAAGCCTATACCCTCGCCGGCCTCGCACCAGCTAACCGGGTGGCAGCCGGCATGACGCTGGCAGCGACCGATTCGCGCGGCAACTATGTAAGTGCGATTGAAGTTACTGATGGCAGGGTGGATGTCACGTTCAGCGGTCCAATGGCACACCAGGACATCATCGGTATGACCTTGTCCTTTACCCCCTATGAATCTGCCGGTCAAACCATCATCTGGCGCTGTGGCAGCGCACCCGCACCCAGTGGCAACCTGCTCACTGGCGGTGCGGCGCACCTTGCCGCAACGCTCGATTCACGCTATTTGCCCACAGCGTGCCGCTAAAATATTAAGCCCAAATTAGCCCACATTTCCTCGATTAGGCGATTATTTGCCAGTTTGACTTAATGAAATTTCGCAACTGTGAACAACCGCACAAAATCCAGTTGATCCGTGAACCTGTATCAGTGAGACTGTAAAGCTTACAGAATCGCGTCAGTGCGACTGATGCGGGCTAACCTGGATTGCAGCAAACATGGCAGTGACGGCAACTCAAACAACTCTATCGGGCTTACCAAGGCGACTGGTGCAGGACGGCATTGTCTCCGAGGAATCCGTTCAGGAGGCGACTGTAGCGGCCCGTAAGGCAAAGACGCCACTGGTCTCCTACCTGGTCGCGAATGATCTGGCCGACTCCCGTGCCATCGCGGTAGCCGCCTCGCACGAATTTGGCGTGCCGTTACTCGATCTCGACGCGATCGAAATTGACATTGAAACGCTGCGTGCCGTTGATCAGAAATTACTCAACAAGCATCGTGTGCTGCCGCTGATCAAGCGTGGCCAAAGACTGTATCTCGGCATATCAGACCCTACAAATTTACAGGCAATCGATGACGTCAAGTTCCAGACGAGCCTGCGTATCGATCCGGTGGTGGTTGAAGAGGCCAAGCTTCAGGAACGCATTAGCAAAGCGCTGGAAGCGATGGATACGTCGATGTCATCGTTGGATGATGACGACTTCGATCTTGAGAATCTGGATGTCACAGGCGGCGACGAGATTCAGGACGACGTCACCAAGGATGATATCGAAGATGCTCCGGTGGTGCGCTTCGTCAACAAGGTACTACTTGACGCCATCAAGCGCGGTGCCTCTGATATTCATTTTGAACCTTATGAGAAAATATTCCGCGTCAGAACCCGGCTTGACGGCGTTCTGTCCGAAGTTGCCCAACCGCCGGTAGCCCTTTCCAATAAAGTCTGTGCACGACTAAAAGTTATGTCACGCATGGACATTGCCGAGCGACGTGTGCCGCAGGATGGCCGCATCAAGATGCGCCTGTCAAAGAATCGTGCGATCGATTTTCGTGTTAATACCTGCCCGACCTTGTTTGGCGAGAAAATCGTTCTGCGTATTCTTGATCCGTCCAGCGCACAGCTTGGCATTGATGCGCTTGGTTACGATCCTGAGCAAAAAGCGCTCTACCAGAAACACCTCCTCAAACCGTATGGCATGATTCTGGTTACCGGACCAACCGGTTCCGGCAAGACGGTTTCGTTGTATACGGGTCTTAACATGCTCAATACAGTGGATCGCAATATTTCAACGGCTGAAGACCCCGCAGAAATCAACCTGCCTGGCATCAACCAGGTTAACGTAAACCCGAAAGTCGGCCTGACATTTTCCTCGGCACTGAAAGCCTTTTTGCGCCAGGATCCGGACATCATCATGGTCGGTGAGATTCGTGACCTCGAGACGGCGGAAATCGCCATCAAGGCTGCACAAACAGGTCACCTGGTGCTATCCACCCTGCATACCAATGACGCGCCAAAAACTTTGACGCGTTTGGTCGACATGGGTGTTAAACCCTACGCAATTGCTACCTCGGTCAGCCTGATTATTGCGCAAAGACTCGCGCGACGGATATGTGATAACTGCAAAGAGGTACGGGATGTCCCGCGCGAAGCGCTGGAAAAAGAGGGTTTCGAAGCTGACGATATAGAAAATGGCCTGACAATATTCGGGCCGGTCGGTTGCAAGTCTTGTAATGAGGGATATAAAGGCCGCCTCGGCATCTTCCAGGTGATGGAAGTCAGCGAGACCATGGGCCGCATAATAATGGAAGGTGGCAACGCAATACAGATTGCCGAACAAGCTGCAAGTGAGGGGGTCATCGATTTACGTCGTGCTGGTTTGAATAAAGTCAGGGAAGGACTGACCAGCCTTGAGGAAATCAACAGGGTTACAATCGAGTAGGTTGCGGCCCGGCTAACGGAAGAGAATTACGATGGCAGAATCAGCAGTAATGAGCAGCACGCCCTTCCTCTGGGAAGGGACCGATCGAAACGGCAAGAAGGTTAAGGGCAAGGCTACGGCCGCCAGCGAGGCTGCGGTACGCGCCGACCTGCGTCGCCAGGGTGTCGTCCCGAGTCGGATCAGGAAGCAAGGCGGCGGTCTTTTCAAAGGCGGCGGCAAGATAGTGCCTGCAGATATCTCAATCTTTAGCCGCCAGCTTGCAACCATGCTCGCTGCGGGTATTCCGCTCGTGCAGTCTTTTGAAATTGTCGGCAGTGGTCACGAAAATGCGGCCATGCAAAAACTCATCATGGCAATCAAAGCCGACGTAGAGGGCGGTAGCGCACTCGCGGAGGCGCTTGCCAAACACCCGCTGTATTTTGACGATTTGTTCGTTAATCTCGTAGAAGCTGGTGAGCAGGCGGGTGCGCTCGAGACGCTGCTGGACAAGATTGCTACTTACAATGAAAAGACCGAAGCGATCAAGAAGAAGGTCAAGAAAGCGCTGACTTATCCGGCAGCAGTCCTGGTAGTCGCCCTCGTCGTGACCGTCATTCTGCTGATTTTCGTAATCCCGGCGTTCGAGGACCTGTTCCAGGGCTTTGGCGCGGACCTGCCCAGCTTCACGCGCATGGTTATTGATCTTTCACAGTTTGTTCGCGAAAAAGGCTGGTTCCTGGCAATGCTCATTAGTGGCGCTGTTTATGCCTTCATGTATTTCAAGAAGCGCTCCAGGCCGATGCGCCACTTTCTCGACCGAGCGGCACTGAAAGCACCGATCATCGGTCCCATTCTGCAAAAGTCAGCGATTGCACGGTACGCGCGTACGCTGTCTACGATGTTCGCTGCAGGCGTACCGCTGGTAGAGGCGTTGGAATCAGTGGCTGGTGCTACCGGCAACATTGTCTACGAAGTCGGCGTTTTGCAGATGAAAGACGAGGTATCCACCGGTCAGCGTTTGCAGCAGGCGATGGAAAATACAGATTTGTTCCCCAACATGGTCATCCAGATGATCGCGGTTGGCGAGGAATCGGGTTCGCTGGACGAGATGTCCTCGAAGGTCGCTGATTTCTACGAAGAAGATGTGGACAATGCTGTCGACAACCTGTCGAGCTTGCTGGAGCCAATGATCATGTCGATTCTTGGTGTCCTCGTTGGTGGACTGGTGGTCGCCATGTACCTGCCGATCTTCAAGATGGGTGCGGTAATTTAAGCTGGCCCCACAGATAAATTAGATCAATAATCAAGCGGCGCCTCAGGGCGCCGCTTCTGTATTTGCTTTCAGGAAAGGAGCCGACGAACCAATGCAAATGTTACTTACCGAATCGCCATTGTTATTCATCGGCTTAGCTTTCGTTTTCGCGCTACTGGTCGGCAGTTTTCTGAACGTGGTTATTTACAGGCTACCAGTCATGATGGAACGTGACTGGCGCGCACAGTGTGATGAAATCAGTGCATCGCCCGCCGGCGAACTGCCCCAGGGGCGCTTCGACCTGATGGTACCGCGTTCGCGTTGTCCTTCGTGCAACCAGCAGATAACGGCCATACAAAATATCCCGGTGATCAGTTATCTGTTGCTGGGCGGAAAATGTGGCAACTGCAAGGCACCGATATCACAGCGTTATCCCGCGGTAGAACTGCTGACAGCCGTTCTCACCGGGATCGTTGCCTGGCGCTTCGGTTTCGGTTGGGAAGCAGCCGCCGCTATTGCGCTCACCTGGACGTTAATCGCCATAAGCGTTATAGACATCGATCACCAGATAATTCCGGATTCAATTTCCCTGCCGCTTATCTGGTCGGGTCTTTTTCTGAGCCTGTTTCACCCGCTTGCCGGTGCCGAAATCCTGTTCGTCGATGCCAAGACCGCCATCGTCGGCGGCCTCGCCGGCTACCTGAGCCTGTGGAGTATCTATCACCTGTTTCGCCTGTTAACTGGCAAAGAGGGCATGGGTTATGGCGACTTCAAGCTACTCGCGGCGCTCGGCGCCTGGCTGGGGTGGCAAATGTTGCCACTGATCATTCTATTGTCAGCGATTGTCGGCGCTGTATCCGGCATCCTGATGATCGTGACTAAACGCCACGAGCGCAGTGTGCCTATCCCGTTTGGCCCGTATCTCGCAGCGGCGGGATGGGTTGCGATGTTGTATGGTCCGCAGATCGTCAAACGGTATCTTGATTACATGCTCTGATCCGCCAGGGGCTGCAAAATTGACAGCAATTCTTTGAATAAGACTCCGCTACGAATCGGACTGACCGGTGGCATCGCCAGCGGCAAATCCATGGTTGCCGATTTTTTCTCGGCACTCGGCGCAGCGGTCATTGATACCGATGTCATTGCCCGGCAGGTTGTAGAACCCGGTGCGGTCGCACTTGCAGAAATCCGCGAATCTTTTGGCGATTCGATCATAAAGGACGACGGATCACTGGATCGTCAAGCCATGCGCAAGATCGTATTCGCTGACCCGGACAAACGACGCCGGCTGGAGGCCATCCTGCATCCGCGCATTCGCGAGGCCACGATGCTGCAGGTGGCTGGCGTAACCGAACCCTATATGCTCATCGTGGTCCCGTTACTGGTCGAATCTCCAATGTTAGGGCTGATGGATCGTGTACTGGTCGTCGATTGCAGCGAGGCAACCCAGCTGGAGCGACTCCTCGCGCGAGATAGTGAAAACGAGGCCACGGCGCGCAGCATCATCGCTGCTCAGGCGAGCCGGGAGGAGCGACTGGCGAAAGCTGATGATGTCGTCATCAATGACAGTGATCCGGATAAAGCGCAAAAGCAGGTGCTTAAATTACACCAGTCTTACCTGTTACTGGCTGCTGGCAAGATTGCACAAACGCCCTGAGCCGCGTTTATTTGCCTGAAATGAGTAGCTGACGCAGAATACTCCTATGGTCGTCATTGCCCCCAACGTTCCAGCTCAGACCGCCTCGCGGCGGCCTGTTGAATACGAGCAGCCGCTTAATGAGCGCATGCGCACATTTTTGCGCCTGGAGCTGCTGTATCAACAGATGCTCTACAACTGCGAGCTTGATAGCGACTGGGCAACCCGTGCCGCAACCACCAGTCTGCTCGAAATCATGGCGATCCTCACTCGAGGCGATTTGCGCAGTGATGTGCACAAAGAGCTGGATATGCAAATCGAGAATCTGCAACAATTCCAAAGCCAGCCTGAAGTTGACGTTAAAAGGCTGGGAGTATTGATTGATAACCTCACCCGCAGTCGCGATGAAGTCGATGCTATTGGTACCCAGTTTCTGCAGCCATTAAAGGATTCTGAATTCCTGAGTTCGATCAAGCACAGGAGTGCTATCCCGGGCGGAACCTGCGAATTCGATTTACCGGAATACAATCACTGGTTGCGCCAGACAATATCGAGACGCCAGGAAGATCTCACGAAATGGCTGGAAATTATCCGTCCGGTATGTGATGCAGTCACCGAAGTGCTCTGGCTGATCAGGGAAAGTTCCCAGCCAAATGAGGAAGTCGCCATAAACGGCATGTATCAGCACAAGATGCGCAAAGATATCAATAATCGTTTATTGCGCATCGCCCTCCCCGCTGGCAGCCAGTTATTTCCGGAAATAAGTAGCAGCCAGCATCGCTTTACGGTCCGCTTTCTCGATTGGTCAACGATAGACAGCCGCGCCGTGCAAACCGGACACGACGTAAGATTCAAGATCAGCATCTGCTAAGAAGCACTGCCCGTAATTGTAGAAAGCCCCCGTAGGAGCCCGCCGAGCGGGCGACAAACATTTTATGGCATGTTTTCAACATGCCATAAAATGTTTGCAAAGCTTAGCCCACCGCACCCGCAAGAAAGAATCACCCTCCGCCACACAGAGAATCACGAAAACATAGCTTGATCGCCCGCTGGGCGGGCTCCTACAGCTCGTCTATTTACGCCGCCGCAAAGCATCAACCAACGGTTGGTCCGCCGGTAACAGCTTGCTCTCACCGAGTTCATCGATACTGACCCACTGCAACTCCTGACCTTCGACACCGGTTGCCTGTCCTTGCCACTCGCTTACAAGAAAAAATTCTATACCAACCTGGATATGCGAATAGTCGTGTTGCAGACTGAAGAAAGCATCGAACACAGTGATTCTAATGCCAAGCTCTTCGTTGAGTTCGCGGCCCAGCGCATCGGCAGATGACTCACCCTGCATGATTTTGCCGCCGGGAAACTCCCAGAAGTCCTGCATCGAGCTGGCGTTTTGCCGATCGGCAATCAGGTAACGGCCTGCGGCATCCTGCAGGATACCTGCGGCGACCTGGATACGATTTTCGACAGTCTTTACGCCAATTTACCGTGGCATTGCTTGTACTTTTTGCCTGAACCACAAGGGCAAAGCTCGTTGCGACCCACTTTGCGCCCATCTCTGACAAAAGGTTCTGCCGGCGGTGCGGCGGCTGGTCCGGTACCTGCTGTCGGTGCATCGCCAAGTGCGGAGGCATCGGCATGTTTGAATTCCATCTCCTGGGCGACGCGACGTTGCTCTTCCATACGCTGCACGTCCGCTTCGCTCTGAATTCGCACGCGTGACAGGATACTGATCGTGTCGTGTTTGACCTGCTCAAGCATTTCGCCAAACATCGCAAATGCTTCACGTTTGTATTCCTGTTTCGGATTTTTCTGGGCGTAACCACGTAATCCGATTCCCTGGCGCAAGTAATCCATGGCGCCAAGATGTTCTTTCCAGTGAAAGTCCAGCTGTTTGAGCATAATTTCTTTTTCTACGTGACGCATGAGCGGCGCACCGATAGATTCGGTCTTCGCTGCATAAATCTCATTCATCTTCTCGACACAACGTTCGCGAATCTGGTCTTCATTGATCTTGCTGTCTTCCTGCAACCACTTAGACACTTCCATCTGTGTCGCAAACTCGCTCTCAAATGCGTTCTGTAATCCCTCGGCGTCCCATTGCTCGTCCAGGCTGCCAGGCGGGATGTGCTGATTGACCAGGATTTCAACGACTTCTTCCCTGATGGCCGCGATTGAATCCTCTATTTCCTCTGCTTCCATCAGTTCCGAGCGCTGGTGGTAAACCACCTTGCGCTGATCGTTGGCCACATCATCATACTCGAGCAGGTTTTTCCGAATATCAAAGTTATGCGATTCAACTTTGCGCTGCGCTCGCTCAATCTGTCGCGAAAGCAGCTTGCTCTCGATTGCTTCACCCTCACGCATTCCAGCACGCGAAAGCAGTGCTTTAGTTCGCTGTGGATCGCCGAAGATACGCATCAGGCTGTCTTCCATTGACAGGTAAAACCTGCTGGACCCCGGATCGCCCTGGCGACCTGAGCGACCGCGCAACTGATTGTCGATGCGTCGCGACTCATGTCGTTCTGTACCAACGATATGCAGACCACCAGCCTTGAGCACCTCTTCATGCCTGGGCTTCCAGTCCGCCTTCACCGCATCTACATCTGCGCCCTCGCCTGCCGCGGCGATCTCAGCATCAAGGTTGCCACCGAGCACAATATCGGTACCTCTACCTGCCATGTTGGTCGCAATCGTGATCGCACCGGGACGACCGGCCTGTTGCACGACTATCGCCTCACGCTCGTGCTGCTTCGCATTCAGTACCTCGTGCTTGATGCCTTTCTTCTGCAGCAACGACGACAGTAATTCCGAGGTCTCGATCGATGTGGTACCGACAAGTACCGGCTGACCGCGTTCGCGGCAATCGGTAATATCTTCGATGATGGCGTCGAATTTGTCAGGTTCATTTAGATAAACCAGATCCGCCATGTCATCACGAATCATAGGCTGATGTGTCGGAATTACGATCACTTCGAGGCCATAAATCTGTTCGAATTCAAACGCCTCGGTATCGGCAGTACCGGTCATTCCCGACAGGTTGTTATACAAGCGGAAAAAATTCTGGAAGGTTATGGAGGCAACCGTCTGGTTTTCCTGTTTAACAACGACGCCTTCTTTAGCCTCAACTGCCTGGTGCAATCCGTCTGACCAGCGACGACCCGGCATGGTGCGCCCGGTAAACTCATCGACGATAACGATTTCGCCATCACTGATAATATATTCAACATCCTTGTTAAACATCATGTGCGCACGTAGCGCGGCGTTCAGATGATGCAACAAGCGGATATTCTGCGCGTCGTACAGGCTTTCACCCTCAGCGAGCAATCCCGACTGGATCATCAGCTCCTCGACATACTGATGTCCTTCCTCCGTAACATGCACCTGTTTGGATTTCTCATCGCCTGAGTAATGCCCGCAAATAGCAAGGCGACAAGTCGGTACGTCACCGTCTTTATCAGTCAGCACAACATCCGCGCGTCTTTCTGCGGCCATTGCAACGGCCTGCGCGACTGACATGGTTTCAACGGTGTTGCCATCATTATCGGTAATAATGACCGGCTTACCATGCTCATCGATGAGCGCGATTTTCTTCGCCGTGATGTCGAAGTTGGTGGTGCCCTCAGGTTCATCATGCGGGCGGAGTTTTGGAATCAGCTTATTTATCTTCTGATACAGATCGGTACTTTCTTCGACCGGACCGGAAATAATCAGTGGTGTCCGCGCCTCATCAATAAGAATCGAGTCGACTTCGTCGACGATGCCGAAATTCAGCTGGCGCTGAACTTTATCGCTAAGCGCAAAGGCGAGATTGTCACGCAGATAATCAAAACCCAATTCGTTGTTGGTCGCGTAGGTAATGTCGGCGTCGTAGGCAGCACGTTTTTCGTCTTGCGACTGTCCGGATTTCGATACACCGACTGTCAGTCCGAGGAATTCGTAGACAGGCCGCATCCACTCGGCATCACGCTGCGCGAGGTATTCGTTGACCGTGACAATATGTACACCATTGCCACTCAATGCGTTGAGATACGCCGGCAACGTGGCAACCAGTGTCTTGCCCTCACCGGTACGCATTTCAGCGATGTTGCCCTGGTGCAGCACCATGCCGCCAATGAGTTGCACGTCGAATGGTCGCAGACCCAGTGCGCGCCAGGCCGCTTCACGGGCGACCGCGAAGGCCTCCGCCAGGATGTCATCAAGCGTTTCTCCTGCCTTCAGACGCCCACGAAAATCATCTGTTTTCTTTGCCAGCTCCTCGTCACTCAGAGCCTTTATTTGCTCCTCAAAGCCGTTCACACGAGCGACGGCTTTCGAAAACTGGCGCAACAGCCGCTGGTTGCGGCTGCCAAAAACTTTGGTCAAAAAATTAGCCACTCAGGGCTCCTGAAGCAACGAGTGGTTCAACACCACCAGCTGGCAAATAAAGTCCGGTATTCTACTGACTGATGAGGAATTTGCACGATGCTTTTGCGCAAAAACTGATAGAGAAACAGCAGGCCAATATAAGGCCGATTCCGTCAAAAACAAGCGGCTGGTGCTGGTTGGGGATAGTTGTAATTCCAGGCCACGAGGTGCCCGAAAATACTGCTAATCGGCGTCCTGGCGAATAAACGTCACTGGATTGACTCGTTGACCATTTCGCAGCACTTCGAAGTGCAGATTGGGCCCGGTCGCGCGGCCGGTTTCGCCCATCAGGGCGACAATCTGGCCCTTCTTCACCTCATCGCCTACGGCGACCAGGTTTTCCGAGTTATGCGCGTAGCGGGTTGAATAGCCGTTGCCGTGATTGATCTCAACCAGCTTGCCGAAACCGTAACGCGGTGACGACCAGGTCACCACACCATCAGCCACCGTAGAGATCTCGGCGCCCGACTTGCCTGCAAAATCCACACCGCGGTGATTGGCTTGCTTGCCGGTAAACGGGTCCGTGCGCTTGCCGAAGTAGGACGACATCCAGCCAGATTTGACGGGTCGACCGTGTGGATAAACCCTATCTGATAGTTTCTGGTTCATCAGCAGGCTCTCGAGCACACCAAGTTGCGCCTCACGGTTGTTGAGCTGACTATTAAGATCTGTCATTGCAGCCAATACTTCAGGTACGGCAATATTGGAGCCAGTCGCGTAGGGCTCTTCCGGGCCACCGATTGCCGGTACCGAGTCAAAATCGAACTCTCCATCGGTGAGATCGGCCATATCTGTGAGTCGTCTGCCGAGTGCATCCAGGCGAATAACGCGGGCGTTCATCTGACCGATGCGGATGGCCAATGCGTCGAGTGTATCTTCGGTTTCCTGGCGGGTCGTGTTAATAGCGGTCCGTTGAACTTCAAGTTCATCGTTCAGGCTGGCAACTTCACCGAGGCTGACTCCGGAACCCGTATGCGCAGAAAACCAGTAACCGCCGGCAAAAGTTGCGCAACTCAACGTGCCGATAATCAGCAATGCAAATGCGCTTGCCGACCTGCCGGACAAATTGACCTGGCGGGTTTTTCCGAACCCTTTGCCAAAGATAACTACATTCATCGAGTACGTCCTGGATGCGCCCTGTTCGAGCTATAAGCTATTGATTCAAAAGTAGTTAAATCACAGGCCAGCGGCCATGACTGGCGCCCATTTATTGTTGTAGACCTGCGTCTTAACATCACGTTGGTAGCCCCGCTGCCTTAGGACCTAAGTCCCTTAGATCGGTGGTTTTGCGTCCCCGACTTTCAGCGGGTATGCCTTTATCGACGACTAATATGCAAAATTCAGCTTTTTATTACAAGATAAGCCGTTCAGAACCATGATACCGGTCACCCAATCGACAAGAAAGCGCGAACTCCGTCACACTATTATGTCTATTACACGTCTCGAAAAGTTGCTCAAATCAGGCTCAGACGGCCGCCTGGATAAAATTATCCAGCGTGCTCAAAATATCGATGCGCTGACGAGCGCATTGCAAGCCGATTTATCAGCAGAATTAGCCGAGAATCTGCTCTCTGCCAACGTCCACGATAATGGTGAGCTGGTGCTGGTTTGCAGTACGTCAGCGTGGGCGGCAAGACTGCGTTTTGAGAGCAACGCGCTGATTGCAGCCGCGAACAAAGCGGGGCATGGTGCCAAGGCTTGCAAGGTGACCGTAGGGCATCAAAAACAACCGTAGGAGCCCGCCGTACGATAGAAACCTATCCTCAAACCTTGAGATTCTCGATCTATCGGCACGGGCGACAAACTTTGCATCGCAAAGTTTGATACCAATGGTGAAAGCAGCAAATAATTCGATCGAGGGCGTTTGATCCACTTTAGAATTCATTGGTGGGTTCATGCTTTACAAACATTTAGGCCCGCATTCTTCGAATGCGGGCCTAAATGTTTGTCGCCCGCTGGGCGGGCTCCTACAATGGTTTATTTACGCGTAAGCAGGCGTCGCGTAAGAAATAGGCGCCTTTTTCGGATCGCTAAAAGTTACTTCTTCCCAGACCGACTTGTCCGCCAACATGGCGCGCAGCAATTTATTGTTCAGATCGTGTCCGGACTTATGCGCCGAAAATTCGCCGATCAGGCTGTGACCGAGGAGATAAATGTCGCCTATAGCATCAAGAATTTTATGAATGACGAACTCATTTGCATAACGTAAACCGTCCTCGTTGAGAATACGATAGTCGTCCAGAACGATAGCGTTATCCATGCTGCCGCCAAGGGTCAGATTGCGAGCACGTAATGTTTCAACGTCACGCAGAAAACAAAATGTCCTGGCTCTGCTGACTTCTTTCAGGAAAGACGTCGCAGAAAAATCGATCGACGCACTTTGACTCAGTTTGTTGAACACAGGATGGTTGAATGCGATATCAAAATTTACTTTAAATCCGTTGAACGGAGTGAACTCGGCCCACTTGTCGTCTTCCTCAACCCGAATCTTCTTTTTAATGCGTACAAATTTCTTTGCCGCATGTTGTTCCTCAATACCCGCAGATTGCAGCAAAAAAACGAATGGCCCTGCACTGCCATCCATAATCGGCACCTCGGGTGCCGACAGATCTACATTGAGATTATCAATGCCGAGACCCGCGAGCGCTGACATCAGGTGTTCGACGGTCGCTACTTTCACGCCGTCCCGAATGAGCGTTGTTCCCAGCATGGTTTCGCCGACGAGTGTGGCATCGGCGGGTATATCGACCGGTTGATCCAAATCCACACGGCGAAAGGTAATACCGGAATTTTCCGCCGCCGGACGCAGGGTCATATATACCTTTTCGCCGGTATGCAAACCCACGCCGGTCGCCCGAATTGATGTTTTTAGCGTTCGTTGTCGCAGCATTGCCGCAAACTCTCGTTAATTATGTGGCGGATCTATCCTGTCGATCTGGCAGATACCCAGCCGCTTTCAATGACTTAGCGCGAAATCCTACCATAGCAGTGAAAATCACTGCAAAGGGCCGCAATCCTGAAAACAGGCCGGGTAGATAAATATTGCTTATCTACCCGGCTTGCAGCGGAGTGACACTGGCCGTGCCGAGTGAGTAAAGCACGACCTATGCGTGACGCTTTGCCAAAAAGTCGCTCAGTCTGCCTGGCGACGGAGAAAGGCAGGGATGTCCAGCAGCTCTTCCTGTAAAGCACCCTCTTGCAGCCCGTCACCGACCGCACGCTTGCGCTGCACGGTTGGCTTGTCGAGCTTCTGGTAATTGGGTTCGATTGCAGCGCTCGGACGCTTAACGACGCGCATTGGCGATCCAGCCTGCATTGCCTCCTGGCCAAGACCAGTCGCTACGACGGTAACGCGGATCTTGTCGCACATATCAGGATCGATCACCGTGCCGATAACGACGGTCGCATCGTCGGAGGCAAAGTCCTTGATCGTGTTACCAACCTCCTGGAACTCACCGATCGAGAGATCCATGCCGGCAGTTACATTGACAAGTATGCCGTTCGCGCCGGCAAGATCGATGTCTTCCAGCAATGGACTGGAAACAGCAGCTTCAGCTGCTTCGCGAGCACGATCTTCGCCTGCCGACTCTCCTGAGCCCATCATGGCCATGCCCATCTCCGCCATCACCGTGCGCACATCGGCGAAATCGACATTAATCAAACCCGGGCATGTAATCAGTTCGGCAATTCCCTGCACTGCACCTTGCAGAACCTGATTCGCTGAGCGAAATGCATCCAGCAAAGTTGTTTCACCACCCAACACAGCCAATAGTTTTTCGTTCGGAATGGTAATCAGTGAATCGACATACTTGCCGAGCTCGCCAATACCCTGTTCGGCTATCACGGTGCGCTTGCCACCCTCCATAACGAACGGTTTGGTGACGATAGCGACAGTCAGAATACCCAGTTCCTTGGCAACCTGAGCGACTATTGGCGCCGCACCGGTACCGGTACCGCCACCCATTCCTGCCGTAATGAACAGCATGTCGGCGCCTTCTATCACCTCCTGTATGCGATCCCGGTCTTCCATCGCCGCCTGCCGGCCAATATCAGGATCGGCTCCGGCACCAAGACCCTTGGTTATGTTGCAACCAATCTGCAAAGCCGTACGTACACGAGCGCTGTTGAGCGCCTGCGCATCCGTATTGGCACAAATGAAATCAACCCCTTCAATTCCAGCATTAACCATGTGGGCGACCGCGTTGCCGCCACCCCCACCGACACCGATTACTTTGATGACAGCGCTTTGGCTATGCGCATCCATTAATTCAAACATTGACGTACCTCCGCTTAGTACTTTGTTGTTGCATTACTCACTCATTAAAAAATTACGATGCAGATTTCCCGCATCGACCCTGCTAAAACTGTCCCTGAAACCAGGCCTTCATTCGCGTCAACAGATCGCCGATGCTGCCCGAGACCGGCGTGTTGCGTTTCCCGCGCCGCGTAATGCTTTCGTAGCCATACAGCAGCAGCCCGACACCGGTTGCATAAATAGGGTTACGCACTACGTCTACCAGTCCGTCAACATATTGGGGACTACCGAGCCGTACCGGCATATGGAAAACTTCTTCGGCCAATTCGACGGCGCCCTCCATCTTCGCGCTGCCACCGGTGATGACAACACCGGCGGCGATCAACTCTTCGAAACCGCTACGTCGAAGTTCATCGCGTACGAGGCCGAAAAGTTCTTCAAATCTGGGCTCAACGATTTCGGCGAGCGTCTGTCTTGCCAGTCGTCGCGGCGGCCGCTCGCCAACACTCGGCACCTCGATCGTCTCGTCCGGGTTAGCGAGCTGTGACAACGCACAGGCATATTTAATTTTGATTTCCTCGGCGTACTGGGTCGGCGTGCGCATCGAGACTGCGATGTCATTCGTCACCTGGTCACCGGCAATCGGAATTACCGCCGTGTGTTGAATCGCACCGCCGAGAAAAACAGCGATATCAGTCGTGCCACCGCCAATATCAACGATGCAGGCGCCCAGCTCCTTTTCGTCATCGGTAAGGACCGAGTAACTGGATGCCAGTTGTTCAAGAACAATGTCGTCGACTTCAAGCCCACACCGCTGCACACACTTGACGATATTTTGTGACGCGCTCACAGCACCTGTGACCATGTGCACTTTCGCCTCAAGTCGCACCCCGGACATGCCAACCGGCTCACGAATTCCTTCCTGAGAATCGATAAGAAATTCCTGCGGCAGAATATGCAGAATTTTTTGATCGGCAGGAATCGCGACCGCTCTCGCCGCGTCAATGACGCGATCGACATCGCCCGCACTGACCTCTTTGTCACGAATCGCCACGATGCCGTGCGAATTCAGGCTGCGAACATGGCTGCCTGCAATGCCGGTATAGACGGAATGAATGTCACAGCCCGCCATTAACTCGGCTTCCTCAACCGCGCGCTGAATGGAATGCACAGTCGACTCAATGTTGACCACCACACCCTTTTTCAGTCCGCGCGATGGATGCGAACCAATACCCACGACTTCGATGCTGCCCTCGTCACTGACTTCGCCGACGATTGCGACGACTTTCGACGTACCAATGTCGAGTCCGACGATGAGATTTTTTTCGTTTATCTTGTTCACTCAGTCAGCCCTGTTATTGCCAGTCGTCCGGCAACCATTTCCTGCCCGATCGCGGCAGCGTCTTCCATTGGCGATCTCGCTCCATTTTTCCAGCCGATCGTGAAGCCGTTGCTGTAGCGCATATCGACAAACTCGATCTCTGCCTCGCGGCTCGAAATAATGCTGGCGGCGACATCCAGAAACAGTTGTGTTCTTGCTTCGACATCGCGCCGCCCGAGGCGAATTTCGACGCCATTTTGCAAGGTCATCTGCCAGGCGCCGCGGGCGTCCACCTGCACTCTTCGAACATCCAGACCCAGAGGAATCAGTTCCTCCCTGATCTGCAAATAGCGGGCAGCAACGATCGCAGACTGCCCATCCGGCCCGCTGAGTCGCGGCAATTCGGCGGGTACGTGGCGGGCATCAGTAACGAATAAATCACCGCGTGTATTGAGGAGACTGCCTTCACCCCAGACGGCCGCCGGCACCTGTTCAGTTACGCTAATTTCCAGTTTTCCCGGCCAGCGGCGCGCCACATTCGCCTGATCTATCCACGGCAAAGCGACAATACGTTTTTGAATGATTTTCAGGTTTGCAGCAAAGAAACCTGCACCGAGCTCACTACTGATTGATTCTTCGATCTGCAATGCGCTGGCACGCTGAAACGGTCCCTCAATCGTGATTGAGCGAATCGGCTGATTGAGCAGTTCGGCACTGAACTGGTAGCAGAGCGCTATGACCGCACCAGCGAGCAGGAAGACGGACAGCTTGCGTACCGGTAGCGCTGGTATGCGAATTTGCCGTGTTTTTTTCTGCTTGCGGCGCTTTGCCTGAGTTTTCTTAGCTGTCATTTGCAGCCACCTCGACGGGTACGAACTGAGATTGAGCAGCGATACTCGTTTCAAGGATTCGCCAGCAGAGTTCAGCGAAATCGATACCGGCCTGCTTTGCCGCCATCGGCACCAGGCTGTGACTGGTCATTCCTGGAATAGTGTTGACTTCGAGCACTTGCGGCACACCATCGCTACCGATCATGAAATCGACCCGACCCCAGCCAGTACAACCCAGTTCATTAAATGCCGCACTTGCCAGGTCATGGAGTCGCTGTTCAAGATCCGCATCATCCGTTCCAGGGCAGTGGTATTGCGTGTTATCCGATTCGTACTTGGCCCGATAGTCGTAAAATACTCGCGGCGTCTCGATCCTGATGCTTGGCAACGGCTGGCCCTGCAACACAGCAACGGTTGATTCATCACCCACAATGCAGCGCTCGACAAGCGCTGGCCCTGCGAAACCCAACGCAAGTTCCATAGCCGCCGGTAATTGTGCAGCTTCGAACACCTTACTCATGCCGACACTTGAACCCTGGCCTGTCGGTTTGATGACCAACGGAAAGCCAAATTCGGCTGCAGCGAGATTTGCATCTCCAACTGACCCGGCGATCACGTAGTCGGGTGTATTGATGTTAGCTGAGCGAAATAACTTCTTGCTCCTGACTTTGTCCATCGCCAGTGCCGATGCCATGACACCACTGCCCGTGTATGGAGTGTCAAGCCACTCCAGGGCCCCTTGCAGTGCGCCGTCTTCACCGCCCGGTCCATGCAGTGCGATCCACACACGGTCAAAACCGGCAGCCGCGAATTCCGACAGATTTTTTTCTGCCGGATCCCATGCATGCGCATTAATACCTTGCGACTTGAGCGCTTTCAGCACTGCTTCGCCACTGTTAATGGATACTTCACGTTCGCTCGAGAAGCCGCCGTACATGACAGCGACCCGGCCAAATTCAGCAGGCTTGCTAATCGCGATACGACTTTCATGCGTAAAGCCACTCATTGGATATGCTTCCCGACGATGTGAACTTCCGCACGCAACTCAACGTCGTGCGTATGCAGAACGGTTTGCTGCACGTGCGCAATCAGACTTTCTATATCCAGTGCACTCGCCTGACCGCGATTGATGATGAAATTGGCGTGCTTGGTGGATACCTCGGCATCGCCAATGCAAAACCCTTTTAGACCCGCAGCTTCGATCAGCCTTGCCGCGTGGTCGCCCGGCGGATTGCGAAATACAGAGCCACAGCTTGGCTGACCCAGCGGTTGGGTATCCCTGCGGCGTGCGAGCATCTCCTTAAGCGTTGCCATACTCGGGTCGACTTCAGGGTCGAATGAAAGGTCTGCACCTATGAACCACTCATCTTTTGGCCCACTGACCTGTCGATAAGCGATTGCATATTCGTCTTTGCCGCGTACGTGCACATCGCCGTGCCGATCAATGGTCGTAACCGATGTCACCCGCTCCCAGGTCTCACCGCCGTGTGCACCCGCATTCATTGCCAGCGCGCCACCGAGCAGGCCGGGAATACCAGCAAAGAATTCAGATGGGCCAAAGCCCCAGCGGATGCATTGCCGGGCCAGCTGCGTGCAAGGCACACTGCCGCCAACGTGAAGTGTCTGCTCGCCGGTCTTCTCCAGTTCTGTGAAGATTCCGGAAGCGGCAATCACGACACCAGGCAGGCCGCCATCGCGCACCAGCAAATTACTGCCAAGCCCGCACCAGAATATCGCCACGTCATCGTCCAGGCTGCCAAGAAACATGGACAAGTCGTCGCGACTCGCCGGCTTGAAAAAAAGCTCAGCCGGCCCGCCGACACGCCATGACGTGTGGCGACTCATCGGTTCTCCCTTCCTGATTTCACCGCATACCGCCGGACTCATCTGCACGGCCATCATTTCAGGACCCCGCGACAATTGCGTACGCATTTCGCGCTCTGTGGCTTCACTTGAGAACCTTCAGGTGATTCGCCCGGTCGAGGAACTTCGGCAGGCTTGCTGAAAATGCGCCTATATCCCCGGCCCCCATTGTTAGCAGCAGATCACCTTCTTCAAGCAGGCCGTCAAGAACCGGGACCAGATCTTCGAGCGATTCAACGAATACAGGCTCGACACCACCGCGACTTCTGACTGCCCGGGCGATGGCGCGGCCATCCGCGCCGGCAATAGGATCTTCGCCAGCTGAATAAACTTCGAGCACGACCAGTACATCTGCGGTGCTGAGCACGGAGGCAAAGTCGTCCAGCAAATCGCGCGTTCTGGTGTAACGGTGCGGCTGGAATACCAGCACGATGCGCCGCGAGGGCCAACCGGAGCGCGCCGCCGCCAGTGTCGCAGCAACTTCCGTCGGGTGATGTCCGTAATCATCAACCAGCAGAACTTTGCCCTTGCCAGTGCGTATCTCGCCATGAATCTGAAAACGCCGATCAATACCTTCAAACTTGCCGAGCGCATCAACGACTGCCTGATCGCTGATTTGTAACTCTCCGGCAACAGCGATCGCCGCGAGCGCGTTGTTAACGTTGTGCAGACCGGGCAACTGCAGTTTTATCTGCAATGGATCCTGCCTGTCGGCACGAACGACATCAAATGTAGTCTGCCCTTCGGAAAAACTAATGTTCGTTGCCTTTATGTCTGCTTCGTTCTTCACACCGTAGGTGACAATTGATCGCCCGACGCTGCCCAGAATTACATTGATACCAGGATCATCAGCACACAAAACAGCCAGCCCGTAAAATGGCAGGTTGTGCAGGAACTCGATGAAGCCACTGCGTAGCTTGTCCATATCGCCGTCGTAGGTGGACATATGGTCTGCGTCAATATTGGTTACAACCGCCAGCATTGGTTTCAGATGCACGAAAGACGCGTCGCTCTCGTCCGCCTCGGCAACAAGGTATTCGCCCTGACCGAGGCGCGCATTCGCATCCGCGCTTTTCAGGCGACCGCCAATAACGAATGTTGGATCAAGACCACCCTCTGCCAGGACGCTGGCAACCAGGCTGGTTGTGGTTGTCTTGCCGTGTGTACCGCCGACCGCAATCGAGTAACGAAAACGCATTAGCTCTGCAAGCATTTCTGCTCGCGGCACAACCGGCAGTAGCGCGTCTCGTGCCGCTGCAACTTCCGGGTTTGTCTCATCAACCGCGCTGGATACGACTACAGCGTCGGCGTCACAAATATTTTTCGCATCATGGCCAATAAAGACCGTCGCACCCTGACTCTGTAAGCGCTTGACCTGTGTATTACTTTTCAGGTCGGACCCCTGAACCTGGTAACCAAGGCTCAACATCACTTCGGCGATACCCGACATTCCGGAACCGCCAATACCCACAAAGTGAACGCGGTTTATGCGACGCATGCGTTTAATCATGTTGTCGCGCTCCCTTGTTCTCCGGCAGCTTCAAGACAGAGCCTCGTAATACGTCCCAGCGCGTTCGGTTGCGCGAGCGAACGCGCCCGATGCGCCCGTTTTAGCAAGTTGTCGCGACTGACGAGCAATTCCTGCAGGAGCCCGGCCAGTGACTTATCGCTCAACTCATTTTCGGGCAGCATCCGGGCCGCTCCGGCTTCGACCATGCCACGGGCATTGGCGGTCTGATGATCGTCTACAGCTGCGGGATAGGGCACGAATATTGCCGGCAAACCTGCCGCAGCAAGCTCGGCTACGGTTAATGCTCCGGCCCGGCAAACGACCAGATCCGCCCATGCGTAAGCTGCGGCCATGTCTTCTATAAAAGGACAGAGCTCGGCTTCTATGCCTTGTTCAGCGTATGCAGCAGCGGCGATCTCAAGCGTCCGTTCTCCTGCCTGGTGGCGTACGCGGGGGCGCATGCCCTCCGGCAACAGAGCAAGTGCAGCAGGTACGGTGCGGTTCAACGCAAGCGCTCCCTGGCTGCCGCCCAGTACCAGGAGCCGCAATGGTCCCGCACGATCCGCATAGCGGACAGCAGGATCATCCAGCTCCGCAATATCGGCGCGCACCGGATTGCCTACGGTTTCCGCAATTACTGTGGCGGAAAAACTGCCCGGGAAGGCTTGCAGCACAACCCGGGCAAGACGCGCCAGAAGACGATTCGTTAAGCCAGCAACGGCATTTTGTTCGTGAATAAGCAGTGGGCGACGGGTAAGCCAGGCAGCGAGACCACCAGGGCCACTGACGAAGCCGCCCATGCCAAGAACTGCGGCGGGGCGATGTCGGAACATCACGCGTAAAGACTGAAACAATGCAAGCGTCAGGCGAAATGGTGCAACCAGCATTGCCAGGACACCCTTCTGCCGCAGTCCGGCGACACTGATCCATTCCATCTCGATTCCGGCAGCTGGCACCACGCGCGATTCAATGCCGCGGTGCGTTCCCAGCCAGACAATGTCACGCGAGCTTTGCTGCAATGCATGTGCAATTGCCAGCGCCGGGTAAACATGGCCGCCGGTACCACCCGCCATCACCAGTATCGGACGATTGTTAGCGCGGCCGTTCATTTGCGACGACTCCGTTTTTTCCGTTTGGTATTTGCCGGCCTGGCATCAACCACCAGCTCGTGATGGATTCTGAGTAGCAGACCAATACTCGCCAAAACAACGATCATGCTGCTGCGGCCGTAACTGATCAGCGGCAGAGTGAGTCCTTTTGTTGGCAGCAGACCCATGTTCACACCAACATTGATAAACGCCTGCAACCCAAGCCAGGTTCCAAGACCGATCGCCAGATACGCTTCGAAAAACCGCTCCGACTTTGCAGCGCGAATTCCCAGGGAAAAAATACGCCACAGCAAACCGGCGAAGAGTGAAATCAGAATCAGTGTGCCCAGGAGTCCGAACTCTTCTGCAAACACGGCGAAAACGAAATCCGTGTGCGCCTCTGGCAGGTAAAACAATTTTTGTACGCCGCCACCGAGCCCGACGCCGATCCATTCGCCCCGCCCAATCGCGATAAGTGATTGTGTCAACTGAAAGCCGGAGTCATACGGATCCGACCATGGATCCAGAAATCCGGTCAGACGCTTCAATCGATAAGATGACGTCAGGGCAAGCACCGCCATCGCCAATACGGTCGCGCTGAAAAACAGGAAGAAATCGCGAAATCGTGCACCCGCCACAAACAGCATGGCCAATGTCGTTGTGAGCAGGACGAGTGTGGCGCCAAAATCCGGTTCTGCGAGTAGCATCGCGCAAGCCAGGCTCAATACGAGCATTGGTCGAAGAAACCCGGTGAATTGCTCACGCAGTGACTTGTTTTGTCGCACCAGGTATCCGGCGAGATAAATAATGAGGCATAGCCGTGCAGGTTCCGATACTTGCAGGTTTATAAATCCGAACCGTAACCAGCGGGTCGAGCCGTTGACCGTGTAGCCAACGCCCGGCAGCAAAACCACTAACAACAGGGCCAGCCCGATCAACAACATTAGCGGACCAACATTGCTCCAGAAACGCATCGGAATAAACAGGCAAGCAAAACCTGCGGTAATACCAATGAGTGCTGCGACGGCCTGTCGCCCAACGTAATAGAATGGATCATTGGTCGTGTTGTCTGCAATCGATATGGAAGCCGAGGCAAGAATCACCATGCCGCCAAGCAGCAGCGTCAATGCAATCCCAAAGAGGACCGGGTCGATGCGTAGTGGCGTGCGCAGGCGTGCCGGGAAAGGCATTGTTATGCTATTGACACTCATAAAGCCAGAGCCTCCACCGCATCGCAGAAGGCTTCGCCGCGCTTTTGATAATTCGCATACTGGTCGAAACTTGCACAGGCTGGTGCGAGCAACACGGTATCGCCTTCCTCCGCGAGCTCAGCCGCCCGGGCTACGGCAGCGTGCATATCATTTGCTCTTTCGCTGCGTGCCAGATCAACGAACGCTTCCTCTAACAGGGGAGCGTCCTCGCCTATCAGGATCGCGGCACGCAACTTGCCAAATACTGATCTCGCCAGTTCTGCGAAATCACCGCCTTTTCCCTGTCCGCCAGCAATAAGGATGACCAGCCCGTCAATTGAATCAACAGACGCGATCGCCGCACCCACATTGGTCGCTTTGGAGTCATTGATAAAATCCGCACGGCCCTGGTGGCCTACGTACTGCATGCGATGTGGCAATCCGGGGAATTCGTTAAGTACCTGCAACATTGCGGACAGCGAAAGACCCATTAGTTCACCGGTCGCGAGTGCAGCGAGCGCGTTCGCCTGGTTGTGTGTGCCAACCATGGCGATATCCGCAGTCGACAAGAGCAACTGGTCGCCACGCGCAAGAAATTGCACACCCTCATCATTGACCAATCCATACTGCCCCTCAGCAGGCGCATCGAGCCCGAAGCTGATACGCGGTATGCCTTTTACCAGGTGTTCTTCAACGTCCTCGTCTGCGCGATTGATTACTGCCGACTCTGCCTGCTCGAATATTCGATATTTCGCACTGCGGTATTGCTCGTCGCTTTCATGCCAGTCAAGGTGGTCTGGCGAAATATTCAAAAGCACGGCAATTTTCGCGGGCAGATCAAGCGTTCGTTGCAGCTGAAAACTTGACAGCTCGAGAATGAAAAAATCCGGTTCATCCCTGTCGAGCAAATCGAGCGCCGGCACGCCAAGATTCGCACCGGCCAGCGCTTCGGTGCCGGCCGCTTTGCACATTAGCGTTAACAATGTCGTAACGGTGCTCTTGCCATTCGACCCGGTAACAGCGACGAAAGGTGCTTTGGCATCGCGAGCAAACAATTCGATGTCGCTAATAATTTCGATATCTTTCTCGCGAGCGGTGCATAACAGTGGCTCGCTATCGGCAATGCCTGGAGACACAATTATTCGTGCGGCATTCTTCAGTAAATTGTCTGGAGCATCGCCAAGCACAACCTCGGCATCAGGGTTGATTTCACCTAACTCTGTGAGCCCGGGCGGGTCCTCGCGACTGTCAACAAAGATCGCCTCGATCTGCTTGCGTTGCAGATATCTGGCCACGGACAGCCCGGTCGCTCCGAGCCCGAAGACGAGATCCGTTTGCTTTTTCTTGACAGATCTCTTGCGTGTCGCGCGCTTCTTTTTAGCTGCAGCGATCATCGGATTTTCAGACTCGCCAGACCAATCAACACCAGGATGACCGTAATTATCCAGAATCGGACAATGACTTTCGGCTCTGCCCAGCCCTTTAATTCAAAATGGTGATGTAGCGGCGCCATTCGGAACACACGTCGGCCGGTGAGCTTAAAGGAAGCCACCTGAATAATAACCGACACAGTTTCGACGACAAAAACTCCACCCATGATGGCGAGTACAATTTCCTGCCGAACGACGACCGCTACAACACCCAGAGCTGCACCAAGCGAAAGTGCACCAATATCGCCCATGAATACCTGTGCGGGATAAGTGTTAAACCAGAGAAATCCAAGTCCCGCGCCGGCTAGAGCCGCGCAAAAGACGAGAATTTCACCGGTCCCGCTAACGTAGGGAATATCCAGGTACTCAGAGAAATTAGTATTTCCGGTCACGTAGGCGAACAAGCCGAGCGCCCCACCGACCAGAACCGTTGGCATGATTGCCAAACCGTCTAACCCATCGGTCAGATTGACGGCGTTGCTGAAGCCAACAATAAAAAGAACGGTAACAACGATCTGAAACTTGCCAAGCGGCACGGCCAGATCTTTGAAATATGGAATTAGCAGCGACGTGCTGACGTCGTCTGTAGCCATCATAAACAAGGCGATTGCAGCAGCGAATGCAACCGACGTTTGCCAAAATATTTTTTGTTTCGCCGACATCCCGGCCGGGTCCTGCAATATCAGTTTGCGGTAGTCGTCTACGTAGCCGATAACGCCGAACGCCAGAGTTACGAAAAGCACCACCCAAATATATCGGTTCTCGAGATCAGCCCAGAGCACGGTGCTAACAACAATCGCGCTCAGTATCAGTGCGCCGCCCATGGTCGGAGTGCCCGCCTTTGGCAGATGCGTTGCCGGACCGTTATCGCGAATAGGTTGGCCGACCTGGTTCATACTGAGTTTAGCAATCATCTTCGGACCGATGACGAACGACAGGACGAGCGCCGTCAACGCACCCAGAATCGCACGCAGCGTCAGATAGCTGAATACATTGAAGCCTGATTCGAACTGGGCGAGGTATTCTGCCAGGTACAGCAGCATGCTCAGCCTCCCCCCGCCGTAGCAGAAGATTCACGTAATGCATCGACAACACGCTCCATTCCCATGGAGCGTGATCCCTTGACGAGCACATACTCATCGCCTGACAGCGATCGCTGCAACTCGTCGATAACGTCATTGACCGATGCAAGCCACTGTCCACCGCTGCCGAAGGCTGCAACGGTATGGCGCGACAACTCACCTGTTGCCAACAGATGAGTTACGCCCATTTGTTTGGCCAGGTTGCCGGATTGTTCGTGCAATGCTGCAGATTCACTGCCAAGTTCAGCCATGTCGCCGAGCACCAACCAGGTATCACCCGACTGGCTGGCCAGGAATGCCGCTGCAGCGGCAACGCTCAGAGGGTTGGCGTTGTAACTGTCGTCATAAAGAGTGGCACCAATGGTTGACCTTACCGGTTGCAGTCTGCCTGTTACTGGTCGCACCGATTCGAGACCTTGTTTTATTTGCCCGGGGTCAATATCGAGCGCACAGGCAATAGCGGCCGCTGCACAAGCGTTCATAACGTTGTGCGCCCCCTGCAGTGGCAAATCGATTTGCAGATCGCAATCAGGCATATGCAGAGCAAACGTCGAGCCGGATTCAGTTGCTGCAACATCGCTGGCACGAACATCCGCAGCCGCAGCAAATCCGAAACTTAAGGTCGTTGTATCGGTGACCTTCGCAAGCCAAAACGCGTACGACTCATCGTCAGCATTGAGAATTGCAAATTGCGGCCGAACCGCATCCATCAATATTTCTGCTTTAGCCCGGACAACACCTTCAAGTGAGCCAAAACCTTCCAGGTGGGCCGGTGCGGCATTAGTAATCGCAACGACTTCCGGCTCTGCGAGTGACGTCAGATAGGCGATTTCACCCGCGTGATTAGCACCCATTTCGATTACTGCATAGCGGTGCTCCGGCGCGAGACGCAGCAGCATTAGCGGCATACCGATTTCATTGTTCAGATTGCCATGTGTCGCCAGCGTTTTTTCAGAGAGCGACAAACAACTGGCGACCAGTTCCTTTAACGTAGTTTTGCCGTTGCTGCCGGTTATGCCGATCACGCGTGCCGGCATTTTTTTGCGCCACGCTGCCGCAAGTTTGCCCAGAGCTTTCAGTGTGTCGTCGACGACGATAATGGGCAGATTCGTGTCCACCATTTTCTGCACGACTGCTCCTGCAGCCTGTCGTTCTGCCGCCATCGAGACGAACTCAGTTCCGTCGAAATTCGGCCCCTGCAGCGCAAAAAACAACTCACCGGATTGCAACGTCCGCGAGTCACTGTTGACACCACAAAACGCGACATCCTCGCCGTGCAGGGTCCCATGCATCGAATCAGCTGCGAATGCCAAAGTGCTCTCCATCATTGCCTGGCTGCAACGTCGTGCAGCCGCGTCAGCAGGTTTGCTTCAGCGGTTTCAAGATCCGAAAAGACTTGTCGTTGTTTGCCAATGATTTGGTAGTTTTCGTGACCTTTGCCCGCAATCAGAATAACGTCGTCGCTACCTGATGCGGACACGGCATGCGCGATGGCCGCGCGGCGGTCTTCGATCACAACCGCATCACTGCCCATGCCCTTGGTAATGTCGGCAATTATTCGTGCGGGTGCTTCGGAACGCGGATTATCGCTGGTGACAATGGCGTGATCAGCCAGGCGCATAGCAGTTTTTCCCATCAATGGCCGTTTGCCACGATCCCGATCACCGCCGCAGCCAAAGACACACCACAGCTTTCCTTCGCAATGTGAGCGCAAGGCGCTGAGTGCGGCGTCAAGACTTGCGGGTGTATGCGAGTAGTCAATATAGACCGCTGGCAACTGCTTATGCTGACCCGGCTTAACGAGCTCCATTCTTCCCGGCGGCGCCGTGACCTGACCAAGAACTGCGCTGGCTTCATCGAGCGGGATATCCCACGAGAGCAATAGCGCAAGCACTTCAGCCGCATTGATTACGTTGAATTCTCCAGGCAACTGCAAGTCAATTTCCACAGCCCCCCAGGAACTTTCTAACGATATTTTCGAACCCGCCGCGTCGGTGACAACGTCGCGCACAGCAACAAACGGAACGCCGCTACTTTCACGATCAAATTTCGTCGAGACAGAAACAACATTGCTCGAACAGCGTGCGGCGAGTTGCGTACCAAAGTCGGAATCAATGCATACGATGCGATTATTTATGTCGTTGTCGAGGAACAGGCGCGCCTTTACCTCACCGTACGCCTGCATGTCGCCGTGATAATCGATATGATCGCGGCTGAGATTAGTGAATATTGCTGCATCGAAATACACACCGTCCGCACGCTTTTGCTCCAATGCGTGTGATGACACTTCGATCGCCGCATGCTGCACATTTTGATCGCGGAAACCGGCAAGAGCAGTATTTAGTTCGACACAGGCGGGCGTCGTCATGCCTCCGGCGCCTGTTATTTCATCGACGCCACTACCTAGTGTGCCGATGTAACCGCACTTCCTGTCGAGCAACTGCAGGCACTTTGCAATCAGGTAGGCCACGGTGGTCTTGCCATTGGTGCCGGTCACCGCAGCAATCCGAACACTCCTCGACGGTGTATCAAACCAGCGATTGGCGATCGTTCCGATATATCCGGCGAGGCCTTCTACAGGAATCGCCAGCATGGGTATGAGCTGCGGATCGATATCGATCGCTGTCGCCGAATCCCAAACGATCGCGGCAACATCTGCTGCGACGGCCTGTTCAAAAAACTCGATGCCATGCGATGTGGCGCCCTGACAAGCGAAGAAAACGTCATCCTTTTTCAATGTCCTGCTGTCAGTCGAAATCCCGCCAGGGACGATTGCAGGTGCATCGGCCATTCCCCTTAGCAACTGATCGAGTCCAATAGCGGATGTGAGTGTCTCTGCCGGCATGCTCATTGACTCATTGCCTGTACGAGACTGCCGGAGGGTGCCGCTGGCAATGCGTCCGGCGCGATCGCGAGCAGCCGGAGTGATTCGGTCATTACTTCTGAAAAGACCGGCGCTGCAACCTCTCCGCCGTAGTACTTATCCCCTGTCGGCTCATTGATGACGATCACTGCTGCAAGGCGTGGATCACTCGCCGGCGCGAGGCCGGCAAAAATTGAGAAGTACTTGTCCTCTGAGTAACCACCAGCGGCAAATTTCCATGACGTGCCGGTTTTGCCGGCAATACGGTATCCATCTACGCCAGCCTCAGATCCACTACCGCCCGGGCGTACGACTTCTTCCATCATGTCGCGGATCGCAGTCGCCGTTTCTTCACTTATTATTTGCTGTCCGTCATTGGGCTGATCGAGCCTGACCAGTGACACCGGCCGCAGTTTGCCCGCATCACCAAGCGCCGCATACGCTTGTGCAAGTTGCAGTGGTGTTACCGAAACTCCGTAGCCATAGGCGAGTGTTGCCTGGCTGATTTGTCGCCAGTCGTTGTAGTGCGTCAGAAGTCCTGCGGACTCTCCCGGAAAACCACTTGAGGTCAGCGAGCCAAGGCCAAATTTCGCGATTACATTCCATAGCTGATCCGGCTCAAGCGACATCGCGATTTTGGTTGCGCCGACGTTGCTGGAGCGGGATAGAACTGTGGTCAGGCTCACCCTGCCAAGATTGCGCGGGTCCTCTATTTTCTTCGGGCCGACGACAACATAACCTGGCGACGTGTCGACCATACTGCTCGCCCGGTAGCGGCCGCTTTCAATTGCTGCTGCCAGCACCAGTGGTTTGATACTGGAACCCGGTTCGAAAATGTCGGTAATCGCTCGGTTTCGATATCTTTCTGCGGAATACTGGGCTCGGTCATTCGGGTTGTAGGTCGGTTGGTTGACCATGGCCAGCACTTCGCCCGTCGTGACATCAACAATGACAATCGAACCGGACTCTGCCTTGTGTTGCTGAACCGCTGCTTTCAGTGTTCGGTAAGCCAGGTATTGAAGTCGCAAGTCGATACTGGAGTGCAGATCTTTGCCGTGTTTTGGCGGATTGATGCTCTCCACATTCTCAACTGAACGGCCCAGCCTGTCTTTGAGCACGCGTTTTGAGCCCGATTCGCCGCTCAACCAGTGATTGAATTCGAGTTCGAGCCCCTCCTGGCCGTCGTCATCGACGCTGGTAAAACCGACCAGGTGGCCCGCAATCTCGCCGGCAGGATAATAGCGACGATATTCGCGCAACACGTTTACGCCTGGCAATTTGAGCGCCATTACCTGGCGTGCCTGCTCCGGATTAAGGTGTCGTTTAAGGTACACAAATTGTTTATCCATGCTCCGCGTTATGCGGCGCATGAGAAGCTCTGCATCAAGATTGAGTAAGCGCGCAAGATCCGGCACACGATCAACTGCGGTTACAAGTTCTGTCGGATTCGCCCAGACACTGTCAACCGGTGTGCTGATAGCGAGCGGTTCACCGTTCCGGTCAGTTATCATTCCTCGGTGCGCTGATATTTTTTCGGTACGCAGATGGCGCGTATCAGCCTGTTGGTTGAGAAAGTCTTTAGTAAAAACCTGCAACTGAACTGCGCGCGCGAGTAACGATATTACGAATAACGCGAAAAACGCGATTACCAGCGACAGCCTGCTCGAGAATCGTCGTGCAGTTTGATTTTTTGTTTCTGCTCTGCGACTCATTGGCGTTCAATAACGTAAATTTCCGTCGATTCCGGCCGCGCCAGCGACAACTCATCCTGCGCCACACGCTCGATCCGCGCATGTGTGGCCCAGGTACTTTGCTCAATTTGTAGCTGGCCCCATTCGATGTTGAGCTCATCGCGTTCTGTGGTCAGTTGTTCCAGTTCAACAAACAACTTGCGTGACTCATGTTTCGCATAAATCAGGGCGAACGCTGACAGCACACATCCGGTAGCGAAGATCATTGTCAGCAAAAGTGGCTGCCCCGACTTTCCGAGTTCCATCACAGGCGTTCCGCCACTCGAAAGCGTGCGCTGCGCGCGCGCACGTTCATTTCGATCTCTTCATCAGTCGCGCTGATCATTTTGCCGATGAGCTTGAACGGCGGTCGATGTTCCTCGGGAATGTCGGGCAGCCCGCGATAAGGCGCTGCTTCACGAGACGCTTCCCGCATAAATCGTTTGACGCGCCGGTCTTCCAGCGAATGAAAACTAATCACGCACAAACGACCGCCCGGTCGTAACAAATCTGTCGACACGCGTAGTGCCTGTTCAAGCTGTTGCAACTCGTCGTTGATGCGAATTCTGATCGCCTGGAAAGTCTTCGTCGCCGGGTGCCGCCGTTGCCCGCGAGACGGTACTGCTTCGCTGACAATCTTCGCGAGTTCCGCCGTACGACGAATTGGCTGCAAAGCGCGCGCGGCAACGATCGCTTTCGCAATTCGAACAGCAAATCGCTCTTCACCAAATTCAAACAACACTTTTCTCAATTCCCTTTCTTTGACGTTTGCAAGCCAGTCGGCAGCGCTGCTCCCTGTGGTCGGATCCATTCGCATGTCCAGCGGTCCGTCAGACTGGAAGCTGAAGCCGCGTTCGGCTTCATCCAGTTGTGGTGATGAGACCCCCAGATCGAGTAGCAAGCCATCCACCTTTCCGAGTAAATTTCTTTTGATCGCATGTTCTTTTAGTTCCGAAAACTCGCCATGTATTAATTCGAATCGCGGATCGCTTTTAAAAGCGTTTGCCGCTGTTGCAATCGCCTGTGGGTCCCGATCAATCGCAAGCAATCGTCCGTTGGGTCCCAACTGGTTTAATATCGCCAGGCTGTGGCCGCCCCGACCAAAAGTCCCGTCGATATACAGGCCGCCCTCACGCAGATTCAGACCTGCAATTACAGGATCCAGAAGAACCGGTACGTGAGCGCTATTACCTTGCGGTTCTTTTTTCACCCCGTCGGAACGTTTTTATAGAGACAGCGACTCAAGCTCCGCCGGCAGATCCGTTTCATCATCATCGCTCAGCCACTCGTCTCGTTTTACGCTCCAGCGCTCTTCGTCCCACAATTCAAACTTGTTGCCCTGCCCAATTAGCACTGCCTGACGGCCAAGTTCTGCGAATTCCCGCAATTCACGCGATAAAAGAATTCGCCCATGCCCATCGACCTCTACTTCCGTTGCATGACCAACCATTAATCGCTGCAACCGGCGCGTCTTCTTGTTCATGCTTGACAAGCGCATCAGTTTTCGTTCGATTTCTTCCCAATCCGGATACGGATAAATAAGGAGGCAATAATCCTTGTCGACCGTGGCGATCAACTGGCCCTCGCAACGCGCAGCGATGCGCTCCCGATATCGGGTTGGAATCGCGAAACGCCCTTTGGCGTCCAACGTGACTTTGGTGGCCCCACGGAACATGATTATTTTGATGGGATCGGAATCGGCATTTATTGCTCGATGTCCGCATTAACCCATCTCCTCCCACTTTTCTCCACTTTTCAACACTATATTCGGGCGGTTCTTCATCGTCAACCGAATGCTCCAAATATTTGTTGTTGTACAGGGACTTAGGGGCTATTGAGTGGCCAAATTCGGGCGAATTGTGGCAGGCTTTAGGAACTATAAATCAATGAGTTAAGACTGTTTTCTCGACAAAACATGAAAAATGGGTCGGCAAACGGCGACAGTACTGGTGCGCACGACTTTTCCCGGGACATCAGGAACCAGCCGCGCGCTGACCGCTGAAAACCACAGTAATTATTATATAACTTATTGATTAATAAGAGAGAAAGAAAGAGCCGGCCGTAAGCCGGGTTCTGTCGAGGACAATCATTCATCTGGGACAGTCGTCGCCGACTGCCTCTAGCAACCTACCCGGGAGTCCGCTCAGGCACGCGGTGCAGGCGATTAAACCTGCGCACCCCCCTATTTGGTCTTGCTCCAGGCGGGGTTTACCGTGCCGCGACGTGTTGCCACTCGCGCGGTGCGCTCTTACCGCACCATTTCACCCTTACCAGCGCCAAGCGCTTCGGCGGTATATTTTCTGTGGCACTTTCCATGGGTTCACACCCTCCAGGCGTTACCTGGCGCCCTGCCTTGTGGAGCCCGGACTTTCCTCCGGATTTTTTCAAATCCAGCGATTGCCTGGCCGACTCTCACTTTCTCAGGCCGCATAGTACTGCATTGAAGCGTCGCGGGCTCCTCAATCCTCAGGATTTTTGTCAGCATTTAGCGCCAGCATCTGACGATACAGGTCATTTTTGCCCTGGCCACTCAGTGACGCCACAATGGCGACAGCCTGCCTGCCAGGCAAAGCCTCTGTCAGCACCTGCAGCAGGTGATCTGTGCTGATCTCTACCAGCGGCCCTGTGGCTACAGAGCAGCCCTCTACAATCAGAACAAACTCACCGCGAAGCGGAATTCGTCCGTCGGCAAGCATTGCTCCAGCTGATTGCAGGTCTGTCCTTACACATTGTTCATGCAACTTGGTCAACTCACGGCCAACAAATATCTGTCGGTCACCACCGAAAGCGTCTATCAGGTCGTTGGTTGTTTCCGCGACGCGATGTACTGACTCGTAGAAAACAATCGTGCGACTTTCGCCGGCCAGAGTCTGCAGTTGTTTTTGCCGTGCCGCCTTTTTTTTCGGCATAAACCCTGTGAAACAAAATTCGTCTACAGGCAGGCCACAAGCCGACAACGCCGCGATTACGGCTGACGGGCCGGGAATCGGCGAAACGCGAATACCCTCATCGTGCGCCGCCCGCAACAACCTGAACCCCGGGTCACTAATCAGTGGCGTGCCTGCATCACTGACCAGTGCCACTGACTTGCCATCTTTCAGGTCGGATATAATGTTGACGAGCGCTACTTCTTCGTTGTGGTCATGCAACGAAATTTGTCGGCTTTTGATGCCGAAATGCGATAGCAATCGACCCGTGTGGCGGGTATCCTCGGCGGCGATAAGGTCTGCATCACTCAGTACCTGCCGGGCACGCGGCGACAGATCGTCAAGATTTCCGATTGGAGTCGCAACGACAAAAAGTGTGCCCTGGTTCAATCTCTTAGAGTCCGCATTCAGGTAAATCAGCAAATATGAACGATTCGCTACGCATCCTGCCCGCTCCGGCACTCCATAGGCAAGTCGCATGACGATGGTTGCACCGCAGTTACGGCGCTTCGCAACGGTCATGTTGCTAACCTTGCTGCTCGGCGCTTGCGCCACGACGGATTTTGGCGGCTATGCTGCCGGGCAAAATGAACGTCGCGCCGAAACGCTTGCGCAGGATGGTCGTTACGAGGACGCTGCAGGCATATACATCGGCCTGGCCGCCGATGCTGACGGACAGGAACGCGACCGACTATCGCTGCTGGCAATCGAACAATGGCTGCACGCCGGCGATGGCAAACGAGCCCGAAATGCGTTACAGGCGATCAGCAAGCCAGCTGGTGGCGATCTGCTTATATTGTGGAGCGCGGACACAGCTGCACTCGCATTATGGGAGGGAAGACCGGACCAGGCGCTGGCCCTGCTGGAACCCCTTAGCCGCCAACCGTTATCACAGCGACATCGAATACGTGTTGAGGCGTTGCGCGCAGATGCGTGGTTCCAGAAAGGTGATCCAGTCAAAGCAATTGGCCTCTATACACAACGTGAAAACTGGCTCGATGACGACGCATCGATCGAGCGTAATCGACGCCGGCTGTGGGCCGGGTTGCTGGTCAGCGATGCACAGGTATTGCGCACAGCAGAAGAAGGTGCCTACGACTCCGTGACGCTTGGCTGGCTGTCACTTGGAGCCCTTGCCAACACAACCGGGCAGCAAGGTATCGGCTGGGGCAACGGAGTCGTTCGCTGGCAGGACATTTACGTCAATCATCCGGCTATCGGGATTATTTCTGACCTGTCCCTGCCGGACAGCACATTGTTGAATCACGCGCGACAGATCGCATTGCTGTTGCCGTTGTCGGGCAGCAATGCGTCTGCCGGTAACGCCATCAAGAACGGATTTTTTGGCGCCTACTTTGCAGCAGTTTCCGGCCTCGATAGTCAGCAACAAATTCGTGTTTACGACGTAAATACGAGTGGTGGCGCCAAAGCCGCTTACACAAAGGCGGTCGCCGAGGGCGCAGAATTCGTGGTTGGCCCACTGCTACGACGCAACGTCAGCGAACTGGCAGCAGAAGTGTTATTGCCGGTGCCGGTCCTGTCGCTAAATTATCTCTCTGGAAATGTGCCAGCACCGCCGGGATTTTACCAGTTCGCGCTTGCACCCGAGGACGAGGCAAGCTCCGCTGCATCCCGTGCATTCGACGAGGGGCGGCGCAATGCAGTGGCACTGGTGCCGACAAATGATTGGGGCCGCAGAGTACTGGCGAGTTTTACGAACAAATTTGAGTCGTTGGGCGGCACAGTGCTCGACCATCGTAGTTATCAACCGGCCGATCAGGATTTTGCGTTCGAAATACAAGGTCTGATGGCTTTAACAAGCAGCGTGCAGCGTTACAATCGATTGCGCGCCAATGTTGGCTCGCCTCTGCAGTTTGATCCGCGCCGCAGACAGGATGTTGATTTCGTATTTCTGGCAACCGATGCCAAAGCAGGTCGACTAATCAAGTCGCAATTAAAGTTTCACTACGCCGGCGACTTGCCGGTGTACTCCACCTCATTCATCCATTCACTGGACGGACGTTCTAACTCGGATCTTAATGGTGTGATGTTTGCCGATACGCCATGGGTAATTGCTCCCCCGGCATGGATCGCGGATTACCCGCAGATGTACAACGAATTCTGGCCCGCGGAGAAACGCCTCGCGCGCCTGCATGCCATGGGTTACGACGCGTACCACCTGGTTGGTGGTCTGTTCAGCTCCGGAGACAGGCCAATGGACGAAATTATCGGTGCAACCGGCCGCCTTTACCTGGAAGCAGATGGTCGGGTTCATCGCAAGCTGGCGTGGGCACAGTTCGAACGCGGGATGCCGGTAGCGCTGCCCGATATAGATCAAGTCGAGTTTATGTTCGAGGACTTTGACACCGATTCAATGCGTGACGAGCAAAGCGAATGGCAGGAAATACCGCTAGAACCTTAGCTCAAAAGCGCGGCCGCGAGGCCGAGCAGCAAGCACTCAAATTTCTCAGGGCTAACGGACTCGTAGCCGTGGCGAAAAATTTTCGCTGCCGGTTTGGTGAAGTCGACCACATAATGTGTGCTGGCAATTGCCTGGTTTTTGTGGAAGTCCGCTACCGTGCAAGCAGTCGCTTCGTTTCTGCCGCCTGTTCCGTGGACCGCCACAAGCAAAAAAAACTGGTACGAACTGCGGCGTCATTTCTAAGCCAGCATGCCGAGTACCGTAACCATAATGTTCGATTCGACGTCCTGGCGTTTGATAAGGCGCCAGAGCAGGAATGCGAGCTACAATGGATTAAGGATGCCTTTCGACCATAACAATGAGACGCCCGATGGACGCAGAAAAAATAGTTGAAGAACATTTCGCCGAGAGCATTGCAGTCAAACAGGCTGCCGCTGATCAGCTCATCCAGAGTATTGCCAGCGCCGGACATCTGATGAGTCGGTCGTTGCTCGACGACGGCAAGATATTGAGTTGTGGCAACGGTGGATCGGCCGGAGATGCACAGCATTTTTCGGCGGAACTCCTGAATCGATTCGAGATGGAACGACCTGGCCTGGCTGGCATGGCGTTAACCACCGATTCGTCGACGATTACAGCGATCGCCAATGATTATTCATATGAAGAAATTTTCGCCAAACAGGTTCGCGCGCTAGGCCGAAAAAACGACGTTCTACTTGCGATTTCGACGTCCGGAAATTCTGAGAATGTCAGCCGCGCCATTGTCGCCGCGCATGAACGCGAAATGCAGGTCGTCGTATTAAGTGGCGGCGATGGCGGGCGCATGGCGAACTTATTGGAGGGCGGTGATGTAGAGATCAGGGTACCTGCAACGCGTACGGCTCGAATCCAGGAAGTGCATCTTGTAGTTTTGCATTGTCTTTGCGATTTGATTGATACGATATTGCCTGGGGGTTGAATATTGATACTCAGGATTAGGTTTGGCGATTGAAAGTTGATGCGTGCGGCATTGTTTAATCGCCCGCTGGGCGGGCTCCTACGCACCCTGTCTACAATCATCGTCATTGGAATTGGCCGAGATAATCGAAATTGGATTGCGGTGGCAGGTTATTTAACGACCTTCAGGTGGGAACGGTCGCTGCGCGGTTTATCGAGGTCTTGCGGATCCTCGGGGCCATCTGGCTGGTCGGTTCCGTGCGAGAAAATCATGCCCTGGCCGGTCTCTTTTGCATAGATCCCCAGCACGGATGCAATGGGTACCCAGACGTCAAATGGCACGCCACTGAAACGAGCACGAAAACTCACACCACTATTGGTTAGTTTCAGATTGTGAGCGGCCGAATTACTGACGTTCAGAATAATTTTGTTATCTTTGACATGCTCGGTTGGCACCGTAACGCCATCGAGCGACGTGTCGATCACTATGTGTGGAGTGTGCCCGTTATCACCCATCCATTCGTGCATGGCCCGAATCAGGTAAGGACGTTTGGATTTACTCGAGGACGTCATGTTCGAGAAAGCTCCGGTCGGTAAATTGCGCGGTAACCAGAAGCCATCATAAATCAATCACTGACGAAGTTGGATCACTAAACCGGTACACATTACTCACCAAGTTGCCGTCTCCGGTCCGTCACGCTTATAGCACCACGCATACTACAGCGCGCACAACCCCATTAAACTAGTCGACGGTCGCTGCCGATGCGGATCTAGAGGCGCATCTCCTGCTCGAGCTCCGTCAGACTCTCCTGAAATGAACGCCGCTCGAAGACCCTTTTCATATACATTTCGATGGGTTCAGCCTGACTGCCCAACTCAATGCCATAGACCGGCAGACGCCAGAGAATAGGTGCAATACTGCAATCCACAAGCGAAAATTCATCACTCAGGAAATATTGCTTGGCAGCAAACAGTTCAACGCTCGCAAGAATACTTTCACGCAGCATTTTTCTCGATTTTGAGGCGAGTTTTCGATCACCGTCGTTGTCAAACTGTTCTGCAAACTGGTACCAGTCGGTTTCTATACGGAACAATGCCAGACGAAATTGTGCTCGTGTCACGGGATCAACAGGCATAAGCGGCGGATGCGGAAATCGCTCGTCGAGATACTCAATGATTACGCGTGAGTCGTACAAAACAAGATCACGATCGACCAGCGTCGGCACTGTGTGATATGGATTGAGATCCATCAGGTCTTCAGGCAAGTCCGGGCCATCTACACTGGAAATTTCAATGTTGATATTTTTTTCGGCAAGTACCAGGCGCGTGCGGTGACTATGAATGCACGTGGGCTTCGAAAATAAAGTCATGACGGATCGTCGGTTGGCAATGACTGCCATAATGCGGTCCCCTTAGAAGGTAAGTAAGTGCTGCTTTGTTATTAGAGAGAGTTAAATCGGGCGAATGCCTACATCAGGTGACATCTTTCCAGACTTGTTTTTTGAGCATTGACGCTATGATCAGGAACACGATAAGAAACATTAAAACCCAGACGCCCAGTACGCGCCTGGTGGATCGAACCGGCTCACCAATATATTCAAGAAAATTTACGGTGTCGCGGACGAACTCGTCGAACTCTTCAGCTGACATCGTACCCGGCGTTACCTGTTCGAATCGCTCGAATACCTCAATGCCGTGCTCGTCTTTAGCGAATACAGCCTTTTGGTATCCCTGCATTTCCCACAGAACATTCGGCATGCCGGTACCCTCCAGCACGCGGTTGTCCACGCCCGTCGGACTGTCCGGGTCAAGATAAAACCCACGCAGGAAATTAAATACATAGTCTGTACCGCGAGCGCGCGCCATCAATGACATGTCCGGTGGCGGCTGGCCAAACCAGCGGGCGGCATCATCAAGCGGCATCGTGGCCTGGATAGTGTCGAACGTTTGCTCTGCATTGAACATCAGATTTTCTATAAGCTGATCTTCACTGAGGTTGAGATCCCGACCGAGCGTATTGAATCGAACGTACTTGGCCGAATGACAGCCAGCACAATAATTCATGAAGTTTCTTGCGCCACGTTGCAAGGAATTGACGTTGCCCGGATCGTTATGAGCCGGTTCAAGTTCAATACTTGATGCAGCGAAAGCGCCTGTAGTTACGAGGATTGCTGCCAGTGCTACGCTTAACCTGATGGTTTTAAGCATGATAGACCACCCTGTCCGGAACCGGCTTCGTTTTGTCGATCGTTGTGTAATAAGGCATCAAAAGGAAAAACCCGAAATATACGACCGAGAATATTCGTGCCAGCATCACATAAATTCCTTCCGCAGGTTGCATACCCAGCCAACCCAGCACAACGAAGCTGATGACGAACAAACCCAGGGCCATCTTGTAAATCCAGCCGCGATACCTGATGGACTTGACCCTTGAGCGATCCAGCCACGGCAGGAACACCGGTAACAGTACCGACCCGGCCATGAGAATCGCACCCCAAAGCTTGTTCGGCACCGCACGTAATATTGCGTAGAACGGCGTGAAGTACCACACCGGCGCAATATGTTCCGGCGTCGCCATTACATTAGCGGGCTCAAAATTAGCGTGTTCGAGGAAATAACCGCCCATGTCCGGCGCAAAGAACATCACCGCTGAGAAGATCATCAGGAATACGATGATGCCAACCAGATCTTTGGTCGTGTGATACGGATGAAATGCAATGCCATCCAGTGGCACACCATCAGGTCCTTTGTGGTCCTTAATCTCTATGCCGTCCGGATTATTCGAGCCGACGTGATGAAGGGCTACGATATGCACAAACACCATGGCAATAAGTGCCAGCGGCAGAACAATAACGTGCAGCGCAAAAAAGCGATTCAGGGTTATGTCTGTTATCGAATAATCGCCGCGGATTAGTTCGACCAATGCCTCGCCGACAAACGGGATGGCACCGAACAGGGAAATGATGACCTGGGCCCCCCAGTAGGACATCTGGCCCCACGGCAGCAGGTACCCGGCGAATGCTTCAGCGAACAGGATAAAGAAAATCAGCATGCCGATGACCCAGATCAGCTCGCGTGGTTTCTGGTAGGAGCCATACATCATCGCCCGGTACATATGCAGATATACCACGATGAAAAAGAATGACGCTCCGGTCGAATGCATGTAACGAATCAGCCAGCCCCACTCGACATCGCGCATGATGTACTCAACTGAGGCAAAAGCTTCCTCTGCCGATGGCTTGTAGTTCATCGTCAGGAAAATGCCACTCACGATCTGGATCACGAGCACGACCATCGCCAGTACACCAAAGATGTACCACCAGTTAAAACTCTTGGCAGCGTAATACTCCGTGATGTGGTACTTCATCGTTTCCGTGTACGGGAAACGATCATCGATCCACTTCAAGAAGCCACCTTTCGGCGTGCCAATCTCGGATTCAATACGTGCCATTACGCGGCCCCCGATTCTTGACCAATGATAATGATGTCTTCGCGAATGTACCGGTACGGCGGAACACGCAGATTGGTCGGCGCCGGGACACCCTTGTAGACACGGCCAGAGAGATCGAAGCGCGAACCGTGACACGGGCAAAAGAACCCACCGAACCAGTCTTCAGCCGGACCAACGTCAAATTCCGCCAGCGGCGCACAACCCAGATGCGTACATGAACCCTCGACCACCAGGTATTCCGGTTTGATCGAGCGATGCTCATTGACCGCAAATTCCGGTTGCTGCTCAATAACCTCTGAGTCCGGGTCTCGCAGGAGATCCGTGACCTTCGGCAGGCGGGACAACATTTCCTCGTCACGCCGCAAAACGAAAACGAGTCTGCCGCGCCACAGGATACGGATCATCTCGCCAGGATCCAGTGACCCAAGCGGTACTTCTACCGGTGCGCCGAGCGCCTGCGCTCGCGCGCTGGGCTTTAACGAGGCCAGGAACGGAATTGCGGCCATGCCAATTCCAACCCCACCGGTTACAAGGGTGGCAACAGTCAGGAAGTGGCGCCTGTTGCGGTCCACGTCATCAGTCATTTAGAACTCCCATACACCGCTTGGATCAGGTCGAATCAATGCTGCCAAGGCGCTATTGCATAATCAAAACCAGAATCAGGAACAGGGATGCTGTAGCTACAGATCACTGCAAGACTACTTTTACCCAAGGTTTTGCTTAGCCTAAGCTCACTTCGCAACGATTTGAAACGACCCCTCACCTGTACGGTTTATTGCATTATTCGAAAACTGGCAGATTTGCAGCAGACCCGATTCGCCGTCAGGATGACGGTTGCCCGGAGACTGGGTGCGGAACCCGTGGCGCATTATACACGCGCCAATTCAGAATTGGCTAGGCTCAGGAGCAGCAAAGTGCCACCATATGGGTCCGTAGAAATACCTAATTCACGCATTAGCGGGAAACGCATTGGCACGACTTAAACCTGTCCTTATATTTTTGATGCAGTCAGTGGTTGTGGGGCTCGCGGCCGCTTTCGTGGTTGTGCTGGTGCAGCCACAGCTCCTGCCTGCGATCGATGGCGGGCGCAGCGCGAATAACGGGCAGCCGGCAAGCTACGCTGACGCGGTGGATATCAGCGCCCCGGCGGTCGCAAGCGTATATACCAGGCGGGTTGTTGCCGATGCCGATGGCGCTGACACGAGCGGCCGGTTCCGCGTCAACACGGGCGTTGGATCAGCCGTTGTTATTGATCCTGACGGCTACCTGGTCACCAACTACCACGTCGTCGGCGATGCGACGGAGATTCGCCTGCAGCTAAGCGATGGTCGATTTACCAATCCCGTCCTCGTCGGTGTAGACCCGGAGACCGACCTTGCTTTACTGAAAGTCGACCTCGGCACATTGCAGTCGATTCCGCTTGGGCGCTCAGATCAGCTACGTATTGGCGATATCGTGCTCGCCATAGGCAATCCGTACGGCCTGACCAAGACGGTCACTCAGGGAATAGTAAGTGCGACCGGACGAGGCGCACTGGAACTGCTTACTTTCGAGAATTTTATCCAGACGGATGCAGCGATCAACGCGGGCAACTCAGGCGGTGCCCTGGTCAATGCCAATGGCCAGTTGGTCGGCATAAACACCATGGTTCTCGCGCAGGACGTGGGAACCGAAGGCATTGGCTTCGCCATTCCCGTGGACCTGGTGCGCGGCGTGGTCGACGCCATCAAAAAAGATGGCCGGGTCATCCGCGGCTGGATCGGTATGCAACCGGAGGAACTGAGTCGCGCCGAACTCTCAGCGCTTGGTCTCGATCCGAATATTGGTATTGTGCTTAGCAGTGTTTTTGAAAACGGACCTGCAGCTCTGGCCGGGCTCCGCGGCGGCGATGTGGTTCTCGCGATCGACGATGAGCCCATTCTTTCCCGTCAGCATGCATTGCTGATTGCCGCAAGGCTGAACCCCGGCGAACAGGTCGAGATCGAAGGCTGGCGTGATGGGCAGCGATTCAGAGCCACATTGACCGTTACGGAGCGACGCGAACAAGCCCGCTAGTAGACTGTTGAAAAAGCCATCCATGGCTTTTTCAACATCGTCATTCGAAAAACGTGGTTTTCAAATGACTCACATTTTCAATGGCTTGCAGCCATTGAAAATGACGGTACATCCATGTACCGGACGCAGCCTGTCGAAAAACCGAGTTTTTCAACAGGCTGCTAGACAAACCTCTGATCAGCGCGGGACTCGTTTAATCTGCGCCCCAAGCTGGTGCAGCTTTTCTTCAATTCTTTCGTAACCGCGATCGACGTGATAGATACGATCAACCAGGGTTTCTCCTTCAGCCGCCAGGCCCGCAAGGATCAGACCCGCCGATGCGCGCAGGTCGGTTGCCATAACGGGCGCCGCGGTCAGTTTCTCTACACCACGACACACCGCCATGTTTCCTTCGATCTGAATTTCTGCACCCATGCGCTGCAGCTCAAGTACGTGCTGAAACCGATTCTCGAAAATGGTCTCGGTCACCGTCCCCACTCCTGTCGCCATCGCGTTCATGGCACAAAACTGTGCCTGCATGTCAGTGGGGAAACCGGGGTATGGAGAAGTCCTGATGTCAACAGCCTGAGGCCGTTTGCCCTGCATATCGAGTGTAATCCAGTCACTGCCATACTCGATAATTGCGCCCGCCTCCTGCAATTTTACGATCACGGCCTCGAGATTTTCCGGCGCCGCACGGTTCAGGCGAATCCTGCCGCCGGTCATCGCTGCTGCGACCAGGTAAGTACCGCACTCGATACGGTCAGGAAGCACTTCGTATTTTGCGCCTGCCAGTGATTCGACGCCTTCAATGCGAATGGTGCTGGTGCCGGCACCACTAATCCTGGCACCCATTTGCTGCAGGAAGTTTGCAACGTCGATAATCTCGGGTTCGCGTGCCGCATTTTCCAGTACGGTCTCGCCTTCTGCCAGCACCGCAGCCATCATCAGATTTTCTGTGCCGGTCACGGTGACCGTGTCGAACACAATATGCGCGCCTTGCAGCCGGTCCGCCCGTGCTCTGATAAAACCATTTTCGACAACGACATGTGCGCCCATCGCCTGCAGCCCCTGAACGTGCAGGTTCACGGGTCGCGCGCCAATCGCGCAACCGCCTGGCAAAGAAACGTCTGCCTCGCCAAACCGCGCCACCAGCGGCCCGAGTACAAGAATCGATGCACGCATTGTCTTGACGAGCTCGTAGGGCGCGCACCTGTTCGTAACACCGCTGCTATCGACTTCTACATTGAGCTTTTCGTCAAAGGTCACCTGCACGCCCATGCTCTGCAAGAGCGTGATGGTCGTCGCGACATCTTTGAGCTGCGGAACGTTGCTGACCGTTACCGGCTCAGTGGCCAGCAAGGTCCCGGCCAGAATCGGCAATGCGGCGTTTTTGGCGCCCGATACATCGATTGTGCCGTTGAGTGCGGTGCCACCCTGAATCAGTAATTTATCCACGCCGGCTAGCCCGCCTGCTCCAGATCGCGCCATTCCTCCGGCGTGTGGGCACGAATGGACATCGCATGAATCTCGTTGCCCATCAGGCTACCGAGGCAGCCATAGACAAGTTGATGCCGTTGGATGCGCCTTTTCCCGGCAAATGCTGCCGCGACGATGACTGCTGCATAGTGCGTATTGTCGTCGCTGTAAACTTTGACATCTGCATTCTCGAGCCCGTTTTCGATAAGTGTCTTAATCTCTGCCGGATCCATAATTATGAGTTCTGCCTTTTATATGTTGACGCGGCGCGCAGTGTAACAAACACAAGGATCATCCATTGTGTATTATTGGCGACCCAGCCACGTTTTGGGGCAGAACGCCGTTAGTATCGAAAACGGCGATTAAATGTCCATAATCCAGAGCAACCAGAAGATACGCATACCCAGATGCTCGTCAATATTATTGAAGTCGTTATTGGTCTTATCCTCCTGATCTGGGGCGCCGACCGCTTCGTCCACGGCGCCGCAGCTACTGCGCGCAACCTGGGCGTTGCGCCGCTGATGATCGGCTTGACGATCGTTGCGTTTGCAACTTCCGCACCGGAAATCCTGGTTTCAATCGTCGCGGCATTGCGCGATGAACCCGACCTCGCCGTTGGCAATGCCATTGGTTCAAATATCGCGAATGTTGGCCTGGTTCTCGGCACCGTGGCTTTGATCCGGCCAATAGAATTGAAGTCGGCCACGCTGCGTCGTGAAATGCCGGCTTTGCTGGCTGTGTCGCTGCTGACGATCGCACTTTTTCTGGATTCGTTTCTCAGTCGGGTGGACGGCTTTGTATTGCTAACCGGCCTCGTTATCGTACTGATATGGCTGGCACGACTTGGCTTTCGCTCTTCCGCCAGCGATCCGATGCAAGCCGAATACGAAGCGGAAATTCCCAAGCATGTCAAAATGAAGTCAGCAATATTCTGGCTTTTGGTAGGAATAGGCACGCTGCTCGGCGGTGCTCAGTTGATGGTTGAGGGTGCCATAGAAATCGCCCAGACACTTGGCGTCTCTGAAGTCGTTATAGGCGTTACGCTGGTGGCGCTTGCTACCAGTCTGCCGGAGCTGGCCGTGTCGCTGGTCAGTGCGCTCAAAGGTGAGTATGGCCTCGCAATTGGCAATATTGTTGGCTCGAACACCTTTAATCTGCTCGCGGTGATTGGTGTTGCAGGAGTGATCCAGCCTGCAGCCTTGCCACCATCGGTTCTGTCACTGCATATATTCGTCATGGTCGCATTTACACTCGTGCTGTTCGCCCTGACCTACGAATATGACGGCAAGGGAAAAATTACGCGTTTCGAAGGATTTTCACTGGTTGCCGCCTATTTGGCCTACCAGACGTATGTCGTGCTGCAAAACATTTAGCTGCCTGTTGAAAAAGCCATCCATGGCCTTTTCAACAGGCTGTTAGTATCACTCCCACGGGATATGAACCTATTGCCGGAGACCAGTCGTTGGCGGAAACTCTGAACAAAGACCTTATTGCGCTTGCCGGGCGAGTACTCGAAATCGAGTCACACGCCGTCATGCAACTCAAGTCCAGGCTTGACGAATCGTTTACCAGGGCCTGCCAGTTGTGCCTTGAGACGGAAGGCCGTGTCGTGGTCACCGGAATGGGCAAGTCGGGCCATATCGGCGGCAAGATAGCGGCCACGTTGGCCAGCACTGGCACACCCTCTTTTTTCATGCACCCGGCGGAGGCCAGCCATGGCGACCTGGGAATGATCACAGCGCACGATTTGCTGCTTGCCGTGTCCTATTCAGGAGAAACCGACGAGGTTGTAACCATTCTGCCGCTGATCAAACGTATGGGCGCAAAACTGATAACTCTGACCGGCAATGCCAAATCTACTTTGGCCCTGGCGGCCGACGCTCACCTGGACGTAAGCGTCAGTGAAGAAGCCTGCCCCCTCAACCTGGCGCCTACCGCGAGCACCACTGCAACGCTTGCGATGGGCGATGCGCTGGCAGTCGCGTTACTTGAGAGTCGCGGATTCACTGCCGAGGACTTCGCTCTGTCACATCCGAGCGGCAGCCTCGGCAAGCGGCTGTTGCTCCGTGTAGCCGATGTAATGCATACCGGCGACAAAATTCCGTCCGTCATGGAGGACGTCAGTTTGAGCGATGGTCTGCTCGAGATGACGGAGAAAGGTCTCGGCATGACAGCGATAGTTGACCGTAACCAGCATGTACTTGGCGTTTTTACCGATGGAGATTTGCGACGTGCTCTGGACCAGGGAATCGACGTACATAAGACGACAATGCAATCTCTAATGCATCGTGATTGCATCGTAACCGGCCCGGACATATTGGCAGCAGAAGCAGTACACGTTATGGATGAAAGAAAAATTACTGCCTTACTGGTTGTCGATAACAACAATGTATTGGTTGGCGCGTTGAACGTGCATGATCTTTTTCGTGCAGGAGTAATGTAAGTACGATGAGCAATGTGACTTCTTCAGGTGGCAGGGAGTTGCCAGCGGACATAGGCCTGGTTGCCTTTGACGTCGACGGCGTATTCACCGATGGTCGCTTTTATTTATCAGATGATGGTTGCGAGTCAAAAGCGTTCAACACTCAGGATGGCTTCGGCATCCGGACGTTGTTGCAGGCTGGCATCGAAGTCGCAGTAATCAGCGGTCGTCGCTCGAGGGCCGTCGAACTGCGCATGAGCGAACTCGGTGTGACGCATGTCATTCAGGGCTGCAAAGACAAAGTCGCAGCGTTTGACGAACTGATTAGTAAGCTCGGCGTAGGCATAGATCAAACTGTGTACGTCGGAGATGACGTTCCAGACCTGCCGTTGCTCAGGCATGCCGGTTTTGCTATTGCCGTTGCGAACGCGGTCGCAGATGTGCAGGCGCAGTGCGACGTAACCACGAGAGCATCCGGTGGCTTTGGTGCCGTGCGGGAGGTGTGCGAATTATTGCTCGCCGCTGGCGGCAACGCCAGCTGATGAGTACGCGGAACGTAATCACATATGTGGTGTTGATATTCGCTGCCATTGGTAGCTGGTACGTGGCAAGCACATTGCAAACCACGGAAATGACGCAAAATGTTGCAAGCTCTGCGGGCGACGGTTTTTACCTTCGCTCGGCCCGCATCCTGGGCACCGATGATCAGGGTCAGTTCTTGTATGAAATAGAAGCCGAGTTCGCCGAGCAACAGCCAGATGGCGAAGTCGAATTACACAATGTCAGAGTCAGTTACTCGCCCAGCGCCGAAATTCCGTGGACGATCAACGCGGACCTTGCGACCGTAAGCAATACCGACCCCGATCAGACCATGTTACAACTCAGTGGTCATGTCATCGCACTCAGTAATGAAGGCTTTGCAGGAGAGGCCACGGAATTACGTTCACCGACACTCGAAATCGATCCGAACAATTACATTGCCCAAACCCAAAGCCGGGTGCAGATTCGTATTGGCTCCCGCAGCCTGACCGCAACTGGCATGCTAGCATTGCTGCAGGACAACAGATTGCAACTTAAGTCCGACGTCAGCGGCAAATTTGTGCCTTAATCTTTTTTTAGCGAGTAACTGACAGAACGTCCCAATGTCAAACCTCCGAATTCGAAAATCACTGCTATGGATTGCGATCGTATCCCTGTGCCTGCTCAATGCAGCGGTAACTGCGCAGGAAGAGGATTTGCGCCTGCCCATATCGCTGGACGCTGATTCGACTGACTATGACGGCAAAAGCTCGATGCTCATGTTTCGCGGCTTACGACTGTCCCAGGGCAACCTCGGTATTCAGGCAGATGAAGGTCGTGCCAGCAAGCTCGACTTCGAGGACAGCGTTTGGCATTTTTCCGGCAACGTCATAATTGACGTTGAAAATGGCCATATCGAAAGCCACGTAGCCGACCTCACGTTTTCCGGGCACCAGCTAAAGCTCGCCACCATTACGGGTGCACCGGCAACGTTTGAGATGCGGCGACCGGAAACTGATGAGATCACCTATGCAGAAGCGGGGCGACTCGACTATGACTTTACTACCGGCGTTGTAGCCTTTTCGGAGCAGGCGACGATAACGGAGGGCGGCAACCAGATTTCAAGTAATTACCTGGTCTACAACATCATCGAACAACGCATCAACGCCCAATCCGGCGGCGATAGTGACGCGAAAGTAAGGATTACTTATACGCCTGCACCGACAAGCAGTCTGATACCGGGCGAAAACGCGGCAACAGACGACACGCCTCGTGCACAGGAACAGGCCGTGCCAGAAACGGATCCTGAAGATTCAAAAGACAGGGAAAATCCGGGCAGCGACGAAACAACGCCTATTGAACCCGGAAATCGACGCTATGAGCCCGATGACGACATTCCGGATTCGTCGAAAGAAAATCAAACATGAGTACTCTGAGTGTTCAGGATATTGCAAAACGCTACAAATTCCGCGAAGTTGTCAAAGGCATATCCCTGGAGATTGCCAGCGGTGAGGTCGTAGGACTGCTCGGGCCGAATGGCGCAGGCAAGACCACGGCGTTCTATATGATCGTCGGGCTCATTGCATCAGATCGGGGCCAAATCCTGCTCGACGGCAAGGACCTGACGGCGCTGCCGATGCACAAGCGCGCGGCACTGGGACTGGGTTACCTGCCACAGGAAGCATCAATATTTCGCAAACTGACCGTTGAGCAAAATATTCTGGCTATCCTCGAAAACCGCAACGAGCTTGACCGGGCCGGGCGCGAACAGGTGCTCGATCAATTGCTGGATGAACTACACATTGGCCACGTGCGCACAGGCGTCGGTATCAGCCTGTCTGGTGGTGAGCGGCGCCGCGTGGAAATCGCCCGCGCCCTGGCCGCAAACCCGCGCTTTGTTCTTCTCGACGAACCATTTGCCGGCGTCGATCCTATCTCGGTCATCGATATCCAGCGAATTATCAGGCATTTGTGTGATCGTGACATTGGCGTACTGATTACTGACCATAATGTGCGAGAAACGCTCGGAATTTGCTCGCGAGCCTATATACTGAATGACGGAAGCCTGATTGCATCAGGCTCTCCCAATGACATTTTGGAGAATCAGCATGTTCGGGAAGTGTATCTCGGACAGGAGTTCAAACTCTGAGTCAGAATTGCGTACCACTTGTTGAAATTGACGGAGCTTCCGGATTATTCAGGAGACCTGCTAAAGCAAGCACGGGCACTACTCCAGGCAAATATCTGACAGTCACTAATCCATGCTGAAACCAACGCTGCAACTGAAGATCGGTCAGTCGCTGACCATGACGCCGCAATTGCAACAGGCAATACGACTGTTGCAACTACCCGTCCTTGATCTCAGCGCGCAAATCCAGGAAGCGCTTGAAGAAAACATCATGCTGGAGATGGAGGACCTGCCGGATGCCCCGAAGACCAGCGCGGAAACCACTGCTGAAATTGAAACGATAAAGGCTGAGGACAGCTGGCAGTCAAACTCCATCGGCAATATCCAGGATGGCGGCTGGAATGGAGAAGGCCGACCGATTCAGGAATTTGCTGATCAAAGCGGACAATCACTTCGCGAGCACCTCCTTTGGCAGCTCGAGCTTGAACACTTTACACCGCGCGAGGCAGTGATCGGCGAAGCGCTAATCGATGCCATTAATGATGATGGTTATCTGACCGCCGAACTCGATGATATGGGTGATTACCTCGACGCAGAGACAGAAGTCACGCGCGAGGAAATTGAGCAGGTGCTGACGAAAGTACAGTGCCTCGATCCGATCGGCATTGGCGCCAGATCACTTTCAGAATGCATCGTTTTACAGCTGCGCCAGCTGGAAGTGACAACGCCCTGCCTCGATATTTCCATGCGGCTGGCGACGGATCATCTGGATCTCATCGCCAGCCAGGAATACGGAGAAATTCGTCGCGCCTTAAGAACCTCGGAGGCCGACCTTGATGTTGCGCTGGCACTGGTGCGCAGCTGTAACCCCAAGCCAGGTCTTGCCGTGAGCCCGGTCTCCGCACAATACGTAATTCCGGACGTTTTCGTGCGCAAAATAGACAACCGCTGGCAAATCGAAATTAGCGCATCCGGCGTCCCCAAAATATCGGTCAATCAACAATACGCCAAGTTATTGCGTGGCAATGGTGGCCACGATGCACTTCGCACCCAGTTACAGGAGGCCCGCTGGCTGGTGCGCAGCCTCGAAATTCGTAACGAAACACTGCTAAAAGTGGCGACATCTATCGTTTCACGGCAAAAGGAGTTTCTCGAACATGGCGACGAGGCCATGAAGCCGCTAGTATTAAGAGACGTTGCGGAAGCCATTGGAATGCATGAATCCACGATATCCCGGGTGACTACCAACAAGTACATGCACACGCCGCGTGGCGTGTTCGAATTCAAGTACTTTTTTTCGAGCCACCTGTCCACGACAGATGGAGAAGAGCAGTCTTCGACCTCGGTTCGCGCCAAGATTCGCAAGCTGATCGGTGCGGAGAATCCCAAGAAGCCACTCAGTGACAGCAAAATTGCCGACCTTCTTGCTGGCGAGGGTATTTCAGTTGCGCGACGAACAGTGGCGAAATATCGTGAAGCGATGAAAATTGCATCGTCAAGCGAAAGGAAAATCAGAAAGCCGAGATAGGTATATGTTTGAATCTATTGAAGAATTGATCGAAGAAGCAAGATAGGTATATCAACTGATTGGAAAATAACAGGAGGGCCTTAAGCTCAATTACACGAGACAGCAAAGTTCTCGGACGCTCGATAAGAGGTAGCGGACGCAAGCTTTAAATAACATTGTTCGACCACAGGAGAATATTATGCGATTAGATGTAACGGGCCACCATGTCGAGGTTACGGCGCCATTGAGAGAATATGTCGTCAACAAAATAGAAAGAATTGAAAGACACTTCGACCGGGTAACGAACGTGCATTGTATTTTAACAGTGGAAAAACAGAGGCATAAGGCTGAAGCCACGTTGAGCATAAACGGTGGTAATATTTATGCCGATGCAACAGAAGATAGTATGTACGCGGCCATCGATGGCTTGGTAGACAAACTGGATCGGCAGGTTAGAAAGCACAAAGAAAAAAATGCTGATCATCACGCCCGGGATTCAGACAAGAGACAATACAGCTAACAGACTTGTATTCACGCAGTGCGTCGCCGATCTTATTTCCATCGGCGTTCGCGCCGTGTTGATTCAAGGGCATTTGTGATTTCCGTGCAGCTGACCGTCAACACATCGAAATGATTCTTGAAAATCTAGTAAAACCTGACAGCGTTCTTTGCAACGTTTCTGTACGTAGCAAAAAACACGCTCTCGAAATTTTGAGCGAGTTATTGACTCGCTCAAATCCTGATATCGCAAGTGAGGAAGTATTTGCGAAATTAGTTGAACGCGAGCGCCTCGGTTGTACAGGCCTGGACAAAGGCATTGCGTTTCCACATTGTCGCATCAACGGTTTGAAAAAGAGCTGTGCTGCACTGATGAAATTACTCGAACCCGTGGACTTTGATGCGAACGACGGCGAATCTGTCGATCTCGTGTTCGGCCTGATGGTTCCGGCAGAGCTTGAAGCCGCAGACTACGCCGACATCAATCTCCTTACCGACCTGCTTCGTGACGAAGCCATGCTTGCAAGGCTGCGTAACGCAAACTCGAGCAACAATCTTTACGACGCGCTGTTTGCCGGTCAACACGCGCCCGCGGCGAAACTGCAGGGCGCTCAATCGTAATACAGGATAAGTTTTTCGGGGCGAGGCAATGCCGGACGAAAAAAGACTGATTATCGTTAGTGGACTTTCCGGTTCCGGAAAGAGTGTTGCCCTGCACGTGCTGGAAGACCTCGGCTATTACTGTATTGATAACCTGCCGGCGGCGTTACTCAAGCATCTCCTCGACGAAGTAACCAGGCCCGGTGAGAATTCTGCAACCCGTATCGCCGTGGGTGTCGATGCCCGGAACCGGCGCCAGGATCTCGAAGCGTTGCCAGAACTAATCACCGAGCTGAAGAACACTGGCGTCCAGACCGACCTCCTGTATCTGCAGGCAAATGATGACACGTTATTGAGGCGTTACAGCGAGACTCGCCGCCGGCATCCGCTCGCCGATACTGGCATGGAATTGCTGGCGGCCATATCCAGTGAGCGTGAACTGCTCGGTCCGGTGATCAATGCTGCTGACCTCGTCGTCGATACATCCCACAAGAGTGTCTATGAGCTTGCCGATGCGATACGGGAACGTGTCGACAGGCGCGACAGCGACGCTTTATCGATTCTCGTCCAGTCATTCGGTTTCAAGCATGGTATTCCCGCCGACGCTGATTTCGTCTTTGATCTTCGTTGCCTGCCAAATCCCTATTGGAATGCAGAATTGCGCAGGCTAAACGGTCTGGACACAGCCGTTGCTGAATTTCTTGACTCGCAACCGTCGTTCACGCAGATGTATAACGATATTCTGGAATTCCTGCAGCGCTGGATTCCCAAGTATGCGAGCGTTAATCGCAGCTATCTGACCGTTGCCTTTGGTTGCACCGGAGGCCAGCATCGATCTGTCTACATGACCGAAAAACTGGCTCTTACACTCAAGGAAACGCATGATCCGGTGCATACGCGGCACAACGAAATCAGTGTTAGTGCCGCAAATTCTCCCTGACTTGAATCTGTAAGAAAGCTACACTGCGGCACGGTCACTACCGCTGCCTGTTTACCCGCGACCGCGATTCCCGGGCGGAAACACGGGCCATACGGTTGCTCGTACATTATTCGGGTCGAAGACATGGAAGCGAGAGAACACAGTCAGGCAAACCTCTCAATGCTGCGCGAAAGGCTCGGCAGCGGCCGAGTTCGTTCAGCGCAAATGCTCGTGGGCAGCCTGCATCCAGCCGAAGTTGCGCGGCTGCTCGAATCTCTGCCATTGCACGAACGCGCCGTTATCTGGGAGATGGTCGGCGCTGACAATGAAGGTGACGTGCTGGTCGAACTCGCGGAGGAAGTCCGTGATGGCCTGATTGAAGGTATGCAGACAGACCAGCTGGTCGCTGCGATTGAGGGCATGGAGCTTGACGACCTCGCGGACCTGCTCGCCGATCTGCCGGAAGCACTAACCCAGGAAGTATTGCGCTCACTGGATCACCAGGACCGCGATCGACTCCATGCGGTTATGTCCTACGACGAGGACAGCGCCGGCGGCCTGATGAACGTCGACATCATTACCGTTCGCCCGGACGTAACACTGGACGTCGTGCTGCGTTACCTGCGAGCTCGTGGAGAAATACCTGACGCCACGGATACTATCTATGTCGTCAATCGTAATAACGAATACTTTGGCTCACTTTTTCTGTCCCGTCTGTTGACGCTCGACCCCAATCTGTCCGTTGCCGAAGCGATGTCAGCGGACATCCAGCCAATTCCTGCGAATACGCCGTCACTGGAGGTGGTCTGGGAATTCGAAAATCGCGACTTGTTATCGGCGCCCGTCGTGGACAATGAGAACCGGGTCGTCGGCCGTATCACTGTCGACGATGTCGTTGACGTCATTCGCGATGAAGCTGAGCACTCGCTGATGGGTGCTGCCGGTCTTGATGAAGAAGACGATATGTTTGCGCCAGTGGTAAAAAGCGCGCAGCGGCGTGCATTATGGCTGGGCATCAATCTTGCGACCGCATTTCTGGCGGCATCCGTTGTGGATTTATTCCAGACAACGCTGGACAAAATTGTGCTGCTCGCCGTGTTGATGCCGGTTGTGCCCAGCATGGGTGGTGTAGCGGGAAGTCAATCGCTGACAATCATCACGCGCGCTATCGCACTTGGACAGATAGACAAAACCAACGCCGATCGAATCCTGCGCAAGGAGCTGCTCGTTGGTATTCTGAATGGGGTGGCCTGGTCGCTCGTCGTGGCACTTTTTACGTATCTGTGGTTTGGCCAATGGGACATCGGTGCCGTTATCGCCGGAGCCATGATTATCAACATGTCCGTCGCTGCTATCGCCGGATTCGCCGTGCCACTGACGTTGAAGCGCCTGAAGATCGACCCGGCACTTGCCGGCGGCGTCGTGCTGACAACTATCACCGATGTCGTCGGTTATATGTCCTTCCTGGGTCTCGGCGCCATCTTTCTTCTCTAGCCAGAATATTTCATGAGTGGGCGGGGCTGTCGAAGCCACTCAGGTCTTTCTGTACCCAACCCGGCGCAAACAGTCGTGGCACGTCCTTGCCGGTGACGAAATCCATTAAATGATCTTTTACCTTCATAGCGTCGTTGTAGCCGAGCTCGATGAGTTCCCGCGTGTAACCCTGCTCGAAAAGTAGAAAACTCAACAAACGATTTTCACTTGTGCTGCGGCCACGTATACCACGTAACAACGCGCGCAAGGCAAGCGGCATTTCTTTACGGTGCCGATAGGCGATCTCTCGCAAATCCTTGCTCGGCAGTACCACCATCGTGTCAATAGCGCGCATCCTGGTCAGCGAGCCTGTCCTGTGTTCGGGCGCTACCGAGTCGATCAACTGGTTAATTCTGGTCATCCGCTCGAGGTCGGAATACAGACCATCCATAAAAAGCGTGTCGAGCATGTAACCGGCAATCAGCGCAAAACTTGGAAAAGGCTGTGGCTTTGCCGGGTCAGGGGCAGGCAGGGCTGTCTCATCACGCACACCGATAACCAGAATCCTGTCGGCACCAAGGTGGATTGCAGGACTAAGCGGCGTTGCCTGGCGCATTGCACCATCACCGAAATATTCTCCGCCAATCCTTACCGGAGGAAAAATCATAGGCACAGCAATACTGGCCATCAAATGATCGAGGTCGAGTGATTCACGTTTACCTAATCGTCGGGTTCTCGACCAGGACCGGCAACCGCGCTCCGCCTGGAAAAAAGATGTCGAACGCGCCGAGCCATACCCGGCTGCAGTAACCGCAACCGCCTGCAAATAACCGGCATCGATCGATGCCTCGATTCGTGGAAACCGCACGTTGCGACTGAGTAAAGAACGAAGCGGTGAATTGTCGAGCAATGACTTCGGCATGCCGACGATGAAACCCCCAAGCACTATCGACGCAAACCAGTGCAAGCTGCTTTTCAACATTGTCGCACTGTCTGTACGGAATACCTGACCACTATGAAAATGTCCCCAGACCCTTTCAAGTTCGGCCACGGCGACTCTGAACTGGCGCGCCTTGCTGGCCAGCACGACCGAATTTATCGCCCCTGCGGACGTGCCACTTATGATCGGAAAAGGATTCACGCTGCCTGGCGGCATCAATTCGGCTATGGCTTTCAGCACGCCAACCTGGAACGCGCCGCGCGCGCCGCCACCTGGCAAGACCAGTCCCGTCTTCGTCTCTTTTGGATGCTTTTTCATAGTGATGGCGTATTATAGTGTGTTGGCGTCAGACGCCAACTGTGCAATGCACATTACCTATAATTTCCCCCATTGTTCGAGATAGAGGTTCAATTCCATGAAACTTGTCGTATCAATACTGTCGGCATTTTCTCTTTTACTCATTGGCAGTGCCGCGTCGCTGGCTGAGCCAGTCACTAGTGGAGACGTTGCGCCGGATTTCGAACTTACTGACCAGGATGGCCAGTTGCACTCAATCGAAGACTATCGCGGCAAATGGGTTGCATTGTATTTCTACCCGAAGGACGGCACACCCGGCTGCACAACCGAAGCCTGCGAATTTCGCGACAATATATTTGCATTCAAGAACCTGGACTGCCAGATATTGGGTGTAAGCCTGGATGATGCGAGTTCGCACAAGGAATTTTCCGAGAAACATGGTCTGCCGTTTCCGCTATTGGCAGACACCGAGGGAACGACAGCAAATGCTTATGGCGTAAAAACCAGGATGTTGGGTATCGCGTACGCAAAACGGCAGACTTTCCTTATCGATCCGGACGGAAAAATCGCCAGGCATTATGCTGACGTGGACCCGGACTCGCACTCAGAAGAACTGCTGGCCGACCTGGAAGCATTGCAAAATAATTAGGTGGTCATTGTAAGATTCTTGATTTGGTTGCAGGAGCGGCATCCGACGCCCTGATATAACAGAATCAATGCAGGCTTTTGATACCGTCGTCCAGGCCTCTGATCGTCAGCGGAAACATACGGTCATCCATTAGTTCGCGCGCCAGCTTGACCGAGGGCGTGTAATCCCAGCGCTCCTGTGGCTCCGGATTCAGCCAGATTGCTTTTGGGTAGGCGCTGAGCAATCGCTTGATCCACACAGCACCCGGCTCTTCATTCCAGTGCTCTACGCTGCCACCTGGATATACAATTTCGTACGGGCTCATTGTCGCATCGCCCACAAACACCAGTTTATAGTCCGGACCATATTTGTGCGTGATATCGCTGGTTGGAATTTTTTCCGCGTGCCGCCTGCGATTGTCCTTCCACATACTTTCATAAACGAAATTGTGGAAATAAAAGTATTCGAGATGTTTAAACTCAGATCGTGCCGCTGAAAACATTTCTTCGCATATACGCACGTGGTCATCCATCGAGCCGCCAATATCGAGACACAGCAGCACCTTGACCGCATTGTGGCGTTCCGGAACCATGCGAATATCGAGCAAACCCGCATTTCTCGCCGTTTTGTCAATCGTATCTTCAAGATCGAGTAGGTCGGCGGCACCTTCACGCGCAAATTTGCGCAGCCGGCGCAAGGCGATCTTGATATTGCGCGTCCCAAGCTCGACCTTGTCATCCAGGTTGCGGTACTCGCGTCGGTCCCACACTTTCACACCACGCCGGTGGCGCGAACCCTGCTGACCAATCCTCATCCCTTCAGGGTTATATCCATAGGCGCCGAAAGGTGATGTGCCGGCGGTGCCGATCCACTTGCTGCCGCCCTCATGCCGTTCGTCCTGCTCCTCGAGTCGCTCGCGCAGCGCATCCATCAACTCGTCAAAACCGCCCATTGCTTCAACGGCTGCAAGTTCTTCTTCCGAGAGCAAGAGCTCAGCCTGTTTGCGCAACCACTCATCGGGCACGTCTGCCAGCAGTGACTTGTATGCATCCTCGATGCCCTGGAAATGAGCGGCAAATACTTTATCAAAGCGATCGTATTGCGCCTCATCCTTGACCATGCAAGATCGCGAGAGGTAATAGAAATCATCGACACTCTGGCCTGCGACACCCTTTTGCATAGCTTCGAGCAGGGTTAGCAGCTCCGTGATGGACGGCTTAAGGCCACCTCGCCTGAGCATGAAAAAGAATTCGATCAACACTAAAAGATGGCCCGTTATGCGTTGCCACGCCGATCGAGAAAAACCAATTGCTCAAATAAATGAACATCCTGCTCATTCTTTAGCAACGCACCATAAAGCGGTGGTATGGCTTTGCGGGAATCCCCGGAGCGCAAAACCTCGGGCGGGATATCTTCCGCAAGCAAGAGCTTGATCCAGTCCAGCAATTCGGAAGTTGAAGGTTTTTTCTTCAGGCCACGCACATCCCGCACCTTGTAAAAAGCCTCCAGCGCCTCCTTCAGCAACGCCTTTTTCAAATCCGGAAAATGTACATTGACGATCTGTTCCATCGTTTCCTTGTCGGGAAACTTGATGTAATGAAAGAAACAGCGTCGCAGGAAAGCATCCGGCAATTCTTTCTCATTGTTGCTCGTAATAATAATAATCGGTCGGTTCTTCGCCTTGACGACCTCTTTGGTTTCGTAAACAAAAAACTCCATGCGGTCGAGTTCCTGTAACAGGTCATTCGGAAACTCGATATCAGCTTTGTCTATTTCATCAATTAACAGGACTGGTTGCACGTCAGCTTCAAATGCCTCCCACAACTTGCCGCGCACGATGTAATTGGCAATGTCGTGAACACGGTCGTCGCCGAGTTGCGAGTCACGCAGTCGGGCGACCGCGTCGTAGTCATACAGACCTTGTTGTGCCTTGGTCGTAGACTTGATGTGCCACTCCAGCAGTGGCTTGCCCAGCGCGCTGGCGACTTCGATCGCGAGTTGCGTTTTGCCGGTGCCAGGCTCGCCTTTAATGAGTATGGGGCGTTCCAGCGTTACCGAGGCGTTGACCGCCATTTTCAGGTCATCAGTCGCGATGTATGCGTTAGTGCCGGTGAATTTTTTCTGTGTCATGCGAAATATCCGTTATTTATTACTATGCTTGGCTGTCTGTCGAAAAACTACGTTCTTCGAAAGTTTGCGCGGTACAAGGATGTACCGCCATTTTCAATGGTTGTAAACCATTGAAAATGGGAGCAATTCGAAAACCACGTTTTTCGAATTGCGATGTTGAAAAAGCCATGGATGGCTTTCTTCAACAGATTACAATTATCCGCGCTCAGTCGAACGGGTACAAGACCACAAGGGATGATGTTGTCACGGCGTCGCGGCCGCCTTCAAGGTCAGTGTGTAGCGCGCCTCACCAGGTAGAAAGTTGCTGGCTCGCCCCTGGACCCAGTCTGTGTGGCCAATCCGATAAAAATCGGACAAGGGATGCCCGCTCTGGCCAGCCGGCATATGCAGATAACCGCGGCTCTCATCACCCGGCGAAACAGCGAATCTTTCTGAGGCACCAAATGAAGGTCCCTGGGCCCTGGGTAGATTCGAGTCACCGGGTAGCTGATCTGCGGGCATATTCAGCCAACGAGATACTATCGGCAGCGCATTACTCATTGGGTGACTAATACGCGCCGTGTTGCGTTCTCCCCAGGTCCTCTGCGCCAACCCGTCATCGTAATTGTCAGAGAAGCACTGCAGGTTTGCATCAACCGCCTGTAATAGAAGGTCATGCCAACTTTTGTATTGCGCGGACAGCAAATGAGCTGGCTGTTCATTGAGCAGCGTCTGCAACGGGCTTTCGAACTGATTACTGATGCGTAGCCCGATTTCTTCACCAAATCTCTCGCGCACCGGCTGCACCAGCATATTGAACACACGATTGCGCACCTCTAAACGAAATGCCCGGACCAGTCGGTATCCGACCGAATCCACTGACGCGTGCTGCGACCAGCCTGCAACCAGTTCGCGATACTCCTGGCGTGCCTTGTGACCGGCAACCGCTTCATCATTAAGCGCGCGGAGCAAGATATCTCGCCATTCACTAAGAAATATTGCCCTGTCATCAAGTTGCACAGCGAGCATATCAAGTGGCTCGAATTGATCAGCTGCAAACAGGTTGTCGCGAATTTGCCGGGCTCTTGCACCGAGGTCATATCCGCCATCGCCAATTTTTCGCAGTGCTTCGCCATCGGCAACTCTTGCGTTAGCGGTCCAGATACGTCCTGACTCAGGGTTGAGAACACGTGGATAATCCTCTGCTGCCAGCCAGCCGGTCCAGCCCTCAGTCTCGCTCCAATCGACAGGCAACCATGAATCGTAATCAGACCGCAGCGGAATTTTTCCTGCGATAGTCCAGCCTATATTGCCGGCAGCGTCACCAACGACGAAATTTTGTGGCGGCATGCCGATCCGGTTGGCAACCTGTAATGCTGCTGCAGTATTGGTCACAGATTCCAGGTCGAGATGGTTGATATTGACTGCTTCGGGGTGGTGAGCAATCCAGCTTACGGCCAACAGCCGATCGGGATCAGCATTGTCATCGAGAAGCGGGCCCCAAATCGTTTCTCGCACGACCAGTTCTTCAGGATCGCTGTCCTTGACCAGAATCCGTTCGCGATACTCAGAATACTTTCGCTCACCTTGCGGCGTCACATAAGTATCGGGCTCGCTGCCAGCTTTGATAATTACGGCATCGGACCAGTCGCCATAACTGTTGGTATTTCCCCAGGCAACATTGCCGTTGCTGCCGGCAACCAAAATTGGTGCACCGGGAATGGTCAATCCACTCAGGTCGATTGACTGCGAACCGGTAACTCGCAACCGTGCCCGGTAGAAAACGTTCGGCACAGTGATGCCAAGGTGCATATCGTTCGCAACAATTGCGCGACCGCTCGCGGTCAGTTTGCCTGCGATCGCCCAATTGTTGCTGCCCGGCAAAAGCACATCGGCGTTCACGGGTAACGTGTGATTGTCTGCAGTGGGCGCAATGCCAGAAACATCGAATTCGGCCGCGTCAGGCATTGACGCCGCCTCCCGGGGCTTACCCATCAACGGCGCATCCCACTTCGTTCCGTGTTGGTAAAGCCAGTCGTAGACCCGATTTGGTAAAACCTGTTGCACCAGACCGCGCCGCACATCTCGGCTTGCTCGCTCGTCATTCAGATCCAAATACATCGAATAGACAACAAGAAGAGTATCTTCTTCTACCCACGGCCGTGGGGACGCACCGAGCAGAAAGTATTCAAACGGCTTCGCCCCGAGCCCTGCCAAACCGTCGTTTACGCCATCGGCATACGCGGAAATGATATCTGCATCCGCAGCCGATACATTCTCCAAAACCGTGCTGGCCCGGGCACGGAAGCGATGAAACCGGTTTCGCTTGTCGCGCACCAGGGCGAGCGCACCAAAAAGCTCTGACAGCTCACCGGCCGCATTGCGCCGCGTCAGATCCATCTGGAAAAATCGATCCTGCGCATGTGCGTAACCCGTTGCATAAGCCAGGTCGCGGCGATTTTCTGCCGTTATAACTGGTATTCCCGCAGCATCACGAGCAATCGTTGCATCCGCCGACAACCAGGTTAGCTCAATTTCTCCGTCAATCCGTGGCAGGCTTTTGTTGAGTAACACCCACCCCAGTGAAATGCCGACGACGACCAGAGTCAGCGCAACCCACATCAAACGAGCGATGAGTCGTTTCATTTGCTGCGTACCTTTGGCGCCTGTTTTAGATAGATGAGTTGACGCTGATGATCTTCATCGAATTTGTGCCGCCTGACACGCCACTCAGATCACCCTGCGTGAAGATCACGAGGTCGCCTTCTTCAACGAGTTCATTGGATAACAAAGTCGCGAAGATGTTCCCGTATAACTTCCGGGGGTCATCATTTTCAATGGTAAATGACACGGGATAGACACCGCGATACAAATTGACTCGCCGGCTCGTCGCGTCATGCGGTGTGAATGCGTACACCGGAATATCAGATCTTATGCGCGACATCCACAGCGTCGTTGAGCCGGATTCTGTCAGGGCAATAATGGCTTTTACCTTGAGGTGATTAGCCGTGTACATAACGGCCATCGCTATGGCTTCATCAACTTCCTCAAACTGGTCATCCATCCGATGTGTTGTTCTGCGGCGTGTAAGGGCATATTTTTCAGCACCCTTGCAAACGTTGCTCATCGCCGAGATTACAGCCACTGGATATTTACCGACGGCGGTCTCAGCTGACAACATGACCGCGTCCGTACCATCCATCACCGCGTTGGCGACATCTGACGCTTCTGCACGAGTTGGCACCGGGCTCTCGATCATGGACTCCATCATTTGCGTCGCCGTGATCACAACTTTATTCATTCGTCGCGTTTTGCGGATGATGTTCTTCTGCATGCCGGTGAGTTCTGCATAACCCATTTCCACGCCGAGGTCACCACGTGCGACCATGATGACGTCGCTTGCTTCGATAATGGAATCGATACAGTCCAGCGCTTCAGTGCGTTCGATCTTGGCTATAATTTCCCCTTTGCCACCGGCCGCACGAAGCAGCGTCCGAGCCTCCTCGACATCCGCGGCACTGCGCACAAAAGAAACAGCCAGGAAATCCATCTCCATTTCAGCGGCAAAAATAATATCTTGTTTGTCTTTGTCCGTCAGTGCCGGTGCCGACAATCCGCCACCTTCGCGATTGACGCCCTTGTGATCCGAGAGAACGCCACCAACGACAACAGTGGTGTGGATCCTGGTGCCATCGACCTTATTGACACGCAATGTCATCTGCCCATCATTGAGCAACAGAATATCGTTCTCCTGCACATCATTGTGCAGGTTTTCATAAGCGACGCCGACGCCCTTGATGTCGCCATCAAACTCGCCAACAGCGGAATCAAGATAAAACGCGTCACCTCTGTACAACGTCACGCGGTTATTCTTGAAGCGTCGGATACGTATTTTGGGCCCCTGCAAGTCGCCAATAACGCCAACAAAACGTCCGCACTCCAGAGCTGCCTGCTGCAATCGCTGCAATCGCCCTTTCTGCTCTTCGTGATTGCCGTGGGAGAAATTAAAACGCGCCACATCAAGACCGGCAACGATCATATCGTGTAACGTTTTTGAGTCATCAGTCGACGGCCCGAGGGTTGCGACTATCTTTGTTCTGCGTAGCATGGGCGCGATTATTGCACACACAACCAGTTATCGCTGCGTACATTTACCGATGTATCAAATGAATGAAACAGGTAAGCTGTTTCGACTCGTCGATCGTTTAACTTGAAGGACAAGCAGACTCTCATGATCAATCGCCGCCGTTTCCTGCAAACACTGGCCGTCGCAGCCGCCAGCCCGGTATCGGGCATCAGACAAAGTGCCGCTGAGAATGGCGCTGGATTTGGCAGGTTGATTGCGGATCCGGCCGGCGTCATCGACTTACCCGAAGGTTTTAGCTACACCGTCGTTTCGCGAAAGGGCCAGGAAATGGACGACGGTTTGCTGGTACCAGGTCTCCCAGATGGCATGGCGACTTTCGCCGGCGAAGACGACACAATCATCCTGGTTTGCAATCATGAAATTCATCCGTATGAGTTATCTTTAAGCCCGTTTGGCGGAAAAGCACAACGGTACGAACGTGCAGATCGCAGCAGAATCTATGACAGAGGGGCCGACAGTTCGCCGGGCCTTGGCGGCACGACGACAATTCACTATGACCCGGCAACCCGCCGCAGAACGCACATGCACATGAGCCTGATGGGTACGGAGAACAACTGTGCAGGTGGTCCTACACCCTGGGGAAGCTGGTTGAGCTGCGAAGAGTGTTTTTATGACCCGGGAACATCGTTTGAGAGCGCACACGTAATTGGTCGTGACCAAAAACACGGCTACGTCTTTGAAGTACCGGCATCCAGTCTTGAGGCAGTCGAGCCTGTACCGCTCAAGGACATGGGTCGTTTTGAACACGAAGCAGCGGCGGTTGATCCGGCTTCGGGCGTGATCTACATGACCGAGGACCGGCACCAGAGCTTGTTGTATCGATTCATTCCAACAAAAGCCGGGGAACTGCAACGCGGCGGTCGCCTGCAGGCACTGGCCATAAAGGGACAACCGGAATTCGACACGCGCAACTGGGTCGACGCGGACGGCATGTTGCCCGGCACCTGGCTGGAAACAACCTGGGTCGACCTCGAGGACCCGGACGGCAGTGAGAACGACCTGCGCTTTCGCGGGCGCGAAAAAGGCGCAACTATTTTCGCGCGCGGCGAGGGACTTTGTTATGCGGACGGTGACATCGTTATGGCCGCCACCATTGGTGGGCGCCAACGTCTCGGTCAGATTTTCACCTACCGGCCAAGCCCGGCTGAAGGCACTCCCGCTGAGAAGTCGAATCCGGGCAAGCTCCGCCTGTTTACTGAGTCAACAAAAGACAGCATCCTGCGTCATGCAGACAATCTCACCTTAAGTCCATGGGGCGATCTGATCATCTGTGAAGATACCGCGACGCATTGTGGCCTTGTCGGCATACGCCCGGATGGCCAGCAATATGCGCTGGCTGACAATGCACACACGCGCTCGGAACTTGCGGGAATTTGTTTCTCGCCGGACGGCAAAGTGATGTTCGTGAATATCCAGGTGAACGGCACAACACTGGCAATCACAGGCCCATGGTCAACTAATGCATAAAAAACCGCTGACCGAAAATTCCACAAATTTCAGGTTATCAAGAGCCCATAAACTGTAGGAAGCATTCGTAGGAGCCCGCCCAGCGGGCGACAAACATTTCGCCGCATGTTGTAAACATGCGGCGAAATTTTTGCAAAACACCAACCCGGCACACCCGCTCAAAAACCGCACCTGCCAGGTTACAGCTAACCGCGAAAATCCAGCCCAATCGCCCGCTAGGCGGGCTCCTACAGCTTATTTATTCATCTCTGCAGCCCGCTCTTCCAGTATCGCCACAGCTGGCAACGTCTTACCTTCAACAAACTCAAGAAACGCCCCGCCGCCCGTCGAAATGTAAGATATATCTCCGACTACACCATACTTATCGATAGCCGCCAGAGTGTCACCGCCCCCCGCGATCGAAAAAGCGGGGCTTGCGGCGATGGCCTCTGCGAGCGCTTTGGTGCCTGCACCAAACTGATCGAACTCGAATACGCCGACCGGACCGTTCCAGATAATGGTTCCTGCATTCGCGAGAATATCGGCAAATTGCAAGGCTGTCCTGGGGCCGATATCGAGAATTAATTCGTTGTCAGCAACGTCGCTTACCGACTTGATAGTGGCACTGGCATCCGCTGCGAATTCATCCGCTACGACAACGTCAATGATCAGAGGAATGGTGGCTCTGTCTGCAGAGTTGCCTGCCAGCGCGCTGGCAGTATCCAGCATGTCCATCTCACACAATGACTTGCCGACGTTGTGCCCGGCTGCTGCAATAAACGTATTGGCAATGCCACCGCCGACGATTAACTGGTCAACAATATTTGCCAGGGCGTCGAGCACGGTGAGTTTGGTGGATACTTTTGATCCACCAACAATCGCCACCAATGGTCGTGCAGGGTTGTCCAGCGCCCTGGCCAACGCAGCCAGTTCGCCACTGAGCAGCGGCCCCGCACAGGCCAGCTTCGCATGCCTGGCGACGCCGTAAGTGCTTGCCTGTGCCCGATGCGCGGTACCAAAAGCATCCATCACAAAGACATCGCAAAGTGCCGCCATGCGCTGCGACAATTCATCATCGCAGGCCTTCTCTCCTGGCAGGAAACGAACATTCTCCAGCAGGACAATTTGCCCCGCCTCGATTTCAACACCATCGATCCAGTCGCTGATCAGGGGCACGTTGATACCCAGCAACTTCGATAACGTTGTTGCAACCGGCGCCAGCGAAAACTCGTCAGCAGGCTGACCTTCCGTTGGACGACCAAGATGGGACATCAACATCACGGCAGCACCAGCTTCATGTGCCGCACGAATGGTCGGTAGAGCCGCCCGTATGCGGGCATCACTCGTGACTTGCCCGTTCGCAACAGGAACGTTCAGATCCTCGCGAATCAATACACGCTTCCCAGCGAGATCGAGGTCGCTCATGGAGATGGTCGCCATCCGGACGTTACCGACTGTCGCTGGCTATTTTGCGTTATGCAAAGCGATCGCCGTATCCAGCATGCGATTCGAGAAACCCCACTCATTGTCGTACCACGAGCAAACCTTAACGAGCGTGCCCTCCATTACCTTGGTAAGGCCAGCGTCATAGGTAGAGGAAGCAGGATCGTGATTGAAGTCGACAGATACAAGGGGTTCGTCGTTATAAGCCAGAACGCCTTTTAACTCGCCTTCACTCGCTTCTTTCATGACCGCGTTGATTTCCTCGATGCTGGTTTCGCGCTCGGCAACGAAAGTGAGATCCACAGTTGATACATTTATCGTCGGTACGCGCATCGAAAAACCGTCGAGTCGACCGGCAAGTTCCGGCAAAACGAGACCAACAGCTGCGGCCGCACCGGTCTTGGTTGGAATCTGTGACATGGTCGCAGAGCGTGCGCGTCTTAGGTCACTATGAAAAACATCCGTCAGCACCTGGTCATTGGTATACGCATGGATAGTGGTCATGATGCCGTGTTTAACACCAATTTTTTCATGCAAAGGCTTGACTAGTGGTGCGAGGCAATTAGTCGTGCAGGAGGCATTCGAAATAACCGTATGCTCTTTCTTCAACGTGTCGTGATTGACGCCATAAACGATCGTGGCATCCATCTCGCCACTACCCGGCGCGGAAATAATGACTTTTTTTGCACCGCCGGCAATGTGCTTCCCCGCTGCCTCGCGCGAGCGAAAGAAACCGGTCGACTCGAAAACTATATCAACATCGAGTTCACCCCATGGCAATTGCGCCGGGTCTCTCTCAGCAAGCACGCGAATCCTGTCGCCGTTGACAACCATGTAATCGCCATCAACTTCAATCGTGCCGGGGAAACGGCCGTGCGCAGTATCGCGCCGGGTCAGGTGTGCGTTGGTGTTGGTATCACCCAGATCATTAACGGCAACGATTTCGATTTCGGACCGTTTGTCGCCCTCGTACAACGCGCGTAATACATTGCGGCCAATACGACCATAACCGTTAATTCCGACCTTAATTGTCATCAAATTCTCCTGCTGTATTTTATCCGGCAATGACCGGAAACCAGATCAACCTGCCAGGGTCTCCCTGGCAATTTTTAATACGTTTTCTACGGAAAAACCGAAGTGTTTGAACAACTCACCGGCCGGTGCCGATTCGCCAAACCGGTCCAGGCCAATAACCCGCCCGTTTGCCCCGGCATAAAGCCACCAGGCGTCAGTCACACCGGCTTCTATCACTACGCGAGCCGTAACATCCCCTGGTAATACTTCGTTTTTGTAATCTGCGGATTGAGCCGCGAACAAATTGGTACAAGGCATCGACACGACGCGCGCCTTGACGGCCTCCGCCGCCAGCGCATCCGTGGCGGCAATTGCAAGCGCAACCTCAGAACCGGTCGCAATCAGAATAATGTCAGGTACACCGTCGCAGTCTGCGAGTACGTAACCACCACGGCGGATCAACTGAATTTGTTCTGCTGAACGCGACTGGTGCGGTAATCCCTGGCGAGTAAGTACCAGGCTGGTGGGCCCGTCACTACGCTCGATCGCATCGCGCCAGGCGACGGCTGTTTCAACCGTATCGCACGGTCTCCAGACCCGCATGTTCGGCATAATCCTGAGACTGGCGGTATGTTCCACCGGCTGATGCGTCGGACCGTCTTCACCCAGCCCGATCGAGTCGTGGGTGTAAACAAAGATGTTTTGCAACTTCATCAGCGCCGCCATGCGTAACGCATTGCGGGCGTAATCGGAAAACGTAAGAAATGTTCCCGAATACGGCATCACTCCGCCGTGTAATCCCATGCCGCTACAAATTGCCGACATGCCGAACTCACGCACACCGAAATAAATGTAGTTGCCGGAAGTATCATCACCTGTAATCACCGTCGAACCGTCATGCTTGGTGAGATTTGACCCCGTCAGGTCCGCCGATCCACCGGCGAGCTCCGGCAATAGTGGCGCAAATGCGTTTAGCGCCAGGAGCGACGCTTTACGCGTTGCCATGTCAGCGCCGTCAGCATCGATCGTAGCAATCGCCGCATCCGCATATTCGCTCCAGGCAGCCGGTAGTTCGCCCGAGCCGCGTCGTTCGAATTCCTGAGCAAGCTCGGGGTGCGCCGATTTGTAGGCGCTGTAGATGGCGCTCCATTCCTGCTCACTGGCGGCGCCGCGCGCTTTGGCGTTCCACGCGGTCGCAATATCTTCAGGAATTTCAAAAGGCGGATAATTCCAGCCAAGCTCTACACGTGCTGCAGCAATCTCGTCATCGCCGAGCGGTGCGCCATGTGTGCTGGCTGTGCCCTGTTTATTCGGCGAGCCAAAGCCAATGATCGTTTTGCAACAGATTAGCGTCGGTCGATCGCTGTCGGCAACTGCCGCCTCGATCGCTGTCGCTATCGAGACAGCGTCATGCCCGTCCACATTGTCAATGACCTGCCACCCATATGCGTCAAAGCGCTTCGCGGTGTCATCGGTGAACCAGGCATCTGTTTCACCGTCGATGGAGATGCCGTTGTCGTCGTACAAACAAATCAGTTTGCCCAGTTTCAACGTGCCTGCCAGGGAGCAGGCCTCGTGCGAGATACCCTCCATAAGACAGCCATCGCCGAGGAAAACCCAGGTGCGATGGTCGACAATATTGAAATCGTCCCGATTGAACGTAGCCGCCAGCATCCTTTCCGCCAGCGCCATGCCTACTGCGTTGCTAACACCCTGCCCGAGCGGCCCGGTGGTGGTTTCGATAGCCAGGTCGGCATCGCGCTCCGGGTGGCCCGCAGTACGGTAGCCGAATTGCCTGAAATTGCGGAGTTCATCGATCGTCAACGGGTAGCCAGACAAGTGCAGCAGGCTGTAAAGCAACATTGAGGCGTGGCCATTCGAGAGCACAAAGCGATCCCGGTTGGACCACGCCGGATTGCCCGGATTGTGCCGCAGATAATCATTCCACAACACCTCTGCGATATCGGCCATACCCATCGGCGCACCGGGGTGGCCGGAATTAGCCGCCTGTACTGCATCCATGCTGAGTGCACGAATTGCGTTGGCAAGATCACGTCTGCCGGGGCGGTCTGGCGCGTTCGAACTATCGGATTGTTTTGACATAAAATGGTGAGGACTCAAGCGGCCGGTTTTTAATTAGATTCTTTAGGTTCTTTAGGTTCTCAGGGCCCGGCGGTCGCCCTGAAGCGGCGCATTTTCCCTGTTTCGATGGATCGTCGCAAGCAACATTGTAAGATATGACGTCGATTGACCGACACATTGCGGCGTTGGGACAAACAATGCGCGTGGTATGCGCCGCTATCTGTAGGGTACAATCCCCGGTCCACAATAATCAGGCACGATAATTAACATGAGCCATTCCTATTTATTCACCTCGGAATCCGTATCTGAGGGCCATCCCGATAAAATTGCCGACCAGATTTCCGACGCCATCCTTGACGCCGTACTCGAGCTGGACACCAAAGCTCGTGTTGCATGCGAAACGATGGTCAAGACCGGCATGGTCATTGTCGCCGGTGAGATAACCACCGAGGCCTGGGTCGACGTCGAAGAGCTGGTTCGTGAGACCGTTCTCGAAATCGGCTACAGCGATTCGGACATGGGCTTCGACGGCGCCTCCTGTGCAGTGCTCAATGCGCTCGGCAAGCAGTCACCGGATATTGCCCAGGGCGTGGATCGTGGTGACCCCCAAAACCAGGGTGCCGGTGATCAGGGCCTCATGTTTGGCTACGCCAGCAATGAAACCGATGTGCTGATGCCGGCACCGATCACCTTTGCGCATCGCCTTGTCCGGCGACAAGCTGAAGTACGCAAAAACGGCACATTGCCGTGGTTGCGGCCGGACGCCAAAAGCCAGGTTACTTTCCTTTACGAAGACGACAAACCCGTCCGCATCGACGCAGTGGTTCTCTCATCACAGCATCACGCCGACATTAGCCTTGATGATCTGCGTGAGGGCGTAATGGAAGAAATCATCAAACCGGTGCTTCCTGCGGAATGGATCAACAAGAATACGCAATATCACATCAATCCTACTGGCCGCTTTGAGATCGGCGGCCCAATGGGCGATTGTGGTCTTACCGGCCGCAAGATTATTGTCGACACCTACGGTGGCTCGGCTCGCCACGGTGGCGGCGCATTTTCCGGCAAAGACCCATCGAAGGTTGATCGATCCGCAGCTTATGCCTGCCGCTATGTGGCGAAAAATATCGTTGCAGCAGGCCTTGCGGATCGCTGCGAGATCCAGGTGTCCTACGCCATTGGCGTCGCGGAGCCAACCTCAATCAGCGTGCAGACTTTCGGCACGGGCAAACTGAGTGAGGAAGAGCTCATTGTGCTGATTCGTGACAACTTCGATCTGCGACCGTATGGCATATTGCAAATGCTGGACCTGATCAAACCTATCTACAAACCGACCGCGGCCTACGGCCACTTCGGTCGGGAAGACATCGACCTGAGCTGGGAGCGAACCGACAAAGCAGATGCTTTGCGTAGCGCTGCCGCCGCTTAACCTAATTTAACCAAGGAGATATTTATGAGCAGCAGCGAAGCCGTTGCCGTCCAGGGTCAGGACTACAAAGTCGCTGACATGACACTTGTTGACTGGGGTCGCAAGGAAATTGCGATTGCCGAGACGGAAATGCCGGGCCTGATGGCCCTGCGTGAAGAATACAAAGGGCAGAAGCCGCTGGACGGCGTGCGCCTGACGGGTTGCCTGCACATGACAATCCAGACTGCCGTTTTGATCGAAACGCTGGCAGATCTAGGTGCAGACATTCGCTGGTCATCGTGCAATATTTTTTCGACGCAGGATCACGCTGCGGCGGCAATTGCTGCCACTGGTGTGCCGGTATTTGCGTGGAAGGGAGAATCCGAAGAAGAATACTGGTGGTGTGTCGAGCAGACGATCAACGGGCCGGATGGCTGGACGCCAAACATGATCCTCGATGATGGTGGCGACCTGACCCAGATCCTGCATGACAAATACCCGGAACTGATGAAAAATATCAAAGGACTCTCGGAAGAGACGACCACCGGCGTCAAACGACTCTATGACATGCAAAAAGACGGCTCTCTCGCCTGCCCTGCTTTTAATGTCAATGACTCTGTGACCAAGTCCAAGTTCGACAACCTGTATGGTTGCCGTGAGTCACTCGTTGATGGCATCAAGCGCGCCACCGACGTGATGATCGCTGGCAAAGTCGCCGTGGTTTGCGGTTACGGTGATGTAGGCAAGGGCTGTGCACAATCGTTGGGTGGACTGGGTGCTACCGTACTGGTCACGGAGATCGATCCAATCTGTGCACTGCAAGCGGCGATGGAAGGCTATCGTGTCGTTGAATTTGATGACGTCTGTGACCAGGTTGATATCGTGGTCACGGCAACGGGTAATTACCACGTCGTCTCCGGAGCGCAGATGGATCGCATGAGAGACCAGGCGATCGTTTGCAATATTGGCCATTTTGACAATGAAATTGATGTTGAATACCTGAAGAAGTATGAGTGGGAAAACATCAAACCCCAGGTCGATCACATCATCTTTCCGGATGGCAAGCGGATTATTCTTCTGGCTGAAGGACGTCTCGTTAACCTTGGCTGTGCAACAGGACACCCCAGTTTTGTGATGTCCAACTCATTCACCAACCAGGTACTGGCGCAGATCGAATTGTGGAAGAACGGTGACGATTACAAAAACGAGGTCTACGTTTTGCCGAAGCATCTCGACGAAAAAGTTGCACGATTGCACCTTGATCGCATTGGTGCCCGGCTCACCGAACTGAGTGACGAGCAGGCTGACTATATCGGCGTTGCAAAAGATGGACCATTCAAAGCGGAACATTACCGCTACTAACAGTCTGTTCTGTCGAATTCACCCGGCCCGCATTGGTTAGCGGGCCGGTTTGAACTTACTCAGGCTGGCCTGACCTGCTGCAAACGGCTATTATCAGTGCCTGTTGACGCCTGCAATCCTGCAGGATTGCAGCGCCAGAAGTGAGCCATAGAACTATTCATACATCGACTGATCCTGTCCGGGTTCTGCAAATAACAGACCCACATTTGTTCGCTGATTCAGAGTCAAGCCTGCGCGGCACGGTCACCCATTCCACTCTGATGCGCGTAATTGCCGCAATTCAGGCTGACGACTGGCGAGCTGACCTGGTCGCAATGACTGGTGACCTGATTCAGGATGACAGTCGCGAGGCCTACGATCGTTTCTGCGAGCTGATGACCCCACTGGAATTACCGGTCTATTGCGTGCCGGGCAACCATGATGTGCGCGAATTGATGCGTGATGCCGTTTCACAACCACCATTCCATTATTGCGACTCGTTGCATACCGGCAATTGGCTGATCACAGGGATCGACAGTTGCATTGATGGCGACGCCGGCGGATATGTGAGTGACGACGAGATGACCCGGTTGGAGAAAATTCTCGACACGACAGCGGCAGAGCATGTATTGATTTGCCTGCATCACCCACCGCTACCGGTTGGCTGTAAATGGCTCGACCAGGTGGGACTGAGGAATGGTGAAGAATTCCTGAGCATGATTTCACGACCCGGCAAGGTCCGGGCTGCGATATTTGGCCATGTGCACCAGAATTTTTTCGCGGAGCGAGACTCGATCAAGATCATCGGTACGCCTTCTACTTGCCGCCAGTTCATGCCCGCCAGCGATGAATTCGCACTTGATGACAATCCACCGGCGTATCGCCGCATCGAATTGCATGCAGATGGCAACGTAAGCACAGAATTGATCTGGCTGGCTGCCGAATAAACGTGAACAGATACTTCCGTCGCGGCTGGATAGTTCCTGCGCTGTCGTTAATGTTGCTAACAAGCGCAACGAATGCACATGAAGGCGATCATGCGGTTTCTTTGTGGCAGGTCGAGGGCAAAGAAAATCTTGTCTACCTGCTTGGCTCGATTCATTTACTGCGCGAAACAGATCACCCGATCCCGCCTGCAATCTACGATGCCTATAACGACGCTGACGTCCTGTTCATGGAACTCGACATGGATGATGCGGATCCGGTTGCCGACCAGGTGCTGTCTACTGAACTGGGACTGATTCAGGATGATAAAACGCTCAGTGATTTGCTGGGTCCGGAGGTGTATGCACAAGCTGTTGTGCTCGCCGACGCAGCACAAATCCCGCTCAAACTCCTGGAAAAATCTGAACCCTGGTATGCGGCAGTTAATATCGAAATCATGATGCTGATGCGTATCGGCTTCAATCCTTTGTATGGCATTGAATATCATTTAGCCGAGATGGCGAAACAAGATCAAAAGGAAATTCTCGGCTTTGAAACGACGCGCGAGCAACTTGGATTTCTGGACAACCTATCCCCGGCATCACAAATTGAGATGTTCATGCAAGCGCTGGCTGAAGGTGCGGAAATGGCCAACATGATGGATACGCTCGTCAATGCGTGGCACAACGGTGATATCGAATTCCTTGAAGAAAACCTGCTCACCGAAATGCAGCAATACCCGGAACTCAATAAAGCAATCGTTGTTGACCGAAACCTCTCCTGGGCTGAGCGAATCGAAACATTGCTAACCCATCGGGCTAACTATCTTATTGTTGTGGGCACATTGCATCTTGTCGGTGCTGAGGGTGTGCCAAACCTCCTTACAGAACAAGGATATACGGTGACACAACTAAAGCAGCGAGCTGAATAAGTTCGCAACCACGCGGAAATTTCATGAGTCATTTCACAGACGCTAAAAAATATATTGCCGGCGGTGTTAACTCACCGGTGCGCGCGTTCGCTGGCGTTGGTGGCGAACCGGTATTCATCAGGAGTGCCAGCGGTGCACGAATCGAAACAGAAGATGGCCGTCAACTGATCGACTATGTTGGCTCCTGGGGACCGATGATTCTCGGTCATGCCCATCCTGCGGTAATTCAAGCGGTTACTGAAGCCGCGGCTAAAGGTTTAAGTTTTGGCGCTCCTTCAGTAATCGAAACGCAGCTGGCACAGAAAATTATCGAGTTCATGCCCTCGATTGAGAAAGTCCGCATGGTTAACTCCGGAACGGAGGCGACGATGAGTGCAATTCGACTGGCGCGCGGTCATACCGGTCGCGACAAAATAGTGAAGTTTGAAGGCTGCTATCACGGGCATTCGGACTCGCTGCTGATCAAGGCCGGCTCCGGTGCCCTGACTCTCGGTGTGCCGAGCTCTCCTGGCGTACCGGCAGGACTCGCCGAACACACGATTACTCTCGAATACAACAATGCTGCAGCTGTTGAACAGGCTTTTGCTGAATTCGGCGAGCAGATTGCCTGCGTTATCGTCGAGCCAATTGCCGGTAATATGAACATGGTGCCTCCGGTCGATGGCTTTCTCGAAACATTGAGTACGCAATGCGCTGATGCGGGTTCGATTCTGATTTTCGATGAGGTTATGACGGGTTTTCGTGTTGCCAAAGGTGGTGCCCAGCAATTATTCGACCTTCGTCCTGATCTGACCACTATTGGCAAGGTGATTGGTGGCGGTTTACCCGCAGCGGCATTTGGCGGACGTGCAGATATCATGGCAAGCATTGCGCCGGACGGGCCGGTTTACCAGGCCGGTACATTGTCCGGAAATCCGCTCGCAATGGCTGCCGGCATTGCAACGCTGGAACAACTCGAAGCACCCGGGTTTTTCGACAACCTGGGTGCATCAACCAGGAAACTGGCCGATGGTCTGGCCGACCTTGCCAGGGATGCAGGAATCCCGCTCTGCATTGAATCCAGTGGTGGCATGTTCGGTTTTGTGTTCAGCGATGATGGCCCCATACGACACTTCAACCAGGTTGTTGCGGCGGATATCGATCGTTTCAGGAAATTTTTTCATGGCATGCTGGAACAGGGCATATATCTTGCCCCGTCCGCATTTGAAGCCGGATTTGTCTCGAGCGCGCATGGCGAGGACGAGATAGCGCAGACGCTGGACGCAGCAAAAACGGTATTTAGATCGATCTAGTCCGAACTATTCATGATTGACCCGGGCTAGACCTGGTGATCGTTTTCCGGGCCGCGCACTGATTCCAAAACTTCGCGCATTAATTCGAGGCGCAGGACCGAATCTTCTGCTTCGAGGCAGTTTTGTTTTTGCTCTGGCGTAATGGGCAGAATTTCAGCAAACCGATAGCCCACCCAGTCCGCATCGTCGTAGTTCTTGTCGAGCGTTTCATAGAGACGACCCAGGTCATCCAGCACACCGGAAAGTATTTGCGCCAGTGGTTTGTATTCATCCGGCAAGGTGGACCCCGCTTCTTCCGCCAACAACTCGATGGTGCCAACATTCAGACCATCGGCTTGTCGCGAGCTCGATAGCAGGCGAAATCTTTGTTCGCCGACAGCAGTAATCCCTAATAATCCGTCGCTGCCCTGGTACCAGTCGCTAATACGCGCAAGTGTGCCGATGTCGTAGGTGCTTGCCGCGCCGGTTTCACTGCCGGAACGAATCAACAACACGCCGAATGGGCTGTCGTTCTTCATGCACTTGCTGATCATATCCAGATACCGCGACTCAAAAATTCGCAGTGGAAGTGGACCACCCGGATAAAGAACGGTGCGCAATGGAAATAATGGGACCTGCATACGTTCAGTATAGTCTGCGAACCGTCAGTTGCCAGTCAGTCGCTTTTTTTGCAGGGCCATGGTCAGCTTTTGCCGGGCGGCGCCGAAACCGCCGTTACTCATGAACACCAGCTGGTCACCAGCCAGCAGCTTACTCTCTAAACCGGATACGAGATCGTCATAGTTCGTACAAATATTAAGCCGCGAGCCTAATGAGCTGATACTCGCATCGAATTTCTCATCGAGTTCTTCCGGCCGGTAAACAAATATCAGGTCAGCACCATCGAGTGACGATGCAAGCGCATCGTTTTGCAAACCCATTTTCAGGGTGTTCGAACGCGGCTCGAATGCAACAACAATTCGTTGACCCGGAAATCGCTTTTTTAATCCCTCTATCGTGCGTCGTATCGCTGTTGGGTGATGAGCGAAGTCATCGTAAATCGCGATATCTGACACGGTCGCCGTTCTTTCCATACGACGCTTCACGCCGTTAAACCGGGACAACGCGTCCACCGCCCTTGCAACCGATACACCTGCCGATTGTGCCGCCGCAACCGCGGCCACGGCATTTTCCAGGTTGTGCCCTCCACCAAGCTTCCATGCGGTTTCGGCGCTAGCACCGCCGCGCTGTGACATGCTGATGCGACGCTCGCCGCTGTCAGTAAAGTGTGCGTTCCAGTCCGCCTCGTCCTGGCAGCTGAATCTCTCGACCGGCGTCCAGCATCCCTGTTCGATCACTTTGCCTACATTGGCATCATCGCCATTAATAATCACACGACCATTACCGGGAACCATGCGCATCAGTTGATGGAACTGCCACATAATTGCATCGAGGTCCGCGTATATATCTGCGTGGTCATATTCCAGGTTATTAATAATCAGTGTTTGCGGACGATAGTGGACAAACTTCGCGCGCTTATCGAAAAAGGCTGTGTCGTACTCATCCGCTTCCACGACGAAATACTTCGAATCACCGAAACTTGCCGAAACTTCAAAATTCGCCGGCACGCCTCCAATCAGAAAGCCTGGTGACAAACCAGCATCTTCCAGGATCCAAGCCAGCATGCTCGCCGTTGTCGTTTTGCCGTGCGTGCCTGACACTGCTATTACGTGTCGTTTGTGCATGACATTTTCGGACAACCATTGCGGGCCGGAACAGTATGGAATACGACGATCCAGCATGGCCTCTATGACTGCGTTACCGCGACTCATGGCATTGCCAACGACGACATAGTCCGGAATTGGATCCAACTGTGCCGGGTCGTAGCCTTCGATGATATCGATTCCCATATTTTTGAGTTGCGTGCTCATTGGCGGGTAAACATTCGCATCACTGCCAGTCACGCGATGGCCGGCTGCCCTTGCCAATGCGGCAATTCCGCCCATAAACGTTCCACAGATGCCGAGAATATGTATGTGCATAGTTGCTCTTTAGCCCGAATATTTCATTAATGGAAGCGTCAGCCCGGCAGGTGTAAACCGCAACGCTTCGACATAAGCTGATAACCGATGAGCCATTTGAATCATTTACTGTTTTCCATTACAGGAGCCGGCACTCGTGCATTATTCTGGCATGTCTTGCGAGATCATCGCGGAATAAATAGCGAACTGCAGAACAAATATAGCCATCGAAATCGCAATGCCCAGATACCAGTGTCGATCGATCGCACGCGCGATGATATGGCCTTTTACCGGAACTGACCAGAACAGGATCAGCGTCGCTACGAGTGCTGCGATCCTGGCACCGAGAAAAGGACTTAGCATGACGTAGGCGAATACCATCAGAACCGTCAGGATGGAGCCGCAGGCCATAATTGAAGAAATTGTTTGTCCAAGGCGGTTGAGAAAACCGGCAACCATTAGCACTGAGCCATAAAATACGTAGCCAAGCAGGCTGGTGAGGAATGACAGCAACACACTTTCGCCACCGGCTGGTTTGATCAACACGGCTGAGGAAAAAGTCGCCAAGAGCAGCATGCCGAAGGACAACAGCATGACAACCAGAGAATTCGGCACGTCCTGCGGGCCTTTGCGCAGTAAAATGATATCGAAGAATGTTCTGAGAAGTAGCTGCAGCGTTCTGTCACAATAGTGCAAAGTTGAACGACATCATCTCACGTTAGCAGAACAATAATCTCAGTAAACAGGAGTCTGTGCGGCAGAAAGTATTCCTACTGCAATAGCGCCACAGCGCGGCCAGTTTTTTGGTTCTTTTTCGTTGCTCAGGCCCGCTGTGCGCCTCAAAAGAACGAAAAACTGGCCGCGCTATGACACTTTTTCGCTACCGATATTTCTGCCGCACAGATTCCTAACCCGGACTATTCATGAATGCCTGATTTTCAATACGTCGATATTCGCGACGACAACCTGCACAAAGAAATTGCTGCAGAGAACCGCATTGGCGTGGATACAGAATTCATGCGGGAGAAGACTTTCTACTCGCAGCTGTGTCTCTTGCAGATATCGACGGGCGAGAATATCTTTTGTGCCGACCCATTGCCGGCAGAATCGTCCGGCGATGAAGAGACGGCCAGTTTCTGGCAAGCCTTGATGCGCCCGGCATGGGTCCTGCACTCTGGCCGACAAGACATGGAGGTTGTGTACCAGGCATCGGATTGTATGCCGCGAGAGGTTTTCGACACCCAGGTTGCAGCAGCACTACTTGGGTATCAGCCGCAAATTGGTTACGCAAACCTGGTCACTGAACTGTTCAATGTGGAACTCGCGAAATCACATACGCGCGCCGACTGGTCGCGTCGGCCACTGGCCGATGCCGTTTTGGATTATGCCGCAGAGGACGTTTTGTATCTTTTGCCGGCATACGAAATACTGACAGAACGGCTGGAGAAACTGGGTCGTTTGCAGTGGGCGATGCAGGACTCTGCAGACATGCTCGAGGTAACGCTGTATGCGAATGACCCGGCGCTCGCCATAAATCGTCTTAAGGGAGCAGGTTCGCTTTATGGGACGGCGCGCGCAGCAGCAGTAAGGCTTGCAGACTGGCGCGAGCGTGAAGCAATACGTACCAATCGACCGCGACAATGGATCTTGCGTGATCCTGTTTTACTTGATCTGGCCTGCAACAGTCCGGGATCAAAATCAGAACTGAGCAATATTTCAGGATTGGCGGAGCGCACGATATCGAGAGCGGGTGAGCAATTGCTGCAAATCCTAAGCGACGCAGGCAAAGACGAAGTCGATTACCAACCGCCACCGCGACCGAATGAGAAGCAGAAAGCGTTGCAAAAAGAGATGCAGAGGTGCGTGTCAGCCTGCGCCGAGAAACTTGGTATAGCAACGGAAATCATTGCGCCAAAAAAGGAACTGTCGGCAGCGATGCTTGGGACTCGTGATTCGAGGGTGTTTCGCGGCTGGCGTAACGAGTTAGTGGGGGCGGAGCTACTTGAGTTGCTTGAGAATTGACGCAAGATTGTTAGCCAAAACCATGGATGGTTTTTTCAACAGACTGCTAGAGAACGGCGAGGACTCGTTCGTAAACTTCGTCAAAAGTACCATCGGCATCTACGGTCCTTAGCTTGCCTCTTTTCCCGTAATACGCAATCAGCGGTTCAGTTTGGCGGTGGTAGACATCGAGGCGACTTTGAATTGTTTCCTCGTTATCGTCTTCTCGCTGGAGCAATTCACCACCCGCTTCGGTGCAGGCAGCGAGTTCTTCTGCCGACGAAAAATAAACGTTAAGCAACTTACCTGACAGCGAACAGGTACGACGTCCAGTCAGTCGTTTCAGCAGAATATCGAAATCGACATCCATCAGAACTACAGCATCCAGTGGCTTGCCCAATTGATCGAGCAGGTCCTCAAGGTCCAGTGCCTGCTGCCTGGTGCGCGGAAAACCGTCGAGGACGAATCCGTCTGCCACATCCGGCTCGACCAGGCGTTCACTGATTATGCCGAGCACGATTTCGTCAGCCACCAGCTGACCGGAATCAATGACGTCTTTCGCTTGCTGTCCGAAACGGCTTCCTGCTGCGACAGCTGCGCGCAACATATCACCAGTGGAGATCTGCGGAATATTCTTCTCCGCCATCAGCTTCTTGGCCAGGGTGCCCTTACCGGAACCCGGGGCACCCATCAACACGATGTGCATTGAAATAGTCTCTTTTGAAATACGCTAATTTCAGCGCGCTTACGCTACCGGCATATACGGGTGAGGTCAATGCGGTCGGCAACACCTGGACCAGTTAATTGGGCGCTGAAGCGGCAGGCGGATTCCGCTATGCTTCGCCTCGATTCGAATCCTGGCGAAAGGTGCCCTCTCCAATGAAAAAGATGAACGCTTTTTATGCTCAGTCCGGCGGCGTGACCGCCGTGATCAATGCCAGTGCCTGTGGCGTTATCGAGACAGCACGCAAGTATCCGCGGCGAATTGCCAATGTATACGCTGGCAACAACGGCATCATCGGTGCGCTGACAGAGGACATGATCGATACCAACCGGGAGACGGTACGCACTATTGCAGCGCTAAGACACACACCGGGTGGAGCGTTTGGGTCCGCCCGCTACAAGTTAAAGGGTATTGAGGAAAACCGCGCAGAATACGAACGACTCATCGAGGTGTTCAAAGCCCACGACATTGGCTACTTCTTTTACAACGGTGGCAATGATTCGATGGATACCGCGCACAAAATGTCATTGGTCAGCAAACGCATGGGATTTCCGGTGACTTGCCTCGGTATTCCGAAAACGGTTGATAACGATTTGCCGATAACCGATAACTGCCCGGGATTCGGTTCAGTAGCGAAATACGTCGCCGTCTCGACCCGGGAAGCAGCGCTGGACGTGATCTCGATGTCAAAGACATCGACCAAAGTGTTCGTACTGGAGGTAATGGGCCGGCATGCAGGCTGGATTGCCGCAGCCGGCGGACTGGCTGGCTCAGCGCCGGGTGATGCCCCACACATCATCCTTTTCCCCGAGATTCCGTTCAAGAAACGCGCCTTTCTGAAGCGAGTCAGGGAATGCGTAGAAAAATACGATTACTGCGTTATCGTGGTCAGTGAGGGTGCGAGCTACGCCAACGGTCGCTTTCTTGCCGAGGCGGGCACCGTTGACGCCTTTGGCCATTCGCAGCTCGGTGGAGTGGCACCAGTGGTTGCAAATATGGTGCGCGACAATCTTGGTTATAAATATCACTATGCCGTTGCCGATTACCTGCAGCGCTCGGCTCGCCACATTGCCTCTGCAACGGACGTCCGCCAGGCCTACGCGGTGGGCGTTGCCGCAGTCAAGATGGCGCTTGCCGGTGAAACCGCGGTAATGCCGGTCATCAAGCGCGTCTCCGACAATCCGTACCGCTGGAAAATCGGTAAAGCGCCGCTGTCACGAATTGCTAACAAGGAGAAAATGTTGCCCCGCCGCTACATCTCAGCTGATGGATTTTCGATCACAGCGGCCGGCCGTCGCTACCTCGAACCACTGATTCGTGGAGAAGATTATCCTCCATATATCAATGGTTTACCGAATTATGTCACACTGAAAAAAGTACCTGTAAAGAGAAAGTTAAAGACAAATTTTGTGGTATGATGCGCGGCCTTTGGCGGGGCGGATCTTGTCAAAGGTTAGGGAGTACCGACAGACACTCTTACGCAAATAAGAATAGCGGACGTAAGACATCACACATTGATTTTTTGTTGTCCCGGCGGCAGACGCACCCGGGAACATTTTTATGATTGGGAGACAATCGAATGACTGACGAGTTTGCTCTATGGCTGGCCATAGGCGCGGGCGTTCTGGCGGTGCTTTACGGCCTCGTATCTGCGCAATGGATTCTTAAGCAACCTGCGGGAAATGAACGCATGCAGGAAATTGCACAGGCAATCCAGGAAGGCGCCAACGCTTACATGAATCGCCAGTATCTCGCGATCGGCATAGTGGGCGCTGTCCTCCTGGCTATCCTCTTCGTGGTTCTCGGCTCGCATACAGCAATTGGTTTTGCAATCGGTGCAATACTGTCCGGACTGACCGGCTATATCGGCATGTTCGTATCCGTTCGGGCCAACGTACGCACCGCGCAAGCAGCAACCGGGGGTGTTAACCCGGCGCTGAACGTTGCGTTTCGTGGTGGTGCCATCACCGGAATGTTGGTAGTTGGACTGGCCCTTCTGGGTGTTGCCGGTTATTACCTCGTGTTGACCATGATGGGTGTCAGCGAAGAGAACGCCATTCACGCGCTGGTCGGCCTGGCATTTGGTGGTTCTCTGATCTCTATTTTTGCACGACTTGGTGGCGGTATCTTCACCAAGGGCGCTGACGTCGGCGCCGATCTCGTCGGCAAAGTTGAAGCCGGCATTCCGGAAGATGACCCGCGCAACCCCGCTGTTATTGCCGATAACGTAGGCGATAACGTAGGCGACTGCGCCGGTATGGCAGCCGACCTGTTCGAAACCTACGCTGTAACGATTGTTGCGACGATGCTGCTCGGCAGCCTGGTTGCCCCGATCGTTGGTTCAAACGCCGTTATCTATCCGCTGGTGCTCGGTGCCGCATCTATTGTTGCATCGATAATCGGTACATTTTTCGTTAAGACCTCGGATGGTGGCAAAGTAATGGGCGCGCTGTACAAAGGCGTAATCGTTGCCGCCGTACTGGCCGGTATTGCTTTTTACCCGATCACCAACATGATGATGAGCGATGGCGGCAACGCCAGCGGTATCTTCGGCTCCGCGCTTATCGGTCTCGCATTGACCGCTGCACTGGTCGTCATTACCGAGTACTACACCAGCACGGAGTACAAGCCGGTGAAGACCATCGCCGCAGCCTCCCTGACCGGCGACGCGACCAACATTATCGCCGGACTCGGTGTTTCTATGAAGGCAACCGCATGGCCGGTAATCGCAATCTGCGCGAGCATCTGGGGTGCGTATCAACTTGCACCGGCAGACGATTCGATGGCCGGACTCTATAACATCGCCATTGCGGCAACCGCCATGTTGTCGATGACCGGCGTCATCGTCGCACTCGATGCATTTGGTCCGATTACAGACAATGCAGGCGGAATCGCCGAAATGGCAGAGCTGCCCGCAGAAGTTCGTACCATTACGGACCAGCTTGACGCTGTCGGCAATACGACCAAAGCAGTGACCAAAGGCTACGCCATCGGCTCTGCTGGCCTTGCGGCCCTCGTTTTGTTTGCGGATTACACCAACGCGCTCGAAACAGCAGGCATTGAATCGGTGTTCCACCTCGATGATTACCAGGTCATTATCGGCCTGTTCATCGGTGGCCTGGTGCCCTACCTGTTTGGATCCATGGCAATGGAAGCCGTTGGGCGTGCTGCCGCATCGGTCGTCATTGAAGTACGTCGCCAATTCCGCGAGATCGAAGGCATTATGGAGGGCACCGGCAAGCCTGAGTACGGCAAGGCTGTCGACCTTCTGACCAAAGCCGCGATCAAGGAAATGATTCTGCCATCCTTGTTGCCGATAATCGTACCGCTTGCAGTTGGCCTGTTACTGGGTCCCAAAGCACTCGGCGGGTTGTTGCTGGGAACGATCATTACCGGCTTGTTTGTTGCTATTTCAATGACCGCCGGTGGCGGTGCCTGGGATAACGCCAAGAAATACATCGAGGATGGAAATCATGGCGGCAAGGGATCTGATGCACACAAAGCAGCGGTGACCGGCGATACGGTTGGCGATCCTTACAAAGATACCGCTGGCCCGGCTATCAACCCATTGATCAAGATTATTAATATTGTGGCGTTGTTGATGGTGCCTTTGCTGTAACGGGACCATAGCCAAAAGTAAGATGCAAAAGCCGCCTGGCGTTCGTCAGGCGGCTTTTTTTGTGGGAGCGTGTTGCGGACGATCATTGCCGGGTTTTTGTGATTGTGTTTTGCCTGGCGGGTGCGGTTTTTTGCGCGGGTCTGGTGGGTTGATGTTTTGCAATCTCTTGTAGAAGCCCGCCCAGCGGGCGATGAATGCTGGACTTTCGTGTTCGACTTTTGCCTGGCAGGTGCCATTTTTTGTGCGGGTGTGATGGGTTAATGTTTTGCAATCTCTTGTAGGAGCCCGCCCAGCGGGCGATGAATGCTGGATTTTCGTGTTCGACTTTTGCCTGGCAGTTTGTGCGGGTGTGGTGAGTTGATGTTTTGCAAATATTTAGGGCTATGCCCTAAATGTTTGTCGCCCGTGCCGATAGATCGAGAATCTCAAAGTTTGAAATTAGGTATCTATCGTACGGCGGGCTCCTACGATGCTTTGCTACAGTTTTTAGGTTTTTAAGTGAGGGGAGTTGGCTACGATTTTTGAGTGCGTGCTTTTTGCTATTATGTCAGGGCGCGATAGGTTCCTGTCGTTCCTGTGCCTAGTGGTGCTGGTGGATCGACGAAATTGCCCTGGACGAAATCTACACCATTGTCGCGCAGCCAGTCGAAATCTTCCTGTTCCTCTACCTGCTCTGCTACAACCTTAAAATTCATTGTTCGGGCCAGCTTTATCATCGCTGCAACCATTTCCTGGTTCACCCGGTCGGAACTCAGGTTGCGTGTGTAGGAACCATCGATCTTGAGGTAATCAATCGGCAAGTGTTTCAGGTTCGAAAACGCACCGAGGCCGCTGCCAAAGTCATCAAGGGAAAATTCGCAGCCGATGCCGTGCAACACCTCAATGAAACGCTGCGCATATTGCACGTTTGTTGAAATAGCGCTTTCGGTAACTTCGAAACATACGCTACCCGGTGATACACCACTGTGATCAAGCGCCCCCACCACAAAGTCGAGGAATCCTTCATCCCCAAGCGTCTGTCCGGAGATGTTTATTGCGCAGCTGCGATTGCTCGCCAGTTTTATCTCGTGCGCGTTAATGGCGCCGAGTGTCGCATTGACAACCCAGCGATCGATCTGCGGCATTAATTGATAGCGTTCTGCTGAGCGCAGGAAATCGGCCGAATTGGTGTGGTGACCACGCTCATCCGGCATGCGAATCAAGACCTCGACTGCCGGTCCGTTGCCGTCACCACTGCCGGTGGCAATTATCGGTTGCATCGCAAGCTCGAACTTGCCCCCGTGCAGCGCGTCTTGCAATTGCCGCAGCCACTGAATATCACCGCGATCGCGAGCAATCGCTTCGTCACGAGCAGAGTACACATGGACCTGGCCTCGCCCGCGCTGTTTCGCCACGTAACACGCCGAATCTGCAGCACTAATTACATCCTGCAAAGTACCGCTGGCAAGGCTGATTTGTACGAGCCCGACAGAGATACCTATGTTAAAAATCTTGTCTTTCCAGACAAACCGATAATCGGCAACCGCGTTGCAAATGTCGGCCGCAATCTGCTGTGCTTTATCGATGGGACAACCCATCAACAGCGTGCCAAATTCGTCGCCACCGAGGCGGCCGACGAAATCTGAGTCGCGCACCTGCTCTTTGATCAGGCTCGAGACTTCACGCAGCATGTTGTCGCCGGCTATGTGGCCACAACTGTCATTGACTGCCTTGAATCGATCGAGGTCCATATAACAGAGAATATGCACTGCCTCTTGTGCATGCGCGGAGTCCATTGCTTCCTGGAGTCTGCGTTCAAACTCACGGCGATTTATTAACCCGGTCAACGCGTCATGTGTGGCCTGGTAGCTCATTTGCTGCGTTAGCCCACGTATTTCCCCAACATCGTGAAACACGACGACCGTGCCGGAAATGCTATTAGACGGCCCCTGAATCGGTGATGCACTGATTTCGACCGAGTGTTCCTGTTTTCCATCCTTGCTTACCAGGAGCGCCCGTCGACCCATGTTGACGCGTCTTCTTATCGACAGACAACGCTCTACGGGATCACCAAGCGACCTGCGATCTGCGTCGTCAATCAGTGAGAAGAGCTCGCCCGTCTTGTGTCCGGCAGCATCGTCCCGATTTGCACCAACCATCGTTTCCGCCGCACGATTCATGTAGTCAATGCAGCCCTGGTTGTCCGTCGTAATAACGCCCTCTGAAATCGATTCAAGCGTGTACTGTGCCTGCCGCTTGCTACGACTAAGCGACACTTCCAAATTCTTGCGGTGGCTGACATCGCGTGCAATCGTCAGAATTGCGCGAGCACCGCGATACTCGATAAGCGAGCTTTGCGCTTCAACCCAGAGGCCCTGCTCATCGCCGTTGATGAGTTGAATTTCCAGGCGCCGCGGCGCGGTCTCACCGGCAAGACGTTGCGTGGCAGTCTTGCGAAAAAGTGCCCGGTAGGCTGGCTTTACCAGGTCGGCCACGTCTCTGCCTTCCAGCTGGTCGGGGCTGATACCGATCAGGCTCGCCGCACTTTCATTCGCAAGCAGTATTCGATCGTCATGCACCAGCACTATTTCGGGCAACGTTCGCGCAAAGTCTGAAAACAAGCGGTCTTTACCCTGAATCTTTTCGTCGCGTTCGCCGATCGCATCAAACAATCGGTTAATTGTTCTGGTCAACTCACCGATATCACCGCTACCGCCAGCAGCCAGTCGACGTCCTACTGACGCATCGCCGGATACTGCGACGAGTTCATCATTGAGGCTGCCGAGCCGGTCATTGGTTCGTCGTTGATACAGCCACAGGAAGACAAGTGCGATCAGTACAACTGATAACAAGCCTGCAAGTAGAAAAATTACGACGATCGACGACATTTTTTACCTGGTATCGGAGGTCTTGGCTCTCCGATTATGCTCACGCTTTGCAGAATTCTAAATCCACCTAAGCGCAAGTCTATTCTGTCCCGGTTCGGCCATCATACAAATGATGCCGTGCAACGACATTTGTTATTATTAGGGCCTCGCTAGGTATCTCCCACGCTGGAGATTCGAGGCAATCTTGGGCATTCTTCTCGTGTGCACGCTTAAGGATATCCCAGCTACCGCGGCGCACTGCGGCTATTCACCATAATTCGACAACAGTAACGCGATCAGAAAGTCTTCGGTGCCTCGCAGAGCCGACGCTGGCAAGGAAAACGTTTTACTTTTCAAGTAATTACAGAGTAACTATGAAATGAACACCGATTTCGCACGAAGCCAGATGATTGAGCAGCAAATCCGCACAAATAACGTTTCCAACCCGCTTATCGTTAATGTCCTGCGACGACTTGGCCGGGAAAAATTTGTCCCGGCGGCATTTGTCGACCTGGCATTTGCAGACGATGAAATTCCACTGCCTCATGGTCAGTGCATGCTGCGGCCGACTACCGAGGGTAAAATTCTCCAGGCGCTTGCTTTAGACGCGACAGACAGAGTGTTGGAAGTCGGCACTGGCACGGGGTATTTTACGGCTTGTCTGGCTGAACTCGCAGCATCAGTCTTCAGCATCGATATCTATAGTGATTTTATCGCTGTGGCTAAAGAGAATCTTGCCGATGCTGGTATCAATAACGTTGAGCTGCAATGCATGGACATGCTGGATGAGCTTCCGCCAGGTCATTTTGATGCCATCATTGTCGCTGGATCGATGCGCGCAATGGATGAGCGGCTGATAACAGCGCTAAAGCCGGGCGGCAGATTGTTTGCAGTCATCGGAAATTCTCCGGTAAAAGACGCAATACTCGTTACCCGTGACGCAGAACAGAACTTACAGATGACAACGTTGTTCGAAACAGATCTGCCGGCGCTTGTGAACGTTGCAGAAAAACCGGTATTTTTCTTCTGAAGTGAAACCACATGACGCACAGGGGCATCTAATCAATGTCAGCCCATTTTGGGTAGACATCACAACCACAAGAAATAATTGGATGGCAGCGGTCGCGATTTTCGCCGTACGGGGAACGTTGAGAATCATTCAAGGTCTGCTGAAAGTACAATATTCCGGGATTTAACTTGACTGATTTAGTGATATAGTTGACCATAACACCTAGCAGCGGGCGATAATTGCCTATCGAACACCAGGAAACAAAAAACTCATGAAAATCAAATATCTACTAGCTTTCGCTTTAGGATTGTGCGGCTCGGCAACCGCCTACGCAGAATCGCTGCTCGAGGTTTACCAACAAGCGCTACAGAGCGACCCGCTGATTCACGAGGCCGAAGCGCGACGCCTGGCATCACTGGAGGCGTCTCCGCAAGCTCGGGGTTTACTGCTGCCACAATTGAGTGCAGGCGGGTCCTGGACACAGGGATCAAGATCCGGCAGTACGCTGTTTCAGGTTCCGGGCGGTGTCGACATCGCCAAAACAGAATCGGACAACGAATCCTTTGGTTGGGGCGCGGAACTGCGCCAGACACTATTTCGCTGGGACCAGGTGGTCGGCCTGAAACAGGCGGGCAAACTTGTCGCTAAAGCGGAGATCGATTTTGAAGCGGCGCAACAGGACCTCATTGTCCGTGTCGTTGTACGTTATTTCGAGGTGCTTGGTGCCGAGGACAGGCTGACTTCCATTCATGCCGACCGGCTCGCTATCGCAAGACAGCTCGAACAAGCCAAGCAAAGATTCGAGGTTGGACTGATTGCCATCACCGACGTGCAGGAGTCACAGGCGGCATACGATATATCTGTCGCTGCAGAAATTCAGGCCAAACGCGAGCTGGCGACAGCGAGGGGCTTCTTGCAGGAAATCACAGGTGAGTATGTTTCGACGTTAGCTGCACCTGACGAAGGTTTTCCGTTGCAATCGCCAAATCCGTCTGATGAAGGAAGTTGGATTGACCTGGCGATGGGGCAGAACCTGAGCCTGGTTTCCAGTCGCTTTAGCGAAGAAATCGCCAGAGACGAAATCTCATTTCGACGCACAGGACACTACCCTACTATCGAATTGGTGGCGAACTATCAGGAATCGGATACTGATATCACGAATCAAACCGTCGACGGCGTTCCATTTCCGGATTTCGAAGTGGATAACCAGAACGATTCAATTGGAATAGAATTTTCCCTGCCAATTTTCGCCGGCGGTCGCACATCATCGCGAGTACGCGAAGCTGTATATTTACATCGCGCCAGCAAAGAACAATTACAGCGTGTCGCGAGAGAAACTGAACGGCAGACACGCGACGCCTACCTCGGTGTATTGTCTGAAATTAGTCGGGTCAATGCTCTCGAACAGGCCGTCAAGTCCAGTAGCACGGCACTCGAGGCAACCCAGGCAGGTTTCGAAGTAGGCACACGTACGATCGTGGACGTGCTGAATTCACAACGTACTTTGTATATTGCCATTACAAACTTCTATCAAAGCCGCTATACCTATATCGGCAACGTACTGCGGCTGAAACTGGCGGCCGGTAATCTGGAAGTGCAGGACCTCGAGCAGATTGATCGTTTTCTGAGCGACAGGCGACCACCTGAAGAAGTTATTGCTGAGGAAGAAAACGAAACCAGCTAGCCTATGGTACGTTTTTCAACAGCGGCTGCAGAAGGCGCATTAGTCGATCCAGCGCGCCTTTGTTTTGCATGACGATCTCGCGGCCGCGATTGCCGATGTCAGTCGCCGAATCCCGGTCAGTGAACAGGTCTGCTACAGCCGTCGCCAGTTGACCGGCGTTATTTACGGTGACCGACGCGCCCAGCTTCTCAAATTTGTCCGCGATATCCTGCGTGCTGAACAGATATGGGCCGGTGACAACCGGCAGCCCAAGCGCCGCAGGTTCGAGAAGATTGTGTCCGCCTACCGGAACAAGTGTCCCACCGACGAATGCGACATTGCTGGCTGCATAAAATAACGGCACCTCTCCCATTGTATCTCCAAGCAACACTTCGGTATCCGAGGTGCAGGGCAAACCATCCGTTCTGGAAATGAATCTATGGCCGCGCTTGTGCAACAGTGTGCGAACGGCAGCAAATCGTTCCGGATGTCGCGGCACCAAGACCAGCAGCGCATCCGGCAGTTTCTTAAGGACCAGCTCGTGCGCATGCAAAATCTGCTCTTCTTCGCGATCGTGCGTGCTGGCTGCGACCCAAACTGGTCGACCTTCAAAATTGTCACGCCTAAAATCCGCTCCTTTCTCTATCAGGTCAGCCGGTAGCTCGATATCAAATTTGATATTACCGGTCACCCAGGTCCGTTCCGGAGCAGCGCCAAGTGAACAAAACCGATCCGCATCAAGCTGGGTTTGAGCTGCAATAACGATCCCGTAGGAGAGCGTGTCGCGAAAAAGCGGTAAAAATTTCCGATAACTCTTGACTGATTTGGGTGAAATTCTTGCGCTGACCAGGACCAGGGGAATCTCGCGCCGCCCACATTCCTGGTAAAGGTTTGGCCAGATCTCGGTTTCCATGATGAGTGCTATCTCAGGCCGGACAGCATTGAAAAAGCTGCTTATTGAGTTGGGTGTTTCGAAAGGAATGTAGCTGTGTGCCACGGACTCTCCAAACAAGAGCCTGACCCGCGCCGCACCCGTTGGGGTCACTGTCGTGATCAGCATCTGCCGCTCAGGGAACTGTTTCATCAACGAGCGTATCAGCGGCACAGACGCCTGCACTTCGCCAACCGACACTGCATGAATCCAGATGCAACCGGCAACAAATTTGGGATAACCGAGACCAAATCTCTGCCCGAAACGATCCCAGTAAGTACGATTTCCCAGGCCACGAAAGGCCCAGTAAGACGCGTACACCGGCAATAACAGGTAGGTCAGAACGGCATAGGCGAAGCGCATCGTCAGGCGGCCAGGTAGCTAAAGACCAAAACCCAACCTGGCGGATTAGCGACCAAGTTTGTCAATTATCCTGCTCGACGAATGACCTTCGCGAAAAGCAAGAACACGAACCTCACCACCGTTGCGCAGCACGTCCTTTGCTCCTGCAATTTCATCGCTGCGATAATCGCCACCTTTAACCAGGATATCCGGCAACAAGGACTGAATGAGTCGCGTCGGTGTGTCTTCGGAAAAGGGCACAACCCAGTCGACGGCCGCCAGCCCGGCAAGAACCGCCATACGATCTTCCAGTGCATTGACCGGGCGCGACTCACCTTTCAGCTTGCGGACCGAGTCATCGTCATTAACGGCGACGATCAGGCGATCACCCAGGCTTTTCGCCTCTTCGAGATAGGCAACATGTCCTGCGTGCAGAATGTCGAAACAGCCGTTGGTCATGACAACGGTTTCGTTTCGTTCTTTCGCTTCTTCGACAAGCGGTTGCAATTCTTCTTCCGCCACCAGGCCCCGACCACCCTGTCCCCTTCGATGCAAAGCGACGCGGATTTCCGAAGGTGTCACAGCTGCTGCACCCGTTTTGCGAACAACGAGTCCTGCAGCCAGGTTCGACAACGACGCGGCTCCCTGCAGACTTTCACCACTGGCGAGGGCACCGGCGAGGACTGCAATCACCGTATCACCGGCACCCGTGACGTCGAATACTTCTCTGGCTCGGGTCGACAGAAACAGGGGCTCGTCACTACCCTGAACCAGCAACATTCCTTTTTCACTGCGGGTGACCAGAATCGCCATGAGGTCCAGTTCGCTGACCATCTCCCTGGCGCGTGCGACCAGTTCGTCGTCCGAGCTACAGATTCCGGCTGCAGATTCAAACTCGGACTGATTCGGCGTAATTAAAGTCGCGCCGCGGTATTTTTCAAAATCATTGCCCTTCGGATCGATAAGTACCGGCAACCCAGCACCTCTGCAGGCATCAATCATTGCGGCAATATCTGCAAGGGCGCCTTTGCCGTAGTCAGACAGAACGACCGCATTCGCGTTTTTCAACCGCTTAGTAAGCGCCTGGGTAAGCTTGTCACTTCCGGACACCGCAGGCTCTTCCCGGTCCAGGCGAATTAGCTGCTGACCGCGACTCTGGATACGTGTTTTGGTCGTCGTTGGCCATTCGGAAATCGACGTAAAACGGCAATCGATATTTTGTTGCCCGAGAATCGATGCCAGCACCGCTGCCTCATCGTCTTCGCCAACAAGGCCCATTAGCGTCGTAGTAACACCCAGGCTGGCGAGGTTGACCGCCACGTTGGCTGCGCCACCAGCCCGATCATCAGTCTCACGAACGTGTACGACCGGAACCGGCGCCTCAGGCGAGATACGCCCCGTACCGCCGAACAGGTACCTGTCCAGCATTACGTCGCCGACAACCAGAACTTTGGCACGGCTAAAATCAGGAATTGAAAGAGTCACGGCGCCAGATATTACTACAGTCGGCTCATTTTGCCTGTTCTTTACTGAAGAGCGAACTGGAATAGTGCCAATTGCTCATTAGTGCAATAAATGTCAGTTCGCGATTGCCCTTTTCTCGCTTTCGAAATAATCAGGCGAACTGGGCCGAAAAGCGCAGCGTACACAAAGTACGTGAGCATTTTCGGCCAGAACTTAACGAAGCCTCAGGCCGCCTCAGTCGTTTTCAACCGTTTTCAGCCGCATTTGGAGTCGCCGCAGGATAGGCAGGTTTTACACCCATCCATCATTATCACTGCAGCCGTGCTGCACCTGGCACAGAGCTGTGCGCCTTCCGGATAGGTGCTTTTCGAGAACGCGTCCCGTTGCTTGCTGCTGGCTTCGAATTCAGCGCGTTTCTCCGCAATCAGTTTCTGCTGGCCCGCGTCCAGCTCCGGGGTGGATAACAGTCCGATTAATATAAGGTGTTTCTCTACAATGTGGCCGAGTTCTGCAATTATGGACGGCATAAATTTGCCACCCGGCTGCCAGTAACCGCCGCGTGGATCGAAAACAGCCTTCAATTCGTCGACCAGGAAGGTAACGTCTCCGCCCTTACGAAAAACGGCAGAGAGGATTCGTGTCAGTGCGACAATCCACTGGTAATGATCTAGGTTTTTCGAATTTATGAAAATCTCAAACGGTCGGCGTTTCTCATGCTCTGTGCCCTCGTTGAGTATGATGTCATTAATCGTCACGTACATCGCGTGATCCGATATCGGCGTTTTAACTTTGTAAGTTGAGCCAACCAGCATCTCCGGACGCTCGAGCTTCTCGTGCATACGAATGATTTCTGCACCACCATCAATCGTTTCACGACGAAATTCCGGGCGCGGTGCCTCTGCAGTACTTTCCTCCGCCTTATTGACGGCATAGCCAACTATTTTCTTGTCAATCTTGATCCTGCTCATCTTCATATTTCCTTAAAACTTACGCCGTTTCAGACCGGCTCTTAGCCTGTTGCCTGTTGCAGCCACCATTAACTGGCGTTTACCATTCGACCCCAGCCAACTTTTTGCCTGGTTCCTGATTTCGGTGACCAATCCTGTTGATCGTTTTTTCCAAACCTGACTCTGACTCATGTTGTCAGGACTCTCCTTTTGATTGAGAAATTCTGTTTACCTCAGAATTTTCCGTAATAGCCTTCCTTGAGCGCGTCGAACAAATTCGCCGCCGTATGTATCTCGCCGTCATAGTCGATCTCTTCATCGCCCTTAAGCGCTACTATCGAACCATCATCGAGCGTGAACGAATACTCTGTATTCTTCAGATCCTTCTCTTTGACCAGCACGCCCTGAAAAGCTTCGGGATTGAAACGGAATGTCGTACATCCCTTGAGTCCCTGCTCATAGGCGTACAGGTAAATGTTTTTGAAATCCTCGTATGGATAGTCCGTTGGAACGTTCGCAGTTTTCGATATCGAAGAATCTATCCATTTCTGTGCTGCCGCCTGGATATCCACATGCGCCGTTGGAGAAACGTCCTCTGCTGTTATGAAGTAATCTGGCAAATCGCTGTCCGCTGCATTGTCAGCCTGCATCACATTCGGATTAATCAATTCGCGATATGCCAGCAGCTCGAACGAAAATACATCCACTTTCTCTTTCGTCTTCTTGCCCTGGCGGATGATGTTGCGGAAATAGTGATGTGCAAAACTCGGCTCAATGCCGTTGCTGGCATTGTTCGCCAGTGACAACGAGATCGTACCGGTCGGGGCGATCGAACTATGATGCGTAAACCGCGCACCAACCTTCGCCAGCTGCGCAACCAGTTCCGGGGCCTCTGTAGCGATTTTTTGCATATACCGGCTATAGCGGCTATGCAAAATTCTTCCTGGTACCTTGTCGCCCACTTTATAACCGTCAGCGGACATCTCCGGTCGTTTGGCCAGCATTTCGCTGGTAACGTCAAAATCTTCCGTCATGATCGGCGCCGGGCCTTTTTCCTTCGCCAGCTCCAGCGCTGTCTCCCAACCGGCCAGCGCCAGCTGCTTGGCGACTTCTTCCGTAAAACGAACCGCGTCCGCTTCACCATACTTCATGCGCAGCATCGTAATCGTTGACCCCAAACCCAGGAAACCCATCCCGTGGCGTCGTTTGCGTTGAATTTCTTCGCGCTGCAGCGGCAGTGGCAGACCATTGATCTCCACTACATTGTCGAGCATACGCGTGAATACTTTGACCAGCTTACGGAATCCCTTCCAGTCAAACCGCGCCTCTTCTGTAAACGGCTCAAACACAAATTTTGTCAGGTTAACTGAACCCAGCAGGCAGGATCCGTAGGGTGGCAACGGCTGTTCACCGCACGGGTTCGTTGCGCGTATGTTTTCCGCAAACCAGTTGTTGTTCATCTCGTTGACTTTGTCGATCAGAACAAAACCAGGTTCTGCGAAGTCGTAAGTCGATGCCATGATGACATCCCATACTCTACGCGCCGGTATTGTCTTGAATATCTTGCAGGCAACCTGTCCGCTCTCATTGCGCACATAATTATCCGGCTCCGGCCACTCGCGCCAGACGAACTGACCCTCGTCTTTGATGTCGAGATCGTCCTCCCGCATCTCTTTCGGTGTAATCGGAAAGGCCAGCTTCCAGTCCGTATCCGCTTTGACCGCCTGCATGAATTCATCGGTAATGAGGAGTGACAGGTTGAACTGCCGCAACCGACCGTCTTCGCGTTTAGCACGAATGAACTCCAGGCTGTCGGGATGACCCACATCAAATGTTCCCATCTGCGCGCCGCGGCGACCACCCGCCGAGGACACCGTGAAACACATCTTGTCGTAGATATCCATGAACGACAGCGGTCCGGATGTGTAAGCACCGGCGCCAGTCACATACGCGCCCTTCGGTCGCAATGTCGAAAACTCATAGCCGATGCCGCAACCTGCCTTAAGTGTCAGGCCCGCTTCGTGGACTTTGTTGAGAATATTGTCCATCGAGTCGGCCACCGTGCCGGACACGGTACAATTAATTGTCGAGGTTGCCGGTTTATGCTCCCGGGCGCCGGCGTTTGAAATAATTCGCCCGGCAGGAATCGCCCCGCTACGCAGGGCCCACAAAAATTCCTCTTCACATTTTTCGCGTAAAGATTCGACTTCGACATCGGCCAGCGCTTTCGCAACTCGCTGATAGGTGTCATCAATCGTCATGTCGACGACTGCACCATCTTTCGCTGTGAGCTGGTATTTTGTTTGCCAGATATCCAGTGACGCTGACTGGAAAGTAATATCTGTTACTGAATGTGCGTCAAGATGTACTGCGGACTTCATTTGGTCCCAAACTCCCTAAACTCCCTGCGGAGCCCCCGTTTTCCCGTGCCTGCTCGCCTTTTTACAGGGCGAATAGTTTCCCGCTCTCCGCTAAATATTTTTTAGCGATGAGTGCTAATATTGGCTTGTATTTTTCGTTATTGTTGGCACAAGATGTTGTGCCAGCAGTGCACAGATTATGCTTGCGAGCGCCGACTGTCAAGGCTTTGCTGGATATTTTCCTATAGGTCTTTATTCTTAAATAACAACTAGTTACAATGGCTAGTGCGCTAAGTGCTTTAATTCATTAGTGAAAAAAATGACACTTTCGTAAAAAATAGCAGCCACTACATCTAGTGGTATTAAGTCAAGTCGAAAACGGCTTGAAATCAGCGCTATTTTCGCATGAATTGCGGCTTTTTGTGGCCTTGAAATGCGCTCCACCGACCCAATTTATGCCAGCAACCAGGCTTTTACGAAGGCTTTTGCATGTTGCGCATAATTGCTGCAATGAAGAAATACTGAGGAGCGAAATATGAATGTTACGAGATTTGAACCGTGGAATATGATCAACCTTTTGCATCGTGACTTCGACGTGGCTGGTACCAGGCGATCCGCATTATCAGCCTATACCGATGACGGTAGTAGTGTCGCCGACTGGCTGCCCGCAGTCGATGTTATTGAAGAGAAAGGCCGATTCGTCCTGCGCGCTGATATACCCGGCGTCAGAGCAGAAGACATCGACGTCAATATGGAAAAAGGTGTTTTAAGCCTGTCGGGCGAACGTCACAAGGAAACCAGCGAAGAAGTCGACGGCATGCAGCGACTGGAGCGCAGCAGCGGCAAGTTCTACCGCCGTTTCTCGCTGCCGGAAACTGCCAATCCGGACGCTGTATCGGCGAAAAGCGCCAATGGCATACTGGAAATCGTCATCCCTAAACAGGAGCAGGTCAAGGCACGCAAAATAACCGTTGCTGCTGCCTGATCGATTGCGCGACCATTCTTCGCTACCCGGCATCTTGTTAAAGATACCGGGTAGCAAATGGAGAACGATACGTTGAACTTTTGCAAAGACTCCCTTGTCTGTTGCCAAACAGCTATGATTTACGTTCGACATGCAAAGTCACCTGGAAGACGTTGCTACTTACTTGAAAACCATGCCCCGATGAGGAATTTTTGACCATGAAACGCCAGCACCAAATCCACTGGATCGTACTGCTGATGTCGCTTGCGACATTCGCCAATGCGGCTTTACCTGACAGTGTCGATGGCGAGCCGTTGCCAAGCCTGGCACCGCTCGTCAAACGAATTTCTCCGGCAGTTGTCAATATTCGTGTCAGCCAGACGCTGGACACACAACCCGCTTATGGCGACGAAATGTTTCGGCGCTTTTTTGGCATACCTGAGGGCTCCAGCGGTGGCACGAGGGAAATTGCCAGTGCCGGATCCGGCGTAATTGTTAACGCTGAAGACGGCTACATTCTAACCAATCACCATGTGGTTGCCGGTGCGGACAAGATTCAGATTTCACTGTTCAATGGTGACACCCTGGATGCAGAAATTGTTGGTTCTGACGCCGCCACGGATATTGCCGTCCTGAAAGTAGAGCCGGAAAATCTGTCTGACCTGCCCATTGGCGAATCTGACGACGTCGAAGTTGGTGATTTCGTTATCGCGGTGGGCAATCCATTCGGCCTCGGTCACACGGTAACCTCGGGCATTGTCAGCGCTCTGGGCCGTAGCGGTATCAGCCGCAATGGCTATGAGGATTTCATCCAGACGGACGCATCGATCAACCCCGGCAACTCGGGTGGCGCTCTGGTGAATATGCGCGGCGAGCTTGTCGGCATTAACTCCGCAATTATCAGTCGCACCGGTGGCAACGTTGGAATTGGCTTTGCGGTACCGTCAGAAATCGCGCGATCCGTAATGCGCCAGATTCTCGACTTCGGTGAAGTTCGCCGTGGCTTGCTCGGTGTCTCCATCAACACTATTGACGCAGAAAGTGCGAAAGCACTTGGTGCAGAAGTAGACAGAGGTGCGCTTGTGTCTGCTGTTGAGCCCGGTTCTGCCGCAGAAGAGGCCGGCCTGCACGTTGACGATATTATCATTGGGGTTAACGACAAGAAAATTGACGATGGCCGCGGGCTGTCCAATGCCATTGGCTTGAAAGGCTCCGGCGAAAATGTCGACATTGAATTCGTACGCGATGGCAAACGGCAATCAGTCACCGCTACGCTTGGGCAACAGGAGGTAGCGCATAGCAGCGGCAGTGAGATTCATTCGGGTTTACTTGGTGCACAATTTGCAGCTTCGTCAGCCAGTGCCGTTGGCGGTATTGAAGTGACTGAAGTTGAGCCGGGAAGCCCGGCAGCTCAACGTGGTTTGTTAGCCGGTGACGTTATCACTGCGGTTAATCGGCGCCAGGTACAAAATCTGCAGCAACTGCGTGAAATTGCAGCAAACAATACCATTCTGTTTCTCCTTGTTCGTCGTGGTGATCGATCGTTAATGTTGCAAATCCGCTAGCCTGAATATTTCATGAGGGGGCGGGACTGTCGGTTTCTGTGCCGAGTGCAGCGCGTGCGAGAGACGTAGCAGGGAACTACGTATGGAGTAGGATCGAGCGCGATGCGCCGGCACAGGAAGCGACAGCCCGACAGGCGTCAACTGTAACCCGTCGGCATTGGTCGATAAATTCCGAAATTCTTGAATCATAGGCTATCTTCCTTTCACCAAGCCGGCACTCAAGAAATATTCGGGCTTGCGGAAAACTCTGCTTTAATCTTGCAGCCATCGCGCGGCGTCGCTATGGTTGATGTATGTCGCAACGCTGGATAATTTTACTCTTGCTTGGCTGTGGGCTTGCCTGCAGCGCAGCCACTGACGCTTTCGCGGCAGACGATTATCAATTCAATAATCCCGATAGCCAGTTAATGGAACAACGGCGTTCGATATTTCGCACCGTTTACCCCGACGTTGAACGTGGCAACTGGCAAACCGCAGTACAGTACGAAGACCTCCTGCGTGACTACGTCCTGTGGCCGGACCTCAGGGCAGCTTATCTACGGACCCGGCTGGATGAGGCTGATACCAGTGAAGTTCTGGCTTTCCTCGATGAGTACGGCACGCTCAAACCCGCGCGGGAACTGCGTTATCGATACGTGTTGCAGCTCGCCCGCGACGAAAAACTGACTGAATTCCTGACGATATACCAACAGTTCTATCAAGGCCTCGAGATCGCGAAGCTCGACTGCATTGCGCTGCATGCGGAACTCATCGCGGGCCGGCAACAACGAATCGTTTCGCGGGCCATGGACTTGTGGCTGGTTGGCAAGAGTCAGGCAGAAGAATGCGATCCGGTATTTGAATCATTGCGCGAAAGAAAGCTTTTGGGCAGCGAACAGTATGCTGACCGGTTCAACCTGGCTATCGGAGAAAAACAATTTTCACTAGCTCGATATTTATCGCGGTCGCTGGACGAAAGTTACTTGCAACAGGCGAATGACTGGCTTAGCGCTCAGAACAAGCCGCGTGAATTCCTGGCTGCTCATAAAGACCCTGACAACAGCAAGCTGGGTCGCGATCAACTGACTTTAGCCATAGGGCAACTGGCTTACAAAGACCCGCTTCAGGCGCTGCATCAGTGGCAGGGAATATCGGCCGGGCATGCATTCACCGCGCAGCAACGCAATGAAGTCGACCGCCACATTGCGCTATGGGCGGCCCGGGATCACCTGCCTGAGGCCATGACGCTGCTCACGGCCCTGCCGGCAGCAGCCGTCAACACGGAGGTCGCTCGATGGCTCGCAAGGACTGGTCTTCGTCATCACGAATGGCTGCAGGTAATTCGCAGCATCGATGCAATGCCTGCGGAGGAGCGTGAGAAAGAAGAATGGCTGTACTGGAAAGCTGTAGCGCTGCAGGGAGACGGACCAACCGATATTGCGGAAAGTATGCTTCAGGATCTCGCGAGCAAGCGCAGCTATTATGGCTTCCTGGCCGCCGACGTTCTCGGAACGGACTACGTTTTTGCAGATAAGCCGCTGCAGAATGACGCTGCGCTGGTTGCACGTCTGGCTTCGATGCCCGCGCTGATACGCGCTCGGGAGTTGTTCCTGGTTGGGCTCGACGGCCGCGGTCGCTCCGAGTGGGACGCTGCGATTCGCAGCCTGGATCGCGATGAGAAGCCGCAGGCAGCTATTCTCGCGCATAGCTGGGGCTGGCATTCAAGGGCGATCGCGACCGTTGCCACCGCGGGCGAGTTTGATGATTTGAGCATTCGCTACCCGTTGCCATGGCGCACAGACTTTGAAAAGTCCTCTAAGGTCGCCGGCATCTCGCATAGCTGGGCCTATGGTATAGCCCGCAGCGAAAGCCTGTTCATGCGCGACGTTCGCTCCAGCGCTGGTGCGATCGGTGTCATGCAACTGATGCCGGCAACCGGCAAGCAGACAGCGCAGGAAATTCAATTCCCCTATGCCGGACGAACGACGTTGACCGATTCTTCGAGCAATATTCGTCTTGGTACCGTTTATCTCGGCAAGATGTATGAGCGTTTTGCCGATAATCGCGTCCTCGCAACCGCCGCCTATAACGCAGGGCCACACCGGGTGAAATCATGGTTACCTGAATCCGGGTACCTCGATGCCCGTGTCTGGATCGAAAACATTCCATTCAGGGAAACGCGCCAGTACGTGCGTCGCGTGCTCACGGATGAGGCGATCTTCCACTGGCGGCTGACCGGTGAACGCAGACGCATTTCCAGCGAGCTACCGCGCATCGACCCGGATGCGGACTCAGCACAAGTAGCCAGTAGCCAGTAGGCATTCGCTATTCGCAGCTAGTTCGTTGCCGCGTTTTCCGGCAAATCCAGCAACTCGAGTGCCTGCTGCCTGTCGGCCATCGACAGCGCGGCAAGTTTCTCCGTTTCGATATAGAAACACTCAAGATCGGCGAAACAGTTCTCCAGTATTCGATCGAATGCACCCAACTGCCCTTCATACAGGCCCAACGATACCAGTCGCGCATTATTCAACGGCGCAGCCAGCCAGTTACCGGCGCCGGTCCCGCTATTTTCGACCATCAGTCCTGCTTGCGTGGACAGCTCGTTCAGAAGTGTGTGTTTTCGGTCTCGCTTCTCATTGTTGACCACATCCTCTGCGTAGAGCTGCTGCAGGCTCGCACGGGTATTCTGAACCAGAGCCATCATCGACCGACGCAACGCCTTGCGCTGCAGATATGCACTCAGGGCATCAGGTTCATCGATCTCGGCCAACCAGCGCTCTATGCCAAAGGATGCAACTGCGGTGGCGAAGGACTCGTTAAAGGCTGTGTCGCCTTTGATGTATAACTTTTGGTGTGCCAGTTCATGGAACATAGTGGCCGCCAGGTCAGCATCCGACCAGCGCATCATTGTGTTCAGGAGAGGGTCCGCAAACTTGCCAAGTGTTGAATACGCGGATACACCACCAACGGTGACGTCATACCCCTGCGTCGAGAGCTTGTCGCCCAATTTCCTTGCAGACGCTTCGCTGAAGTACCCTCTGTAGGCAACACAACCCGCAACGGGGTAGCACCACGTTTTTGTTGTAAAAGAAAATTCTTCGGCAGCAATAACATTCCAGACTACGTAATCACGCTCAAGATCTGCATAAGTCCGATAGCTGTCATTGTCCGGCAATAACAAATCACTCACCGCATAGTCGCGTGCCCGTTGCACAAGTGTAAGGCGCTCTGCCAGGACTTCGGCTGACTGGTCATCCGCAATGACGTCAGCAACCGGCCGGCGATGATTCATTACGCTGAAATGTCCGCGTGCGGCCTGCATGTAATAGCAGCCGTCCAACTGCAATATAATTATTGCTGCCACGACAGCGACAATTAGCCGGCCGATATTCCTACGTTGCAAATACGTGTTCAATAGCATTTGTCCTTGTGCGGGTACAGCCTGTTAGCCCGAATATTTCATGAGTGGGCGGGACTGTCGGTTTCTGTGCCGGGTGCAGCGCGTTCGATCGTGTGAAAGAAGTAGCAGGGACTACGTCTCGAGCAGGATCGGGCGCGATGTGTCGGCACAGGAAGCGACAGCCCGGCAGGCGCATATCGTAACGCCATAACAAAGTCGAGAAACACTGATCTACTTAAATAATTTACCGTTTTCCTCTCTGGAAGCCGCCACTCGTGAATTATTCGGGCTAGAATTGTTGTCATGGAAGTTTACCTTGTCGGTGGTGCGGTTCGGGACGAATTGCTTGGCTTGCCCGTTAAAGAACGGGACTGGTGCGTCGTGGGCGCGACCCCGGATGACCTGGTGAATTTAGGTTACCGACCGGTGGGCAAGGATTTCCCGGTCTTTCTTCATCCACAAAGCGGTGAAGAATACGCGTTGGCGCGCACGGAACGAAAGACCGCTGCCGGCTATCACGGCTTTAAGTTTCACACATCACCCGAGGTAACCATTGCCGAGGATCTAGGGCGTCGGGACCTGACTGTCAATGCAATGGCCAGGGATGGTGCCGGCAACCTCATCGATCCGTTTAATGGCCGTGCGGATATTAAAACCAGGTCGCTGCGCCATGTATCCACTGCGTTCGCCGAAGACCCTGTACGAATATTGCGTGCCGCCAAGTTTGCGGCCCGCTTTCATGATCTTGGTTTTCATATCGCGGCGGACACAGTCCGATTGATGAAAGAGATGGTCGTAAACGGCGAAGCAAATGCACTGGTTCCTGATCGTGTCTGGAAAGAAACCGAAGCGGCCCTGGCCGGCGCAAATCCGCGCGTGTATTTTGAGGCGCTGCGCGAGTGTGGCGCACTGGCGATCCTGTTTGCAGAAATAGAGGCTTTGTTCGGTGTGCCTCAACCTGCCAAGTGGCACCCCGAGGTCGATTCCGGATTGCATACCATGATGGTCCTGGAACAAGCTGCAAAATTAAGTGCGGACGTCGACGTACGTTTTGCGGCGCTGGTCCACGATCTTGGCAAGGCCACTACCCCAAAGAGTGAGCTGCCGAGCCACAAGGGCCATGAACTGCGTGGCGTAAAGCTGGTTAAGACGCTCGCCAAACGCCTGCCGGTTCCCAACGCGTGTCGCGATCTGGGCTGCCTGGTTGCCGAGTATCATGCGCATTGCCACCGGGCATTCGAGCTACGTCCTGAGACCATCCTCAAAGTGCTTAATCGTGCCGACGCATTTCGCCGGCCGGAACGGTTTGATAAATTCCTGCAGGCCTGCGAGGCGGATTCGCGTGGTAGAAAAGGACTCGAGAGTAATCCTTATCCGCAAGCAGATTACTTCAGGGCAGCCTTTGCTGCGGCGACGATGGTTGAGATTAGCGACCTGACCAACGCTGGCCTGGATGGCGCTGAAATCGGCAGGGAAATCAGTTCCAGACGACTGCTCGCAATAACTCAATTCAAACGTGATCAGGAACCACCAAAATAATAGACGTAAACAGACAGCGCTGTCGTGTTGCCGAAATTCTCAGAATCGTCATAAGAAAATCGAAACTCCAGGTCGGTGCGATCACTAAACGGCGTCAGGAAGCCCAGGCTGAATGAATTTACCTTGCCGCCATCAACAGCCGTTTGCCAGCTGCCCGCGGTCAGATCGATGCTGCGCAGTCCGAACTTAAATTCAAGACCGGCGTTTACGCGGTGATCAATCAGACTATTGATCATGCTGAGACGAGAAGACGACAAGAAACGCAACGAATCAATATCCTGCTGAATGCGAATTTTTCTCGAATAGTCGAATTGCATCCCGCCCAGGTGCAGGCTAACGCTCTCGCCGAGCGGAAATCGGCCCGTCAGTCCCCAACCATCGGCGCTGAATCCGACTTTGCGTCTTAAGTCAGGAAAGTTGGAAAGTATGACGAAATCAAAATCTCTTTTTCTGTAGTCTGCTGACAGCATGAAATTGTCGCCGCGATAGTACAACGACGTCGCAAGATCAACAGAATCAAGAATGTCTGAATTGCCCCAGTAGGAGGCACCGAGTCGAATACCGACCGGTTTGAACCAGTGATCGACACCAACGTCGACGAGTGTAGTCCGCATTCCGCCAAATACGTTGTCGGTTTCGTATGAACTGGCAGTAGTCGATAGCCAGGTCTTTTCGCCAATACCAAAATCACCGAACGCTCTGATGGCCCGCCCGTCGGCCGAGTCCGCTTCGGCACCGACGCCCAGAACAAACCCCTCGGCTTGTGCGGCAATCGCAGGAAACAACGATAGAAGTACGGATAAAGTGATGGACCTAAATAAGGACATAAAAGATCACGCTCGCTAGCACCAGCCTGTAAATGGCAAATGGCAGCAAACCGATCAAACTGACAAACCTCATGAAAAACTCGATGCTAACGTAAGCAACGATGCCGGAAATCAGTGCCGCCACCGCCAGATTGTCCCACGCGACAGCCACATCCCCTGTGACGAGTATCACTAACTCATAAATTGTCGCCAGCAAGATAACAGGCGCGGACAACAAGAATGAGAACCGTGCCGCATCCTGTCGCTTGATACCAAGCATCCGTCCGGCGGTGATTGTTATGCCTGACCGGGAAGTCCCGGGAACCAGCGCCAGCGCCTGCGCCATACCGATCAACAACCCGTCTCGAATAGTGATATCTGCGAAGTTTCTCTCTCGCGGCGCAAATCGATCAACCAGTGCCAGCAAAATGCCATAGCCAGCGAGTGTGAACACAACAACAATGGGATCACGCAGGTTCGCTGCTATCCAGCCGGCAAACAGGAGTCCGGCTACAGCGGCGGGAATCGTGCCAAGTCCAAGGCTCCAAACCATGCGAGTGCGGGCATTTGCCGGACGCCGCATGATTATTTCACCGGTGCCGCTCAGCAGACTGAATATGTCGTCACGAAAGAAAATAACAACAGCGACCAGTGAACCGAAATGTACGGCGACGTCGAAGGCGAGACCCTGGTCAGTCCAGCCAAAAATGCTGGGTACCAATACCAGGTGGCCGGAACTGGAAACGGGCAGAAACTCGGATAATCCCTGCACAATAGCCAGGACGACGATTTGCAACCAGCTCATGACAAAAATCCTTTTTTCATGGTTATAACAACGGTCACAACATATGTGTCCTGTCAGACATCCGGAAAGCAGACGGCAGGTCAATATTGCCGCGACTAAGTCCGATGCACTTGAAGCTTTCGCCCATTTCGCCAGGCAGAGTGAGTAATTTGACCTGGCGCGACAATTCTAACTGCTGCGTAGCGGGCAATGATGTGAATTCAGTCAATTCCTGGTCCAATCCGCCGTTAAGCATGAAGTGTGCTTGCGTAACGTAGCCGGCTATATCCAGTCCCGAATCCTTTGCTGCGTTTGCGACTGCCGAAAAATCCACCCAGGTCGTCAAATCCTGTATCCCGGGAAGAATAAGCGGATCGTTGTGCACGCGATGCCGGAAATGGCAGCGCAACCAACCGTGGTGTCGGTCAGGTGCGTAATATTCGCGCCGGGTAACACCATAATCAAACAGGAAAATAAGACCTTTATTAAGCGACGCAGAAAGATCACCAATCCAGTTCGATACGCCTGGTGAAATTTCTGTTACATACTCATCAGCCAGCGGCTCATCCAGGTGCGCTTCAATATCGCTGAATGCTTTTTGCAGCAACTCGGGCGCCGCGGCATATCGCCAGGTAAACTTTTCATCTTCAACACCGACCCTGAACTGCTGCAGTACCCCCTGCCGTTTCACCACTCGTTCAAAAGGCAACGCATCGGCGACTTCGTTGGCGACGATTACGCCGCTAAAGTCCTGCGGCAATTCAGACAGCCAAATCACCCGATTTGCAAGATGCGGTACTTCTTCGAGCAGTCGTTGCTCCTGGCGCTGCTGCAAATCTGCCGAAACTTCCAGAATCATGTACTGATCGGGCAGCGAATTTAACTCTGCGAGCTTGCTTAACAGCGAAACTGCCAGCGCGCCGCTGCCGGCCCCCGGTTCGAGCACCTGGCCACCGGGTAGTTGTCCGAGAACAGCAGCACATTGCCTTGCCAGCACGTAGCCGAACAAGGGTGAAATTTCCGGCGCCGTAACGAAGTCTCCGCCCGCACCGAATTTCTTCGCACCCGCACTGTAATAGCCCAGCCCTGGCGCATACAGGGCATCAAACATGAACTCGGCAAAACTGATGCTGCCGCCAGCGGAATCGATCTGCGTGCGAATATGTTCGGCGACCCGCTCGCAATGCTGCGCGCTGTCTGCATCAGGCATGGGCAATTCAAGCCCTGTTCGGTGTTCTGGTTGCATTAGTGCCGCTGGTTCCCAACAATGTCGACAATGTATGTCGCCCGACCCGCAAATACCATGCGCGGCCAGGGCATTATTTCCAATAACCCGGACAAAGTGCAGAATTGAATTCGATGTCAGAAGACCAGGTAATTTCTCTCGAGGGCAAATACGCGCTGGTGACAGGGGCAGCCAGGCGCATTGGCGCGGCAATAGCAGAACGTTTGCACGCCGAGGGCGTCAACGTCGCAATTCATTACCGTCAGTCGAAGGCTGACGCCGAAGAATTCTGTGCGCGGTTAAATGCGATTCGCCCAAACTCAGCCAGGTTGTTTCAGGCCGATCTTAATGTGGAAAACGAATTGGTCGGACTTGTCGGCGCGGTGGTGGAATGGGCGGGTCGCCTGGATATTCTCGTCAATAACGCATCGTCTTTTTATCCGACACCGCTCGGGCAAATTACCGAGGAAAACTGGTCAGATCTGGTGGGGAGCAATCTGAAAGCGCCGCTGTTCCTCTCGCAGGCGGCAGCTCCGCACTTGCGGGCAAGCCACGGTAATATTATTAATATCGTCGACATCCATGCCTTCCGGCCATTACGGGAACACGCGATATACGGCGCGGCGAAAGCCGGCCTGGCAATGCTGACGCGTTCCCTGGCAAAGGAACTGGCCCCGGATGTACGAGTCAATGGTGTCGCACCGGGCGCGATCAGCTGGCCTGAAAATGGCATGTCCGATACGGTCAAGCAGGATATTCTCGACCAGATTCCCCTACAACGAACCGGCGCGCCTGAGGATATCGCCGGTTGCGCGATTTACCTGGTGCGTGACGCAACTTACGTGACGGGTCAGATTATTGCTGTGGATGGCGGTCGGTCGCTGGGTTGGTAAAAAAACCGGGGTCGAACCGAGGTTTTCATTTGGCACGTATTATTTAAAAACCGGGGTCGAACCGAGGTTTTCTTTTGGCATATATTATTTGATACGTGAGCCTGAATCGAAAACCTCGGTTCGACCCCGGTTTTTTACCAGGCGTTGGCGAATTCTCGCGATGGTTTAGCGCGTCTGTCTGCACGCAATAATTTCCGTTCGTTCAACGGCTTTTGCAGGTTTGCTGGCGTAGCCAGAACCGCCGGGCAGGCGCCTGTATCGAGCAATGTTAGTGCTGCTGTTATGTTCGGATCAGTATCAGCACCCACCGCAACAGACAGTTCGTCTATGGCATCGCAGTCTGCAGGCAGGCCGTCGAAATAGCCGCCCTCGTCGTTTGCGTTAACACTCTCGAACGCAGTAGGTCGAATGATTTTGTCGCAAAACTCTATGCCGAGCTGACCGACAGGCTTACCGAAGGTCGTTGATCCAACAATCGACACGTCAGCGTGTGGCTCCATACTGTTGGTTATCAATTCGCTGGCCGATGCGGTTCCGTCAGTAGCTATGACTACCAGCCGTGACAGGTTGATTGAGTTGGAGAGCTGCTGAAAAAAAGCAGTGCGGTTCAGTGCGGCATTGTTGGCATTGAACAGGGTCTTTGAAAAAGTCAGGTTGTTTGCACTAACGCCTCCCAGGAAATCTCCCAGGAGTTCGGCAGTGCTAACCAGGCCGCCGCCATTGTATCGCAAATCAATTATCACGTCATTGACACCGGCTTGCATGAATGCGGCAAATACCGTGTTGAACGCTGGCTCCGCAGTACTAATAAAGGTGGCCAGTTCCAGATAGCCGACGGACGAGCCGTCGGGCCTGTCGATAATGCGCCACTGCGGCACAGGATCGATAGTCACCAGCCCCTGCCCGACAACAGCCGTATATTCACTGCCATCCAGCCGACGAACCATGAATTCTAGTGGTGTTTGTGAAAACAGCGTGGCAACGCCTTCGTTTGCCTGGATATCAGCTATCGTGCGCCCGTTCAGCATGAGAATACGTTGGCCACGGGCAAATCCAGCCAGAAACGCGGGCCCGGACGAAAAAACACGCGTGAAGCGCAAGTCATCCGCTGCCTCGAAGCGAGAGCTAAAGCCGTAGCCGTCGTACTGGCCAGCACCAAAAAACTGCGCGTCAGCGGCGGCGGCGTCGATATAACTGAAGTCGTCCAGTGGCTGGAAAGATCGCAAAAACTCGAGTAGTGCCTCCGGCGTCGCGTAGGCGCCAAGATCGACACTTGCGGGCAGGAGATCGTTCCAGAAATACACGTCGTTCATCGTATCCAGCACGAATTGTTTCTGCGCATCGACTGTACAGGCTGCCGTACCCGGTTGGGGCTGAGCGTTGCTGTTGTCGTCGGACAGGCTACAGGCGCTAATCAAACACGACATGAACGACAATAGTAGTAGTGATTTGCGCATCGGGATCTCCCGCTGCAAAGCGGCCTGTACTGCATTAAATGCATACATTATTACCGTGAAACCAGAATATTCCCGTGACCGGTGCCCGCTTTTAAGGAACCTCTATATGCCGTCAATTTTTCGTGAGTGCAAGGAAGCACCGCGCGGAGAACCGCAGTGTATATACAGTACAAGAGGATTCGAGCACGCTGCTGACGCGGCAATCGCGGAAAAGGGGCGGTTTACAGGGGTTCCTTTTAGCGATGCGGTCTTTTACAAAACAACGGCTTCTTTGCTTAACGGGTGAGTGGCAGCATCAAACTCACGCCAGTGTTGGGATATCGCTCTGCCGGTCACGGGATGAACAAGATCAGGTGCGATTTCCGCCAGCGGCCGCAATACGAAACTGTACTCAAGTACGTCACTGCGCGGCACGTGGATTGGCGCCGCGGCAATTACCTGCTGACCATAAAGCAACAGATCAATGTCGAGTGTGCGTGCACCGAATCGATCCGAATTACGCTCGCGATTGGCCAGATCGTGAATCTCCTCCAGTTCACTACACAGCTCCAGCGCAGTCTTATCCGTCTCTATGCAGGCCACTGCGTTAAGAAAATCATCACCGTCGAATCCCAGTGATTTACTGCGGAACACAGAAGACAAGGCCAAAAGTCTGAACCGCCTGCGCAACTCACGCGCCGCCAGCTGCAGGTTTTCCTCGGGCGCTACGTTGCTGCCAAGACCAAGATAGACGATCGGCATTGTTCAGACTTTGTGGCGGCGAATAACGACACCTACGTTTTTCGCATTGCGAATCGCGCCGGGCTTACTTACCCGCAACTGAATCCACGCAATGTCGAACTCAGTAAGAATTGTTTCGGCAATTTTTTCAGCCAGTGTTTCAACTAACTGGTACTCCGAATCGCCGACAAATTGTTGCACGCGCTTGGCAACGGCTTTGTAATTCAGAGTGCCCTCTATGTTGTCAGTCTCCGCGGCCTTTGCCACATCAGCGGCCATCTCAATATCGATGCTGACGGTTTGCCGGATCTTGCGTTCCCAGTCCCAGATACCAACGATCGTTTCGACCTTGAGATCCTGCAGGAATATTGTGTCGGTTCGGGATTCGGTTGCCATTATTTTTATGCCTTATTCGATCGTGGGCGCGCCAGCGTTTCAAGTGACCAGCGTGCAGTTGCCTGAATGTTATCTGCTTTAGAACCATCGGCAAGACGCATTGCGCCTGCAAGTGCGATCATTGCGCCGTTATCCGTGCAAAGGTCCGGCCGCGGATAGTAGACCCGCCCGGAGAATTGTGCTGCAAGTTCTGTGCGCAGCAATTTGTTGGCGCCGACTCCGCCGGCGATAATCACTCGCTCAAGCTGCTCAGACTTTGCTGCGCGTAATGTTCGTGCTACGAGTGTGTCTACCGCCGCACGCTGGAACGATGCCGCCATATCTGCGCGAACAGCATCAAGTTCACCGGCCGCCCTGGCCTTCTGAACTTCACGCATCACCGCGGTCTTCAGGCCACTAAAGCTGAAATCCAGACCTTTCTTATTCAGCATTGGCCGCGGAAACTGATACGCATCTTCGCTGCCCGTTGCAGCCAGCCGCGCCAACGCCGGCCCGCCAGGGTATTCCAGCCCGAGCAGTTTCGCGGTCTTGTCGAAGGCCTCGCCGACTGCGTCGTCCAGTGTCGAGCCAAGCACACGATAATCGCCTAGCGCAGCAACCGACACGAGCATGGTATGCCCACCGGAGACGAGCAACGCGAGGAAAGGATATGCCGGCGGATCATCTTCCAGCATGACCGCCAGCAGATGTCCTTCCATGTGGTGTACGGGGATAACCGGGCAATCCCATGCTATCGCCAGGCCGTTGGCCAGGCCGCCAGCGACCATCAGGGCGCCAACAAGGCCCGGGCCCGCTGTGTAGGCTAGCGCGTCCGGACGCTCAGTGCCTGCCTCCTGCAGCACCTCACGGACCAGCGGCAGCAGGCGCCGAATGTGGTCTCTTGAGGCGATTTCCGGGACAACACCACCATAAACGGCATGCAGCTCAATCTGGCTATGCAGCGCTTGCGCCACGATGCCCCGCTCGGTGTCAAATAGCGCCACCCCGGTCTCATCGCAGCTCGTTTCCAGTCCCAGTACCTGCATAGGCGGGGCATAATACATCAGGCAGTGCCGAATACCGGCTATTTTGCTTTGCAAACTGCTTGAGGTCCCGATATCATACGCGGCTCAGTCCCGGCCATGTGCCGGGTTTCTTTGTCTCTGACATCAAGAAAAGTAAATCGTATGCCGAGTGTTCGCATTAAAGAAAATGAGTATTTCGACGCTGCCCTGCGTCGCTTCAAGCGCGCCTGTGAGAAAGCCGGAGTTCTGACTGAACTGCGCCGCCGCGAGTTTTATGAAAAACCGACGCAGGAACGCAAACGCAAAAAAGCCGCCGCGGTCAAACGCCATCTGAAACGTATATCCCGCGAAGTTACACGGCGTAAACGCCTCTACTAGTAATAGTTCAACGTAGCTCAATACTAATCAGGCCGGTAATGACTCTTAAGGGCCAGTTCCAGGAAGACATGAAAAGCGCCATGAAGGCCGGTGACAAAGACCGGCTCAAAGTGGTGCGACTGGCGCTTGCCGCATTCAAACAGGTTGAAATCGACGAGCGCATCGAGCTCGACGATACCCGGGTGCTGGTCATTCTGAACAAAATGGTCAAACAGCGCCGCGACTCCGTCAGCCAGTTTCGCGATGGCAACCGCGAAGATCTTGCAGAAATTGAACTTGCCGAAATCGCCGTTCTTGAGACCTACCTGCCTGAGCAGCTGTCTGCCGCAGAACTGGACCAACTCATCGACCAGGCCATAATCGATAGCGGAGCAAGCAGCATCCGCGATATGGGTAAAGTTATGGGCCAGGTCAAAAGCAAAGCCCAGGGTCGTGCCGACATGGGTGCCGTTGGGGCGAAGGTAAAAGCACGCCTCAATCAATAAAGGCCGGACATGCCACTGGCATCTGCAGCTTTTTTGGCTATGCTAAGGGAACCGACCTCAGAACCAATCTCAAGCTCATGGCTTGCGACTAAATAAGAAAAATAAGTAGCCGGTAACCCCCGCCGGGCCGGGTTGCCGTTAGATCAAATAGCAATGGTCAATCGACAGGCAATGACAAGTAGCTAAAGGCATGAGCGGACTGATACCACAGCATTTCATCGATGAGCTTATCGCGAGAGCCGATATCGTCGAAGTGCTCGGCCACAGGATTCAGCTCAAGAAGGCCGGCCGCGAATTTAAAGCCTGCTGCCCGTTCCATGGCGAAAAAACACCCTCATTCACCGTGAGTCCCGCGAAGGGCTTCTATCACTGCTTTGGTTGCGGCGCACACGGCACTGTCATTGGTTTCCTGATGGAACATGATCACCTGACGTTTGTCGAGGCTGTGGAAAGTATTGCCGGTATGCTAAGCATCGAGGTGCCGCGTGATGAAAACCAGCGCCCAACACGAAAATTCGATGAGCTGTTTGAGCTCATGCGTAAAATCGAATTTGATTTCCAGGCCGAGCTAAAAACCCATCAGCCGGCAGTTGATTACCTGAAAGCGCGCGGCATCGATGGCGCCACCGCGAAACGCTTCGGTATTGGCTACGCCCCATCAGGCTGGAGTCACCTGCTCGACAAGTTCGGCAAGTCGAAAGAGGCCACGGAGCGACTCCTTGCCGTCGGCGTGATTATTCGTAAGGATAATGGTCAGCACTATGATCGATTCCGTGATCGGCTAATGTTTCCAATCAAGGATTCGCGCGGCCGGACTATCGGTTTCGGTGGGCGTGTTCTGGGCAACGAAGAACCCAAATACCTCAACTCGCCGGAAACGGTGTTGTTTCACAAGGGTCGTGAACTTTATGGGCTGTACGAGGCGCGCCAGGCGTTGCGCAATATTGAGCGCCTGGTTGTGGTTGAGGGCTATATGGATGTTGTCGGACTCGCACGTCACGGTGTTGACTTTGCGACGGCGACACTTGGTACGGCAACGACAGATGAGCACCTGAACCGGTTGTTTCGTATTTGCGACGAAATCAGCTTTTGTTTCGATGGCGACCGGGCTGGCCGCGCCGCCGCGTGGCGGGCACTGGAAAATGCGCTGCCGCAAATCAGGGAGGGTCGGCAAATTCGCTTTGTATTTCTGCCTGATGGTCAGGATCCGGATTCCTTTGTGCAGGACAAGGGCGCAAGCGAATTTGAAAAAGAAGTAAATGAAGCCGTACCACTGTCGGATTTCATGATTGGCGAGCTGAGCGGACAGGTAGATATGGATTCGGTTGATGGTCGCGCCCGACTCGCCGAACTTGCCAGACCTCTGATCAGCAAGATTCCTGCAGGCGTTTACAAGGAGCTGTTGATTGAGCGACTGGCCCAGTCTGTGGGATTGTCGGCAAGCAAACTGGAAGCCATCCTAGTGAAGGACGTGCCAGCAGACAGGCCGGACAAGCAAATCATGTCAATGCAGCTACGTGCCAGACCACATGGTGGGGCAAGTGGCAAGCCTTCCATCGTAAGGCGCGCTATCACCCTGCTTCTGCATCATCCGGAGGCGGCACAAAAACTGCACGTTGAACGCCTTGCTGCCGTCACAAAACCCGGTACAGATTTATTGCGTGAACTCATTGAGACCATGCATGCCGAACCCAATATGACTACGGCTGGATTGCTCGAACGCTACCGTACGCACGACGAGGGCCGACACCTCGGAAAACTGGCCGCGGTGGAGATCCCTGCGGCTGATGATTTTGACGCTGGCGCAGAGCTGGCCGACTGTATCGCCCAGCTGGAGCTTGCCGGAGAACGTGAAAGAATTAGTTTTCTTATTGAAAAAGAAAGGCTTAGCTCGCTTTCCGATGACGAACGAGGCGAGCTGCGCGGGCTCGGCCGGGGATCAGCATGAGGTATATTGCGCATCAATTTATGCTGATAATTATGGATCAGTAACGGTCAAACCAGTATAATTGTGGGTTGGCATTTTTAGAATGTAAGGATAATCGTTTTGACGGATACACGACCAGCGCCTAGCAGCAGCAGCAAACAAGCCCAGCAGTTGAAAGAGTTAATTGCCCGTGGCAAAGAGCAAGGGTACCTGACGTATGCGGAGGTTAATGACCACCTGCCAAACGATATCGTCGATCCGGAACAGATTGAAGAAATCGTCAACATGATTAACGACATGGGGATCGCCGTCCACGAGAAGGCTCCTGATCCTGAAACGTTGTTAATGTCTGAGAATGCCGCCTCCAGTGACGATGAGGATGCTGCTGAGGAAGCCGAAGCCGCGCTGGCCAGTGTCGACGCCGAGTTTGGACGTACCACCGATCCCGTGCGCATGTACATGCGCGAGATGGGTACCGTCGAATTGCTAACGCGCCAGGGCGAGATCGATATCGCCAAGCGTATCGAGGATGGCCTGAATCAGGTTAAGTATCACATGGCGCATTTTCCACCCACTATCGAGCGTTTGCTCGAAGTGAGCGAAGCGGTCCGCGCCGGTGAAACACGCATGCAGGATTTTGTTGTTGGCTTTATCGATCCGAATGCGCCTGACGAAATCAAATCGCCAATGGCTAAATCGGATGACAAAAAGGATGACGACGAAGAAGAAGTCATCGACACGGGCCCGGATCCTGAAGAGGTCATCGCACGTTCGAAAGCGATAAAACGCTTGTACAAGCGCTCGTTAACAGCGCTGGAAAAATACGGTTCGCGAGACAAGAAAACAATCAAGATTCAGGCTGAGCTGGCCGACCAGATTATGGAAATCAAGTTCGCTCCCAAACTCACCGACGTGCTGGTCAGAAATTTGCGCGGCTCGGTTGCGGTGCTGCGCACGCAGGAACGGCAGATCATGCAGATCTGCGTACGCGATGCTGGTATGCCGAGAAAAGATTTTCTCGCCAGCTTCCCGAAGAGCGAGACAGATCTTGGCTGGATTGAGAAACACATTCGCGCCAAACGCAAACACTCATCAACGCTGGCGAAGCTCAGGGACGACATCCTGCGCGCACAGCGAAAACTGCTGGCAGTAGAGACGCTGACAAATCTCAAGATCGCAGAGATCAAGGAGATCAATCGTCAGATGTCGATTGGCGAAGCAAAAGCCCGCCGTGCCAAGAAAGAAATGGTCGAGGCCAACCTGCGCCTGGTCATATCCATTGCAAAGAAATACACCAATCGCGGCCTGCAGTTCCTGGATCTTATCCAGGAGGGCAATATTGGCCTCATGAAAGCAGTAGACAAGTTTGAATACCGTCGCGGTTACAAGTTTTCAACTTATGCGACCTGGTGGATTCGCCAGGCCATTACGCGCTCGATTGCTGACCAGGCACGCACGATTCGAATTCCGGTGCACATGATTGAGACCATTAATAAACTGAATCGCATCTCGCGACAGATGTTGCAGGAGATGGGCCGTGAGCCGCTGCCGGATGAGCTTGCCGAGCGCATGGAAATGCCGGAAGACAAGGTTCGCAAAGTGCTTAAGATTGCGAAAGAACCGATCTCGATGGAAACACCGATTGGTGATGATGAAGATTCTCATCTCGGTGACTTCATTGAAGACCAGACCGTGCATTCGCCGGTTGACTCTGCGACTTCGTCCGGCCTTAAGGAAACAACGCACTCCGTACTTGCTGGCCTGACACCGCGTGAGGCCAAGGTGCTCAGAATGCGCTTTGGCATCGATATGAATACTGACCACACTTTGGAAGAAGTCGGTAAGCAATTCGATGTGACTCGTGAGCGCATTCGTCAAATCGAAGCGAAAGCGCTACGTAAGCTGCGCCACCCGACTCGATCGGATCAACTGCGAAGCTTTTTGGTAGAAGACTAAGCAAAAAACTGTAGCAAGGTCACGTAGGAGCCCGCCGTACGATAGATACCCATTCTCAAATCTTGAGATTTTCGATCTATCGGCACGGGCGACAAACAAATAAAAACCGGGGTTCAACCCCGGTTTTTTATTTGTTTGCAAAACACCATTCTGGCACACCCGGCCAAAAGAACTGGCGTTTGAATTGATTCTTTCGTGCGGGTGTAGTGGATTGATGTTTTGCAAACAATTAGGGGCATGTTTTCAACATGCCCCTAATTGTTTGTCGCTCGCTGGGCGAGCTCCTACGTGAGTTTGCTACGATTATTGGGTTTTGAATAAGGCTGGTTAGCTACAGTTTTTGAGTGCGCATCTTTTTGATTCTCGCGATTAGACAATCTCCAACGCCTTCCTTCTCTGCGTATGAAAATCCTGCTTTTCAACAAATTCCAGGAATTCGTTCTGCGGCAATGCGCGACTGTAGTGATAACCCTGCACACAGTCGCAACCATTCTTGCGCAGGAAGTCCGCCTGTTCCTGTGTTTCCACGCCTTCGGCAATCGCCTTCTTGCCCAACTCGTGGGCCATTTTGATAATCGTGCGACAAATATTTTCAGAATTACCGCCAGAGCCTATGAGATCGATAAACGACTTATCAATCTTGATCAAATCGAACGGTAGTTGTTGCAGGTAACTGAGGGATGAGTAGCCGGTACCGAAGTCATCGATTGCGACCTGCACACCAGATTCCCGCAGAACATTGAGAATATCGATCGCTGTGTCGCGATTTTGCGCGACGGTGGTTTCTGTGATCTCGAGCTGCAAATACCCGGGATGAATATCATGTCGCTGCAAGGCGTCAAGTACGTCGGTCGGAAACCCGGACTCCCTGAGTTGCAACGTGGATACATTGATCGACATTGAACCAGGATGCAGACCCAAATCCAGAATTGAACGCAGATCGGCGCAGGTTTGATCGACAACCCAGCGGCCCATTTCGAGGATTAATCCCGAATCCTCGGCAAGCTGAATAAACTCGCTCGGCGAGATTTGTCCCTGCTCCGCGTGCCGCCAGCGCATCAATGCCTCTGCGCCACAAATGATGCCGTCGGCAAGATCGAACTGAGGCTGGTAGTGAAGTTCGAGCTCGCCGGCATCAAACGCCGTTCGCAAATCTCGCTCAAGTTCGATCTTGCGCCGACTCTCTGCATTCAGCTTCTTGCTGAAGAATACGAAGCGCGAACGACCTGATTCCTTAGCGCGATACATGGCCGCGTCTGCATTTTTCAACAACGTCTCTACACTATCTCCATCATCCGGAAATACAACGATACCGATACTTGCACTCAGGAAATGATTGGTGCCGCGCACGGTAAATGGCTCGGCGAGTCGCGCCAATACTCTTGACGCCGTCTTACGTAGCGTATTGTCGCCGGTGAGATGCGGCATCACGATGACGAACTCGTCACCACCCAGGCGGGCCACGGTATCCGTATCACGCACCTCTGAGACGATCCTCTCGGCAGCCTGGGATAGAACGATATCCCCGACCGAGTGACCGAAGACGTCATTGATCTCTTTGAAACGATCAAGATCGAGAAACAGAATTGCGCCATTCTGCTTCTCACGACGGGCATGAACCAGTTGCTGCTCCAGCCGGTCTTTAAGAAGCTGGCGATTCGGCAGGCCGGTAAGCTCATCGAAATGCGCCTGGCGATAAAGAACTTCTTCACGTTCTGCACTGGCCAGTGCAACGGCAAGACGGCCGGCAATATCAATGGAGCGTTGCAGACGACCGCCGCGCATTTCGAAGTTCGAATTGGAACCGAGCAGGAGGATACCTTTCAGATCATCGTTCAGGATGACGGGAATGAGCACGACATACTGCAAACCAAACTTCAGAAATCGCTCTTTATAAGGCGCAAAAGACCCGTCGATCTGGGAAAGTTGCACTTCTTGCGGCTGGCACCATTCATGACCAAGCTCTTGTGGCAGCGAGACCCGCTCGTGGATAAACTCATCTTCGAACCAGGAGATCATTTTGGCCCAGCTCGGAGCGTCCGTATCTCGTGCTATTACCGCCGCTGCCTCAAATCCGGTCAGCTCAATAAGATGACAGATGACATCCTCTGACACCTCTTCAAAATCCGCACCAGACAAAATCAGCCGGTCGATCTTTGACATCGCTTTCAGGGTCGCGATCTGACGCCCCAGTCTCGCGGCCATGTTGTTGAATGCATCGGCAAGTGATTCGAATTCGTCGCCGGTTCTGATTCGCACTCTCGAGCCCAGCTGGCCGGCGGCATACTGTCGCGCAACGATGGTCAGGCGTTGCAGCGGCACGAGGCTTTGACCGATCAGGCTCAGACTAAGCGCGCCAACCAGAATGATGACCAGCACCAATGCCGGTGGAAATATACGTCGAAAATCTGCACTGGATCGCAGCGAGTAGGCTTTCGGCTGGCTCGCGACAATGTCGATTGCAGGATGACCATAACTACCTTGCAGAAATAGTTGCCACATCGCAGCGAAATGCTTTTCACCACCTATCTCCCATTCCGTCGGACTGCTGTCTTGTGGATTGCGAACTGTTGCCAGCGTGGTATGTAATCCGGCGTCCATTTGCGCAGTACAGAACAGATTTGCGCCGGCAGCGGAAAACACACAGAACTCTGTCAGGTATGGTCTATTCTCTTTCGGACCCCACAGCGCCTCCGGTTTCAGGCGAAACGCGAAAATTGATTGGTCAGCTTCACCGACGTTCGTGGCGTATACAAGGACCAGCGCAGTGAACGCGGTATCCGTTATATCGAGCAACTGGCCGTTGCCAGCATTAAGGTGATCAAAATCGATATTCGAAGCACTAAGCTGGCTGCTGCGATCACCGAATATTATTTCGTCGGCATACCCTGGTGAGGTCAGCCAGACTGCCTCGAAATCGTCGAGCAGATAATGGCGATCCTGAGTTGCAACCGCGCCGCCCGACGCAACAACATTAATCAGTTCCTCTGCTTTGTCAGACGCACGCGACAAGCGCGCCAGAATTTCAACACCGTAAGCTTTGGAATTCTCGCGAAGATCTTTGTTGACCTCCTGCTCCAGGCCACGACTCACTTCATTGTAGGCAAGCAGCGCTGTGAAAATAACCGGCAGGATGCCAGCCAGTAGAAATGACATGAGGATGCGGCGGCCGACTCCAGCCGTAAGGATTCGCGAAAGACCAGACGCGGCCATCAGTAATCCTCACCGCGGCCGATAAAATCACCGTTGTTTGCGCGAATAATGTCATCACGACTCGCTTTGGCTGACAACGGGCGCTTCGAGTCACCGTCAGTGCCCATACTGTAGAGATCGAAATCAGAATTAAGCAGATTGAGTTTGCCATCTTTGCGGAAGCCGCCTTTACCCGGTCCGGCAGCCTTGATATTCAGAAAATGATAAGGATTGCCCCATGGATCCAGCGGAACTTCACTCGGCAATTCGTCGAGAATGAACGGGATTCGGTCATTATTTCGTAAGCGGAAACTTTCGATTTCGATGCTGATGGAGCCGATGTCGTCTATCGCCTTGGCGTTCCTGCGTTTATCGACAAAGCCGGTGTAGGTCGGCACGGCGAGCGCGGCCAACAGTGATGCGATCACCAGTGTGAGCATCAGGTCCAGCACGCCAATTCCGACTATTTTCCTGGAACCCATATTCGTCATATATGTTCTCATACACCCAGCCAGGTCGGCTGAGGCACGCATCCATTGCGATTTTGGCATTGTAAGTCATTGATTAATAAGATTCGTTGATGCCCATCACAGCAGAATTCGGCACTGCTTCCGGTGTTCTTTTTGGTCTATTTTGACCCAGGCCAGCCTGTGAATATCGCTCCAATGGCTGCTCCTGAAACGAGTGAATCTGGCCTTCGCAATAACCAGTGCAACGACGAACACATTGAAAGTGACGGCGCCCGGCGACACCGTTATACTTCCGCGTCCTGCGAATCGTGAATGACGATTCGCATCGGTTGGGCCTGTAGCTCAGTTGGTTAGAGCAGGAGACTCATAATCTCTTGGTCGTAGGTTCGAGTCCTACCGGGCCCACCATATCCGCCCCGGGTGCCAGCAGACGGCTGGCAGTCGTGCGCGGATTTATCGTAAGTGAATGATTCTTTTAGTGGCGGCAGAGCATGAGTATTCCAAGCATTATCTACACAATTACCGACGAGGCGCCGGCACTGGCAACCCACTCGTTGCTACCCATCATCGACGCATTCACAGATGCTGCCGGCGTTGTGCTGGAAACCCGGGATATTTCTCTGGCGGCAAGAATCATTGCCACGTTTCCCGAGAATCTGGGCGCTGACCAAAAGCGGGATGATGCACTGGCAGAACTCGGGACCCTGGTGAGTAAACCAGACATCAATATTATTAAGTTGCCGAATATCAGTGCGTCAGTCCCCCAGTTAATCGCTGCTATTAACGAACTACAGGAACACGGCTACGATCTGCCCGACTACCCGGAAGAACCACAAAACGAGTCAGAAAATGAAATCCAGGCTCGTTACGCAAAAGTTCTCGGCAGCGCCGTGAACCCGGTACTGCGTGAGGGCAACTCGGATCGCCGCGTAGCGGGTCCGGTCAAGGAATATGCGAAAAAGCACCCGCACTCGATGGGTGCCTGGAGCAAGGATTCATTGACTCGCGTTGCCCATATGACAGACGGCGATTTCTATTCGAGCGAGCAGTCTGCTGTTATAGAAAATGCGGGTAGCGTACGCATCGAATTCGTCGCCCCGGATGGCGCCGTAAGCGTATTGAAAAAACATACGCCGGTGCTGGAGGGCGAAGTAATCGACTCCGCTGTAATGAGCTGCAAAGCACTGCGAGAATTTTTCGCCGCCGAAACAGAGAGTGCACAGGAACAAGGTGTTCTGTTGTCCCTGCACCTTAAAGCCACGATGATGAAAGTCTCGGACCCGATCATGTTTGGTCATGCCGTGACTGTCTATTACCAGGATGTGTTCAGAAAACATGCAGATTTATTCGATGAACTTGGCGTCGAGCCGAATAATGGTATTGGTGATGTTTACGCGAGAATTCAGGATCTGCCTGACGAGCAAAGAAAAGCAGTCGAAGCAGATATTGCCGCCGTTTATGAATCCCGCGCGGCACTTGCGATGGTCGACTCTGACAGAGGCATCACAAACCTGCATGTGCCAAGCAATGTAATTATCGACGCATCCATGCCCGCCGCCATTCGCACATCAGGCCAAATGTGGGGCCCTGACGGTGATCTGCAGGACACACTGGCGATGATTCCGGACCGTTGTTACGCCGGCATCTACCAGGAAATCATCAGCTTTTGCCGGAAACATGGCGCTTTTGACGTTACGACGATGGGCAATGTCTGCAACATTGGGTTGATGGCACAAAAGGCCGAAGAATACGGCTCGCACGACAAGACGTTTGAAATGGCAGCACCCGGTGCTGTCCGCGTTATCGATACGTCCGGCAATACATTACTGGAACATGCAGTCGAGGAAGGTGACATCTGGCGCATGTGTCAGACGAAAGACCTGCCGATCCGGGACTGGGTCAAATTGGCCGTCACAAGGGCAAGAGCGACCGGCCTGCCGGCTATTTTCTGGCTGGATCCCATCCGTGCTCACGACGCCAACCTTATAGAGAAAGTAGCCCACTATTTGCAGGATCACGATACTGACGAGCTGGATATCCGCGTGCTGCCGCCGCGGGAAGCCATGCGGGTCACGCTGGAGCGTGTCAGGAATGGCGAGGATACGATTTCGGTGACTGGTAATGTCTTGCGCGACTACCTGACCGACTTGTTTCCGATTCTTGAACTTGGCACCAGTGCGAAGATGTTGTCGATCGTGCCCTTGCTTGCTGGTGGCGGCTTGTACGAAACGGGCGCCGGCGGCTCCGCACCAAAACATGTACAGCAATTTGTCAAAGAAGGTCATTTGCGCTGGGACTCGCTCGGCGAATTTCTTGCTCTGGCTGTTTCACTGGAAGATTTTGCGATCAAAACAGAGAACAGCTCGGCACGGGTGCTGGCGGAAACACTTGATGATGCCAATGCCAGGTTCCTTGATGCCAACAAGTCGCCGTCCAGGAAGGTCAATGAACTGGACAATCGTGGCAGCCATTTTTACCTTGCGATGTACTGGGCACAGGCGCTGGCCAAACAGACGCGCGATGAGAAGCTGCAAACGAAATTTACGACTGTTGCAGCGGAGCTCGCCGATAACGAAAATAAAATTATTGGGGAGCTGAACGCGGCACAGGGCGAACCTGTCGATATCGGTGGTTATTTCCACACGGATGACGCATTGGTAGAAAAAGCGATGCGGCCCAGCGCTACGTTGAACGCGATTATCGGCTCAATCAACTAGCTGCTATTCGTAACGCAGGCCAAATCCCAATTCGAACAGCGGGTCCTTGCTGTCAGCTGGCGTATCTGTGAGCTGATCGCGTACTGCGCCCATCGATGCCGGCAACTCGAACGGTAAAGTGCCCTCCGGTTTCGCCACACCAAAAAGAACATCTGCTACAGCTTTATCGCTGGCGCCAAAATCTGCAATTACTGCTGTAGCACCAGCTGCAATTTCCGGAATGACTGCCGGTCGGTCCAGGTAAATTACGACGACAGTCGGGATCGCTTGCAGCAGGTCAAGAATTTCCTTTTTTCGCGTTCCTTTGAAATCAAGATCGCCGTGGTGAAACCCCCGTGCAAACGGATTGTCTGTTTCAACCGGATACCATGGCGTTTTGATACGAATAATCGCAACATCGGCATCCTGCACAGAATTGGTAACTGCTGCGTACCGGGAGACCGCTGTCGCGTCCAAACCATCAAGGTAGACAGTTAATGCGCCCTTGCGCAACGGTAACGCCGGCGCGGATTTGAATTCTGCGTTCTTCAGCAACGTCATGGCACGCATCTGGCTGTCCAGACCGAGCTTCCTGGCTTTTTCTGTGCCTACTTTTTGCGCTACCCGCGATACGTCGACGAACGGGTTATCAAACAGTCCCAACGCGAATTTTTGTCGCAGGATGCGGCGCACCGACACATCGATTCTTTGCTCGGATACTTGCCCGGACTCGACCAGTTCAATGACCAGATCCGCAGCTGTTTCGCCACCAAACTGATCGATGCCGGCATCCAGTGCCTTCCTGACACGCTCTACTCTGCTCAGATGCTCCACACCCCATGCCCTGGCAGGCCACGTCACGCCGTCGCCAACCGTAATATCTGTGAGCACACCCCAGTCAGTGCATATAACACCGTCATAGCTGTACTTGTCGCGCAGCAAACCGGTAATTATTTGCTTGTTGAATGCCATCGCGACATTTTCGTCAGTTTGGTCTGTAGCGATACCGTAGTACGGCATTATCGCAGCCGTTCCGGCGTCGATCGCAGCTTCGAAAGGAACCAGGTGATAGTCGAATTTTCCGCCCGGGTAAATCTGTCCCTGCTGAAATTCAAAATGCGGATCAAGCCCCTCTTTTTGTGGGCCGCCGCCCGGGAAATGCTTGGTCATCGTGGCCACGCTGCTGGCCGACAATTCCTCTCCCTGAAGCCCGCGAATATAAGCGCGGGCAATATTGGCACTTAACTCAGCATCCGCGCCGAAACCACCATTGATTCGCGGCCAGCGCGGCTCAGTAGCCAGGTCAACCTGCGGGTGCAGCGCGAGACGAAAACCGACCGCCGTGTATTCCTTCCTGACGATGCCAGCAAACTGCTCAACCAGTTTCATATCGCCTATTGCCGCCAGACCGAGCGTTTCCGGAAACTGACTAAAGCCGCGCGCATCGAACGCAAAAATATTGGTACTAAAATGGTGACGGGGGTCTGTCGCGATCGTTACCGGAATTCCGAGGCGCGTGTTATCCACGACATACTCCTGCAGATTATTCTGCCATTGAGCAAACACGGCAGCGTCGTCAGGTATGTCCCAGATATTAAAATGATTCATACGGCGCAGATTGATCGCACCGATCGCGGAATGCCGTTCGGGCCCTGAACCCGGGACATACACGAGCGACGCATCATCATTAACGATAGCGCGATTGATAAACATCAGGCCGGCCTTTTCGTCAACCGTCATCTGCTGCAGCAGATCATCAATCCTGTTTTCAACCGGCCGGTTCGGATCTTCATAGACGTCAAGACGGCCATTCTTGTTGAGGTCACGAAAATCTTCGTTTAAAGACGAAGTATTGCAAGCGCTGATAGTCAGCATGGCAATCATGCCAGCGGCCGCTTTCGACCCGATCATCAATGCGTCATCGAGTACAAAACGTAGTTAATGCCATAGCGGTAAGCCAGTGCTGTGTATTCCTCGGGATACCAGGCTTCATCCGCCAGCTCCCAGGCATCGCCAAGGTCGACATTGAAATTAATGATTACCATCAAACGGCCCTCATCGTCATAAATACCGCGCCATGTTGGCTTGTAACCATCATGTTCCCAGGTCACGCCATAGCGCAGTGCCATGATGCCTGGAATTGGTTTCGACTGATCCACATCAAAATGCATATTCATAACGCCGCTTTGTTCACCGACGTCCACGATAGGTCGATCCGGGAACACTCTTTGCATCGAACGCATGAAGCCGGCCCATTGTACGGAGCCATGAAAATCGTCAACAACCAGGAAGCCGCCACGCAATAGATATTCACGCAGACTGGCGACCTCCGGCTCCGACAGCAGCCAGGTGCCAACTTCAAGCGCATAGATCCACGGCCGGTCAAACAACTGCTCATCGGTCAAATGTATGGCGATACTTCTATCTTCGATTTCCACCGCCGTCAGTCTTTTCACACCATTGATAAAGTGCTGGTCCGAGTCAGGCCAATCGCGCCATGCGGTGTTGCCGGGACCAGGCAGTGTGGAATATCCGGACTGGAAGATGATGCGTGTAAAAGCGAATTCAGCGTATGAATTCGGATCCGTCGAGATTTCCCCCTCGCGGTTCCAACGGGATTGCGCGGCAGCGACCCCGACGATCGTCAGCAGTAGAAAAAAGACAATCTTGTGAAACGATCCAAACATCAAAGGACCTTTGCTAACGAATATTGATACAACAAACGCAAACGTGTCAGTCACCAACCGAGGGCAGCATAGTTGAGACCTCGAGCATTACTTAAAAGTCCGTTCCTTATACGGAATTCTTCAGATCAGCCTTATTTAGCCAGTGGATCAGGTCGTACCTGAAAATGCACGACCAATGGTTTGGACCCTTTGCCGCCCTCTCTCAGCCATGGCGTTCGATCACCGCTGGGAACCCATATACCACGCCCTTTCCAGCCCGTATTCGGATCGTCGATCCTGCCTTCAAGGCCTTTTGAATACAGGCCCATCGGGTACGGAATCCGTAACGTAACGAATTCGTCATCTACCAGCGCATGTACACCATCGAACAGGTTGCCCGTTGCTATCGGCACATCCTCGCCCAGCCCCAGTGAATTGTGCTGATCGACCCAGGTGTAATAGCTCGATTCGACACTGAATTGCGGCAAGTCTGCAAATCCTGGTCCTGGCAAGTCATGCAGGGTCCAGCCTTCCGGGCAATGTTTACCGGTTGCGTCCGGCCCATTCAATGGCCCCGTGCATTTGCGGCGATCGAATTCACCCAGATGTCCGCTGCCTAGCGATACCCAGATGACACCGCTCTTGTCGATGTCAGCCCCGCGCACACCGAATCCGGGTAGTGGCGGCTCATAGGTTTCAGCAAGCGCTGTCTGTGGCGGATTGTCGCCGGGAACGAGACGCGTAATCGAGCCAGGGTAAGCAAAAGCGTTCGATCCCCAGATGGCGTCGCCGCGCGGCTCCGGCATGACCGCATAAAACCCCCTTGGCACCCGCATGTCGAGGTCGGCGTCTGTCGGTTCGCCAGGTTCTGTCCACGGATCCTGCTTGCCATTGCCGTTAGTATCGAGAATGAGTGGCGCCCAGCCTTGCGACGCGGCAGCATCCCCGGTCTGCAGAAATTTATCAGTATCCAGCCAGCCAACCACATTGCGATCGCCACTCGTCCAGAGTGTGTTGTTGTCGTCATAGGCAAACTGCAAATGATGGGTGCTGAAACAGGTATCGACAAAAGCGTATTCGCCTGACGACGGATCAAAAACCGCCAGTTGGCGTGAATTACGCTGTGTTGGATACAGTATTGCAGAGGGATGTTCGGATCCTTTCCTGCAAAAATCCGGCGTTTCAGGTGAGCGAATTCTCGCAGTCAGCCACACCCTGCCATCCTGGTCCAGCATCGGATTATGAACGTTTGCCTTGCTGTCCCAGATTCGCTCATCACCCCAATATGGAGATGGCGCTACCACCGCTGCATCGTTGGTGGTCGGTGTATCCTCGTCGCGTACCGGAAGATGAAACACCGTCGCTGTGTTCGTCAGCGGGTCAAGAATTGGCATTTCGTCGGTGCTGAGTTCCGGCGCACCATAAATCTTGCCGTAACCGTTCACCGTCGGGTCACGTCTGTCAGTACCAGAAAGATCGTGCATATAGAATTGCGCCTGCGACCAATCTCTCACCGTTGCAACAATGTTTCTCTCAACGCCGGACGGCCGCTCCGGCACGTGTGCAGGAAGTTCACCGGCAGCAATGCGGTCGGACCACTGCGCCAGGTATTTTATCGGCAGACCCTTAAGCTCCTCCGCAGCAATGCGTACCATGCTGTTGCCTGCCTGACCGGAAGCAATTCGGCGAGCCCAGGCCTGCTCTGATGAATCGAACTCGCCAAGACCCTCCGGTAACGTTCGCGTGGATAGCTGCCCCAGCTGATGACAGCCAACGCAACCCATATTTTTAGTCCACGTCAAATAGTTATTTAACCCACCGGGTATTTCGGCGACCTCTTCTTCTGTCGGCAAACCAAGCATGGCATACCAGTAGGCCGCCGGATAAACCTGAGCCGCTGTCGTAGCATCGGGGGCAACAATGGCAACCAGATCCGTGTTTTCACCGACGGTCGCAGCAACTTTTGTCGAATCCTGCAAACCGTAACCACGCACCCAGAGCTGATAATTTGCTGGTGGCAGATCAGGTACCAGGTAGCGGCCCTGCTCATCCGTGACAACGATGCGGGCGAAACGAGTGGCAAAATCTTTGGTCTCTGCAATAACCCAGACACCAGCCTCAATTCCATTGCTACTTCGTACGACGCCTGCGATGTCATCGTTGTCGATGGCAACGAGATTTTCCGGGGTGGCCTGAGGCTGGCAGGCCGCCAGGAAAAGACCGATGACTAGTGCCAATGTAATGACTCGCATTGTTCGCCCTCCTGTCGTTCTTGTTTCTTATAAGTATTAAGAATAGCAAACCCACGAAGAATGTCGTTCCGTCAGTTTTTCCGCAACGAATTGCTCTGATGCCCACAATCGAATCCGATGAAATTGCGGGCTGGACAAACGTTGCGACCCGCCTCAAATATTGCGCCGCGACAGAGCTAACCCCAGACTGGCACTCAGCAGAAAGCCACCTGTGAGCCGATTGCGAAGATGTCCGTAGCGGCTCAGCCCACGCCGCCCAGAGGCCGCAAACAGGGCCCAAAGCGCATCGCCACAAACAACCACCATCAGGAAAATTCCTGTCAGCATAAGCATCTGGCTACCGGGGTTGCTGGTATTGCCAACAAATTGCGGAAGAAACGCGGCATTGAATAGCAGCGTCTTCGGGTTAATAATCGCCAGTAAGACACCATTCCAAAAAACATTTCCAGATGACTGCGGTTTTATCGCAGACAGGTCCGAGGCCGGCTCACGCCACGCCCGGATGCCAAGAAATACAAGGTGGGCAACGCCGATCCACTTAATCCAGGTCAGCGCACCGGCGACACCCTCAATCAGCGCCGCAAAACCGACCATGACAATGAAAATCTGTACCGCAATACCGGCCGTTGTACCCAATGCCGTAAGCAGACCAGACTTCAAACCATGACGAAGACTGTTAGCGACAATCAATGCCACATTCGGGCCTGGAATCAGGACGAGTACGATCGTGGCTGCAATCAATGCGACGATATTTTCCGATGCCTATTTCCTGCCTGGACTTCGCCAGCGTTGCAACAGTATAAATCCGAAAAACATACCGCCGAGGTGGGCGAAGTTGGCCACACCGGGACTACCTCCGCTCACGCCAAGATAGAGTTCCAAAAGACCATAGCCAAGCACGAAGTACTTGGCCTTCATCGGAATTGGCGGGAACAACAGCATCACTGTGCGGTTGGGGAAAAACATTGCGTAGGCGAGCAGGAGTCCGAAAACACCACCTGATGCACCGACGGTTGGATAGATGCCACCCTGCAACCCGGCCACGGTCAGTTGCACAATGGCCGCACCAATTACGCAGGTCAGGTAGTAAATCAAGAATCGCTTGGTCCCCAGGACACCTTCGATATCCCGACCAAACATCCACAGGCCAAACATATTGAAGAAAATATGATTCAAACCGCCATGCAGAAAACCATAACTAAGCAACTGCCACACCTGGAACTCGGGCCGCGCTGATGCGAGTGGCCACAGGGCAAAATAATAAGCCATCAAATTCGGCTGCATTTGTTGCGCAGCGAACGCAAGGCCGTTGGCAACAAGCAGCGCGAAAATTACGCTGGGTATGGCGCTATTGCCCGTAGGGCGACGTTGGTAAATATGCTGATTCAAAATCTGGTTGATCCTTTGTTTATCATTGTTAGAAACAGAGCTCGCAGGTATTCATGCCGCCCACAATCGGCATCACCAGCCGCCGCCACCACCACCTCCGCCTCCACCACCGGAAAATCCACCGCCGCCGCTACCGGATGACGACCCCGGTGCGGTCACCGACGAACTAATGGCAGTACCAAGGCTACTGCTCAGGCTCGCCGTGGTGCTGCTGAGGTTGAGCGTGTTCCACGATCCGTTGTACCAGGACGGATGGTATGACGCCTGGTTTGGTCCGCTGAGGTTAGCGAAGATCTCTGCAAAACGCTCCGCCCATTGCTGCTCAACACCCATCGCCAGCGCGAACGGCAAAAACTGCTCGAATAATTGCGGCGTGCGGTCTGGCGGATTTCTGAGATTCATCTCGTCCTTCTCTGCGACTTCAAGATACTCACGAAAACCGCTCATTTCATCGAGCAACCTGCGCCCAACAGGCGTAGGTCGCTTCATAATTATTGCAAACACTATGATGGACACAAGCTCAAGCGCAATGGTTCCGAATACGAAAACAGTCGGTCCGGCGGCGACCCTGAGTGCTACCAGCGAACTTACGATCATGATGAGTACAGGCGGTAAATTCAGCGCGCCGTTGGTTCTGAAATAACGGCTCTTGTAATCACGCCGTAGCGATTTCTTGTGAGCTGAACGCGCGCTGCCCAGGAGCTCATGGTATTTATCGTCGAGAATTACGTACTCTCCGTCGGCGAACAAAGCGTTATGTAATTCGCGCTCACCTGTTGCCAGTTGCGGCGGATTTTCACCCGGGTCCTTGCGCTGCAAAGTGTGCTCATCGTCATCGTCTTTATTGATTCGCAGGTAGCCTTTGACCGCGAGGCTGACAACGGCAGCCGTCATCGTGGCGTCGTCGTATCCCATTTGTTCGATGTAGCGCAGCGACGCAGGTGAAAATCCGCCCGGCGGCTCGTAGCGGGTGAATACTACGCCAGGCTCCGGATCACGCCCGAAGCTCTTCCAGACCGGAATGTAATAGCTAATGATCGCGACGAGGCCGGCCAGCGCAATCAGCAGGTTGAGATTGTCAGCCAGCAGCCACATTAGTTTTTGCATGCCCCCTGGTTCATCGACCAGGCCCTTTGGCCAGCTAACAGCAATCGTTAGTCCCTTGCCAATTCCAAGCGGCGTGGTCGTTTGGAATGTCACACTGTCGCGCACATCCGTAGCATAGGTGAAGGATTTTCCGTTCTCCTGGAATCCGCCGGTGTAGGCGTCTATGCCAAATGAGTCTGGTGGCACTGCGAATGCAAAAGAAACCGTCGCCGAAGCGTGATCAATCGGAAAATTCCAGCCGTGGCCGGTTACATTCCAGTAAAGCTCGTCAAAGTCGTCGAAGAAGCCGAGCATGCGTCCCGCATCGTAACGATAAGTGTAGGTGTGTTCGCCGTGATTAAGCATCACATCCGAACGGCCGAAATAGGTACGTACGCCGTTGCTTCTTTTTTCCGCACGAAACTCCTCGCTGGAATTATTGCGTAACACTGCGCGTGGCTCGTAAAGCACCTGCAGATCGTTACCGAATCTGTCTTCGTAGCGAGTTGGGTAGTCGCGATAGATGCCGCGCCGAATCTGCACGCCCTCAGCGCGAACGCGAATGGTTTCCGTGACTTCAATCCAGCCGTCCTGTTTGACCAGGATGTCGCTGTGATAACTGAGGATGCGCTCGTCGCCGAAGGAAAGTGCGGGAAGCAATAGCAGGCAAGCGAACCAGATCCTGTTCATTCTGCCTTTCCAAGATCAACTTGTGGCACTGCGGCTACCTGGTCTGAGGTTTTCTGAAAAAATTCGCGTTGCTGGAATCCAAAGCCCCTGGCAATGACATTGTTCGGCACCGTTTCCACCCGTGTGTTGAGTTGACGTACGGACCCATTGTAGAAGCGCCGGGCAAATTGCAGGAAGTCCTCTGTTTCAACAAGATCGTTTTGCAGGCTCAGGAAGTTTTCGTTCGCCTTCAGATCCGGGTACTGCTCAGCTACGGCGATGAGGCGTTGCAAGCCCTCGCCCAACTGCTGCTCTTTTTCTCCACGCTGGTCGACGTGTCCAGGGCCGGTGAAACTCATCGCCTCTGCACGTAGTGTCGTCACAGCCTCCAGCGTCGCCCGCTCATATCCTGCATATTGATCAACCGCCTTGACCAGCTGTGGAATCAGGTCATGACGACGTTGAAGTTGTACGTCAATATCGCTCCAGGCAGCGTCAACGCGATTACGGTCGCGCACCAGGCGATTATAAAGCGTCGCAACAAACGCAATTCCGGCAACAGCAATTGAGATGATCCAGATCATAAACTCGGTCGACATCGATCAGCAAAGAACCAGAAACAGCATTGTACCGGTTAAATCGCGGCAAGATGCCGCTCCCACGCTACTCTCGACAATCTCGTGGGAGCGGCATCTTGCCGCGATTGCCGGCCTGCCCGCTAAGGATTCGCTCCACATCCAACCAGGCAATTAGATAAAAGCCCGCAGTGAAGCAATCCAGAACCGTCACATAGCCAACAGAATTTCGCGCTCGTGCAACGAGGCGCGATATGACCCGCGAAGAATAAGGAAGCTAACCAGCGATGCGCAGCGTCGGCTGGTTTCAGCAGCGATCGAAGATGAATCTAGTACCAGAAGGAGAAGAACACCTGGAATATGTTGGCGGTGAGCTCGTACAATGGCTCTTCTCCCAGCACGGCGCTGGTCGACACATCGCGAAACTCGTCATAGTCGACAAGCAGATGGTCGTATGAAAAATTGACGGTACCTTTGTCTATGAATCCGAAACCATTGCTGAATAATTCATAGGCGACTGCAAACTTGACAGTCTGACTGGTCAGCGGGCTGAGCTCTTTATCGCGACCACGAAAATTGGTCGCTTCTGACCGCGAGAATATATCCCGGAAAAAATGTGCGCCGGTTTGGTCGTGCCAGCGGTACTTCGCCGTGAAGATAAATTCCTTCCACGGATGTATGTACGCAACCGAAAATGTGTTGGCGTCAATATTCCAGGTATCGGTAAAGAAGCGGTACTGTGCCTCAAGCGCCGCACGATACGGCAAGTAATACTTTGCCCTGATACCAAAAGCGGTAGTTGTGCGCGTGGACGGATAGAGTTCCGCTTCGTAGCTGTAGCCAATCGCACTGCCAGGATCGAGGTAGCGAACTGAACGATACGGGTTGTTCAAGAACCCTTCGTCTGTAATCGTTTCAAAATTCAGAGCCGTGATGAGATTCCGCGTCAAAATCTGTGTCAGGCCAATTCCATAATGTTGTCGTGTGTTGTCACGAAAAAATGTCGGATCGTCCGAGCGCCGCACTGTATCGTTGCCGTATGCATAGCTCAGCGTAAGCGTCGTCATGTCGCCGAACATATCCTGACTGACTGACAGGTTGTATGTCGTCGCGTCAAAATCGCTTTCTTCACTATTGGTAAACCCGGCGGACAATGTTGTATTGCCGCGCAGATAATCGGCCCCTAACGAGTACTGCGTACGTTCTTCCGTATACGGACTCGCGGTTGTAATAACATCAATGGATGCCGAGCTGATCATGTCGACGTAATAGTTGGCCGACAACGAGATATTGGAGCCGATGCTTTTGCGCACCAGGATCGATGGACCATCAATTTCTACGCCGCCACCTACGTAGCTGTGGTACAGCAGATCGGAGCGATCCTCCGGCAGCACGCCTGCAATCGCCGCATGGCAAAAACCAAACAACGCCAGTGTGCTGAGAAGCTGTTTATGAAATTTGTACATTACCATCTGAGGGACGCAGGCTAGTTACAGCCGCAACCGCCACCTGCTGTGCCCTCACCACCTCTGGCGCCTTCGCGGGCTTCGTAGACGTGATAGATATAGGCGCTGGAGACCGGATCGCCATCCAGAAACATAATTGGGTCGGCGAATCGATCACGCTCGTACGGCTTCACCCACGGCTCGATAGGACTGCAGCCGGACAGGGCAACAAATGCCACTAACGGCAGCAGAATGCGTGAGACTCGATGGACATTCATTTTCATTCTCCAAGCATAGCGCGTGGCATAGGCACTTATCCGTGAACCCTGCCTCAGAAGAACACCGTCACGCCCAGAGTACCCTCCAGGTTGTGTGCGGTTTTCTCCTGACCGAGAAGGTCGATATCGAACAGGTGGTCGCGAAAATCTACGTGCAGCGCGATCGAATCGGTCACCAGGAATCGATACCCGGCACCGAAGTTCACCGTGAACCTGTCGTCACCGGCAAACGACGTCGAACCTAGTCCCGCGATGATATAGAACGCAGTGTTATAAGCGCGACCTTCGCCGATGAAGCCCTCGCCTGGCAAGATGTTATAGCCAAGATTCAGATTGTAGTAGGTTAGCTCTCGCTCACTTTCGGTGAGCAATGGTGCGCCACCGCTCAAAACCTCAAAACTGGTCAGGCCGCCTTGCGATTGACCCACCGTTCCCTCAACAAAGAAACCTTCGGTAACGTGGTAGGCAAGGCGCAAGCCGTATGACAGGTCAGAGCCAAAATCCTCGATACTCATTACGCCGGCAAAAACGCCAATTTCGAAGTCTTCAGAATCAATTTTGGGCTCTTTCACCTGCCGTCGCTCAACCTCGGGCTCAATGACCTGGCCCTCGGGAATCTCTGCAGGCGGCGGGACTTCCTCATCCCCGAATCCAAACAGGTTCTTGGTCGCAGCACAGCCCGAAAGCCCGAAGGCAAATATGGGTAATACTAGAAAAAGAAGGCGAAACCGACTTTCCATTCTTCCACTTCCTCATTGTCATCGCGGCTAGTGAACACCACATAGCTCTTAAACTCTGCTCTGAGGATGAAGCGTCGTGTTGCAAAAACACGAATACCTACACCTGCATGAGCAACCTCGTCCGTACGATCCTCGCCCTGAATGATAGTCGGTTTAGGCTCAGTGTGAATAACGCCTCCACCGAGCGTGAAAAACGGTGTTATCCGCCAGTCTGGCCAAGTCTCATGAACCACGTTAACACTGGCCATCCAGCCATTCGAAAAATTTCCCAAAATCTGTGAACCCCATACCTCTATTGAGACGTTTGGGTTGAGCGAATACCCGCCATACAGGGAAATGACGTTGGCACCGCCGAAATCGCCTGTCAACAGTCCTGCCTCCCAGCGGGCATCCGTAAAATCCTGTTGGCTGGCCTGTGCGAACTCGATTTCCTGGCCACCTGTCTGCAGCGTACGCTCCATCTGGCCTCGATCGACCCAGCCCTCTTTACCATCCATGCCACGCACGAGGAACCAGTCAGTACGGCGTTTGAGGATGTCGACCGGCTCGCCGCGGTCAACGACGTGGAATATGGGATAGCCGACCGCAGGACCGGTGCGCAATTCCAAATAGGGATCGGCCACCGATACTGTGCGATATTTTTCGGCGGCCTGAGCAAGTCCGGTGGTAAACGTCTGGATCAGCAACAGAACCAGAACCGCCAGCCACAACGAGTTAGTTGATCGGGACGTCGAATGGGTTGTTGTAATATTGCGCTCCGACATCCAACCATTCCGCAATTAAGCGTTTCTCCGCGTCAGACAAGTACCCGCTATGCAAATCTGCTGGATTATCGAATCGGCTCAGGAAGCGAGTCGAAGCATTGGCACCAGCGGCATTCATAGAAGGATTAACGTTTACAGTCGCCAATATCGGAAGTCCATTGATATCAACGTCAACTTGCACCTGCACATCCTGCAAGGCGCCCATATTAAGCTGTTGTTCGTCGTCATTAAACAATAATTCGCGATACGAATTAAATTGATCGGGTTCATCCGGCGATAAGCCGTCGGCAAGGTCCAGTTGACCGGCCGGAACACGCACTAGTGCCGCCGCATCAACCGGTGTATGGCAGTTTGTGCAGTTGTTGCTTGGCGGCAGCATCGTCACAGGATCGAGTACCGGCAAACCGGTTACCGGGTCAACCGGCGGCAAGCCGGTAACCGGGTCAAGAACTGGTCGATCCGCAGCCCACAGCGGATGCACGTGCATTTCATAGTTAATCACGATGCGGCAATTCGATGCCCATGCCTGTGTCATGCAGTTCAAAGTAGTCGGCGGCGGCGTTGTAAGATCTATATAAGAGTAACTGAAGCTTGGATCAGCCAGGCGGCCGGACTTGACTTCATCCGTCCACACGTCGTCAAACTCGACGTCCATCGAAGGTTCCAGTGATGAGCAACCGTCCGTACCGCAACTAACGCGTGCGCGAACTTCTGCCATCGTTTCACCGACTTCGCCGACGAACAGCGCATCCACCGTGCCAGCATTGAAAGATCCGCCTGCTGTGCTCGCACCTGGATAGGCGGAAGCAAATGCATCGAATCGACCATGGGAAATACCGCTCTGCGCAATATGACAACCGTTGCATTCAAGCAATTGCCCTGGTCGCAACTGAATCCAGTTTTGATGGCGTGCAGTAGTACGTCGACCGTTGCCGTCAAGGACACTGATCGTCAATGCTGTATTCGCAGGCACCTTCATCATGACCGAGCCGTCCGGCTCAACCATCGAGTAACCCACGATCTCTTTCATTCCGAGATCTCGAATCCGGCCAAAAGCAGTGTTATCGAGGTCAACAATATCGTCATTCGGCAGCGATACGGCTTTAACGATTCGCAGGAACCGTGCCGGTCGCTGGTCAGCCGAGGTCGTTTGTGCCGGGTCAGCCAGTGTACCGATAGGCGCTGTAGCTCCGCCGTCAAAGTCGTAAACACTGCGAATACTGATTACGGCTGCACCCTCTGCAACCAGGTCAGGATCCATAGTGAAGGTGTTTTGGCTGTCAAGAACTACCGGTGGTGTTGAGCGTGGATCAGCTGACACGACTTCCGTGTACATGAATCCTTCTTCGGGCGGCACGATAGGCAACTGCGTGTTATCGCGCGGGTCATACATCCAGATTCCGTAAATAGGGTCCGCTTCTTCATACAACGGATTGGCCAGGTTATCGACAGTACATGGGTAGTAAACAATCGGCACTACCGGCGCATTAGGATCAACCGGTACATTAGGATCAATGAAGTCAGTCAGGCGGCACTGGCTCCAACTGACCAGCAAACGATCAGTGCCGTCCTGAATAGGAAATACTGAACTGTACCTGCCACCTGGTGATGGCACGCCGGTTTCTGTCGAGATATTCAATGTGGTCGCCCGCTGTTGAGCAGGGCCGACCATGCCGGGATTGTCCATCGTCGGCTGTGTGTTCTCAAGAAAAGTCGGCGTATCAATAACAACAATGTCGCCACCACCATTCGTATCGGTGAATGGACGTACAAGCGCCATGATGCGGCCGTCCTGGAGTTCGCGTGGCTGGGTAAATTGAATCACCTCGCCGTTTGATCCCGTGTCATGACTGCTATTGCCGTACAGCAACTCAAGCGCTGAGCCGTCCGGGTTCATACGATACAAGTTAACGGCGTCGTTAGGCCCTGCGTGATCCCAGCGACTGAAAACTATCTGGCCATTCGACAGAACGGCAGGATCCATGTCATGGCTCTGGTTGAATGAGACCTGCTCAACGTTGGAGCCATCGGCATTCATGATGTGCAACAGGAAAGTAGGTTCGTTTTGATCTTCGTCCTGCGCTTCGAACTGCGGTTTGCCCTCATCGAGCAATACGGCGTTGGAACGCAGCTGTCGGGTCGAAGAAAAGATAATTCGCCCATCAGGCAGATAATGAGGAGAAATGTCATGACCGATTTCAGAGGTCAGATCTGATGCAATTACGCGTCGCAGCGTCTGCGTCTCAAATACATACTCCCAGACGTTCCAGGTCGGTTGGTCCTCGTCATCAATATCAAGATTCAGGTCAATTGGGCCACGCATGGCAAAAAGTAACCCGCTACCGTCGAATGCGATTTCAACGTCACGTACGGCACCCAGCCCTTGTGTCGCTGCGCCGGTAATGTTTATGGCATCTGAGCTTGGTGACGCACGATCCTTATAGTAAAGGTCGGCACCAAAGTCGAACGTAATCAGTTCTCTTAGATCTGTTTGTATAAATTCGCCGTCATCATCAATAGGCAGCGGGGCTTTTATAAAGGCAATGGGGAAATCGATGGATACCGGATCAGGTGCCTGGCCTGTACCGATTTGCACACCCTGGTTCGCGCCGTCGCAAGCAACAATAGAGAACAACGCGATGAGAAGCGCTGCAGTACGCACTCTAAAGCGTTTAGATCCGTCTAATTTTCTTTGCGCCAATATATTCATAGCCTTCACCTCTGTGAACCGGAATTGGAAATCCCGTTTCCTCACTCCGATTCGAATCTCAGATGCGCACTGCTCCACCGTTACAATCAGCCTGCAATAGTGGACGCAGCACGCTCTACATACCGTTAACGCGATCACAAAAAGACCGCGGAGTGACATCAGTTTAATAAAGGAAAATCAGCAATGTAATGTCTCGAAAGTACGACAGTACGCAAAGTTAACTTGTACTTTTGCAGGTGTTTGCAAACGCGAGCCAGGAATTAATCACATTGACTGAACGTTATTTACCGTCTTTCAACGAATATTTTTTGTAAAAGGTTCCGTAGAAAGTGCAGCGATGTGATTTTCAGTTACGAATAAAAAGCCACACGCAGTAAAAATGTGACACACGTCATTAGCGCGTGTCGCTAACTGTCATTGCTGTCTGCCTTCCGCGACAGGTAAGAGATCATTATCAATCAGCGACTTACCTGTGCGGCGCGGATATGTGTGCGAATAGAACGACAATCACTTGACATATTACGGCTTGTGGCGGGCCCGATCAGGGTTGCGTAACTGATTGAATTAAATACCTTTATGACCTAATTCTAAGCACATACCGAAAGCTGGCACGGCAATTGCTTTATATCTGACAAGCGCATGAGTTTTGTGCGCCGGGCTCGAAAAGGAATAAGCAGACTGTGAGTGTATTCACGGTCATTTCTCGAAAGGTCAGGCAAGCTTTAATAGTAAGTCCACCTGCGGTTTAAGCAGATTGTTCAGGGAAGAACGCTAAACGAACTTAAGGACTTCTGTTAAAGGCACTTGTCACATAGCGGTGCTGCCAGGAGATTAAGGTGGACATTGCGTCAGAAAGAATGGCGCTCTCACCAATCCCTGCAGAATCCGTTCTGGCATAGCCAGAGAATAAATTGGGCACGTTGTCGAACCGATTGATCATGAGCAGGATTGATATGAAAAACAGAACGTGGACGAAAAACAAACATGGCAAAAGCCTGGGCAGGGCTGGACGCTTAATTCAATTGCTGTCGTTCGTATTGTTGAGCGTTGGTCTGGTTAGCATTGCTAATGCCGGGCCTCGTGAGCAGGCGAAACGCATTCACGATCGTCTCGCCGGTGTACCGCCGACTGAAGCGGTACTGGCGCAAATGGAAGCAGACATCGGCTCCGGACAGACCACGGCTGCTGCGAATCTCGCTATGGAGGATCCAAGCTTCTACAACGTCACGTTGAAGAACTTTGCGGCGCCATGGACGAATCGCGATGGAAGTGTGTTCGTGCCACTAAACGATTACATCGCGACAGTTGTTGGCATGATTCGCGACGACATACCGTTTAATACGCTGCTTTCGGCTGACATCCTTTATATAGGTGCGGGCAGCCTTGGTTTGCCGCCGTATTCGAACAACAACAACGATCACTACGCGCAGCTTGAAAATCAAAGCCTGGATATGAAAAACGGCCTGGTGCAGACGACACAATCGTCATTAACCGGTCTGCCGCCAGCGGCTACCGCCGGCATCTGGACCACGCGAGCAGCAGCAGAAGCGTTCTTCATCGCCGGAACAAACCGCGCGATGTTCCGCTTCACGATGGTTAACCATATGTGTAACGACATGGAACAGGTACATGACCCGAAACTTATTCCTGATCGCATCCGCCAGGATGTGAGTCGCAGCCCGGGTGGCGACAGTCGCTTATTCCTTAACAACTGTGTCGGTTGTCACACGGGTATGGATCCGCTGACGCAGGCGTTCGCTTATTACAACTTCGATGAAACCAGCGGCAGCATCGAATATACGCCTGGCGTAGTGCAGCCTAAGTATTTCAACAACGATGCCAATTTCGAGTTCGGCTACAGGACGCCTAACGATTCCTGGGCCAACTACTGGCGCGAAGGCCAGAACCAGTTCCTCGGCTGGAGTCCTTCATTACCCGGTTCGGGCAGTGGTGCGAAGTCCATGGGCGAAGAACTCGCCAATAGTGACGGGTTCGCCAGCTGCCAGGTGAAAAAAGTGTTTCGAGCAGTCTGCCTGCGAGAACCTGAAGACGCTGCCGATCGATTCCAGGTAAGCCAGATGGTCACTTCGTTGAAGGCGGGATACCGCATGAAACAGACATTCGCGGAAGCGGCTGTCTATTGCATGGGCCAGTAGGAGACTATGACAATGTATAAAGTAAGCAGAATTGCTGAGGCCCAGGCCCAGGTAATCAGTGGACGTAGCGTACGCGCAATACGTCTAATCATGGTTGCCGGTTTGTCCGCTATCGTGCTCGCCGCCTGTGGCGGCGGTGCGCAGACAACGGACAACCCGATTACCAGCATCACGCCACAGTCGACCTACTCCGGCCCACCGCCGCAGACCGCCGACGTACAGGCGTTCAAACTGAGTGTTTGGGACAACATCCAGGCAAGCAATCGTTGTGGCGGTTGCCACGTTCCGGGTGGAATAGGCACCGGTTCGTTCGCTCGCAACGATGACATCAACATTGCATATCAGGAAGCCAACATCGGTATCCGCGCTAATCTCGCATTACCGTCTGATTCGCAGATGGTGACCAAGCTAAATGAAGGTCACAACTGCTGGCTTACCGACAATGCCGCTTGTGCCGACATCATGACCACCTGGATTGAAGGGTGGGCAGGTTCAACATCCGGCGGCGGTCGCCAGATTGTGCTGATTCCGCCACCTTCCGTAGATCCAGGCAACAGTAAGAACTACGCAAATGCGACGGTCGCGAATTTCGCAACCATGGTTCATGGCCCGGTTCTGGAAACGTATTGTGCAGGATGTCATTCGACACAAGCACCGACTTCACAACAACCGTATTTTGCCGAGGCAGATGCAGCGGTTGCATTTGAAGCAGCCAAAGCAAAAATGGACCTTGACGATCCGTCTGCGTCGCGATTTGTAATTCGATTACGCGATGAATTCCATAACTGCTGGAACAACGCCTGCGGAACTGCGGCTACGCAGATGCAGGCAGCCATCCAGGCGTTCGCCGATACCGTCCCATTGACGCAAATCGATCCAACGCTGGTAAACAGTAAGGCATTGCGCATCGCGGATGGCACGGTCGCATCGGGTGGCAACCGCTATGAAAACGCACAAATCGCATTGTGGGAATTCAAGACCGGCGGCGGCACGACAGCATTCGATACCAGTGGTGTCGAACCTGCGATTAACCTGACGCTGTCAGGTAACGTCGAATGGTTCGGCAACTGGGGCATTACGATCAATGATGGTAAGGCTCAAGGCTCAACGTCTTCCAGTAAGAAATTACATGACGTGATCAAAGGTACCGGTGAATATTCCATCGAAGCATGGGCAGTTCCGGCCAATGTCACACAGGAGATGGCACGCATTGTGAGCTACTCCGCTGGTGACACCGCGCGTAACTTCACCTTGCAGCAGAACCTGTATAACTACGACTTCAGGCAACGCACCACGGAAACCAGCCTGAATGGTGAGCCGGCATTGTCAACACCTGATGCGGCCGAAGTTCTGCAAGCGACGCTGCAACACGTAGTTGCGACGTACGGACCTGTTGAAGGCCGCAAGCTGTATGTCAACGGCGAGCTGGTCACGCAAACAGACCCTGTAGCAGCGGGTTCCTTGGTTGACTGGCAGGATACCTTCGCCCTGGTACTGGGTAACGAGGCATCCGGCGATGGTCTCTGGAAGGGCACACTGCGTCTCGTCGCGATCCACGATCGTGAACTGAGCCAGGAACAGGTAACGCAGAACTACGATGTGGGTGTTGGTCAGAAATTCTTCCTGCTGTTCAGCATCGAAGACATCATCAATGTACCGACCGCGTACATACTGTTCGAGGTTGCTCAGTACGACAACTACAGCTACCTGTTTACCCGTCCGCATTTCCTGACGCTCGATCCGACGCAGCAGCCAGAGGGCATTCCTATTCAGGGTCTGCGCATCGGCATCAACGGTACCGAGGTCAACCGGAGCCAGAGCTACGGCAACATGGATGACACGTTAAGTGCCAGCCTGTTCACCGAGCTTGGACAGCCATTGTCCGATCTCGGCACGATTATTCCGCTTGAGAAAGGGTCGGAAGACGATGAGTTCTTCCTCACGTTCGACCTGCTTGGTACGCAAAGTTACGTGCGAACCAGTGATCCGGCGTTAATCATCACAGCGACTGATCTGCCGCCGGCACAACGATTTGGTGTGCGCACATTCGACGAAATCAATGCGACGATGAGTGCTATTACAGGTGTGAGCCCTGAGGAAACGAATGTCGACATGACGTTCCAGAGCCTCAGGCAGTCATTGCCTACGATTGAAAGCCCGGTAGCGTTCCTGTCTTCGCACCAGGTTGCCATTGCGCAGCTTGCGATCGAATACTGCAACGCCCTGGTAGAAGATCGTGGTTCTATATCGTCCGCCGCATACTTCCCGGGCTTCAATTTCGGCGCAACACCGGCAAGCGCTTTTGCGAATCGGGATGCCCTGATCAACCCGTTGATCGATAACGCTATGGGCATTGCGATTCAGACGCAACCGGATTTTGTGGATGTCAGAGATGAGCTCGGCTATGTCGCCTTTAACGGCACACGACCGGACAACCTGATCGATCGACTGATTGCAGGTGGCACGGATACCCGTTCAATCGCCAAGGGCACTTGTGCAGCCGTGATCGGCAGTGCAATTACGCTGGTTCAATAGACAGAATAAAAGGATAGAGGCAATAGTTATGACTAAGAAACGGAATGTCAGGCACTTTGATGAGCCGCTGCGTCACCCTGATCATGCGCGACCGGTAACCCGTCGCGACTTCGTATCACAGGGTTTTCTGTCTGGATCAGCAATGGCCCTGGGTGGCGGTGTGATGAGCCTGTTCTCAAACCCGCGCGATGCTTTCGCGGCATTGTCAGATGACCTGCAACCGTTGCTTGCCAATCCATGCGACATCGCTACGGTTGGCGCCGGCAAGATACCGTTCATCTGCTTCGATCTCGCGGGTGGTGCGAACATCTCGGGCTCGAACGTCCTGGTTGGCCAGGAAGGTGGCCAGATGGACTTCCTGAGTACATCAGGATACGAAAAGGTTGGCTTGCCTGGCGACATGGTTCCCGGCCTGAATGATCCAATTACCGGTCTGCCGTATGCGAACACTGATTTCGGCCTGGCTTTCCATTCAGACAGCGCCTTCAAGCGCGGTATGGAAGCCAGCATGACAGCCGGTCGCGGCACCCAGCTCAATGGCGCCATCATTCCGGCACGTTCCGACAATGACACCGGCAATAATCCGCATAATCCTTTGTATGGCATAGCCAACGCAGGTGCGGACGGCTCGATTCTTACGCTCGCGGGCACCGAGAACTCAGACTCGGGTGGTAACTCTATGATTCCGGCCATGATGATGGATCCGGAGTTGCGGCCCACCAAGGTTGATCGCCCAAGCGACGTGACTGCCCTGGTCGACACTGGCCAGCTGGTCGGTATCCTCGGTCCGGACGATGCAACGGCGGTAATGGAATCCATTTATCGCATTAGCTCAGACAAGATGACCATGGCAGATGCCGGGCAATCTGTAAGCGCCGATGCAGTTATCAAGGATATGGTCCGCTGCGGTTACCTGAAGTCGGCTGACATCGCTGACCGCTTTGGCGGTACACCGCTGGATCCGGGTGGTGATCCGATGATCGTCGGCCCAAATGGCATCTTTACCGATGCTGAGTTTAACGGCGGCGGTCGTGACGGCAGCTCTTTCCGCAAGACTGCATCAATCATGAAACTCGTTATCAACGGTTTCGCTGGCGCCGCTTGTATCGAAATGGGCGGTTACGACTACCATGGCGGTGCGCGTGCCGAGGGCGAGGTCAAAGATTTCCGCGCCGGACGTTGCATGGGTGCCTGCATAGAGTACGCAGCCCGCGTCGGCGTGCCACTGATGATGTATGTGTTCAGTGACGGTTCGTTATCCAGTAACGGCACCATCGATAACTCAACCGAGGGTCGTGGCAAGGGCGAGTGGTCCAGTGACAACTCCTCGACGGCTGCTGGATTCTTCATGGTATTCAATCCGACCGGACGGGCAACGCTCAGAACAAGCCCTGGCAAGACGGCCGAACAGCATCAACAGTTGGGTTATTTCAGCTCTGGTGCTTCGGTGCAGCGTGCAGCGACACCAGCGGCGAATAATGTGAACCTGCTGGTCAACACGGTAATTCTGAATTACATGGCCCTGCATGGCGAGGAAGGCAGTTTTGCCAATATCTTCATGAATCATGGCCTTGGCGATGTCGCCTTGCGCGATAGCCTGACAGCGTTCCAGCCGATCGTGAATGGCACCATCGGGCCGCTTACACCGACCTAATTGTTACGCTTCATCTCCGCGCAGGAAATGACGGCCGGTCGGGATATCCCGAGCGGCCGTTCTTCATTGGCGTAGTCCGTCGGTATCGTTCCACAACTAAACCAGCGTTTCTTATAGAATGCGCTCAATCTCAGTGACAATGTAAAGAGAACCTATGCTGGCCGAGAACAACCTGTCCGAACTGCTCGCCTGTCCACGCTGTGACAAGACACCACTTTCATCGAAGGACGGCAACTACCGCTGCGACGCATGCAAGATCGATTTTCCATCGCTCAACGACATCCCGTGGCTCTTTGCCGAACCAGATGCAAGCCTTGGTGAGTGGCGTAACCGTTTGCATTTCGCCCTGCAGCAATTATCCAATGATGCGCAACGCATAAAAGCTGAGCTGATCGCCGATGATCTAGGTCCACTGACGCGGCGACGCCTCGATCTGCAAATGAATGCAGCAGATGAACACCGCAACATGCTGCGGCAGATTTTATCGCCTGTCGATATCCAGTCGATGCAGGCGAGTTATGAATCGTACCTGGCGCTGCGCACGCGCCTGCCGGTTGATCAGGGCATCCACACCTATTACACGAACATTCATCGTGACTGGGCCTGGGGTGCGGCCGAAAACACGGCGTCACTGAAGCAGGTCAAAACCGTGATCAAAGGTGGCGACGGAGATGATTCAAACCTGGGCGACACATTAGTTCTCGGCGCTGGTGCCTGCCGACTCGCCTACGACATTCATATGTGGCTTGGTACCAAACGAACCGTTGCAGTCGACTTCAACCCGCTGTTACTGCTAATAGCAAAAAGTGTCATGCAGGGAGACCAGACACAACTGTACGAATTTCCGATCGCTCCGAAATCGATTGACGATTTCGCCGTCCTTAGAAATCTGGCAGCACCAGAGTTGGTTCGCGAAGATTTTCACCTGGTTTTTGGTGATGCGATGCGACCACCCTGCGCGGCAAAAAGCTTCGATACGGTCGTTACACCATGGATTATTGATATCGTTAATGAGGATTTGCCGATCCAGGCTGCAAGAATCAACAACCTGCTCAAACCGGGCGGTCGCTGGATCAATTTCGGCTCGCTCGCGTTCGAACATCCCGATCGATCGCGCCGCTACAGCGCAGAGGAAACTGTCGCGATTGTTGAACAAGCAGGATTCACAGCGCCGTTCACGAGCGAAGAAACCATTCCTTATATGTGCTCACCCGCCAGTCGCCATGGCCGCCAGGAAACCGTTTTCACGTTTTCGGCAACAAAAACCGACGATGTTGCTGCCCCGGCGAGGCACAAGGCATTACCTGACTGGATAGTCACCGGCAAAGAACCGGTGCCACTGTTACAGTCATTCCGCAGCCAGGCGCTTTCAACCCAGATTTATTCTTATATAATGTCCCTGATTGATGGCAAGCGAACCATCCCGGACATGGCAAAAATACTTGAGCAACAAAAGCTCATGACAAAAGAAGAAGCTGAGCCGGCTATTCGCACATTCCTGATCCGGATGTACGATGATTCGCAAAGAAACTCAGGATTCTGACAACAATAAAAAAAAGCAAAAGCTCCACTGAACCTGACGCGGAGAAAACGATGTCTGACAAGACGCTGTACGAGCATGTGCAAGCCAACACATCGCAACACCCGGACAAAGTCTGGCTGCGAGATCGGCTTGGGGATGCATTCACCGAATGGACCTGGCAGCAGGGGTACGAACAAATATCAGCAGTCGCTGCCTGGCTGGAGCAAAGATATGGCTCTGCGAAAACGAACATCGCCCTGCTCTCACGCAACCGGGCCCATTGGTTTTTTGCCGACCTCGCAATTATTGGTTCGGGCAATGTCACCGTGCCATTGTTCACGACGCTCAATGCAGACAACGCAAAATATATTCTTGAATTTGCCGAGGTCAGCATTCTGTTTCTCGGCGAGACAGCCAATTGGGATGTGATCCGCCCGGTATTGCCGGAGGGCATCGAAATTATTACGCTGCCCGGCGTCGATTGTGATCTGCCATGCCGGAAATGGGATGACATCGTGGCAGAGTGCGAAGGACAAGAGCCACAATATCAGGCCGATTTCGAAGATCTGATTTCTATTGTTTTCACCTCAGGAACGACGGGCGTACCCAAAGGTTCATTGCAGACCCACCGGTCGTCCATTGTCCCGGTAGATCGGATGCGGGCAAAAGCCGACTTGCCTGACGACGCCAGGGCGTTCTCTTATCTACCACTCGCCCATATTGCCGAACGGCATGTGGTCGAGTTTTTCTCTGTCATGCTGGGCAGCCAGGTTACTTTCAATGAATCACTCGAAACCCTGATTCGTGACCTCGCAGAAGCACAGCCGAATTTTCTCTTTGGCGCGCCGCGTGTTTGGGAGCTATTGCAGCAGGCAGTTATTGCAAGTTTCGGCTCGACTCAGGAATTGGAGCAATCGCTGACAACGGATTACGATGGGACGTCGCGAAAAGTCCGTGAGATGCTTGGCGTGCAACACGCCAATTTTCTTCTTAGTGGTGCCGCGCCGGCAGCGACATCGATGCTTGAGTGGTATGCACGACTTGGCATGGACCTGTGTGAAGGCTTCGGCCAGACCGAAGCGATGGGCTTGCTCGGAAATTCCGGAGAAGACAATCGCATTGGTTCAATCGGCAAGCCGATTGAAGGTGTAGCAATCAAGATCGGTGAGAATGATGAATTGCTCGTTCGGGCAGATGGCTTGAGCCCCGGCTATTACAACATGCCGGAGAAGACTGCAGAGCTGTGGCAGGATGGCTGGTTACACACGGGTGACAAAGCCAGGGTCGATGCGGACGGTTATGTTTATCTTTTCGGCCGTGTCAAAGACTATTTCAAAACCATCCACGGAAAATTTGTCGCGCCAGCACCAATAGAAAATATTTTCGCCGCATGCGCTGTTGTTGAGCAATTGTGCCTGCTGGGGCGTGGTTACTCCAAAACGGTAATGGTCTGCGTCGTGGCGGCTCCGCAAGACAAGAAATCGGTTGAACAAACCATTCTCGATCAACTCATTGAAGTAAATACGGCCGTGAGCAAGCACGAAAAAATAGGCGCTATTATCGTTACCAGCGAACCCTGGACGATCGAAAACGGGGTGCTGACGCCGACGTTGAAAATTCGCCGGGACGAAGTCGAGGCCAGGTTTGGCGATAAAGCTCAAGTTATGGCGCGTGAATCAGCCGAGCAACGCACGGTCCTGATTGCCTGGGCGTGAAACCGAACATTGATCGCGGCAAGATGCCGCTCCCACGAAAGTGGCGCGGATTTCAAATCAGGCAGCCCGGTCCTCTTGCCTGTTCAGCGTTGCCGCCTGCTCCCCAAACTGTTGCCGCAAATATTCCGCGATACCTTTGATTGCCTTTTTGCTCTCCGGCATCTGGCCGATAAAGAACTGAAATACATGCCACATTTCAGGCCAGATCTGTAACGTAACCTCGCCACCGGCCTTCTCGATATTGTCTGCCAGCCTGGTTGAATCACTGAGCAGAATTTCGTGGTCACCAACCTGGATCAGGGTCGGCGGCAAATCAGAGGCATCGGCATAAACAGGTGATACCAAAGGGTTCTTCAGATCGTATTCAGAGCAATATTTCCTGACGACCTCGGGCATGTCCTCTGGCCGAAACCAGGGGTCATGCTTGGCCCGCGTCTCGTGAGACTCGCCCTTTGCTGCAAGATCGAGCCATGGTGACAACAGGAAACAGGTTGCCGGCAAGGAATCGCCCGCATCGCGCAGCGCCAGCAGTGTCGCCATCGCCAGGTTGCCGCCGGCAGAGTCGCCACCGATTGCGATGTTTGTCGGGTCGACGCCCCCTTCAATCAGCGCACGATAGACACCGGTTGAATCTTCAAGCGATGCCGGAAACGGATTCTCCGGTGCAAGACGATAGTCTGGCAACAATGCGCGCATCCCTGCCCTGCTGATTATGTGGCTGACCATGCGCCTGTGCGTTTTCGGGCTACCCATCACGTAGGCGCCGCCGTGCAGGTAATAGAGCACCGGCGCGTCATCACATCCTTCCGGCACAAGCCAGTCACATTCTATGCCGGCAATATTCGCATGCCGAACCTGCACGCCATGTGCCGGACGCATTTTTGTGCCAATCGCTTCGAACTCGGAACGCAGCTTATCAATATCGGCATCGGGTTTGATGCGTTTGAAAAACTGTTTCGACATGAAGCGAATCATGCGGCCTCTTAAACTGATCATTTGGGGTCCACTGAGTCTAATTCGGTTGAACGATGCGTTGTTGCAGGCGCCGATTAAGAATGGGGATCATCCAGGGGATGTAGCGCCTGATGTAGTGAATTCTGCGCGCCATTTTGTCCGGAAAGATATGCAGGCGGTTGCGCTTCACGCCCTTGATAATCGCGGCGACAACATCCGCCGGGTCCGTCACCATATCATCAGGGATGGCCATGCGTACTGCATAACCGAACCGTTCCGAATCGAGGATCGGCGTACGGCTGAAATAAGGATAGACAGCCGATACCTTGATGTTAAATTGTGCAACATCGTCCGCAATCGATTCGCTGTAACCGCGTAAGCCGAATTTCGAAGCACAGTAAGACGCGATACCCGCCGCACCGATCCAACCGGCAACTGAAGAAATATTGACGATATGGCCGCTACCGCGTTTGATCATAGTCGGCAGAAATAAGTCGCACAGCCGCATCGGTGCCAGCAGGTTAATCTGCATGAGCGCTTCCCAGCGATCTCTTGGCACGTGGCCGATTCGACCCGAAACAGCGATACCGGCATTGTTGATTAAAACATCCGGCTGCAGGTCTTCTGACTGCACGGCGTCGAACAGCGCCTGGCAACCCTCTGCGCTCGACAGATCCGCAGTAATGCACGCGAGTACCTGGTTGGAGGATGTATCGAACTCTGCCTTCAGGGTTGCGAGCCCACCGGCATCCAGGTCGGTCAGGATCACACGGCTGCCCGCCGCCATGAACTGCCTGGTCATTTGTCGGCCGAAGCCGCCCGTGGCGCCGGTAATGAGCACCACTGCACGATTGAGATTGGTCATAGTTACTGGCACTGAACTCGAAAACACTTCGCGGTAGCATAGCAGTCTCAGGTAGGAACAGAGACCCAATTTATGCACTCGAAAAGCGAGATTCCGCGCGGCCGACAAAATACACCAGACATACGCTGGCTGGCCCTTGGCGCCCTGTCAGGGTTGATATTGGCGGGCTATGGCTTCTTGCGGCAGGCAGAGATGGACACCGACTTGCCGGTTTCCGCCGTCGCACGTGTCAATGATGTGCTCATCAGCCGTGACAACTATGAACGGGCGCTGGCCAGGCTCGCCGAGGAATCCACGAACGCTTCATTGGCGGAAAACCGGGGCTGGATGTTAGAGCGTTTGATCGATGAAGAGCTGCTGGTGCAACGCGGACTGGAACTCGGCATGGCACAGTCCGACGGCACGGTACGCAATGCGATTGTTAATTCCCTGATCGCATCCGTTACTGCACAAGCCGATGCGGCAAGCCCGTCGGATGAGGAACTCGAAAAACATCTGGCGGATAACGCAGATCGATTCAGCTTTATTGACAAAGTCGCGGTTGACGGCTGGCAATCCGATGACGAGTCGGTTGCGCAGGGTTTTGCAACGACACTTCGTGACAGCGGCGAACCTGTAATCACTGACGCAATTCGAAAAATTCCGGATCTTCCGACAGTGCTTATGCCGATCGAAAACCTGGGTGACTATCTTGGTCCTGGCATTGCGGCCACAACCATAGACATGCCTGTTGGCAGCAGCGCGGTATTCGCACGGCGCGGGCAGTGGATCGTCGTGCGTGTACTGAAGAAAGAATCGGCAGTCGTAACGGACTTAAGCTCGATCCGCAACCAGGTTATTATCGACTACCGGCGCAGCCTTGCAGACGAAACACTGCAGGAATACCTCGATGGCCTGCGGGATAAAGCGAAAGTCGACGTCGTGTTGCCGTGAGTCGCATCAGCAACATTATCGCCACATTGGTCGCGCTCACATGTGTCGCGACAATTGCTAATGCACATACAAGAAGCGAAAGTTACTCGCACTGGCACCTGTCCGATTCACTAATTACCGGCACGGTTACGATTCCGCTACGAGAAGTAATGCTCCTGTATCAGAATATGGACAGCGATATTCCGCCGCGGGAGTTATTTCGTGACGTTCTGACTGAGCAAACGATCGTAACGGCAGAAAACACCGCCTGCGCCAGGCAGTCGATTAATATCCTGCAAGCAGCAAGTGGTTTCGTGCGTGTTGAGATGCAATTCGACTGCGGCGCGGGCACTCCATCTGCCATACGATATCGCGCACTGTTCGATACCGCTCCCGGGCATGTGCACTACGCAAAACTACATCGTGACGGCAACCTGCTGGCCGAACAGCTGATAACAGATACAGCAGATACCTGGGACATCAGCAGTGTTGACACTAAAGCCGGTTCCTATTCCTTCACCTCGTTCCTCGCGATCGGCAGCAAGCACATTACAGGCGGCCTGGACCACATCGCATTCCTGCTCGGGCTATTGTTAATTTCAGGCTCGATCCGGCGCAGCATTATCGCGGTCACCGGTTTCACGCTCGGTCACAGCATCAGCCTCGCGGCGGCGGTGCTTGGTTATGTACACGCCGATGGCCAACTCGTCGAGGCGTTTATCGGCTTCACTGTGGCACTGCTTGCTGTCGAGTATTTCCTGGCGCAGCGGCAAAAGGTGGCGCGTTATGCGTTTGCCAGTATGGGTCTGGCATGGTTGATCGGCGCCACTGCTCTGGCCCTTGATTTACTCACCAATCGCGCCCTCCTCGCCTACCTGGGCATCGGCATTTTTGCCCTTTGCTATTTGCTTGCTGCCCGCGAACTTGCGCAACGCGGTGACACGCGCGTTAGCGCTCTGTTGTTCGTTGCAACGACCTGCTTCGGCCTGGTGCATGGCTTCGGCTTTGCCGGTTTCCTGATGGAAACAGGAATTCTCGGCACGTCGCTGTTTATTCCGTTGCTCGGCTTCAACCTTGGAGTAGAGATCGGCCAGCTGGTCCTGGTTGCTGCAGCTTTGACAGTTGCCAGCCTGCTGCGAAGTCGTTTACCTGAATCGGCGGCACCGCTGTTGGCAGCAGGTCTGTGCGGAATTGGTATATTCTGGTTTGTAGGCCGAACATTTGCCTGACGACAGCGCGACTTGCTTTGCACCAGGAATTTCTGTGGGAGCGGCTTTAGCCGCGAATGCTCGGCACCCATTCGCGGCTAAAGCCGCTCCCACAGTTTGCTGCGGGACGTAGCTATATCTTTACAGGAACCATCAGATGAAATCTTTGCGCACACCAGAGAACCGTTTCGAAAACCTGCCCAACTACAACTTCGCTCCTAACTACGTCGACATCGACGGTCTGCGCATGCACTACGTCGACGAGGGGCCGAAAGACGCCGAGCCGGTGCTGTTACTGCACGGTGAACCAAGCTGGAGTTACCTGTACCGGCACATGATTCCGCCGATAACCGCCGCCGGTTATCGCGTGATTGCACCCGACCTGATTGGCTTTGGCAAATCCGACAAACCAAGCCGTCAGGGCGACTACAGCTATGCAGGCCACGTTGCATGGATGCGCCAGTTCATCGAGCAGCTGGACCTCGATGGAATAACACTGGTTTGCCAGGACTGGGGCTCATTGATCGGTTTGCGGGTTGCCGCAGAAAACGAACAACGCTTTGCGCGCATTGTACTTGGCAATGGCGGCATGCCTACAGGCGATCAGGCAATGCCAAGAGCATTCCTGATCTGGCGAGCATTCGCACAATACAGCCCCTGGTTCCCGATCGGCCGGATCATTCAGTCAGCCACGGTCACGCAACTCTCAGCGGAAGTTGTTGCTGCCTACGATGCGCCATTTCCGTCTGCGGACTACAAAGCCGGGGCGAGGGCATTTCCAAAATTGGTACCAGCAACACCTGACGATCCGGCGACCCCCGCTAATCGTGCCGCCTGGGAGGTCTTTCGCAATTGGAACAAACCGTTTCTGACGTCGTTCAGCAATCGCGATCCGATTACGCGTGGCGGGGAAAAACCATGGCAAAGCGAGGTGCCGGGCGCCGCGAGTCAATCACATACAAAGATCAGGAATGCCGGGCATTTTTTACAGGAAGACAAAGGGCCGGAATTCGCCCAGGTCGTGATCGATCTGATCAGAGCGACGCCTGCCGCATAACGCAATAGAATCAGTTACTTACCGCTCAAGATGCTGCAGTTTGTCGCTGACCTCACGCCATTCGTCGGCATCTTCCGGTGGATCTTTCATCTCCGTAATCACCGGCCATATCTGCGACAACTCGGTATTCAGCTCAAGGAATTTTTCCTGGCCGGCAGGTAGTTCGTCCTCAGAGAAGATAGCCTCAACCGGGCATTCCGGCTCACACAAGGTGCAGTCAATGCACTCATCCGGGTCGATAACCAGCATATTCGGACCTTCATGAAAACAATCGACCGGGCACACCTCAACGCAGTCCGTCAGTTTGCATTTGATACAGCTTTCGACAACTACAAAAGTCACGGGCCTGCTTCCAATTCAAAAATGGGCAGCTAACGCTATTCGAAGTCCAGTTTCGGATCAAGCCTAAGCCGAATAATTCATTAAGTGCCGGCTTCCGAAAAGAACGACAGTGGAGATGCGAAAAGCTCAGCACGTATCTACGCGCGTTGAAGGATCACGGTTAACGCCTCTTTAGTCGAATTTACGCGCGGTTTTGGCGACAATGGCAAGCTGGGGACCTAAAACACCAGATTACTAATAAGGAACAACAATGAAGCCCGTCCGCCTTGAACTTCGCGACAACGTAGCACTGATATCCATCGATAGTCCTCCCGTCAATGCACTGTCCCACGCAGTCCGTGACGGGCTCATGAACTGTCTCGAACAGGCCGATGCCGACCGGGAGGCGCAGGCGATCGTGATTATTTGTGATGGTCGGACTTTCATTGCCGGAGCGGACATACGCGAGTTTGATATGCCACCACAGGCCCCGTATTTGCCGGATATTGTCGAGCGCATCGATGCTTGTGAAACACCGGTCATTGCCGCCATTCATGGCACCGCACTAGGTGGCGGTCTGGAGGTCGCAATGGGTTGCCATTATCGCGTCGCCCTGGATTCAGCGAAGGTTGGCCTTCCCGAAGTAAAACTTGGCTTGCTGCCGGGTGCTTCCGGAACGCAACGGTTGCCGCGCCTGGTGGGCGCCGAAATGGCACTCAACATGATGCTCTCGGGTAACCCGATCGGTGCACAGGCTGCGTTTGACGCGGGCCTGGTAGACAAGGTCGTTACCATGAATGATTTGTCGGGAGCCGCGCTCGAATTCGCTGCGGGTGCTATCGATAAGGGGCCACGACATGTGCGCGACTTGCCGGTCGCAGACGTCGCAGAAGATCTGTTTGAAAAAAGCAGGGTAAATATCGCGAAGAAAGCCCGCGGCCTGTTTTCACCGGAAAGAATTATTCGCTGCGTCGAATTGGCGACCCGATTGACGTATGAAGAAGGCTGCAAAGCTGAACGTGAACTATTCACGGAATGTAAAGACTCGCCGCAATCGGCCGGGCTGCGGCACGCCTTTTTCGCTGAGCGCGCCGTCAACAAAGTACCTGGTATTGGCAAGGAAACGCCCGTCGCGACTATTAACAAAGTAGCCGTCCTGGGCGCAGGCACGATGGGCGCCGGCATCGCTTACAGCTGTCTCAATGCCGGCTACAGTGTGCATTTGCTGGACAACAATGAAGCCGGACTCGAACGCGGTCATACGACCATCCAAAAACTATTTGAAGGTGGAATCGCTCGTGGCAAAATTTCCAAAGAAAAAATGCTGGAGTCCATTGATCGACTATCTCTAAGTGCGAATTACGATGACCTGAGTGATGCTGACCTGGTCATTGAAGCTGTGTTCGAAAACATGGCGATCAAGAAGGAAGTTTTTGAAAAGCTGGACCAGGTTTGTAAACAAGGTGCAATTCTCGCATCGAATACATCAACACTTGACGTAGATGAAATTGCCGCCGCTACGAAACGGCCGCAAGACGTAATCGGATTACACTTTTTTAGTCCGGCTCACATTATGCGTTTGCTTGAAATTATTCGCGGCAAAGAAACTTCGGCTGAAGTAATTGCCACGTCGTTGCGTCTGACGAAGACGCTCGAAAAAATCGGCGTTGTTGTCGGTAATTGCGTCGGCTTCGTCGGTAACAGGATGCTGTACAGCTACGGTCGTGAAAATCAGTTCATGCTGCTGGAAGGCGCGCCACCGGAACAAATCGATCAGGTTTTGTACGATTGGGGAATGGCCATGGGACCGAATGCGGTAGGTGATCTTGCCGGCCTCGACGTCGGTTACAAAGCCAGGCAGGAACGATCCAATTTACCCGATGACCCGCGTTTCTATCGTGTCGCGGACCTGCTCGCGCAACAGGGCCGTTATGGTCAGAAAACCGGCAAGGGAATGTATTTATACGAGGATGGTTCGCGCCAACCGACGCCGGATCCCGAAGTCCAGCTCATGATCGATAAGGAGTCTGCAGCGCTCGGCATAGAAAGGCGTGCCATCGATGCAGAAGAAATTATCGAACGTTGCATTTACGGCCTGATCAATGAAGGCGCACGAATTCTCGGCGAGGGCATCGCATTGCGGGCCAGCGACATCGACGTGATCTGGACCAATGGTTACGGCTTTCCTCGTCATCGTGGCGGACCGATGCACTATGCCGATTCAGTCGGCCTTGAGAAAGTCTATAAAAGGATTTGTGAATTCCGCGAACAGTTCGGAGCGGAATTTTGGGAGCCGGCGAAGTTGCTACAGGAACTGGCAGAAAATGGCGGGACTTTTGCTCAGCGTGATAAGGCCGGCCGCTAGAGCAGTGACTTGATACGGTAATTTGCAAAGTAGACTAATAGCCGCAACGCCAGCACGGAAAAGCCACTCATCATGAAACAAACACGTATCACTGAATACGATCCGCAGGATGTAATCCAACAGGCGCTGGCGTGGCGCCAGTCGGGAAAAGCCGTTGCGCTGGCTACCGTTATTCAAACCTGGGGATCTTCACCGCGGCCCCCGGGTAGCAACCTCGTCATTGCCGAAGACGGCTCCTTCGAGGGTTCGGTCTCGGGTGGGTGTGTCGAGGGCGAAGTTATCCGTGCCGCGAAGGCAGTCATCCAGAGTGGCAAGCAACAGATACTGGAATTTGGTGTCACCGATGATGAAGCGTGGCAAGTTGGCCTGGCCTGTGGCGGGCAGATCCGGATTCTACTGGAGCCGGTGGAATGAAACGTGTCTTGCTAGAGCGATTGGTTGCTGCAAGTCACAGGGATCAATCCGCAGTAATGCTGCGCGGACTTGCCAATGACCTCCAGGTACTGATCGATGACACCGGTGTTCATGGCGATGTCGACCAGATGCCCAATGAACTCATAGAACGCGGCCGGGAGCTTTTACGTCGTGATGGTGCCACGACCATGGAGGTTGCGCAGGAACAATATTTGCTGCAGACATTCTCCTGTGCACCAAGCTTAATTATCGTCGGTGCCGTACACATCGCACAGGCACTGATCCCTATGGCACGTATCGCCGGCTACAAAGTACAGTTGATCGATCCGCGAACGGCGTTCGCTTCTTCAGATCGTTTTCCGGAGACCGAAATCAGTCACGAATGGCCAACGGAAGCTTTACAGAAACTATCGCTCAACTCCCGAACCGCCATAATAACGCTCAGCCACGATGCCAAAATCGATGACCCCGCGTTGCAGGCCGCGCTTGAATCCGATGCTTTTTACATAGGCGCCCTGGGCAGCAAAAAAAATCATGCGAGAAGACTGGAGCGCCTGGCTGAACATGGTTTCGGTCGTGAAACACTGCATCGTATTGCCGGCCCGATCGGCTTGCCACTTGGCGGGCGATCACCGGCTGAGATCGCGATCTCCATACTTGCGCAGATCACCCAGACTCGTTACAGCAGCATTTAGTCGAAAGCAGACATTAGGCTAGAATGACCGAAAAGGTCCGCAAATGACGGCAACCCAAAGCGGACGGTCGAGGACTAGCGTTCGATCCGAGAAAGAATTCGTTCAACGTGCTCGTGCGGGCGTCATGGAGAACATTATTAGGGGACGAATCAAACCGACTGACGTTTCTCTCCAGTTCCGAAAGCTGTTGCTACTGTCCACTTTCTCTATTTTTCTCGCCGGCTGCACAGCAAACAACGATGGACCCGTGCCACACCCGGACGCCCTTCAACGGCAGCATTCTTCTGCAGTCCGAGTGATGTCATGGAACGTGAAACGGAACTCGATCATTCCACCTGACGGCGCTCGCCATGAGGCTTTTGCACGTATCGTTCGAACCATCAATCCGGATGTTATTTGTCTCCAGGAAATGATGCGGCCGGACCTGGCAAAACAGCTCAAACAGCTAATGAATAGCTACGTCCCGCTGGCAAACGGAAAGTCCTGGCAAGTTCATACAGTCGCCGACAACGCAATAATCAGCCGCTACCCGATGCGACAGAAAGGTGGCGAACTGGCTGCACCATACCCACTTCCCCAGTGGGGGCTACCGGACTTCAAGTTCGGATACGCATCGGCCCTTATAGATGTATCCAAGAAATCTGGCGGCTCAAACATCTATATGATTGCAATGCACAATAAGAGCGGAGTTGGCGAAAAGAACGTGGCCCTCCGTCAGATGCAATCAGACGCTATTGTTCGACGGATGCGCAACCTGCGAAAGTCGAGCCACGCTAACGCTTTAGCGGGCAATACACCCATTGTCATAGTGGGCGATATGAATGTGGTGCCTGGCGCTCCGATGCAACCTTTTGAGACACTGATTACTGGCGATATCGCTGATGAAGAGACATTCGGACCCGATTTCGCGATCGACTGGGACGGCACCGACATGGCTGATGCCAGGCCCAGTCACAATGCGAAGGAACAAAACTATTACACTTGGCGCAATGACAAACTGTCTTTCGCACCTAGCGCCTTGGACCGCATTTTATTCACTGATAGCGTGTTGTCGGTCAGTCAGCGTTTCGTATTGAATACGATGGAAATGTCAACGGATGAGCTTGCCAAGCTTGGACTGCAGAAATCCGATGTCGTCTATGACCAAGAGGCAGGCTACTACGACCACCTGCCACTGGTCGCCGATTTCACGCTTCGGTCTGAGACGCGCGAGTAACAACCCCGACCAATGCAGCCCGTGGTGCCGGTGTAAACATTCTTAACATTCTCGAATCAACCGGCCGCTTCTTTGTCTTGCCCTGGTTTGGTGGACACCTTTAAATGTGCGCGATAATGCGTGTGGAGGTGTCTTATGACGAAGAATAAGCGATACAAAAGATATAGCCCTGAGTTTAAACGCGAAGCGTTGATGCGTGCGAGTGAAGAAGGCGTGACAGATGTCATCGTCTGTGAAGAGCTCGAGATCGTCGTTGGCGAGATGAGTTCAGACTTTTAGGTGATGATGCTTTTCCGGGTCAGGGTAAAAGTCGGGACGAGGAGCTGACTAAGCTCAAGCGCGAACTGGCCAAAGTCAAACAGGAACGGGATTTTTTAAAAGATGCGGCGGTGTTCTTTGCCAAGGAGTCGAAATGAGATACATCTGTATCGATCGACGTCGCAGCCATTATCCGGTGACGATGATGTGTCGGGTGCTCAAGGTATCAAGGAGCGGTTACTACGCCTGGCGGGTTCGTCCTGAGTGTCAAAGGGCGAAGACGGACCGGCAATTAACCGGTGCCATCAGGCGGCTGCACACTGAGAGTAAGGGTGTCTATGGCAGTCCCAAGATCACGGCTGATCTGAGGGACGAAGGCTACGGTCACGGCCGTCACAAAGTGGCCCGATTGATGCGGTTAGCGGGTCTTAGAGGTTGTCCCAAGCGGCGCTTTAGGGTCACGACACAGCGGGATCCAAGCCACCCGGTGGCAGAGAACCTGCTGCAGCAAGACTTCACGGCCGAGGGCCCGAACGAGTGTTGGGCAGCTGATATCACGTACATCTCAACCCACCAGGGTTGGCTATATCTTGCGGTTGTGATGGATCTTTATTCCAGGCGTATTGTTGGTTGGTCGATGAGTCGCTGGATCAATCGGCACCTGGTTATTGATGCACTGAACATGGCAATCGGAGCTCGTCGACCAGGGGCTGAACTGATCCATCATTCCGACCGAGGCAGCCAGTATACGAGTGATGACTTTCGTGATGAGCTTTTAAAGCACGGCATCGAATGCAGCATGAGTGCTCGTGGAAACTGTTACGACAATGCGGTGGTAGAGAGTTTTTTTGGACTCATGAAACGGGAGTGGGTCAACCGGGTACGCTACCGGACTCGAGAAGAAGCACGGGCCGATGTGTTCGAATACATTGAATGTTTCTACAATCGAAAACGTCGCCATGGTTATCTTGGTAACATCAGTCCGGTGGAGTTCGAAAACTGTCCATTAAACCGGGGCAAAACCATCTGGCCGAAAGCGGACCCTCAATCATCCTGATTTTCCGACCTCTTAATGACCGCTTTCGGGAAAAGCGGACATTCATCTAAACCTGGTAATAAGGTCCGCTAATGACCCGTAGCGGACATTCGCAGGTATTATTTACGACGCATCTGCAATGCGACGCCGGTCCAGAAACGCAGGAAGTCGCCTTGCAGGGAACAGGGCGAAATACATGTATCCAGCAGATAGTACCCAAGCGTCCGGTAATGTGAGTGCCAGCAGAATTGACAACAATCCGAAGCTCGCAGCGAGCGCCCATACGTGCATTTCAATGCTGGTCTTTCGCCGTTCAATGGAATTCAGTCCCAGCGTAGTCGAGCTGCGCATTGCCAGACGATATAACTGGCTAACGAGCAGGGACATGGCAAGAAATCCGGCGGAATAGAATACGAACATCAAGCGCAGGTCATTGTAGGTCTCAATCTGATAGCTTGTAGACAGGTAACCGCCAGTGAGATTGGAGAACATTCCCTCGAAAAACATTCTTAGCGGGTACACATAAACCAGCATCACAAATATAAGTACCAGGCTATGCAGAATCGTTCTGTGATTCTCCAGACCATAGCGTCGACTCCACTTGCGATGTTGAAGCCAGAACACCATCAGCATAGCGAAACTGGCGGCAAACCCCGGAATCCGTTTTACGGCCGCCAGCATTTCCGGAATATTCGATGGAATATCGTCGAACGATATAACGAGCAGCGTAAGTACAAATGCGAAAGCAGCGTCAACAAATGTGTCCAGGCGCGTTACTTCCAGGCCCCTCAGCCGAAATTGATTTTCGACCGTGAGGTCGTCCAGTTCCTTATCTGTCCACTGCTTTCCTGCGGCAGCATGAGTATTCATAGATGAGCCAGAACGGAATAATTATTAATTGTGTCAGGACCCGTTGTCAGAATCGACATTTATTAATGCTGAGGGTCGAATGGTTCAGACAAATTCAGGCGAACTTCCGCTTATGGCCGAAAGCGGACTCTCAAATTCCCGGAACTGCATTGATCTGAACGACCGCTTTCGGGAAAAGTGGACACTGCGCTACTGATTCCGTAGCAGCCCCTGGAACAGCAGATTTTTGCCTGCCCTGACGTCCGCTTTCCGCTCTAAAGCAGACATTAAGCTAAACTTGGCAATAAGGTCCGCCAATGGCCCAAAGCGGACGTCGGGCAACGCATGTGACGGACATATTTCCGACCAATAGCATGGAATGCATGGCTGTTCGATGCGGATTCTGGCGAGGAACGTAAATGATGAAGATATACATGATTTTGCTTGGGTTAGTTATTTGTGGTTGCGTCAGTCAGCCAACAGAGCTGACACAAGAAGAAAGAGATATTCAAGTCTTTTACGAGGAGCCAAAAATTGACTATGAAAATCTGGACCGCATTGACGCGACGAGTCGGGGCAACACTGCCATGGCTGCGCTAGACACGATTCTTAGGCGTGCCGTGGAACTAGGTGCCGACGGAATAATAGTTCACTCCATCAGCAACAAGGGAACAGTCGCGGGTGGACGTGACGCATACGGGACAGGTGGAGGTGGTGGAATTCAGGTATTTCAGATACAGGCAACAGCGATACGTTACGTCGAATGATCAATACCACGTGAATCAGTGCAAGATAGCTTCTGGATCAAGCTCAGGACGAAGATCCACAGATACACAGGCACTTTCGTTAAGGCACATTACGCCTGACAAGTGAGTGCCGATCGATTGCGGTTCGTCTGCTAATGACCCAATGCGAACGCTGGCAATTGGTCCCCCAAATGGTTGCTAGCACGAAATATTGGTGGACGTTATTCGATCTCCCGTAACTGAGCCACTGATTCTGCAATTTCGCACTATGGATTTTACGTACTGATCCAGACCTGGCATCGACTGGGGTCTGAACTGATGATCCCGCACAGACTGTTGAACCATGGCGCTCAAGCCGACAATGTCGGTAGCATGTATTACCGTGATTTCAGTTTGAGGGTCCTTCTTTACAGCCGAAATCTCCTGAGCGTAGCTGACAGAATTCATCTGTAGTGCAACCAACGACCAAATACCAGCCACGAGAGCCCCAATAAGGAAACGATCCAATTGCCTCATTTCTTCTTTCCTCGTCTTTGTTGGGATTTTGCGGGGCAGCTTGACTAATTGTCGTCAGCGCCCGGCAACACCAGGTAATAAAACTGTCCCCGAGATACTTTGCTGTATCCGCTAGGAAAGCCGCCAACGCCCTCGCAGCATTGTCGCGCGGCATTCTTCTTCCAGATGGATCAGGTGAGCCAGGAGTGAGTGTTCGGCGAGTTCGTGAAATTTCTCGTCAACGTCTGCGTAAACCTGCTCCACCAGTTCTCGTGAGGTTGAATCCGGACTGCCTTCCAATGCCGCGACAACTTTCGCCTCTCGTTCCAGACGGTGATCAATATGCCAATCGATCACAGCACGTGGTTCCCTGATCAGGTCGCCATGTCCGGGGGCAATGGTGTCGATCTCGATCTCTCGCAATCGATCAAGTGAGCGCAGGTAATCACCCATGTTGCCATCCGGCGGATCGATGACGACGGTTGAACCATTGATAATGTGATCACCGGTGAACAACCAGTTCAGCCCTGTATGCAAGTAACAAAGGTGATTCGATGCATGGCCCGGCGTATGCACTATCTGCAAACTGAATTCCGCGGCCTCGAAGACGTCACCATCCCACGGAATACGGTCAGGTTCGAATGTCAGGTCCTGGTGTCGGCCGTGCGGTGGTGCATGGCCAATTAGCTCGGCACCGGTTGCAGATGCGAGCCTGGCCGCAGCTGGCGAGTGATCGGGATGTGTGTGTGTGACAAGTATCCATGCGATCTGACCACCGGCTACTTCCTGAATCCTCTCGATATGTTCGTCAATATCGGGACCCGGATCCACTACAGCAATTTCATCATCACCCAGCAAATAGGTATTGGTGCCGGGGCCGGTCATCATTGAGGGATTGGGTGCAATAAGGCGTCGCACGCCGGGCGCAAGTTCAGTAACCACCCCTGTCTCAAGTACGGCTTCAGAGTCCTGTAGCGAGACTTTATCGTTGCTCATTGCGACGCAGGCTCATCCGGGCTGCCGGTCTCAACAAATGATTTCAATCTCGTCATTGCCTCGATCAGTACACCATCCACAGCGCTTGCAATGCTGTCGAGTCCGCCAGGCATGTAGCCGCCTACCGCATAATTCGAAGTTACTGTTGTGCCCTCTTCGCTATCGTCAAATTCCCAGGTCATGTTGCCTGCCACACCCATCAGACCTAACGGGCCAAGCCCGCCAGTTAATCGCATCATCACGCCGGGATTTACGAACGTGACTGTCATGTGTACAAGACCTGCTCCCTGCCCCAGCGATTCGCAGAAACATCCCTGCAAGCTGACATCAAAATACAGGTTAGCGGCGTTGCCTGACACTGTGTTATCGCTACTCCACCATGCACCGACATTTTCAATCGCGGCCTTGTAAACGGCCATTCGGTCCGCAGAAATAGAAGTCTTGTGCGCAACGGTGAAACCGTTGGCGTCCGCATCGAGAACCGTTGCCAGGGTGGTCGTTGAAAAAACTGAAATAATGCAGATTATGCAGGTCACAAATATGTTTTTGATTTTGTTGTGCCACATACACATACCTGAATCAGCGTCCGTGGGAAAGAAGCTTAACTCAAACCCGCATGCAGGATGTATGTCAGAATAATTGTATTGGCAGAAATGCTTCCAGCAGGAACAGCGTGCAGAGGACTGCAGAGCTGAAATAGCATCTCTTTAAAGTTTTCACGTCAGGCTCCATACGTTTCAATGTCGATGGGAGTCATTGTCGGCGCTACCAACTGAACATAACCTGAAGGTCTTATGATGATTTTCAACATATTGATTTTAAAGAGTTATTATTATTTCGATGTCTGAAACTGCTGCTACAAATCTGTCCGGTTTCATTCGCGAACATCCGCGGCTGACGATTCTCAGTGGAGCCGGCTGCAGCACGGCTTCCGGAATTCCTGACTATCGGGATGACCTCGGCAAATGGAAACACCGGCAACCCATGCAATTCTCTGATTTCGTCTCTGACGCGGGCAAGCGGCGCCGTTATTGGGCACAAAGTTTTGCCGGCTGGTCAAGGATAGCCAGCGCAAAGCCCAACCGTGCACACCTGGCAATTGCGCGACTCGAACAGCTGGGATTTGTCACCGGCGTCGTTACCCAGAATGTTGACGACCTGCACAAGACAGCCGGCAGCCAGCGCGTTATTGATTTGCATGGGATACTGCGCAAGATTCGTTGCCTGAAATGCGATTCGACGGAACCAAGGAAGAAATTTCAGCAAAAACTTCGCGACGCAAATCCAGATTGGGATGCAAAACTCTCTACCGTTGCACCAGATGGTGATGCAAAGCTTTCCCGGGAGGATTTTTCGTCTTTCAATGTTCCGGATTGCACACTGTGCGGCGGCATTCTCAAACCGGACGTCGTGTTCTTTGGCGAACCAGTGCCGGCAGAAAGAGTCGCAAATGCACAGCAGTATTTACAACAGTCTGACGCGCTACTGGTCGTTGGCTCCTCGTTGATGGTGTTTTCCGGTTATCGATTTGCCCGCAGTGCAGACGAGAACGGAAAACCGATTGCTATTGTTAATCGCGGCACAACTCGTGCCGATGATTTGGCAACTTACAAAATGACTGGCGACTGTGCCGATGTCCTGTCGCAGACCGTTGACATTCTCGCTGCCTGAATATCTGGAGACTCAAGATCATTCCCGACGGCTGGCAATTTGTTTTCGAAAGTAGCTCTAAACGCGAGTGTTCCGACAGGGCGCTGGTGCTGCACGCCGTCAGCATTCCTTGCGAGATAATCTCCAACGAAAATAACTGCGCGCTGATCGTGCCCGAGAATATGGCGGAGAAAGCCAAGTACGAGTTGTGGCAATACGATACAGAAAACCACCCGCCGGCACGGCGCAGTGCGGCATTGATACCAAAGTATCAAAACGGCACCTGGGGCGTCGCGGTTTACGTTATCGTGATTTCTATCGTCGCCTGGCTCGCCGCTGAGGCAACATTCAATCGCGACTGGTTTGCAGCGGGGCGTATTGATGGTGCTTTAATTCGTGACGGTGAGTGGTGGCGTTCCGTCACCGCATTGACATTACACTCTGGCCTGCGACATCTGATGGGCAATATCGGCTTTGGCATTTTGTTCGGTCTTATGGCAGGCGCGCTCGTTGGCCCGGGTATCGCCTGGCTAGCCATTGTTTTGTCCAGCAGTGCTGCCAATATTCTCAACACTGTGCTGCTCGAGTCATCCCATCGCTCAATCGGGGCATCGACTGCGGTTTTCGCAGCACTGGGGCTGGTAGCCGGATATTCCTGGCGCGCGAAGCTTATGGCTCAGGATAGCTGGCCAAGGCGATTGGGACCTATCATTGGTGGCATCGCACTACTCGCCTATACCGGTACAGGCGATGAGAATACAGACATCGGAGCGCATCTTGCCGGATTTGCGTGCGGGTTTTTCTCCGGAGTATTCGTGACAAAGATTCATTACTACCTGCCACAACGGAACATTCAACGTGCTGCGGGTGTAGCCGCTGTGTCGTTGATTGTGTTCGCCTGGGCTGCGGCGCTAAAGCTTTGGGTTTGAGGCACCGCTGCCCATATACTCAAAATCTGCCGTGACACCAAAATATTCGCGGCTGAAGCCGCTCCCACAGATTGCGGCCAACTGTGGGAGCGGCTTCAACCGCGAATGCTTCTATCTGGCATCGATTACAGGAATACCCGGTTTACGCCTCAAAACTGGGCCTCAAGGTTGTAGTAGCTGTAGAATCCGCGTGTCATGTCACCGCGCGGGGAGCGCCCGACACTTTTGAGAAATTTCCTTCTATTCCTGCTGGCACTAGCAATTGTCGTGGTCGCAACGCTGCGTGTTCGGTATGGCGGTGGTGACCCGTATCAGGATTTGTCGACGACACCACTACTCGACGACAGTCAACTCGAGCAAGTGCTGAGTTACAAGGAACCGATTGGCAACGTAGCCGTCAGTCGACAAGGACGATTGTTTTTTACTGTGCATCCCGAGTCCAGGCCGCGGGGAAACAAGTTGCTTGAGTGGGTTGACGGTGCCGCCATCCCGTACCCGAACGGCACCGTGCAACCACATCTTTTCCAGACCGTGCTTGGCCTGGTCATTGATCGCCAGGATCGATTGTGGACCATTGATCACGGCAATCACGGTTTCGGCACAGCGCGCTTGCTGGCCTTCGACCTTGCAAGCGGAAATATTGTGCACGATCACGAATTTCGTTCCGACATCGCACCGGCTGGTTCGCTACTGCAGGATCTTCAGGTAAGCGCTGACGGTGACACTGTTTTTATTGCCGATGCCAGTCTCTGGCGTAAACGGGCGGCTATCATTGTTTATGACATCGCGACACGTGATGCTCGTCGCGTACTGGAATCACACGTTTCTGTGTCGGCGCAAAACTATCTCATTCGCAACCCAATTCGGGATATGTCATTTCTTAATGGCCTGGTCAATCTCAGGACGGGTGTTGACGGACTTGCTCTCGATGTCGAAAACAAATGGCTTTATTTTGCAGCGATGAATCATGGCGGTCTTTTCCGGGTGCCGGTCCGTGATCTCAAAAACCCGGTCCTCGCCTCGCGGCAACTAGCAAATGTAGTTGAACGATATAGCGACAAACCAATCAGTGACGGTCTGAGTGCGGATCTGAGCGGCAACATCTACATTACGGATGTCGAACACGGCGCTGTATTGCTGGCCGACCGGCAAAGCGCCTTGCATACGATGGTTAAATCGACGCGAATCCGCTGGGCAGACGGCTTGTCGTTTGGGCCGGATGGCTGGCTTTATCTGGCTGACAGCGCGTTACCCGAGCAGATCCTGCAATCAAAGGGACACATCGGTGCTGCCGGCCCGTACTTTATATTTCGATTTCAACCAGGTTTTAGCGGCATCCCAGGCCAATAGCGTAAAAGGAAATCATGCATGCAGGTTGCCATCCTGTACGCGATCGTTGTGCTGATCTGGGGAACGACCTGGATCGCAATTACCTTTCAGATCGGTGTAGTCGCCGAAGAAGTATCTGTGGCGTACCGGTTTGCGCTGGGATCTGCGTCGCTATTCATTTATGCCGCCTTGTCGGGGCGAAAAGTCTACATCCCCTGGAAGTCATACGGTTTCGTGATGCTTATGGGCGCGTTGCTGTTCTCCGTCAGCTACCTGTTCGTGTACCACGGCGCCGCCTACATCCCATCGGGCCTGGTCGCGGTCATTTTCAGCCTGATCGTCGTCTTGAATGCGCTATTCGAACGAATTTTCTTCAAGACATTGTTTGAAGGGCGCCTGTTGTTTGCCGCCTTGCTTGGCGTAATTGGTGTCGCTTTAATTTTCTGGCCGGAAATATCGAAATTCAGTATGCAGGATCAGGCGATTGTCGGCGTTTTACTGGTCGCAGCGAGTGTAGTTATTGCGGCACTCGGCAACATGTCGGCAATCGTCAATACCAGGCGCGGCCTGCCAGTGGTCGCCGTTAACGCACATGCCATGGCATGGGGGGCATTGCTATCCGCTACCGTTGCAATTTTATTAGAACGACCGTTCAATTTTTTATTCGAATTCGAGTACATCGCTTCCCTGGCATACCTTTCTGTTTTCGGTTCCGCGATTGCGTTCGGTTGTTACCTCGCGCTGCTACGAACAATAGGCTCTACACGTGCCTCATATAGTTCTGTATTATTCCCGATCGTCGCATTATTGATCTCGACCTTCGTCGAAGGTTATCAATGGTCAACTATGGCTGTTGCCGGAATTGGTTTCATCATTGCCGGCAACTGGCTCGCACTTACTGGAAAGAAAAGGAAATAGAAAATGAATGATTCGAAAATCGCCGGCATAGCAAATTTCGACTGGATGGGTCTCTGGCAACAGATCCAGACCGCAGGAATGGGGTTCGGTCTGAAAGCGCTGGTCGCTATCATCATTTTTTATGTCGGGCGCATGATCGCTCGATTGATTACCAAAGGAATGCGCAACCTGATGCAGGCCCGGGAAGTAGACAAGATTCTCGAGACCTTTGTTTGCAACCTGGTTTACTGGATGTTGATGATCTTCATCATCATCGCCGCCATGAGCCAGATTGGCATACAAACGACATCATTGATTGCTGTTATAGGTGCCGCTGGTCTCGCAATCGGACTCGCACTGCAGGGTGCGCTGGGGAATTTCGCAGCCGGCGTGTTGATCGTGATGTTCAGGCCCTATCGGGTCGGCGATTATGTCGAGGCAGCCGGTATTGCCGGATCTGTTTTACAGGTACAGATACTGACAACCATGCTAAAGACCGCAGACAACAAACTTATCGTCGTCCCTAACGGGCAAATCATGAGTGGCATTATCACCAACTATTCGGCGCACGAAACGCGCCGCGTGGATATGGTGATTGGCGTTAGCTACGAAGACGATATCGACAAAGTCCGCAAAACGATTCAGGAACTTATTGATGCCGATGATCGTATTCTCAAAGATCCCGAATGCCTGATCGCCGTTTCTGAACTTGCTGACAGCAGCGTTAATTTCACAGTCAGGCCGTGGGTGAACAGCGCGGACTACTGGGGTGTCAAGTTTGACCTGACCGAAGCGATCAAGAAGCGATTCGACAAAGACGGAATTTCATTCCCGTTCCCGCAGCAGGATGTGCATCTATATAACAACGCGTAATCTTTCTGTTCGGTAGGTTCCGTACTGGTATCTGTATTGCAGCTATTGGGGCATTCGCGGCTGAAGCCGCTCCCACGAGAATTGCGCTAATTTTGTGGGAGCGGCTTCAGCCGCGAATGCTCCATACCTAATCTTCGACGTCCGGCTCCATAAAACACCATTTGAGTTTCGGAATATCCGCCTTGAGGTTACGCTCCAGTCGGTTTATATCGGCGATTGCGGTTTCGATGTCGATCCCTGACTTGAGTTTGATTTTCGCGGCCAGGAGCGTATCCGGTCCGAACTGCATGGTAATCGTATTAAAGACTTTCTCAATGTGATCATCATCAGCAATTATTTTCGCGATCGCATCCTGAATCATCGGGTCCGCCGAACGCCCGACCAGCAATGAACGCACGCGCATGGTAAGAAAGACCGAGACGACGATCAATACAACACCGATGCAGATTGATCCAAGTGCGTCATACACCGGATTGCCCGTAATGGCTGCAAGCGATATGAAAATTAGCGCCAGACAAAGGCCCAGCAAAGCCGCGAGGTCTTCACCGAGCACAACAACCAGTTCGGACTGGCGTGTTTCCTTAAGCCAGTCCATAAACGGCCGTTCACCACGAATATTGCCAATCTCGCGAATGCATCCCAGCAGAGAGAAAGTCTCCAATACGATGGCAATGAGCAAAACCACGACGGCGATCCAGACCTGGGAGAGCGGCTCAGGATGCAGGAATTTGTGAGTGCCCTCATAGATTGAGAACAAACCGCCGACGCTGAACAGCAACAGGGCGACTACAAAGCTCCAGAAATAACTGAGCTTGCCATAGCCCAGCGGATGCTCTGCATCGGGCGCTCTGGTCGATTGGCGCAGGCCGAGATAGAGCAAAACCTGGTTACTGGCATCCGCATATGAGTGAATAGCCTCAGCGAGCATACTGCCGGAACCGGTCATCCACGCTGCCCATGTCTTGGCTATGGCGATACCAGCATTTGCCAGAAACGCATAAAGAATGGCGCGGGCCGTTGAGCCATGTGTTGAATTCGTCATAAATAATCAAATATCGGTCAACGGTTCGTCCGTTATCGCGTTATGAATATGGGTTGCTATCAAGCTTACCCGCGACTGTGCCTGATAACCAAGTGCGCGGGCCTGCCCACGTCAGATATTCAGCGGGATTTCAGTCGCACCGCGTATAATTTTGTTGTCGGAGCGGGCCGCCAGAGGAGTTTTAGTGAGCAAGAAATCACCAATAGGTGTCCTTACAATAATGATTATCGTCAGCGGATGTGCAGCGCATCCCGACCCGATTATCGATATGAAGGGCGTCAATGAAAGCGCAATGCAGCTCGACTGGGTCGAGTGTGAGGGTTATTCCGAACAGGTCATCATTGCCAAGGGCACTACCAAAGGCGCCGCAGGCGGTGCGGTATCCGGCGCAGCGGCCGGTGCCATCAGTGGCGATGCTGGTCGTGGCGCCGGATATGGGGCGGTCTGGGGTGCTACCCGTTCGACCATCGATGCTGACCGCGACAAACAAATGGTTTTCAAGCGCTGCATGCGGGGACGTGGCTACCGGGTACTCAACTAACGCCAAATCGTGGCCCGCGGCCGAACACTCCAGAAGCTGAGTATTTTTATCTAACTACTTGATCAATAACCATTTTATCAATATCTGACGCCAGTATAGATGCATCGTTCATTACCTGCGCCAGACTCTGATCCAGCCGCCAGCCTATCACCCCGGCCAATCACAATTGGCGCTCGACTTTGCTTGATATTGTATAGTTAGGCTATCAAGCCCCAAACGAAATAAATGGCTGAACACGATGGTCCTGGTGTGTAGGTTTTCGCCTGAATTGAGTGCCCCACAAGAACCAATTCCGCGGCAGCAGGTCTGAAATAAGGATTTAGAAATAGCAGATTTGACCATGAAACTCCCGGAATACAACACGTTTGCCCGACCGCTCGCCCTGATAGTGGCAGTCTGCGCCTGTGGCGCGGCAATCGCACAGACAGAAGAGGCAGACCAGGATCTGCAAGAAATCACCCTCGAAAATCAGTACGGTGAGCAAAATATTGAGGCGGATGAGCAAGATCAGGGTTATCGCCTGATTGAAGACGATGATGTAGACGACTGGGAAGAACCCCTGCCGCAGGCCGAATCAGAGATCGATGAATTGCGGCGACTGTACGGCCTGTATCGGGACGCTTTGGATAGTTCGGCGTATCTTGAAGCGGACACGCTTGCGAAACGTATTGTGGAGCTCTCAATCCGGATTAATGGAATAGACAGCCACGACTCGGCCAGGGCGATTACCAATCTCGGGATCGCGCAACACCACAATCGGGATTTTGAATCGGCGCAGCGAAATTTTGTTGCATCAATCGACATCATCGAACGTATCGACGACAGGTTAAGTGAGGCATTGATTAATCCGTTGCGCGGACTCGCTGCAACCCAGGTTGCTACAGGACGGCCCGATCAGGCGAAGCAATCATTTCAGCGCGCAATTCATGTCAGCCATGTTAATGACGGACCGCATAATCAGGGCCAGGTCGCGACGCTTGAAGCCATGAGCGAGCTATTTATTTCAATGGGAGATATCGACGACGCGATCGATATTCAGGAACATGTTTACGCGATTCAGGCGCGAAATATTGATCCAGTTAGCATCGAGATGTTACCGGCGCTTGAAAAACAGGCAATTTGGCAACATCGTTTGCAGATGTATCAAAGGGAACGGATGAGCTGGCGGCAAATCATTAGCATCATCGAAAAAAATCGCGGCAAAGAAGACTTGCTCCTTATCCCGCCTTTAACCAACCTGGGAAAATCGTATTTGTTCGTAACGCCAGCTGAATTCGAATTCCAACCTGAAGCATCGGCAGGGTCAGGTGAAACTTACCTGCGCCGGGCGAATCGAATAGCAGACGTCAATCCGGACTCGAATTGGGAAACCGTTGAAAAAACGTTGCTGGCATTGGGTGACTATTACATATTATCCGGACGGCCTAATCGTGCTGCAAAAATCTATAAGGAAGCCTGGGCTGTCCTTTCAGAGGAAGATGAACAGCAACGCAAATATCGGCGTGAAAATCTGGAGTACCCAAATGTGCTGCAAAACATTTATCTGCCGAAGTATTACAACACCGAACGAGAAGAAGGAGCACAAATCGCACCGGAAAATTTTTTGTCCGGTTCAGTTAGTTTTAGCTACACGGTTTTAGCGACCGGCAGACTAACGAGTATCAAACATCTTGAGACTCAGCCGCCACAACTTGTCGATATTACGGGTTTGGTTGCCCGGAAGTTGCGACACATGATTTATCGTCCACGCATCACTAGTGGGACTTTGGTTGGCAGAGCGGACGTGGTTTACACGCACGAGTTTTTCTACAAGTTATCGGACATACCCGTCGAAGTGGAAGAAGAAGAGGTCGCTGCCGAGCAGGCGACCAGGTAAAAAGCATTCGGTCACCCAACCACAGAAGGAAGGTTATGCAGAGTACCGCAAATTGCAGGAAGACGGTCTTCAAATCGATCCCACCCGTGATCGCGTTATTGTTTTTTCAAAATGCCGCCTGGGCTGATTGCGCCGATGACTGGCTCGATGTTGATGAGGTCCGCGAGGGCGGCAATATTGAATTGCGCGCGACAAACCTCAGAGAGTTTCCCATCACGTACACGATGCGTGTGCGAACCAACGGTCTTATCGCTGACGGACCAAAGACCGTTACCGGGACGCTGGACGGCGAACAATCGCAACTGGTAATGGTCCTCCGAGACGCGCAAAACCAGCAAAGCGGCGGGTACCGCGTATTTTGTGAGTGGACGATTGGCGACAAAGATGCAAATCACGATGACGAGCTTTTGTATCGGTTTCCCTATGCGGATGAAAAGAGTTATCGAGTGCTACAGGGATACGGATCGCGCTTCAGCCATACAGGGCTTGAGAAATATGCGATCGATTTCAAAATGGACGTGGGGACACCGGTACATGCTGCCCGTTCCGGAGTGGTCGCCCGCGTAGTGGAGTCCAATGAGAAAGGCTGCTGGGAGGACGGTTGTGGAAAATTCGCCAACTACGTGGTTGTGCTGCATGACGATGGCACAACAGGGGAGTACTACCACCTGAAAAAAGACGGCGCTTTGATCGATGTTGGAGAACGGGTAGTTGCCGGGCAAAAAATTGCCCTGTCCGGCAATACGGGTCATACCACGATGCCACATCTGCATTTCGCCGTTTACCGCGCTGCGTCATGGGGCAATACGCAATCTATTCCGGTTCGATTTATGAGTTCCGACGGCGTTGTAAGTGCACCGCGTAGTGGGCGACGCTATGCGGCAACCGCAGCCGACGAGAGGCGTGAGAAGACATGAGCATGCAATCAACGAGAAACAGCTCAGCGATGGCTGTGCCTGAATTTCACTATGTCAACGGCAACCGGTTGACAGCGCCATTCCCGTCGGGGCTGGAACAAGCGGTCTTTGGCATGGGATGTTTCTGGGGTGCGGAACGAATCTTCTGGGAAACTGCCGGTGTTTACAGCACTACCGTTGGTTATGCCGGTGGCGCAGCGTCAGATGCTACCTACACCCAGGTTTGTAGTGGAGAAACAGGGCATGCAGAGATTGTGCTGGTCGTTTTTGATCCGGCGAAGATTAGTTATGAAGCGCTGCTGGCGATCTTTTGGGAAAATCACGATCCAACCCAGGGCATGCGCCAGGGCAACGACATGGGTAGCCAGTACCGCTCGGCGATTTATACGACCAGCGATGGTCAGGAAGCTGCCGCCAATGCATCCCGTGAGTCCTACCAGGTCGGCCTCTCCGCAGCAGGGTTTGGCACCATTACGACAGAAATTGCGCCACACACGGAGCTGTATTACGCCGAGGAATACCACCAGCAATACCTCGCAAAGAATCCGCAGGGTTATTGCGGCATTGGTGGAACGGGTGTTGGTTGTCCGATCGGGCCGGCACAGGTGGCGCGCAGCCAGACATAGCGCGAATTTTGCTGTCTTCCATTTAGATAGCCCTGCACCGACGGATCATGGTGACGACTGCCTATTGGCAGAAAATCTCACGGCGCAGAACAATCCACTCGAAATGCTGTAGGCGCAGATACATTGTCGGTAGTATCAGTGCTGGATAAAATGAAAAAGGCGCAATACCTTGGCGAAAAAAGTGAAAAAAGGACCAATCCCAAAAAGGCGCAAGACCTTGGCGAAAAAAACAAAAAAAAAGCTAATCCCGAAACGGCCGAGCCGCAAACAGGCGGAGGAAGCTGTCGAAAGACTTTTGTTATGGGTTGGCGAGGATCCGCGACGCGAAGGACTTATCGATACGCCCAAGCGCGTAGTGGATGCTTACCTGGACTGGTTTAGCGGCTACAAAGACGATCCGGTTACATTTTTGCAGCGGACCTTTCAGGAGGTCGAGGGCTACGACGAAATGATCGTACTGCGGGACATTTCTTTCGAGTCGCACTGTGAACACCACATAGCACCCATTATCGGCGTCGCGCATGTGGGTTACCTACCCAACAACAAGGTCGTCGGCATCAGCAAACTGGCACGTGTTGTCGACACATTCGCAAGACGATTTCAGGTACAGGAAAAAATGACCGCACAGATTGCCAACTGTATTCAGGATGTCCTCAAGCCCAAAGGGGTCGGCGTCGTCATCGATGCAACTCATCAATGTATGACGACCCGCGGTGTTCACAAATCCGGTGTATCAATGGTAACCAGCCGCATGCTCGGCACTTTTCGCAAAGACGCACGCACACGCGCGGAATTCCTGCGCATGATCGGCAAAAATAGCTGAGCGCATGGGTCGGTTGTACTCCAGGAGCGGATTATTTGCGGGAATAATCGTCCTGATATTGATGTATTTGCTCTTCTGGCCGGTGCCAATCGATCCGCTTGCATGGGATGCACCACAGAATGCTGGCCTTGTCGATCCATTCGCACCTAACGACCGTTTAAGAAAAGCGCGGCTCATCGATCTTGGTGGGCACGAAGGACCGGAAGATGTAAGCGCTGATCGCAACGGCCTGATTTATACCGCCACCGTAGACGGATTCATCATTCGCATGCAGGCCGATGGCAGCAACATCGAAATATTTTCTGAGCCAGGCGGCCGCCCGCTCGGCATCGAATTCGACACAGCTGGAAACCTGTTCGTCGCGAATTCATATCTCGGTTTGCAAAAGATTAGACCCGATGGCAGTGTCGAAATTCTCGTGGATAGCTATGACGAGCAACCCATCACTTACGCCGACGATGTCGCCGTAGCCGCGAATGGCATGATTTACTTCTCCGATGCCAGTTCAAAATTTGGCGCAAAGAAGTCGGGCGGCTCTTACCGGGCCAGCCTGCTGGACATACTCGAGCACGGGGGTCACGGGCGCGTGTATCGCTACGAGCCGAATAAAGATGAGACGACCATCGTGATGGATGGACTTAACTTCGCGAACGGAGTTGCCATAAGCGAGGACCAGAGTTACTTATTGATCAATGAAACCGCAAACTATCGGGTCTGGAGACACTGGCTCAGCGGACCCGACGCCGGCAAGAACGAGGTCATCATCGATAACCTGCCTGGCTTCCCGGACAACATTAACAATGGCCGCAATGGCAATTACTGGATCGGCCTGATTGCGCCACGTAACCAATTGCTGGACGCCCTTGCCGGCCTGCCGTGGATGCGCAAAGTAGTGCAGCGTCTGCCGGCATCGTTGCGTCCCGAAGCGGAGCCATCCTCACATGTAATCAGCATATCCGGTGACGGCGAAGTTCTGATGAACCTGCAGGATACGGCCGCGACAGTACCCTCATTGACTGGCGTCTATGAAACCAGGGACACATTGTGGCTAACGAGCTTGTTCGGCAACCAGCTTGCCCGCCTGGACAAAACCGAGCTACGTAACTAGGAATTCGACATCGAGCCGTACTTCATTAATGCCACATCAAAATTGGCGCCCATCGTGAATTTGACCGGCTCGCATCGGGAAACAGAAAAGCAAATCATGACAGTGGAGAAAGTATAATGCTTTTCAACAAAGACGAACTTGCGGAAGCCGCGCAACTGGTACATCAGTATATTCCGCCGACCCCACAATATGTCTGGCCACAGATCTGCGAAAGGGTGGATACGACCGTATGGGTAAAGCACGAAAACCATACGCCGACCGGTGCATTCAAGATTCGTGGCGGCATAACGTTTATTGACTGGTTAAAGCGTACCGAGCCGACCGCGCAGGGCATCATCACTGCAACACGTGGTAATCACGGTCAAAGTCAGGCACGCGCCGCTGCGGCAGCTGGCATGCAGGCGAAGATCATAGTACCGCGCGGCAATTCAGTGGAAAAAAATGCGGCGATGCGGGCGTTCGGCGGAGATGTTATCGAATTTGGTGACGATTTCGATGCCGCACGAATCGAAGCAGGACGACTGGCAGAAGAAGAGAATCTCGTCATGGTGCCGCCGTTTCACACCGAGCTGCTGCGTGGCGTCGCGACCTACGCGCTTGAATTGTTCAATGCCGCACCTGATCTGGACACGGTATATGTTCCGATCGGCTGTGGTTCGGGAATTTGTAGCGTTATTGCAGTGCGCGACGCCCTGGACCTCAGGACGAAAGTCGTGGGTGTCGTTTCCACCCAGGCACAAACAGCAAAACTATCTTTCGAATCCGGCAACATGATCGAAACAGAATCTGCAAATACCTTTGCCGACGGCATGGCAGTGCGCGTCCCCGTTAAAGAAGCGTTTGAAATTTACTCCAGGGGTGCAGACAGAATCGTTTCGGTCAGCGACGACGAAGTCGCCGAAGCCATGCGAATTTACTTTCATGACACGCATAATGTCGTCGAAGGCGCAGGCGCAGCATCCCTTGCAGCGATTTTACAAGAACGCGAAGTCGTGCATGGCAAGGCGGTCGGCGCGATTCTGACTGGCGGAAATATCGATGCAGGCGTGTTCGCGAGCGTACTACAGGGCGAAACACCGAAATTTGGGTAGCAAAATTCCAGGTCTCTTTTTTGGCAAGTCCCAGGACTGTATTTCTATTATCTCAATAAAAATAAAAGGAATTTTGCGGGTCGGGCAACAGTACATGTTTTGAATAGGAGTCGTGTAATGGACTCCGACTGATAAGGGCTCCGGATGAATCATGCATAAGTTAAGCGGTGGGTGTAGTTGTGGCGCGGTCAGATACGTGGTCAATGGCGATGTTAGAAGCATCGTCAACTGCCATTGTAGTATGTGCAGAAAAATGAATGGCAGTGCTTTCTCAACTTACGTAGCAGTGTCCGATAATAATTTTGAAATCTTAATCGGCGATTTGGAAAAATATAAAGTATCCGAAAATGCTGAGAAGAACTTCTGCGGCAAGTGTGGCACACCGGTATTCAACGCTAGTCTGAATTATGTCGGCCTGACAATATTGCACCTGGGCACAATAGACGATGAACTAAATCTTGAGCCGCAGGTGAGCATCTATTGTGAGTCCCGACTCAATTGGCTTGGCAAGCTGCCAGAACTTACCAGTCTGGATCAGGGCTTTTGACGGAACGTTGCTATACGTTGCGGGTCCTGCCACCGATGTTAAATGATAATTATCGAAACCTCATATAAATCAAGATATTCGGCTGCATCGCAATTTGTACTGTTGTGATTTCTACTCAGTGGATGTACATCAGCAGAGAATCCTATGAACGCTGAAGAACTCAATAACTTCGCCACCCGCTACACGGCCGCCTGGTGCAGCCAGAACGCCGCCAGTGTTGCGTCATTTTATTCTGAGTCTGGCTCACTGCAGATCAATGATGGTGACTCGTCAGTCGGCACAGATGCAATCACAATTGCAGCACAGGGATTCATGACGGCATTTCCGAATATGGTCGTGGAGATGAACGAAGTCACCTCAGAGGGAGATCATGTTATCTATCACTGGACGCTGATTGGCACTAACACAGGACCCGATGGCACCGGCAACGCTGTCAGGATCAACGGCTATGAGCAATGGACGATCAGCGCCGACAATCTGATCGCGGAGTCCAGGGGGAATTTTGATGTGGTCGAGTACCAGCGACAGCTCGAATTTGGAGTAGGCGACTCTGATAACCAGGTCGGTTGCAGCTTGAAACTACTATGAAACCGAAAATAGAGACCATCAAGGCCAGGAAACTGGTGGGTATTCGACAGCAAATGTCACTTGCTGAAAATCTGACGGCCCAACTTTGGCGGCGCTTTATGCCGCGGCGACACGAGGTAAAAAATCGCGCCACAAATGAATACATATCGATGCAGGTTTACTCTGCAACGGGTGGCCAGATATTTTCACCAGCGACGGTTTTCGAAAAGTGGGCGGTTGTAGAAGTACTGGCCGACAATTCCGCACCGGAGGGTATGGAAAGCTACACTTTGGCGGGCGGCCAATATGCGGTCTTTGTTCACAATGGCCCCGCGAGCGCGGCACCGAAAACTATGCAGCACATATTCGGTACCTGGCTTCCCGATTCGGGGCACGAACTGGACGATCGGGAGCATTTTGAAATATTGCCCGAAGGATATGATCCGCTGGATCAACGCGCGCGCGAGGAGGTCTGGATACCCATTCGATAGCGCCCGGAAAGCTATCGCGGCAAGATGCCGCTCCTACGGAATTGCGTAGGAGCGGCATCTTGCCGCGATAAGTGATGAAATTTGAGAAACAGATCAATTGACAGCCAAAATCCGCCTGGCAACCTATTCCAGACCCAATTCTGCAATGCCCTGTGAAAACACGATATCAACTGGAATGTTTGCTTTAGTCAGCCGATCGAGGTCAGCCTGCAACTGATCTCCGATTATGCCTTTTTCATTCGTCAGCTTGAGCGCGCCGTCGTAATCGCCGTCGCCCTGCAGAGTCAATAGCAATTCTGACAGCGATGCCATCGCATCCTGCATGCGATCGAAGTCGACACTGTATGTACCGCGCTCCGTATCGCGGACGAAAGCGCCCTTCTCCGCAAAAAAGTTGAAGCGCACCATGTTGGCCTTGCCGTGCGCGCTACTGGCGCCAAATCGAATCGAGCGAAATACGCCGGCCATGAAAGTAACATAGTTGTCCCGCAGGTCAATGTCACCAAGCTCTCCCGCCTCGTGCAAGCGCGTAATCATGTAAAGCCCGAGGATATCGGCTTTGCCTTCCTCCATGCTGGATGCCACTTCAAGCAACGCTTGACGTACGGTACCTTTGTCGGTGACTGTATTCTTAATACCCAGGCCATGTGCTACTTCGTGAAACATCGTGTTTGCGAAAAACGCATCAAACGTGACGTTGGCACGTTGCGATTCCTCGATCAAAATGCCTGAAATCGGGTCCATGATTTTTTCGAACTTAGCCTGCATTGCATTCTTGAGTTGCAAACGACGTGTTCCTTTCTGCAATTGCACCTGTTCGTCATTCGGCAGGTTAATCGCGATCGTTTTTGAGCCGGCATTACTATGCCCGGCGTAGTAGATAACGTCGTACGCATTCAGATCCGAATCCGTGCCCGGTGTTTCGGCTTTGTATGCGTCATCGACCGGCAGCCCACGTTGTAATTCGGGAAGGAACTGCGCGAACTTCGCCAACCGTTCACTCCACGCCTGATCCTTGATCAGCACGTAAGACTCATAGGCGGTGCGATAACCGAACAGCCGATCCTCGTAAGTCTCGATCGGACCAATGACCAGCTCAATTGGATTCGACTTGACGTCCATCCAGGCGAAATCACTTTCCTGAAAATCGTCAGTAACCAATGCGTCTGCCCGCAGCCGGAGATAGTTGGCAAAACCCTCGTGCTCTGCCAGCTCCGCCGCTTGCCGCAGCAAGTCGGCCGCATGTGCAAGCTCCTCTGCAAATTCGACGTGGTAGGGAACCAGCGTCAAATCGCCTTGTTCGTTGCGCCTGACGAACGAATAAAGATCCGCCTTGCCTGGCAGATCTGCCGCTTCGAATTCTTCTTTGGTCATATCGGCCGGGTAGAACCTGGCGCCCAGAGGCTTTTCACCAACCCCCGCCATGAACGGTGCCTCGTCATCCAGGCGATCCCAGGGACCGTAGTTCAACTCGGCAAATCGCCGCGTCTCGTCAACGCCAATACCGGCAAGCCACGGCTGAAAATCGTCGCCATAGGCCTGTCGCCAGAAAAGGTCATCCATGATTTGTGATGCCTCAATCATTAGCACCAGCATCTGTCGTTGCCCGTCACTTAGTGTGGATAGCTCTGCGTTCAGCGAGAACTCAGCATAGACGTCCGGCCGCGGTTCGCTGGTAGCCTGCTCGGATTCCTCAGCTACATTCGTCTCAATCGGCGCGCTCTGCTCCGCGGGACCCTCACAGCCGACAAGTACCAGCAGGATGCTGGCAATAACCAGGGTTATCAGTTTGCTCACTTTGGCGTCTCCACCGGATTAATCAGGCCGGCGATTATCGCACAGGTGCATGAGCTCTAGTCAGGCCCGTTGACAGCGGCCCGCAGGTTTCTAATGATGCGACTATGAATAAGTACTGGCGCTATATCGGCGGATTCTTGCTGCTCCTGATGGTGGTCGGCATTTTGCTGCCTTCGCGGACGCATATCGAGCGGGAAATCGAGATCGATGCCCACGCGGCGACCGTTTTTTCACTGTTGAACGACTTCCGGCAGATCAATCGCTGGTCGCGCTGGACAGAGGCAGACCCGAATGTGCGCGTTGAGATAAGCGGCCCACTGCGCGGCGTCGGCGCAAGTATGTCCTGGGACGGGCAAATCATCGGCCAGGGCAGACAAACCATTGCTGAAAGTGTGCCATTTGAGAAAATCAGCAGCACGCTGGGCGCAGGTGAGCAAGAGAGTGCGACAAGCAGCTACCAATTGGCAGAATCGACATCGGGCACGCTGGTTACCTGGATTTACGAACGCGAATTCGGTTTCAACCTTGCCGGTCGATACTTCAGTCTGATGCTTGATGGAATAGTCGGACCGGAACACGAGCGGGACCTGCAAAGCCTCAAAGAGCTTGCTGAAAATTTGCCAAAGGCGGACTTCAGTGAACTCGAGATCGAGCAGATTGTGGTCGAGGCGATGGACATCGCTTACTACCGCACCGCGAGTATTCCAGCAGCAGCTGCGATCTCGGAGGCGATGGGCCGGGCCTATTTCGAAGTATTAAGTTTTATAGACGAACAAGACCTTCAGGAAGCCGGCGCGCCTTTATCAATTACCCGTACTTTTAGCGGCTCCGAGCTTGTATTTGATGCGGGGATTCCGGTTCGCGGCGTTGACGACAATACGCCAAGGTCGGCGCAGTATGTGAAAATCGGTAGCACCTACGCCGGCCCGGTCGTCCGTGTTAAACATGTCGGTCCCTATCGTAACCTCGGCCGCACCCACGACAAGATCGCCGCCTACCTCGCGGCGATTGGTATCGAGCGAAATGGTGATGCCTGGGAATCGTATATCAGTGACCCTGCACGGACGAATGAGGACCGGCTTCTGACCTATGTGTACTATCCCATTCAGCAGGAATATTGAGTGGAATCGCAGCAAGATGCCGCTCCTACAGCCTGGCGTAGGAGCGGCATCTTGCCGCGATGGCCGAGCGTCGCGCTAGTGCGATTTTGACTTAATGAGAAACGGCGGTACCACGGCTTTCGCTGCCATACTCAGCGGCAATGAATCCTGTGCCAGGTCCTCATAACGGATTATGTCGCTATAAAGATCGAGCAATTTGCGGGCACAGGTGTCAGCTTCCGCGATCGACATCTTGCGCACCGTTGCCCGGATTCGACCTTCGCCGTTCAGCGGATCTACCTGGCTCATCTTGTGCCGGCAATCAGCAAATGTCTGTTTCAGGGCAATCGGCAAATCGTCATCGTCGATGATTGCCAGATTCTCTTCATACGCCTTTATAAGTCGTTGTTTTATATCACCATGACCGGCGAGAACCGATACGGCGGCGTATAACCGTTTGATGTGGTTGGACATTTCCACTCCAGGTTATTCTTATTATATTTGCCGCTTTTTTCCCCTCGGAGCGGCTTCGTACGCATTTTGAGTCAGCTACCTCCTGTAGCTTGCGGGGCAACCCCGCCTGAAGTCCTTTCTACTCGTTTGGTATCAACTACCTGCGTAACATTCTTATATCAGATTTTCGGAACCGTGCGCAACTTAATAACGGCCCGAAATCACGCCAGGCTGATTTCGATGCTCCATTGTTCATCATCCAGCGTGCGAGATTCCCGATAAAGTGGCTTTTCCTGGTCAACGGACCAGCCGGTCGCCAGCGTTTCGGCCATCAGGTAGTCGCGATACTGCGCAAGCGACGCCTCAACGCCCGTGGAGCCTGAGACACCAAGGACGATCCGGTCCGACACCTCCAGTCCGGCCTGCTTCCGTGCTTCCTGGACCGTGCGAATCAGCTCACGGGCGACTCCCTCGCGAACGAGTTCCTCGGTCAGGGTCGTATCGAGGGCCGTCAGGTAGCCACCATCCTCGCCACAGGCATAGCCCTCAGCAGAGCTTGTTTCGATGAGAACATCTTCCGCAGCCAGCGATATCTGTTCGCCCCCGACCTCGATTTCAAACCTGTCACCGCGTGCAACTGCGCCTGCAATCGCGGCACCATCAGCAATCTCCAGCGCCTTTTTCACCTGCGGAACGAGTTTGCCGTATTGCTTGCCAATCCGCGGCAGGTTGGGCTTGATCCGGTAACTCACCAGGCCGGCATCGCGCGCTATAAACTCGATCGACTTGACGTTGAGCTCTTCGAGTACCTGGCCCTTGTGATCGTCCAGCGCTTTTGCTGCCGCATCATCCGGCGCACGTACCAGGAGTCGTGACAGTGGTTGGCGTGTCCTGACGCCCGACTGGCTTCTTGCACCGCGTGCCAGACCGACAACCTTCTGCACGACGCCAATTTCGTACAACAACTGCTCGTCATCACGTGCAGGGTGAGCCTCCGGCCAGCGACTCATATGTACGCTGATTGGTGCATCCTTGTCGTTACTTCGCACCAGGTTCTGATAAATATTTTCGGCCAGGAATGGCACAAATGGCGCCATGAGTTTGTGCGCTTCAAGCAGGCATTCATACAGTGTGAGATATGCCGAGCGCTTGTCCTCCGGGTCGGTCGATTTCCAGAATCGTCGCCGATTGCGACGTACGTACCAGTTGCTGAGCTGATCGACAAATGATTCAAGCGCGTCACCTGCCGTCTTCGCATCGAACCTGTCCATCGCGTCAGTGCAGGTGCGGATTGTCTGGTTCAGGAGTGCCAGCGCCCAGCGGTCAATTTCCGGGCGATCTTCGAGAGGCATGTCCTTCGTGAGGTCGACGTCGTCGATACGGGCATAAAGAACAAAGAAACCGTAAGTGTTCCAGAATGTATTGATGAACGAACTGGCAACATCCTGAACGATCTCGACGGAAACACGTTTGAGTGCCTCGGGAGATAACCGTGCGAGAAAATACCAGCGCAGCGCGTCAGCACCAACAGTATCGAATACCTCATAGGGATCGACGGTGTTACCAACCGACTTGGACATCTTTTTGCCATCTTTATCGACGACCAGGTTCAGGCAAACGCAGTTCCTGTAAGCAACGCTGTCAGAAACGAGTGTCGAGATTGCGTGCAACGTATAAAACCAGCCGCGCGTTTGATCAATCGCTTCGCAAATAAAATCGGCCGGGAAATGGCTGGCGAACGTATCCTCGTTTTCGAATGGATAGTGCCACTGCGCATAGGACATCGCGCCCGAATCGAACCAGCAGTCGATTACCTCTGGAACGCGTGTGTAGGTTTTACCCTCTTTTTCGAAAGTAACGTTATCAACGGCCGGTCTGTGCAAATCGAGATCGCTTTGTGGCTGACCCGTTAACGATTCAAGTTCGTCGATCGAACCGACGCAGATGTAGTCGCCCTCGCCGTCCGTCCACACCGGCAGTGGCGTACCCCAGAACCTCTCGCGCGACAGTGCCCAGTCGACATTATTTTCCAGCCACTTGCCAAAACGACCATCGCGAATGTTCTCCGGAACCCAGCCAATGGTTTGATTGAGCTCGACCATCCGATCTTTGAAATCCGAAGTGCGGATGTACCAGGCGTTCTTGGCGTAGTAGATAATCGGGTCGCCGGTGCGCCAGCCGAACGGGTAACTATGCTTGATCCGCTCAGACCTGAACATCAGGCCGCGCTCTTTCAGGATCCTGATCAACGGTTTGTCGGCATCTTTGAAAAACATACCGGCTACCGGCTCTATCTCTGGCAGAAAATTGCCATCCTGCCCAACGGCATGCACGACCGGCAGGCCATTTGCCTGACCAAGCGCCAGATCGTCGACACCGTAAGCTGGCGCGGTATGTACGATGCCGGTGCCGGCCTCGGTATTAACAAAGTCAGCCGGCAAAACACGAAATGCATCGCCGTCGATCTGCAGATAATCAAACAGGCGCTCATATCGCATGCCGACCAGTTCCGCACCTTTGACGTTGCGAACAACTTTGTACTCCAGGTCACCCAGCACTTCTGCGAGCAATGCTTCTGCGAGGATCAGTGTTTCGTCTTCGGTTTCAACGTAGACGTAATCGATCTCTGGATGAACCGCCAGTAGCATATTAGCCGGCAACGTCCATGGCGTCGTTGTCCAGACCAGGAAGGACGTGTTTTCTTCTCCTTCTACTTTAAAGCGTACATAAACGGATGGGTCTTCAACATCCTTGTAACCCTGCGCCAGTTCATGTGAGGACAATGTCGCACCAATGCGCGGATCATAGGGCACGACCTTGTAGCCGCGGTAAATCAGTCCCTTGTCCCAGATTTTTTGCAACAGATTCCAGACACTTTCGATGTAGCTGTTGTTCAGCGTGTAATACGCTTCATCGAGATTTGCCCAGAAGCCCATCCGTTCTGTCATTTTTTCCCAGTCATCGATATATCGCATAACCGACTCACGACAACGGCGAGTGAATTCCTCGATGCCTACTTTTTCTTCGATTTCTTTCTTGTCAAAAATACCGAGTTCTTTTTCGATCTCATGCTCGACCGGCAGCCCGTGCGTATCCCAGCCGGCTTTGCGTGGCACGTGATAACCACGCATGGTTTTGTAGCGCGGATAGGCATCCTTGAAACTTCGCGCCAGCACGTGATGAATGCCCGGCTTGCCATTAGCGGTTGGCGGTCCTTCATTAAACGTGAATTGCGGCCGTCCCTCAGACTGCTTCAGCGTCTGCGCGAATACATCATGCTCACGCCAGAATTCCAGCACCTCATTCTCCAGTGCCGGCCCGTCATAGCGGCCTGATATCTCTTTAAAACTCATCGATCAATTCCTGCTAAAAAAACAAAGCCCCGGACGCCAGCTAAGGCGTCCGGGGCGAATTATTAAATCGCGGTACCACCCGGTTCACAGGGTTATTCACCTCTGCCTCATAGTGCCCTTTATCGGGGGCCAGCCGGCCGGGCCTAGTGGGCGATAATTTCGCGGTTCGGTCGGCGACTCCGGGGTGATATCGGGCGGTTTTTGCTCCGGAGCTCACACCATCCTCCGGTCGCTTGAAACAAATGGATCCGCCTGTTTGTCCCCATCTTTGTCCTGATGGGGAAACTAGCTTCGAGCGCGGCAAAATACAAGGGAAATTGGAGGTGGAGATGAATTCTTGCAGTTGCTTGGCGGAAGCAATGTGGAGTCAATCATCCCTATTCGCGGCTGAAGCCGCTCCCACAGACTGCCACAATCTGTGGGAGCGGCTTCAGCCGCGAATGCCAAATTCGGCTCGCGGCAACATTTGGTTATGATGCAGGAAATGTAGCCAGTAAACGAGCTGGCTCCCGGCATGGCCGCAGAACGACCTCTAAGGCAACAACCAATGACCACCCCATTCCCGCAACCCAATATCGTCGATACCGGCGAGATCCGCATGGCAGTGCACGAACTTGGCGAAGGACCGCCGGTCATCCTCGTGCACGGCTTTCCCGAGCTGGCCTTCTCCTGGCGACATCAGTTACCGGCACTGGCTGCGGCTGGCTACCGCGCGATCGCCCCTGACATGCGCGGCTATGGCGGTACGGATAAACCCCGGGACGTGGCTGATTACACGATCCAGCACCTGATCGGGGACCTGACGGGGCTGATGGATGCATTATCGATTGAAAAAGCGGTTTTGGCAGGACACGACTGGGGAGCGATGCTCGTTTGGCAGATGTCTCTGCTCGCCCCGGAACGCATGGCCGGCCTGATCACTCTGAACATTCCACACATCCCGCGCCCGCCGATCAACCCGATTACCTATATGCGCCTGAAGCTCGGCAAGGATTTCTACATCGTCAATTTCCAGGACTCGGATGAAGCAGACCGGCGCTTTGCCGAAGACCCGCGACGCTTTATCGACACAATGATGCGCCGTCGGCAGGCTGTCAGCAGTCGCATCAGCAAAACACCGAAAAAACGCACGCCGCTAAGCCTGCTTGCAATGCTCGACCAGGAGAATCCCGCCGGCGATTCGTTGCTCACCGAGGATGAACTGGATTTTTATGCTGAAGCGTTTGCAGCGGGCGGTTTCACAGGACCTATAAACTGGTATCGCAACTGGAAGCACAACTGGAAAACGACCAAACGAATTTCACAGAAAGTTGACGTGCCCGCGTTATTTGTCGGTGCCACGGACGATCGCATTATCGGGCTAAAACAAATCGAGGCCCAGCGCTCTTACGTCGCCGATCTGGAAATACAGATGATAGAAGACTGTGGTCACTGGACACAGCAGGATAAACCAGCAGAGCTGAATGCGATTATGCTGGAGTGGCTTGCGCGCAGGTACCCGGCCAATTAGATATTGTTGATTTTGAATTGACTCGTGGGAGCGGCATCTTGCCGCGATTGTTTTCAATCGCGGCAAGATGCCGCTCCCACGACTGACTGTGTTTCCTGGCTAGTGCACGATTGGAGAGACAGGCTGGTCGCTCTCTTCACCAAACATCACCCGATCAAAAACGGTAACCAGGTTTTCTGTGCTTTGTGCGCCGACAACAAACAGCCGTTTGTTGATCAGGAAATCCGGCACACCGGTAACGCCGCTTTGCCTGACCTGGGCTTCCTGCGAGGCAACAATGCGACTCGACGTGTCGTCTTCCAGCGTTTTGTTTATGACAGGTGCTGTCAGGCCCGTGGACGCACCGATTTCGATGAGGACGTCGCGATCTGCGATATTCAATCCTTTTTCAAAAAACCCCTGCAGAATATTTTCCGCCAGCGCTGAGGTATCCGCGCCCTCGTCCTCGGCCAGCTGCATCAGGCGATGCGCGTTAAGCGTATTTGGCACCTGTGACATCTTGTCAAAACGAAAGTTTACGCCCTCAGCCTCGCCAGCCGCTGTCAGTGCTGCCAGTCCCGGTTCGAGCCGCTCCGGATCGCCAAATTTGATCGCCAGGTAGTCTGCAAACGGCATGCCCTCAACCGGCATGGTCGGATTGATCTGGAACGGATACCAGGTAACGAGACTCGGCCCACGCACTGCCGTCAATGCACTATCGAGGCGCTTCTTGCCGAGATAACACCAGGGGCAGATCAGATCGGCAATAACGTCCACTTGCAACGTCGCTGCAGGGTGGCCGTATTTGGTGGCCGTCGCTTTTGCTGTCTCAGGACTCATCATCGTCGTCAATAAGTTGGGCTATCCGCGAGCATTTCAAGTTGACTCTATTGTGCCATTCACAAGCTGAACAGAGGCTTACTGAATTGGAGTCCAACAAGGCCGAAAAGTTTTGCCCGATTATTACGCGTTTATCGATTTTAACGACATTTAGCCACATTTTCGCTCGAATTAGCGCCTAAAGCTGCTTCGATTTTCCGCCTATGACGGTTGCGCCGCGCATAAATGAGAGATATGCGGCAATTGATACGATCATGAAATTGATGATCTCGCTCGTCGTCACGCCGCCCCGGCCGGTTTCGATCATCTCATCGGTCACCAGGATCACGCGCACGCCCATATTGAGGATGAGCAGTGACAATGTCAGCAGGGACTCAAAGGTCCCGATCCAGGTACTCCAGCCGGGCCGCCACAGCATCAGCCCAAAACAGGCAAAGCAGAAAACATAATAAAAAGCCCGCCAGGCCGGCCAATCCTGCAGGAATGCTACGCGAACATTGATGTTCAGGAGATAGTCCAGTAACACGAACACGATGGTTGCTGCATAGTAATAGTTAAGCAGTTTTGCCGAAAAAGGCAGCGTAGATCTGGTCATATCCATGGCCTGTTTAATTAGATTAATCTCATTGCAATATTCTCCACCGTCGCCGGGTCTGTTAAACTGAGTCTAAGTCGCTGGAGAACACATTGCTTATTCGCAAGCCCACAGATATCCGACCATCCGAAATCACGAGTAAGGATAACTACCTTGATCGTCGCAAATTCATGCAATCGGCAGCACTTGCCGGTGGATCTATTCTTACAGGCGATGCCCTGGGTGCCATGCTGCCGAATGAACGAGGCGAAAAACTTTCCGGCGTTGTTAAAAGCGATTACAGCACTGACGAAGCACCTAACAGCTACGCCGACATCACAACCTACAACAATTATTATGAGTTTGGCGTGCGCAAAGATGATCCCGTGAACAATGCACAGGATTTCGAGCCACGGCCATGGTCAATCGCGGTGTCAGGTAGCGCCGAGATGACCGGCACTTTCAATCTTGAAGATTTCATCAAGCCATACACGCTCGAAGAGCGCATTTATCGCATGCGCTGCGTTGAGGCATGGTCGATGGTCATACCGTGGGTAGGCATCCCTCTGGCTGACGTCATCAAGCAATTACGACCGCTGTCCAGTGCAAAGTATGTCGTCTTCGAAACGCTGCTCGACAAAGAGAGAATGCCGGGGCAGCGCTCGCGATCGCTGCGCTGGCCCTACGTTGAAGGACTGACTATTGCTGAGGCTACCAACCCGCTGCCAATACTCGCAGTCGGTGTCTACGGCGAGGAATTACCGAACCAGAACGGGGCGCCTATTCGCCTGGTCGTGCCGTGGAAGTACGGCTTCAAGGGCATCAAGGGCATCGTCAAAATTCACTTCAGTGAACAGCAGCCGAGAACCAGTTGGGCCCTGGCCGCGTCGAACGAATATGGTTTTTATGCCAACGTGAACCCCGAAGTCAGCCACCCACGCTGGAGCCAAGCCAGGGAACGCCGCATTGGTTCGAGCGGGGGCGGCGGTTTGGCGAGCCTGTTCAATGCAGACAAACAGCCAACACTCATGTTTAACGGCTACGGCGAGCAGGTGGCACATTTGTATGATGGGCTGGATCTCAGAAAAAACTTTTAGTGCGGCTTGTTCATGGATGTCGTTCAGCAAATACGCTTTATCTGGAAACCGCTGGTATTCCTCACCTGTCTGATCCCGGCAGCGCTTGTGGTTGGCGATACACTCGGCATTACAGGGGCGCTGGGTGCCAACCCGATAGAGGAACTGCAGGACCGGTTCGGCAACTGGGCCTTAAGATTTATTATTCTTGCATTGACCGTAACGCCGCTGCGCCAGATTAGCGGCTGGAACTGGCTCAGCCGATTCCGTCGCATGCTTGGCCTGTTTGCATTTTTCTATGTGCTAATGCACTTCCTGACCTGGCTCGTACTCGACCAGGAGTTATTGCTCTCGGCCATCGCCGAAGATATTTTCAAACGTCCGTTTATTACTATCGGGTTTGGCGCATTCCTCATTTTGAGCGCCATGGCGGCGACTTCGACTGCCGGGATTCGCCGACGCCTGGGGCGACGCTGGCAAAAACTGCACAACGCGGTTTATGTCGCGGCGATTCTTGGTGTGTGGCACTACTGGTGGCAGGTCAAGCTGGATGCAAGTGATCCCGCCATCTACGCAATCATAGTGGCATTTTTGCTGGGATATCGCTGGTGGCGTTTCCGAAAAAAGCAGGCACTGCGCGCGTCTGATCTCGCGACCTGATCCAAGTATTTCGCACGACTTACCTATCTGCTACCGTGGTGCATGAAGGACCTGCATTGATAGGTGGTCGCCTGGGACTGGATAATGAATCGCGCTTTAATTTGTCTAATAATGATGTTCGTGTCAGCACCCGCTTTCGCAGGACTGTATGACGAACAACGTCTCAATACGCTGTACAAGAAAGAAATAAACGGTATCCGTGCATACGACGACGGCGAATACGATACCGCATTCAAATACCTGAGTGACACTGCAAGCAAAGGACTTAAGGATTCTCAATACCTTGTGTCCATCATGTTTATGCAGGGTCAGGGTACCAACAAATCAATTTTATTCGGGCTTGCCTGGCTTGGCGTGGCGGTAGAGTCTGGTAACGAGGATTGGCAGCGTACTTTCGACACGATGTATAAGGCACTAAACGAGGCGCAACGCACAATGGTTGATGAAAAAATTCGCGAATATGCCGAAAAATATGGATCAGCGCCGCAAGGCGTAACCTGTGCAAAACGCACGTCTGCCGGCAGTCGCAAAATTGAGTTGCGCTGCGCCAAAAACCAGGGCACCTATCCCGATTACGATATTGAGCTGGCGCTGACCCGCTAGCAGGAACTGAAATGGCCATAGCAGCCTGGAAACGCATAGAAAAGACACCTGGATATCAGCGAAAAAAGCGATTCTTCAAACGCCTCGTTGGCAAAGAGTTGCGACTGAAAAACGACATCGATGTCGCATCCATAAAGGACGGCGGTTGGTGGTTCACGCCGGAGGAATTGAATGAAAACAGCATTGTCTATTCGCTCGGCGTCGGCGATGAAATTGATTTCGATCTGTCGATAATTAATAAATATGGGGTAACGGTGCACGGCTTTGACCCAACGCCCAACTCAATCGATATGCTCGAGGGCACCGATCTGCCTGACCGGTTTCATTTTCACCCTTGGGCGGTGACTGCCCACGACGGCAGCCTGAAGTTTTACCCCCGCCTGAAAAAAGACGGCAGTAAATCTGATGTCATGTATACGATGATTGCAGAAGAGGAAACCATCGACGACGGCATCGAAGTGCCGGCGTATTGCTTGTCGACAATTGCCGAAAAGCTCGGGCATGAACGCATCGATCTGCTCAAGATGGATATAGAAGGCGCGGAGTACGAGGTACTGGATGGACTGCTGGCCTCACCGATCAAGCCGACCCAGTTACTGGTCGAATTCCATCACCGCTTCGCGGGTATCGGCCTGGAAAAAACCGCCGATGTCATAAAGCGACTTCGTGACGACGGATACCGAATATTCGCCGTTTCGGAAATTGGCCGTGAAGTGTCGTTTTTGCGAAAATGAGGAACAAAAATGCCTACGCAATCCGGAGTTTGGCGACTCACCGCAGTTATTCTTAGCTGTTTGCTGATCGCTGCCTGTTCCAATACTTCCGGGCGCTCCAGATCATCAGCCGCTGCACAATCCTGCCCGGCGCACCAGGTAATGGTTTGTGATGGCGGTACCGGTTCCAGTGTCAGCGACATGGCACCTCGCGACCCCGCGTTCTGCAGTTGTCGGCCAATGAGTCAAATAGATAAATAGTGCAGCCGGAAACCGGAAATTAATATGAACATGCGAGCGTACAAAATTTGCCAGGCAGTATTTCTTGCCGTGGTTGCGATCACGATTTCAGCCTGCGCCAATATGAACCAAAGCGCAAAACCAGCCAGAAAGTTAACCTCCTGCCCCCCTGGAGAATACCTGGTCTGCGAGAGCAGGCAGCCGCCGTCCAAAGGTGGTGCTGAAGAAGAAATTCCGGAATACGAATATTGTCGTTGCAATTAGTATCTATAGCCCACAGCCCGAAACAGGACCGGGCCCAGGCTTGAATTGAATCTTGCTGTTACTGCCGCTGCAAAACTACCAGCGCCGGATCGCATCTAATTGCGCAATGCAATAAGATGCGCTTGCGAAATCCCCGCCACCGCATCACGGGTTGCCGCTCAACGTTTCGTCGATAATTGTCAACGCGGCATCGCTGTCCATAATGACCAGCATGCGCAACAACTCGCGTTTCTCTTCAGCATCCTGGCTGGTACGAAACAATTCGAGCACACCATCGTCGTAATCCGCGACCATCATGCCATGCAACGCGGCCTCCTTTATTTCGTCAGACTTCGCACCGCGATAGATTTCCAGTAGCGTCGCATTTACTTCGCCACCGCCGACGATTCCAAGTCCCTGAATCGCCTGAACCTGAAGTTCCGGATTGCTGCTATCAATCGCGAGCAGGCGCAGAGTTTCAGCATCATTGGCCATGGCATAGGCATGAATCAGGCTTACGGATTCGCCTTTGCTATCACGCAGTTTTCGTAGTTCTTCGTTGGCCCCCATAGCACCCAAAATGCCAACGGCCCGCTCGAACTCCTCATCGCTGGTCGCATTTGCCGCAATCTCATACACTGAGTCGCTATCGTCGGCGATCATATAAGCGTCGAGGACACTTTCCTTTACGTCAATGCCGCCAGATGCATAGATCTCGGTAAGACCGGCAAGCGCCTCGCTATCTCCACCTATGCCAACCATGCGAATGGCTTCCAGCCGCAGCTCACCGCTGCCGTTTCTGGCGGTATCAAGTAATAGGGTCTGCGCTTCGGGCAGATCAATCTGACTAAGCACAAATAGCGCGCGAGACTTCACCTCATCGCTGTGATCTCCGGCAAGGACTTTTGCAACAATCGGCAGCGCACGATCAGGTGGAGAGGACATCAATGCCTCAAGCGCGGCGATCTTGAGTTGCTCCGTTTCGTCGGCATCTGGGTCCTCTGATTGCGCAAAACCTGTAGATACAAACATAAGGACCAATGATGAAAAAACTAACTTCGTAATGACTTGCATGCTTACTGCCTCAATTAGATTGTCTGTGTTTCAATTGATGTATCGCGTGCGAGTTTGGTTAGCACCACATTGAGCTCGAATGCCAGTTGCGCGCGCAGTGCGAGAGCATCCTGCGGAGATATGTCGTCGCTCGCGAGCCGGAACAAAATTGGTTCGAATGCTCGCAGTACTCGCGCCAGTTGCGGAGAGTTGTTCAAGGTTGCAGTACGCTCGAACATGCGGTTTTGCTCGATGATCTGCATTGCCAGTAACGATCGATCCACGCCGGAATCCAGCGGCAGCTGGACCAGTTCTGATTGACTATCTCGCAAATACACCTGTAAACCGCGCGTAAATGATGCCGGTACAGAAATACGCTCGTCAGCGGGAACGATAACGCGAAGATCGTCGACCGGTGGAGACGTAGATGTTTCAGCGGAAAAGTAAACACCGATTCCGATACCGACTGCGAGCGCCGCCGTCACAGCGGCGCCCCAGAAAAACGACATGAAGTGCATTGGTTCGCTGGATTTCTTTGGCTCAACCTGCTCGGCACGCGCGGCTCGGTCTATGCTGTCATGCCATCGCTGCACAAGGTGTGCCGGCGCCTTCGCCGCATCCTGCTCCTGCCATTGCTCAAATTGCCGACAAAGCGCTCTGTATTGCGCGGCAAGCTCGGCATTATCGTCAAGAGCAATCTCGACGTCACGTCTCTCGTCAGCGCTCAGACCATCGTCGTAAAAATAGAGTGTCAGTGTTTCTTCATTAATCATCAATCGCTCCGAATGTCCGCCATGCTCAGTCGCAGTTTTTTAACTGCGCGAAACAACGCCTGCTTAATCGTGCCAATACTCGCATCGAGTTCATGTGATATTTCTTTAAGGCGCCATTGTTCGAGATGCTTAAGCACGAAACACACACGCTCGATTTCACTAAGACGCTGTAATGCCGCTGCCAGGTCACTTCCGAGTTCCTCGTCTGCGCGGGCAATGTCCGGCGCAGACGTTTCGTCCGGGACATCAGTCTCAAGCGGCTCCCAGGTAGCAGGCCGCCTCTTTCGCAGAATTTGCAACGCCGCATTCACGGCGATTCGATGAATCCAGGTATCAAGCCGCGCAGATCGTTCGTACTGGTGCCGCTTGTTCCAGGCACTGAGCAGCGCATCCTGGACAGCATCCTCAGCCAGATCGCGGTCGCGTGTAATCTTCAGGCACGCGGCATACCAGCGGTCCGCCCGACTGGCGATCACCTCATGGAATTCCGCGCGCGTGGGCGCACCAATGCTTTTCAGAACCGCCACCATTGATACTTTGATGCGTCGACGACGCAATTGGTTAGTCTAAAACGACCGCTCGAAGTGAAATATTCGTAATCAGCGGCCGCCTCAGCGCGACTCAGTCTCCTGTGCTGCCAGCAGGACGCGAACCTCGTCGCCTGCCGCCTGAGTCTCGGCCTCGAGCTCCGCAATGCGCGTTGCGATTCGCTCATCCTTGAGTAATGGTTTCATCCAGGCCACATGCTGATAGCTAAAACTCCAGTTGAGCTGCCTTCCCAGCGTCTCATCGAGGTCACTGAGCGCGTATTCAACAGCGGCATCCTGGTCACCCTGCGCCACTGCTACGGTTGCCATTACATAGTCATTATCGCGCCAGCCTGGAAGAGCCACATCCGCAAAGGCGATTAACGAATCGAGGATTTCATTCGCCGTCTCAAAAGCGCCCGTATCAACCATTGCCTGTACCAGCATAAAGCGCATAAACACTTCGTCACCGTCGCTCGGCGCATAATCCGCACCGCTAATGCCTGGCTTTAGTGACTCGAAAAAATCTGCAACCGCGCTCGCTCTGCCAAGATCAATCATTGAACTTACATAGCCAATGACCGCGACATTAAACGCGCCCATCCGATTCTCGACATCATCGCGCAACATTGCCTCGGCCAGGATTACTGCACGTTCGTAATTGTCGGCATGCAGGTGCCTTTCAAGTTCCGCTCTGCGGGTCCTCGGCTCCTGCGGTGCGAGCGCTTGTGCGCGACGCAACATCTCGTCACCGTCATCGTCCAATCCAAACTGGTAGTACAATCTGGACAGTATGGACGGCAATTCGTGATCCTGCGGGTCCAGCGCCATGGCTCGCTGATACCAGCTAATACCATCGGCAAATCGATTCTGTGCAAACGCAACATTCCCGGACTCGAAATTTAGCGCCGTCCAGTCAGGTGATGTCTCTCGCCCTTTTGCAAATGCTTCCTCTGCGTCCTCCGGACGTTCGAGCGGTCCGAGCAGCAGGCGCCCGCGTTGCAAAAGCAGGCGAGCAGACATTGGATCGCAGTCGAGTCCTTTGTCTATCCACTCGAGCGATTCATCGTTTCGATTTGATAATTGGGCAACGAGTGACATCGTAAAATAGAGAGCCGGATCGTTGGGCGCCAATTCGATCGCGGTTTTCAGATCCGCCTCTGCCTGCAACGACTGTTCCGAGAATGGACCATAGCCTTGTACGGCATTTTGCCAATCGATTGAGGCCAGCATTCCCAGCGCACGCCCATCTTCGGAATTTATCTGCAAAACCTGGTCAATTAAAGGTCTTATCTTCAGCTCAGATACTTCGGCGCCAATAATTCCCGTTTCAGCCTGATGCTGGTAAGTCGTTGCGAGTTCGACCTTAGCTTCAACAAAATCCGGATCGAGGGCAAGCGCCTCTTTGAAAAAACCTTCGGCCCGCGGCAATGAACCGTAACTGGCTATGTTCTTTTGCTCCAGACCCTGCAGATATTTCTCATAGGCTCGTGAATTCTGCGTGGTGAGGCTCATGCCATGCCCTGCGTCAGCCATGACGTCACCCTGCAAAGTCATCTGCAATGCGTCAGCGACACTGGTCGCTATTTCATCCTGGACTGAAAAAATATCATCAAAATCGCGGTCAAAAGTTTTCGACCACAAGTGAAATCCGTTTTCTGCTTCGATGAGTTGAGCTGTAATTCGCACCGTGTTGCCAGACCGCTGGACGCTGCCCTCAAGTACCGTTTCAACACCCAGGCTCTCTGCAATCTTGCGAATATCGATATCTTTTTTCTTGAAAGAAAAGACTGACGTTCTTGCTGCCACGTTCAAATCCGGCACCTGGGCAAGCATATGCAGCAACGTCTCGGTGAGTCCGTCGGAAAAATATTCGTCTTCGTCATTGCCGCTCAAGTTGACGAACGGCAATACCGCAATCGAATTGTAATCTCGAGCTGCAACCAGTTGCTGCTCAGTATCCGACTCCGACTGCAGCACGAATTTATCAACCAGCAAAAGCCCGACCGTGAAAACAAGAATTACGATGATTATCCGGTCGAGCATATGCCCGCTTCGTACTGCGCCTGATTGCGACCGATCAACGTCCTTTTCCTTTTTTATCCCCTCTGGTGTGAACTCGAAAACCCAGGACATAATCAGAGCAATCGGCAATCCGGCCAGCAGGAAGGCAAGAATGGGTCGCCCGAGCGCTTCGTCGAGGCCGAGGATTGGGAATACAACGTCTACGAATTGCAGGATCAACCAGCCCACAACCAGGTACGCCGTGCCGACGCGCAAGACGTTGCGCCGCCGCAATTCTGCTATGAAACCACTCACCCGTTGACCACTCCGGAAACACTCATGCAACTAATTAATTTTATTGGATAAACACGGATCAGTCTATTCGACAAGCCGCTGCATAAGTAGTGCAATAAGGCTGCCGAGACAAGAAAGACGAAAGATAGGCAGATTGCACGCAGTCTGGCCGCGGTTTTACCCTGATGTGGTTGATATAAGGGTTTGACCAAGATAGGAAAAATGACGGAACAACCATCTGAGGCGAGCATTGCTGCGGACTGTCATGACCCGTTTGTACGGAATCTGAGTATACGATTCAGAGACGGATCGAGCCATGATATGGACCCGTGCGCCTGCTCTCCGGTGACAGCTGTGAGTGAATCCAAAAAGGAAACAAGAAATGACTAACGGTACAGTGCATCACCTGTCCGCGTTTACTGATGACCCGGCCGGCGGCAACCCGGCTGGTGTCTGGGTCGGAGACGAATTGCCGGATGCAGCAACGATGCAAAGAATCGCGGCAGACGTTGGCGCATCCGAGACGGCGTTTGTCGCTCCGGCCACAGGTGTTGATCGGGAAGTTCGTTATTTCAGCCCCGAGTTAGAAGTTTCCTTTTGCGGTCACGCGACCATAGCCACCGGGGCAGTGCTCGGCACGTTGCATGGAGAAGGCACCTATCGACTGGCCACGTCGGTTGGAGAAGTTCTGGTCACAGCCCGAATCAGGAACGGCAACGCACAAGCATCGCTTGTCTCCGTAGATACCAGGCAAAAGCCACTGACCGACTTACTACTTGATGAAACCCTGGCTGCGCTCGGTTGGGACAGCGACGACCTGGACGATTCGATACCACCAGCCGTCGCTTATGCCGGAGCGTGGCACCTGGTGTTGGCGGTTGCACAGGCCCGGCGGCTTGCCGAACTCGATTACGATTTCGAAAAACTGAAAGCTCTCATGCTGCGCGAGAACCTGACGACGCTACAACTCGTCTGGCGCGAAGAAGAATACCTGTTCCACTCCCGCAACCCTTTTCCAATTGGCGGCATAGTCGAAGATCCGGCGACCGGAGCGGCCGCGGCGGCGCTGGGCGGCTATCTGCGCGATGCGGGCATCATGGCAGCGCCTGCGACCTTTCTGATACGGCAAGGCGAAGCGATGGGTCGGCCCAGCCTGATAACGGTGGATGTTCCCACCAGCGGCGGAATCAAAGTGACCGGCTCCGCCGTCAAAATCGAATAAACCGGGGTCGAACCGAGGTTTTCGTAAATAACCCCGGTTCGACCCCGGTTTCATGAGCAGGAACTAGAATTTCAGACAGGCTGTTCGATTCATTACGACGAACCGTTTGCCTAAAGGTTATTTGATGTTGGCCAATATGTAATCGTCTAGCTGGTAAGCTCATCGACACCCGGGGAGAACAAATATGCACGGCGGCGACTTACTCGTACAGGTTCTACAGGCGCAAGGCGTGCAACAACTGTTTACGCTTTGTGGCGGGCATATATCGCCAATACTCGCGAGCGCCAAAAACTGTGGCATTCGCATTGTGGATGTTCGCGATGAGGCGACTGCTGTCTTCGCAGCCGATGCGAGTGCGCGTCTGAGTGGCATCCCGGGCGTTGCTGCAGTAACTGCAGGACCGGGTCTCACCAATACCATCACCGCCGTCAAGAATGCGCAGCTAGCGCAATCTCCCATCGTCATCCTGGGTGGCGCAGCGCCGACAATCTTGAAGGGCAAAGGCGCGCTGCAGGATATTGACCAGATGAAGTTGATGCAGCCGCATGTAAAGTTCGCAAAAGCGGTGCGGCGTGTGAGCGACCTGGGACCCGTACTCGAACGTGCATTTTTCATTGCGCAGCAAGGTGTTCCCGGACCGGTTTTTATCGAGTGCCCGATCGATTTGTTATATGCGGAATCCATCATTCGTGGTTGGTATGGGCAGGCGACACCCACAGGCAATTCAATCACCGCGAAGGTACAAAGGGCCTATCTGGATTTTCACCTGCGGCGACAGTTTGCCGTTGGGCGCAAGCAGGCGGCAACTGCCCAGACTGTCAGCATTGAGGCAGCCCCACGCGACCAGCTAGGAAAGGTCGTCGACGCAATAAGGGGGGCGCAAAGTCCACTGCTGGTTATCGGCAGCCAGGCCATGTTGGAGGCGGACAAGGCCCACGAGCTGGCAAGTGCGGTCAGCAAACTGGGAATACCCGTGTATTTGTCTGGCATGGCGCGTGGCTTGCTAGGCCGGAACCACAAGCTGCACCTGCGCCACAAACGACGACTTGCGCTGCGCGAATCGGATTGTGTAATTCTGGCCGGCGTGCCGTGTGATTTTCGCCTCGATTACGGGGCACATATTCCGCGCCGCTCCACATTCATATCGGTAAATCGTAGCCGTAGTGACATGACAATGAATCGCAAACCGACAATCGGTATTCTCACCGATGGCGGAACTTTTCTACGCAGCCTGGCTGACGAGTGCCAACTTGATTGTTCCGACTGGCTGCGGAATCTTCGCGCACGTGATGATGAACGTGAAGAAGAAATCACCGTCGAGTCGAACGCGGAAACCGGGAACGTCAATCCACTCGAGTTGCTCAAAGCCATTGACGCCTGCATGGATGATGACAGCATCATCGTTGCCGATGGCGGAGACTTTGTTGCCACTGCGTCATATACCCTTCGCCCACGCGGGCCGCTCTCATGGCTGGATCCGGGCGCGTTCGGCACGCTCGGCGTCGGCGCAGGATTCGCTATGGGTGCAAAGTTGCACCGACCTGAGAGTGAAACCTGGGTGATATATGGCGACGGCGCGTTCGGCTATAGCCTCATAGAGTTCGACACGTTTGTGCGCCTGAAAATTCCTGTTATCGCAGTCGTCGGCAACGATGCGTGCTGGTCACAGATCGCCCGTGAGCAGGTGAAAATACTGCAAGATGACGTCGGCACCCGGTTGCAACACAGCAACTATCACCTCGCTGCCGAAGCATTAGGCGGCAAGGGTTTCTTGATAGAAACGCCGCAGCAGATACGGGATGTTCTGCTCAATGCGAAGCAAGCAGCTGCAGAGGGTCATCCGGTTCTTATTAATGCGTTGCTCGGCGCGTCCTCGTTTCGGGAAGGTTCAATCTCGATGTAAAAAACCGGGTTACGCACGCTTGTTGAGCATTACGATCGCTGCCTGCTCTTCAGGACCTGACTCGCGCATTGAATGAATCGCAATATACGACGTTAGCAACGTTCGTCGCCTACCTCCGTAAATTCTGACTTTATCGGGATCAATAATCGGCAACACTTAACTTTCTAAGACGCGCGGTTTTTTTGTGCTGATGGTTCTGCATGCGCCGCAAAATGTTGTCCAGCATTCTTATTGCTGCAATGATGTGTGGTCCTTTGTTGAGCATCACGCAATCCGCGCGCTGCGACATCGCCGCATCTGTAATTTCGGCACGTGACGGGAGGCCTTTTTTCGACTCGCTCTCAAGCACCTGGGTTGCCCAGATAGCGGGCAGATGTGCCGCTTCGCACAGCCATAAGATCTGCTCCTGAATTTCTGCCAGGCGCTCCCATCCGCATTCGACAGCCAGGTCGCCACGCGCGATCATGATGCCTGCCGGATAATGGCGCATCGTGGCTAGCAATATTCTCGGCAAATCATTGAATCCTTGCACCGTCTCAATTTTGCAAATGATGCCAAGGTTACAATCCGGATAATTATTCAATTCCTCCAGTAAAGCGATGACGTCAGCCGGCTGGCTTACAAACGATAACCCAACCACGTCCGCATGCTTGACGATAAACTCGAGATTCTGTTTGTCCGATTCTGTTAGCCCCTTTAGTTGCAGATCGCTTTCGGGAAAATTAATGCTGCGGTCGCTGCGAAGTCGGCTGCCCGATGCCCTGGCACGTGTAATCCGAATAGCAATCTCCTTATCGGACACCGATGTAACCGTGCCCTCTATTTTGCCATCGTTAAGCCACACAGGATCTTCAACGCAGATATGCTGAAAGACCTCAGGCAGGTTGCATGATACGTGGGCCGGTTTCAGCACCGATCCGTCTTTGCCAATGTGCGCCGACTCGCCGGGAACGTTATCTTTTTGAATTAGCAGCGTGTCACCGAACTTTAAAACGATCGGTTGTTCCACTACCGGCAAATCGCCAACTCTAAAACTGATTTTCTCTCCTGTTTCTTTTCTGACCAGCCTGACTTTCGTTGCTGTCGCGATGTAAGCTCGCTTGTATAACTCGACAATAAGTCCTTTCGCATCTTTCCCTATGACATTGAATTTTCTCTTTCGCCCACGCGTGTCTTTAAACCGCAACTCGTCACCTGGTTCGGAATAATCAATGCATTTGCTCGGTACTGGCAAGACTACTGATTTCTTGTCGGGCGCGAAGTTATCCTCGGCGACAATGCGGATACGTTTTGGAAACACTACCCGGCCCAGCAAGTCGCGTTGCGGTCGAACGCGCACGACGCCGGGTCCAGGCACCAGTTTCCCGGTCCTGAGTTTCGGCCCGGCAAGATCCATTAATATTTTGCAATCCTTAGCCGCTTCCTTACTGGCACGCCTGACATTTTCTATCATGCTCAACCATTCGCTCCTTGTATCGTGGGCGCAGTTGATGCGGGCCATGTTCATGCCAGTAGCAATGAGATCGCGCACGAGTTGATAGTCACTGGCGGTCTCCACAGGCAGGGTGACCATAATTTCTACACCCCGACCGTCAGAATTAGCGCCGAGGAGGTCCTTCGTATGCGTTTCCGCCTGATTCTTACTTTTTTCGAACGCTAGCCACCCAGCACCAGAATCGGCAGTGGCGCCACCGGATGAGGTATGTAGCGCTTTTTGTACTGCTCGGACCGACGCCATTACGTGCTGTTCGGCTCTGCCGAGAGACGATAGCCCCAGGCCGGTCAATTGCTTTTGCAAATCACGAAGATCGAGCTGGCGAAGTGCCAGGTAATGAATCAAATTCCTGGCGCTGTCGATAAACTCGGGCTGCACGCAGGCCAGCTCCGAGACAAACCGGGTTTCCAATTGTTCGGCGCGAACGCAGATCGATTCGAGCTGATTACTGAGCTCGTCGATACTGTCTGCGGGCAAGTTACGCGAAGTTTCCTGCATACAATGCCGCCATAATAAGCAGGATAATGGCTATCGCCTGAAGGCCAACCCGCGTAAACATTAACTGCACGCTATGCTGTCGATCGTACTCGCCGCCACTGACCATCGAGGTTAGACCGGCGAACAAAACAACAACAGTCGCAGCCATAGCGGTGATCACCAAAATCGTCAAAGAGTCCATATTGCACCTCCGGCGCCTTGCGAATGGGCACAAAAGCCCATAAAGAATCATGCGACAATTCTATTCAGCAGAACATTGGTGGATGAACCCATAGTGGTACGCAACAGTACTTATCGGCTGTCTACAGCAACAGTTTTTCATCAATGCGATGATAAATGCTGGCAGCTTTGATCAAGGAGTTGGCGGTGAGCTCCGCTACACCGTAGACCTCGGCGCTGACTTCGTAGTCGTTCCTGATTTTTTCCAGCAGCAGATCAAAGTCACCGTCCCCGGACAGCAAAACGACCGTATCAACTTTTGTCGCTGCGTCTAAAACATCAATCGCGATGCCAACATCCCAGTCGCCTTTGGCGGAACCATCGCGGCGCTGGATATAGGGTTTGAGTTTTACCGTGAAGCCAATATGCCTGAGGGCGTCCTGGAACTTTAGCTGCTTATCATCGTCCCGATGGATGGCATACGCGGTTGCCGCAACAATCTTTCCCTCGGCGCCAACAATTTCCCATAGTTTACGGTAATTGAACTGGCGGCCATAAGCCTGCCGAGTCGTGTAGTAGATATTTTGCACATCAACAAATACAGCGATCCTTTTCACTTTTGAATCTGCTGCGTTCAACGCCGCAACTCATCCATAGCGCTGTCAGCCTGTGGCATTAGTTTTTTCGGATCAAGCTGCAGGCTGATAAGCGCCATCGCTGCGATCTGTGATTGAGTCCACCTGCCTTTGGCCAAACCTTCTGATTTCACTTGTGGGCCAATCGCCGCAAACCAGGTTTGGTCAGATCCGGGCACGCCATCGGGCGCATTTTCGATACCCATTTTTTCGGTGGCTGCAGGACTGGCATGATGCATCCAGTCTTCTGGCGCGCTGCCCCGACCGTGATCAGTAGAAATCAACAACGTCGTGTTGTCACGATAGACAGGGTCAGCCTGGAGCCAGTCCCAGAGATTCGACAACATCTGATCGGTCCGGTGAGCGGCGTCAATATAGCGGTCATAACTGCCATCATGGGCAAAGTCGTCGGTTTCCCCATAGGCTATGTAAATCACGCGCGGATGTTGATTTTCGAGCGCCTGCATGGCGTAGCCGTGAGTAAGAAAGTCGAGCCGGACCGTTCGCCACAGGCTGGGCGCCGCGGCCGATGCTTCATTCAACCAGCGTGATTTGTCAGTCGTGGCGGACGATTCAATTTCGAAACCTGCGTTCACCGGCAAACCGCTTCGTTGCGTGTTGATAATGTACGGAAAGACATCCCATGATCCGAATGCCAATACGCGATTCTCAAACTCCTGCAGACCATTCAGAACTTCCAGAAAAGTAACGTTTCGATTCCAGCTCTTGTCGTTGGAATCGATGGCAGGATCTGCATTGCCGGTCAGTATTTCGTTATAGCCCGGGTATGAAAACCACCAGCCGTTACTAACATTCATAAAACTGTTCTGTGTCCGATCGCCAATCAGGACACCCTGGGAAGCAATAACGGACCAAAGAAATGGGAACAACAGCTCCCTTCTTTCCTCGCGTCCCTCACGCCAGTAGGTTTCTTTGAGATGCTCAGGTGCGTCGGTGTAACGCTCATCTCCGATGAGGCCCGGATCAACTCCGGAAAAGACTTCCTGCCAACGAACGCCATCCAGTGTAACCAACACCAGGTTTGGGCCTGTTGCCTGCGCATTCAGGTTAGCGCCGGGTGGCCACAACGAAAACCACAGAATTGTCAGGAGCAACGTCTTTTTCTCAATAGAGCTTTTCATCATGTCAGTCTCGCACCATCTTTTGTAAGCGGCCTTTCTAACGCACTAGTCGAATACGGTAATCTCTGAATTTGAGTGGCGTCACTATTACAGGTATTACTCGACACCCAACGCGACCCTATATGAGCCGGCAGTCCTCAGGGGCGGACACCCGCCATGAACGGAATCGGCTTATGCCGCAAATTGGCGTGAGCTTTGCCAGAATACAGTGAAAAATCATGTCCGAGTAGCCGTATCGAGCCCGCGAAGCTGTGTATCGGATTGGACGTGGTGCGCCACTTTATCAATTGAGTCGCCGTTATTGCTATTCTTTAGTCTATAAAGGGCGTTCAGGAGGAAGTAATTATGAACAGAATTTTTGTGCTGCTGTTATCTATAGCATTCGCCGTTTTTTCTGCCAACCTTTACTCGCAGGAACAAGAAACGGTCGCCGTTATTGGCACTGGCGATATGGGTGACTCCCTGGGACCACGGTTTGCACAACTGGGTTACCGGATTGTCTATGGTTCACGTAATCCGAACAGTGACAGGGTCAAAGCACTGGTCGCGAGATCTGGCGAATATGCTTCGGCAACGACACAAAAGGAAGCAGCCCAACAAGGCGATATCATCTTAACGCTGGTGCCATGGCCGCCCATGGAAAAAGTCGCACAGAGTCTTGGCAACCTGGACGGCAAGATCATTCTCGACGCGTCTATGCCCTTTCAACAAGGCGAAGATGGCTATCCGGAAAAGATGCTGGAGACCTCGAGTGCAGAAGTGATTCAGCACTGGAATCCTGGCGCGAAAGTGGTCAAGGTGTTTGCGACGATGGGCGCATTCATTATTGATGACCCATCTGTAGTAAACGGCCCAATCAGCATTCCGCTCGCCTCTGACCATCGCGATGCAAAAGAAAAGACCGCGAGAATCGTTGCCGCCATGGGACTGGATCCGGTGGACTTTGGCCCACTTCGCATGGCGCGGGAAATAGAATCGATGCAAATGATCTACATGATTCCGCTGATACAACGACGTGCCGAGGCCTGGGAGTTCTATTTTCGTCGCGCCAATTACTGGGAGTGCCTTTGGGAGGATGACTTCTCGGAGCCTGTATTCGATGCCGATAGCCTGGCTGATTTTCCTGCTACACAGGGGCCGGCTAAGCCTTGCCCGTAGTTAAGGGAGGCATAGGACCAGACCATTCGCGGCTGAAGCCGCTCCCACAGATTGCTGCCGTACCTGAAAGCATCTGTGGGAGCGGCTGTCTCAATAGATGTACTTATGTTCCAGGACTTAGGAACGCACGAGAGCAAAGTTGCCGCGAATAGGGACGACTTACGCGTTTGAATTTCGTCTGAAAACTTTTCACCCACAAAAAAGGCCCCGCAAAGCGGGGCCTTTTCATTTCTTCGCTTGAGCGAATGATTTACATCATTCCGCCCATGCCACCCATGCCGCCCATATCAGGCATAGCAGGTGCACCTGCATCATCTTGCGGTGCGTCTGCAACCATAGCTTCGGTTGTCAGCAGCAGTCCGGAGACTGAGGCAGCGTTTTGCAGTGCATAACGCGTGACTTTGGTCGGATCCAGAATACCGGCCTCGATCATGTCACCGTACTCGCCCGATGCAGCGTTGTAGCCATAGTTGCCTTCGCCGGCAACTACTGCATTCAGGACTACACTGGCATCGCCGCCAGCATTGCTGACGATCTGACGCAGCGGCTCTTCAAGCGCACGATGTAGGATTTTGATACCTACGTCCTGATCGTGGTTGTCACCTTTGAGTTTATCGAGAGCAATGGATGCGCGGATGAGTGCGACACCGCCACCGGCAACAACGCCCTCTTCCACTGCAGCGCGAGTTGAGTGCAACGCGTCTTCAACGCGAGCCTTTTTCTCTTTCATCTCAACTTCGGTCGCAGCACCAACCTTGATTACGGCAACACCGCCGGAGAGTTTCGCAACTCGCTCCTGCAGCTTCTCTTTGTCGTAGTCAGAGCTTGAATCTTCGATCTCGGCGTTGATCTGGTCAACCCGACCCGTGATTTCTTTAGCCTCGCCAGCACCGTCGATGACAGTCGTGTTTTCTTTGGTAATCTGGACTTTCTTGGCTTGACCAAGATCTTCCAACGTCGTCTTCTCCAGTGACAGGCCAACCTCTTCAGATATGACCTGACCGCCGGTCAGAACAGCGATGTCCTGCAGCATGGCTTTGCGGCGATCGCCGAAGCCCGGAGCCTTAACAGCAGCAACCTTAACGATGCCACGAATGTTGTTGACGACCAGTGTTGCAAGCGCTTCACCTTCGACGTCCTCTGCAATAATAAGCAACGGACGACCTGCTTTCGCAACGCTTTCCAGAACCGGGAGAAGATCACGAATGTTCGAGATTTTCTTGTCGAACAACAGGATCAAAGGATTGTCGAGTTCGACACTCTGGCTCGTTTGGTCGTTGATGAAATAAGGTGACAGGTAACCGCGATCAAACTGCATGCCCTCAACGACGTCGAGTTCATTGTCCAGTCCGGTTCCTTCCTCTACGGTGATAACGCCTTCCTTGCCAACCTTCTGCATAGCCTGCGAAATGATCTCGCCGACTTCCGTGTCTGAGTTGGCGGAGATACTGCCAACCTGGGCAATCGCCTTGCTATCTGCGCAAGGAATGGAATTTTTTTCGAGTTCGGCGACCACCTTGTGCGTCGCTTTGTCGATACCGCGCTTGAGATCCATCGGATTCATGCCAGCGGCAACCGATTTCAGGCCTTCACGCAAGATTGCCTGCGCGAGAACTGTTGCGGTCGTGGTGCCATCACCTGCGACATCAGACGTCTGGGAAGCAACTTCCTTGACCATCTGTGCGCCCATGTTTTCAAACTTGTCATCGAGCTCGATTTCCTTGGCAACAGACACGCCGTCTTTAGTGACAGTTGGTGCACCAAAACTTTTATCGAGCACAACGTTGCGACCTTTAGGACCCAGGGTCACTTTTACGGCGTTCGCCAGAATGTTCACACCTGCAAACATCTTGGAGCGCGCGTCGTCGCTGAAACGTACTTCTTTAGCAGCCATTTAACTAATCCTCTTAGATTTAATTCAGTAGAGCTTGTGAGTAAGACCGATATCTAGCCTTCAATTACGGCCATGATGTCGTCTTCTTTCATCACCAACAGCTCTTCGCCATCGACTTTGACTTCCGTACCGGAGTACTTGCCAAACAGCACTTTGTCACCGGCCTTGATATCCAGAGCGCGGATTTCGCCGCTGTCCAGGATCTTGCCGTTGCCAACAGCAACAATTTCGCCTTTGATCGGCTTTTCGGCCGCAGCGTCCGGAATGACGATTCCGCCAGGGGACGTGCGCTCTTCTTCCATACGTCTTACGATGACTCGGTCATGAAGCGGACGAATCTTCATCGATTGGATCTCCTATAAACTATTGATTAATAACCGACTTATGCGGTTTTCGAGGCCGGCACTTGTTAGCACTCGGCTGCGAGGAGTGCTAATCATAGGGGCGGCGCGACAAATTTCAAGCGTTTCGAGGCAACAATTGTGACGGTGGCTTATCTGCGGTGCTTTAGGACGCTCGATATGCGGGCTGAGTCCATGACTTCAGTCCGTCCGGCCGGTATCCTGCGGGTCCGAATTGGGCCATTTGTTCACATAATCGGTAACAATACAGAGGACCTGCTGGTCTTCTTATTGGTACCGATTATTCGTCGCGGATCAGCAATGTCAAAAGTATTCAAACCTGCTCTTTTAGCCCTGTTTCTGGTCATCTCGGCCACTCAGATCCTGTACGCACAAGATGAGGACCCGTTGCGGCCCGAAGTCGCGTATCGCTACGCAGCCGCCGATACCGGCGATGCAATCGAGATCGACTGGGTCGTTGAAGCGGGTTATTACCTCTATCGCAACAAGATGTCGTATGCGAGTG
>RCNC010000002.1_pt1 | contig 136291 bp, 125 predicted proteins | sample 2041301 | NCBI WGS metagenome assembly RCNC01 (sample SAMN09708231, study PRJNA481090) | Marine sediment metagenome, whole genome shotgun sequencing project. | biome: marine sediment; feature: ocean; material: sediment; isolation source: Sewage treatment plant 13A marine sediment (STP13A) ...
GTTAAGCATTCGCGGCTAAAGCCGCTCCCACAGATTATAGAACCACCGGCTGTATTGTTTGGGACTGGAAAAATCCTGTGGGAGCGGCTTTAGCCGCGAATGCTCACCGCCCGCGAAAGGCGAAATCAGAACTCCAACGCCCCCACCAAATCCGCAACCGACTTAAAGTTGTTTCGCAATAAGTACTCTGCAATCCCGCTATTAATCTTCTGACAAACCAGCGGATCATAAAAAAGGGCAGTACCAACACCCACAGTCGAGGCGCCTGCCAATAGAAACTCGATCGCATCATTGGCGTTCACGATTCCGCCCTGACCAATTATCGGAATATTCCGCGGTCCAGCCACCTCGTATACCTGGTGTACTTTCAACAAAGCAATGGGTCGGATAGCCGGCCCCGATAATCCACCACGAACGTTGCCGATTACGGGTTGCCGTTTTTCCGTATCAATTGCCATGCCCATAACGGTGTTGATAACAGCCAGCGCATCGGCACCCGCCTCTATGCAAAGACGTGCATTCTCCTGGATGTCGGTCTGATTCGGAGACAGTTTTGCAATCAGCGGTTTCGACGTTTGTTCACGACACGCGGCGACAACCTTTGCTGACATTTCGGGAAAATTACCAAAAGATACTCCGCCTTCCTTGATGTTCGGGCACGAGATGTTTATTTCGATGGCATCGATCGCCGAATCATCGAATCGCCTGGTAACAGCAGCGTAATCATCGATTGTTGAACCGCAAACATTCGCGAAAAATCGCGTCTCCGTGAAATCGAGCCCGGGAAGAATGTCATCGACGACCTTGTCCATGCCTGGATTTTGCAGGCCAATGGCGTTCAGCATGCCCATCGGCGTTTCGCACAAGCGATGCGGCGAGTTACCGAGACGTGGCTCACGTGTGGTGCCTTTGAGCACTATGGCACCGGCATCGCGATTCGAAAAACCAGCAATACGGGTGTATTCCTCGCCAAACCCAACGCAGCCAGAGAGCAGCACGATCGGCGAGTTGAGGCTCAAGCCGCAGAAATCGACCGCAAGAGACGTTGCCGCAGTATCAGAAGTGTCAGACATAAATTCGCATTTGACTCGGAATCGATGAAGATTGAGCGCGATCTTACACAACGAGTGGTGCAAAATGCAGGCCACCATGATCAGTGTCATTCTTTATGAGCCCGAAATCCCACCGAATACCGGTAATATCATCCGTCTTTGCGCTAATACCGGTGCGAACCTCCACCTGATCGAGCCAATGGGATTCGAAATGGACGAGCCGCGTTTGCGGCGCGCCGGCCTTGATTACCGTGAGTTTGCCGCTGTTGAGGTGCATAAAAACCTGCCGACCTGCCTCGACTCTCTCGGTTCACCGAGGTTATTCGCCCTCAGCACACGCGGTGCCACAACTTATTCTACAGCCAGGTTCAGGGAGGGCGATGCGCTTATTTTCGGCCCGGAGACCCGCGGTTTACCGGATAAGTTGCTGGAATCCTTGCCACCGGAACAGCGTTTGCGACTGCCGATGCTGAGTACGAGCCGCAGCCTGAATTTGTCGAACGCGGCGGCGGTTGTGGTCTATGAGGCGTGGCGGCAGATAGGGTTTTCGGGTAGTGGCTAGCGACGATATGTCGTGGCAGCGGCATCCTGCCGCGATTCAAATTTATTCGCGGCAGGATGCCGCTCCCACGGCTTATTCAGGTTTTAATGCCCGGCCCATGAGCGCGCCAACCGCCTCGCGTGGTGCGACACCTTCATAAAGAATGCGATAGATTTGCAGACATATCGGCATATCGACATCCAGTCGATCAGCGACTTCTTTCACAGCTTTGGCGGCGAGAACGCCCTCAACGACCTGTTGAATCTCATTCTGGGCCTCCTCAATGCTTTTGCCACTGGCGAGCGCCAGTCCCATACGCCGGTTGCGCGACAGGTTGTCCGTACAGGTCAATACCAGGTCGCCCATTCCGGCCAAACCCATGAAGGTGTCCTGTTTTGCGCCAAGAGCAACACCCAGTCGGGTCATTTCGACCAGACCTCGATTGATCAGTGCGATACGTGTATTGGCACCAAAGCCCAGTCCGTCTGAGAGGCCGGCGCCAATAGCGAGAACATTCTTAACCGCACCACCGACCTCCACGCCAATGATGTCGTCGGAGGTATAGGCACGGAAACTTTCATCTGATAACCCGGACGCAAGGTCGCTCGCAAAATTTGCATCGCTTGCCGCTATGGTCATCGCTGTTGGCAGACCTTCACCCACTTCCTTGGCAAAGGTTGGCCCGGATAAAACAGCCATCGGCCGATCGTCGCCGAGAATTTCTCCAGCCACCTGGTGTGGCAGCTTGCCGGTTTTGAGTTCAAACCCCTTGGTTGCCCAGGAGATTCTCGCCTGATTGTCGAGTAACGGCCGAATTTGCAGCAAAATTTCTCGCAGTCCGTGACTCGGTACGGAGATCAGAATATCGTTTACGCCATCAAGGCACTTATGTAAGTCCGGTTCGACATGCAGGTTTGCCGGAAAAGCGGCGTCCGGCAAATAGCGATTGTTGACCCGCGATGCCGCCATATCCTCTAACTGTCGGGGGTCGCGTCCCCACAACCGCACTTCATGGCCCCCGCGCGCAAAGCGCAGGGCCAGCGCCGTGCCCCACGAGCCGGCACCGATAACCGCAATGGGGTTTCCTGATTCTTGAGACTCAGTCGAAGCGATTAGTGAGTGCCTCCGTTGCTGCTGGCAGCCGCGCCGGCTGTCTCTGCTTCTTTGGCCGCTTCTTCTTGCGCCTGCGCTATGCCGTGCGCATACAGCGCGTCAAAATTAATCGGCTGCAGGACGAACTCCGGAAAACCGCCTTTTACAATCATGCTTGCTATAGCTTCGCGAGCATAAGGAAACAAAATGTTGGGGCAGAAGCTGCCGACGAGCGCCTTGAATTCGTCTTCGCTGTATCCAGTGATGTGAAACAAGCCAGCCTGGTGCAGCTCGATAAGAAAAACGGTCTTTTCTTCTTCCTTGGCTTCGATGGTTATGGTCAGAATTACTTCATGAACGCTTTCTGCGCCGACGCTGTGAGAACTGCGAAGATTAAGGTTGGTTTTCGGAGACCAGTCAGATTTCGTGAACACCTCGGGGGCGCACGGTGATTCAAACGAAAAATCTTTCACATAGATTTTCTGAATTGAAATTTGTTTTTCCGGTGTACTCTGTTCTTGCTCTGCCATTATCTCTTCCTGCTAAATAAAATTAATCGTTAATAATACTTTCTTGCTGATTCAACCTGCGGTCGAGCTCGCCACTAACCTCAAGCTCATAGAGTTCGTCGAAGCCGCCAATAGCCTGATCATCAATGAATATTTGTGGCACAGAAGTCCTGTTGCTGCGCCGTATCATTTCCTCTCGAAGGGCAGGGTCATTACCTACAAGAAGCTCTTCGTATTCGACGCCCTTCTTTTTCAGAAGCATGCGGGCCGCCATGCAATAGGAACAATATTCTGATCCGTACATCGTGATTTTGGATTTTTCGCTCATGGATTCAAGGCTAACGTAAGAAATAGCAGGCCGCTATTTTTTGCGCTTCGTCTTTTTCGATGTAACCAGCGGCAGGTTGGCTTGTGTCCACGCAGCAATACCACCCTTGAGACCGTAGACATTTTCCGCACCGGTTTTACGCAGCGATTTGACGACCTTGGTCGATGTTACGCCTGCATTACAGACCGCTATTATTGGCTTTGACTTGTATTTTTCGATCTTGTCCTCGTTCGCCTCCAGCTCATCAAACGGAATATTTTTAGCGTTGACAATATGACCGAGCGCGAACGCATCAGCACTGCGCACATCCAGCACGACGGCGTCTGCATTAATAAGTTTAACCGCCGCTTGCGGCTCGACATTGGTCATGCCGCTTGCCTGGCGTCGCAGTTCAGTGAAGATTACGAGGAAAAAACTGAACAACAGTGCGGTGACCAACAACGTGTGGTTGGCGGCGAATTCAAGGAACATATTCATTATTTACGGTCTTTAAGGGCCGGGACAGCTGCGGCGAAAGACGGGCAGTATACCAGCGCCGGGGCGGGTATTGTCCGGCGTTTTTAACTATGTGGGCCGATGATTTGTCTGTGAACAGCAGACCACCGGTGTGCATTGGCAGGCATAGCAATTACACTGTACGACCATGAAGAACACCAACCTCGCCCTGATTGTTGCACTATCCACAATGGCTTTTTCCCTGCCTGTAGCCTGGGCACAGGAGGCTGGCCTGACCAAGGTCAAGGAGCGCGAACTTGAGGTGGTCCGCGACAAGATCAGTGCGCTCAAATCGAGCATGGACAAAAGAGCGAGTGACCGGGACCGGGTGACCGGCGACCTACAGTCGGCGGAGACCGGTATTGTTGAGAAGCGTATCCACATAAAGGAGTTGGAGCGACAGCGCGACTTCAGCCAAAAAAAGAAAGCCGATCTCGATAAACGCCTGCAAGCCAGGGAGGCGGAGCTGTCTGCGGAGTCGGCGCAGCTCGAAGCACAGGTACGCACGGCCTACACCAGTGGTCAACAAGAACGAATCAAACTCCTCCTGAATCAACATGATCCTGCAACTGTTGGCCGGCTGATGACCTACTACCGCTATATGAGCGAGTTTCGTGGCGAAAATATTAGCGCCGTTAACAATCACATCGCCGAGCTGACAGATCTCCGTCAACAGGCAGCAACAGAGGAAAACCGAATCGCCGGTCTGGCGAGGGCAAGAGTGGCCGAGCTCGCTGAGCTAAGCGCTGCGCAGGACCAGCGCCAGGATCTGCTCGCGACGCTCAAGGCGAAAATCGCCCAGGAAGGTTCTCAAATCGAGCGGCTTGCGGCACAGGAGCAGGATCTCTCGCGGCTAATTGCCGAGCTGACCAGCATTCTGTCGGACTATCCAATTACCTCCGAGGAACCGTTTAGCAAATTCAGGGGGCGCCTGACATGGCCTGTTGCCGGCAATTTGTTGCATGATTTCGGCCAGCCGCGCGCCAGCGACAAGCTGAAATGGAACGGTGTTGTGCTGGCAGCCCCGCGTGGCCGCGAAGTTCGCTCGATTTATCATGGCAGGGTCGTTTTTGCCGACTGGCTTGCAGGTATGGGCCTGCTGGTCATTGTTGACCATGGCGAGGGCTACCTGACCCTCTACGGTTACAACGAAACAACGTTGAAGAGTGCCGGCGACTGGGTGGCGCCCGGTGACGTGATTGCCACGGTTGGCGACAGTGGTGGACAGACACAGTCCGGGCTGTATTTCGAGATTCGCAAGGGTACCAAGCCGGTTAACCCGCGACACTGGGTGAGCAAACAGCCGAAAACGGGCTGAGCACTAATTTGGGAGCGGCTTTAGCCGCGAATGAGCACGGCGTGCGATCAGGCCGATTCGCGGCTAAAGCCGCTCCCACATTAGCGTTGGCTGGGGACCTAACTCGGCAGAATTCACACCATTGCTGTGCTATCGTCAGAGGGCTATCGCTGCCAGAGAGCGGCGTCGTCGATAGTTTCAGGAGAATTACGTGTCGTTGAAAACCAGAGGTATTCTGGTCGTTGTTATCGGCTCCATACTGGGTATCAGCCTGTCGCTGGGTGGTGCCTCGCTGGCGAGCCGGGGCCAGCCGGTGGCGAAAGAATTGTCCTGGGAACAGGCGCGGCTGTTCGCTGAGGTAATGGAGCGAGTCAAGCGCGACTACGTCGATCCCATTGATGATGCGCAACTGCTTGAAAGTGCGGTTCGCGGCATGGTCGCGGACCTCGACCGACACTCTGAATACCTCGACGCCACGCAGTTTCAGGACATTCGTATCAGCACCAGCGGCAGCTATTCGGGTGTCGGCCTTGAAGTAAGCACCGAAGGTGGGGCAATTGTTGTTATTGCGCCGATCGATGGCACACCGGCGCAGCGTGCGGGCGTTGAAAGCGGCGACGAAATCATCGAGATTGACGGCATATCGGTCGCGAGCGACGGCCTGGACAAAACGATAGACAAGATGCGTGGCCGCGCCGGTACACCGGTTGCACTAACGGTGCGACGGGAAAATTATGATGACCCGCTGAGGTTTCACCTGACCCGGCAGAAAATTCAGGTTGCCAGTGTCCGCCACGAGATACTGCAGCCCTCATTCGGTTATCTACGCCTGAGTCAGTTCAACGAAACCACTGTTGACGAGGCCAGCCGCGCAATAGATTTGATGATGGAAGAAGTGCAGGCAGCAACGGGCAACATGCTGACCGGCCTGATACTGGACTTACGCAACAATCCTGGCGGCCTCCTTGATTCGGCAGTTGCCGTGTCGGATCTGTTTCTCGATGCCGGCATCATCGTGACAGCGGAGGGCAGAACCGCGGAATCCCGTTTCATGCGCGAAGCAAACGACGGCGACATTCTGGATGGCGCCGCTATTGTCGTACTTGTGAATGGCGGCTCGGCGTCCGCATCTGAAATTGTTGCCGGGGCGCTGCAGGATCACGATCGTGCAACGATTGTCGGAACCACTACTTTCGGTAAGGGTCTTGTGCAAACAGTCATGCCGTTATCAAAAGGACGCGCAGTTAAATTGACGACATCACGCTATTTCACGCCATCCGGCGATTCAATACATGAAATCGGCGTTGAGCCGGATGTCATTGTTGACGGTTCACGGCAATATCCGGATCAAAACCTGCAGGCGGGGGTTGACCGTGAAACCGACGCACAGCTGATAGAAGCGTTGCAGCAGCTAAATAATCAATGGGTCATGCATTCCAGGGCCCCTGATTAACAGGTCCAAATGTTTCTCCTTCGGGTAATTCTATCTGCGCTTGTATTGCTGGCGATGCCGGTTTCCGCTGAGCGTGTTCCGCTGCCGCGAGTCGCTGTAATCATCGATGATCTGGGTTACGCGCTGCTGGCGGGCGAAAGAGCCATCAACCTGCCAGGGCCAGTTGCCTGTGCAGTATTGCCGGGCACGCCGAGAGCAACGCGCCTTGCGGAAGAAGCTCACGCAAGCGGCAAAGAAGTCCTTTTGCATTTACCACTACAAGCACAAGACGATTCCGACCTGGATGAGCCCGGTGGCCTGCGTCTTGATATGAGCCGCGCTGTTTTCACGCGGACATTTATAGAGGACATCGAAGCAGTGCCGCACGCGATCGGTATTAACAGTCATCGCGGTAGCCTGCTGACGCGCCATCCCGGACATATGAACTGGTTAATGGAAGAAATTCGAAATCGCGGCGACCTGTTTTTCGTAGACAGCTATACAACCGCTGCGAGCGTAGCGCTTAAGCTCGCGCATGAGAGCGGTGTGCCGGCAGCCAAACGAGACGTTTTTCTCGATCCGGATCAGTCCCCGGAAACTGTCGTCCGCGAGTTCGCCCGGCTAAAAAAACTTGCACGACAGAATGGTTTTGCTCTTGGTATTGGTCACCCGTATCCGACGACGCTGGCATTTCTCGAAGAGGAGTTGCCGAAACTGCGTAGCGACGGCTTTGAACTGATTAGTATTAGCGAACTAATTGCGCTAACCAACGAAGCACAAACCAGGGTCGCCGGCCAGGCTGCGGTGGAGTGATCACTTTTGCAGCGCAAGTTGAACAATAACGGAGAGACATGATGGGCTGGTATAACGAACATATTCTCCCGCATTTGATTAATGCTGCATGCTCGGCAAGGCCGAACCAAAAGCAGCGCGAGAAAATTGTGCCGCAAGCAGAAGGGGAAATTCTGGAAATCGGATTTGGCAGCGGCCTGAACCTGCCGTTCTACGATGCCGGTAAAGTGAAAAAAATCTGGGGCCTTGAGCCATCACAAGGCATGCGCCGCAAAGCGCAACCGATGCTGGATAGCACCAATCTGGAGGTTGAATTGATCAATTTGCCCGGGGAACAAATACCGCTTGAGGCTAACAGTATTGATACCGTACTCGTGACCTACACGCTCTGCACCATACCGGATGCCGTAACAGCGCTGGAGGGGATGCGGCGCGTCCTCAAGCCAGGTGGCCGTTTGTTGTTTAGCGAACACGGCGTTGCGCCGGATGAAAAGGTAGCACTCTGGCAAAAACGGCTGAACCCGACCTGGAAAAAGATAGCAGGTGGCTGCAACATGAATCGCGACATCCCGGCACTGATTAAATCAGCTGGCTTCAACATAACCTCCGATGAAAGAATGTATATTCCGGGCGCCAGGGTCCTGAGCTATAGCTACTGGGGCGTCGCCGAGGACAAGCAACAGACGGGGTGAAGAACGGGTTGAACCCACTGTAAGATATGCACTCTAATTTCAGGATCTTTGCAACAGAATCTACGATGAATAAATGCACACATCACCTGGTCGGACGAACGACCCTTAATGGCGTATTGACCTTTCTCATGCTCCTGATGAGCATGAATGCTCATTCGCAGGAAGCAGCCGTTGAGCCCACCCCGGAGAAAGGCGCAGTCGCTTGTACGATGCAGTTTGACCCGGTGTGCGGTGTCGATGGCAACACCTACAGCAACGACTGTGTTGCTGGCGCGAACGGGGTGGAGATTGCGAGCAGAGGTGAGTGCCCGATTAACAGGCCGATGGCCGCAGAAGACTTTGCCTGCCCCGAGGAGCACGACCCGGTTTGCGGCACGGATGGCACTACTTACACGAATCAATGCGTTGCCGAGACGAACGGCGTTGAAATCGAATTTGCAGGAGCCTGTGAGGGAGATTCAGCATGCGCAGCAACGTTTGCCCCGGTTTGTGGAGCAGACGGCAATACCTATAACAATGAATGCCTTGCGGGTGAAGCGGGCATGAGCGTGGAAACGATTGGCATCTGTGCCGCGGATGTTGGTAGTTGCCCTGAAGATTTTGAGCCGGTCTGCGGCGTTGATGGGAACACTTATAACAATGTCTGTTTCGCCAGTTCTGCGGGCATCGAGATCGACAATCTCGGTGCATGCCAGGATAGCGAGTGTCCGGCCGAATACGAACCTGTCTGCGGTGTAAATGCACGGACCTACCGGAATCGTTGCGAAGCAGATCTCGATCGCACACCCGTGCAAAGATCTGGTGTTTGCGATACGCAAAACTGCCCGAAAGTTTATATGCCGGTTTGCAATGCGGACGGCGAAACATTCAATAATTCCTGCGCAGCACAAGCAGCGGGTTTTAATGTCGTGACAGAGGGTGCCTGCAACGCAAGGCCGTGTCCGCGTATGTATGTGCCGGTTTGTGGTGCTGATGATCTGACCTATGGAAACGCCTGTCTTGCCGAGCGCGCGGGCGGGCGGATATTACATGCCGGACTGTGCCAGTCGCAGGGTCGAAATTGCCCGCGGGTTTATCAGCCCGTGTGTGGTCTGGATGGCGTTACCTATGAAAATGACTGCCAGCTGGAAAATGCAGAGCAGACACTCGCTTACGCCGGCGCCTGCGTAGGGCAATAGGCGAAAGCGCTGACTCAATAATCGTAGGAAAGGTTCGTAGGAGCCCGCCGTACGATAGATACACGTCCTCAAATCCGGAGATTCACGATCTATCGGCACGGGCGACAAACATTGCAGGACATGTTGAAAACATGCCCTGCAATGTTTGCAAAACATCAACCCGGCACACCCGCTAAAACGAAGTCACCCGCGACCAGCTCTACTATAGCGAACTCGCCCGCTAGGCGGGCTCCTACAACATTATCTCAGGCGAAAAGATCAATTCGCGCCCTCTGCTCTACGCCTGCTTCGCTGCAGCCACCCTGTACATCCATACTGACACCAGGCCAACGACAACCAGACCTAATGTGCCACCGAATTGCATCGATTCGCCAAGCGCAAAGACATCAGCGTCACCTGACTGCACGATTGGAATGGCCATTAGAATACCGACCAGCGCCTCGCCAGTAATCAAACCAGCTGCAAACAACATGCCGTGACGCATGCTTTTCTCACCATCCACACCGCGTTTGGCGTGTACCCTGGCTGCGAAGTGTGCGATCAGGCCACCGACCAGAATGGCTGTGGATAACTCCAGTGGCAGGTAAATACCGACCGCCACAGCCAGCACCGGCGTACGGAAGGTCGAGCCTTTGGATTTTAGAACCTCATCAGTAATGACAACGAAGATGCCTACCACGCCACCGATAATGGCCATGGTCCATGGCAACCCGCCCTGGAAAACGCCCTGGGCGACCGAAGCCATCAGGGTTGCCTGTGGCGCGGCCAGCGGATCCGGGTGCTCGGCAGTCGGGACACCAATGCCGTAAGCCTGCAACAGCAGGGTCAGGATTGGTGCCATAACCAGCACTGAGGACACCACACCGACGCCCTGCATGACCTGTTGTTTCCACGGGGTCGCGCCAACGATATAACCAGCTTTCAAGTCCTGCATATTGTCGCCGGCGATCGCGGCCGCGCAACAGACAACACCACCAATCATGATTGCTGCGGGTGGTCCGAGCGCGGCGTCCGGGCCCATCAGGAGCAGCAAAATGAACGAGGCAAACAGGATCGTGGCAATCGTAATACCGGAAATCGGGTTATTCGATGATCCGACCAGGCCGGCCATATAAGCGGCAACCGAGGAAAACAGGAAACCCGCGATGACCATGATGATCGTCATCGTAATACTGATGCCAAGGTTGTCGACAATGTTCTGGTACAGAATGAAGATTGGAATAATCATGACAGCGATGCCCATCAGAACATAGTTCATCGGCATGTCCTGATCAGTATGGTCAACGGTACCCGTGGATCCGGCTTTGTATTGCGCCATACCACTCTTGATGCCATCGACCAGCGAGCCGCGCATGGATATCAATGCCCATACACCGCCGACGACCATGGCACCAACACCAAGATATCGAACCTGCTGGCTCCAGATTGCACCGGCAAGATCTTCAGCGTTCATTCCGGCGGCGTGCATTTCTGCCAGTGCCGGGCTGGTGTCGAGCAAGTAGGTTGAGAATATCGGAATGGCGACGTACCAGGAGATAAAACCGCCGGCGAAGACGAGAACAGAAATGTTCAAGCCAACAATGTAACCGACACTGATCAGCGCCGGTGACAGGTTGATGCCCACGTAGCCAATAGTGCTTTGTCCAACATAGCGTGCTGCCTGGGCGGTCCCGGCCCAGAGCTTCAATCCGGTCGAGCCAAACTTGATGAGAGCACCCGCTAAAGCGGCCCAGGCCAGAAATCGGATTCCGCCCGATGGGTCGTCGCCAACTTTAAGAACTTCGGCCGTTGCTTTGCCTTCCGGGAAAGCAAGCTGTTGCTCGACGATCAGAGAACGCCGTAACGGAATCGTAAACAGTACGCCCAGCAAGCCACCAATGCCGGCAATAGCCGTGACCCACCAATAGTCGAATACATCCCAGTAACCAAGCAAAATAAGTGCAGGGATAGTAAATATGACACCAGCAGCGATTGACTCACCGGCAGATGCTGCTGTTTGCACAATATTGTTCTCAAGAATGTTTGAGTTCTTGAACAACTTGAGGATAGCCATCGAGATCACAGCGGCTGGAATTGATGCCGATACGGTCAATCCTGCAAACAGGCCAAGATAGGCATTGGCGCCGGCAAGCACGACGGACAGTATGAGACCAAGCAAAACAGCCTTGATGGTAAGTTGCGGTGGAACAGCTGATGAGTTCATGCACCCCTCCAATTTCTTATTCTTGTAATGTCGTCGCCGCCGTGTCGCCAGTGGCGTCCGGGCTGGATTCGAATTTGCGACCATTCTAGCCAAACCGGGCCGCCATGCCTAATGTCGCCGGCTGCGGATGAGGGCCCCTCGTATGGTACCTTTGCAGCAGCAGCGCTTAAGTTGCCTGGCTGATGCGCCAATACTCACAATTAACGAGCAGCAGCCCGGGCCCACCCAGCAATTGAGAAACTGTAAATGACGTATGCAATTGTCGTGATCGTCTATGTACTGATTCTGCTTGGAATCAGCGTGTACAAGAGCCGCACGGTTAAATCAGCAGATGATTTCATTGTGGCCGGTCGAAATGTTCCGGTTTACATGCTGGTAGCAACACTGGTTTGCACCTGGATCGGCTCCGGCAGTCTTTTTGGCACCTCCGGCCTGACGTTTCGTACCGGATTGTCCGAACTGTGGTTTTCGGCCGGTGCCTGGGTTGGCATCCTGGTTATCTATTTCATTGCTGCGAGAGTGCGTCGGATTGCGCAATACACACTCACCGATCTGCTGGAAAAGCGCTACAACCAGGCTGCGAAAATACTCGGCACGATAACCATCATCATTGCCTATATGGTCATTGCCGGATATCAGTTCAAAGGTGGCGGCCGCTTCATTGCAATTCTTTCTGACGGATCCATAAGTCCGGAAACAGGCATGCTCATCGCTGCCATTCTCATCATTGGTTTCACAATGCTGGCCGGGATGGTCTCGATCATCTCAATCGATATTTTTAACGGCACGCTGATGTTGCTGGCGATGATTATCGCGTTCCCGTTTGCGATCGCTGCCCATGGTGGGGTTGATGCAGTGATTACCACGATTCAGACGGTAAAGCCGAGTCACTTATCGGCAACCGGCGGCAATGATTTTTTCTGGGTCGTTGGCATTACACTGCCAACATTCCTGTTGTTGATGAGTGAAAGCAGCATGTATCAGAAATTCTCGTCGTCGAAGGATGAGAAAAGTGCCCGCCAGGCAGTGCTTGGCATGTTCGTGGGCGTTGTCCTGGTCGAAGTGCTGATGATGTCAATTGCGTTAGTTGGTTTCGCGATTTATGCGGATGACCCACGTTTCTTTATGGCGGATGGATCAGTGAATCGGGCGATGGCCGAGGAAATTATCCTGCGCATCGGCTATGAGCAACTACCGGTTGTCGTTGGATCATTGTTGCTGGCCGCGGGTGCCGCGATCATCATCTCTACCGGAAACACATTCCTGATGGTTACATCTACCAATGTAACCCGGGATATTTTCCAGGCATTCTTTTATAAAAACGCGACCTCCAGTCAAATTATCTGGCTGCAGCGTGGCTGTATTGTTGTCATCGGTGTGCTCGCCTACCTGATGATGAGCCAGTTCGAGACCATCCTGGAGATGGCGCTGATCTCTTACACGATGATCGGCGCGTCCCTGGCACCCGCATTGCTGGCGGCATTTTTCTGGAAACGGGTCACACGCGCAGGTGGCGTTGCGTCAATTGCTGCAGGAATGCTGACGGTCATCGGCATCACGGTGCTGAACTCGATATTCAAGGACAGCGATCATACCGTTCAGGTGCTGGGAATTCCTTTCCCGATGGACACGGACTACATCGCACTGCCAGCCGTTACCGCATCGATTTTAACGTTGATCTTTGTCAGTCTCATGACACCCAAACCGGATGACAGTGAGTGGCAGCCATTCTTTGACGAGCGCACTGACTGACGCCCGGAAATTTCAGGATTGCAAGAAGGATAAGTTTCAGGAGAGGACGATGTCGGTAGCAGAATCATACGCATCCGGGCCCGCAGAACCCGCTGTGCGGGACCTGACAATCGGTGATTTGCTGCAAGACGCCGCCGCCGCCGCGCCCGATCGCGTGGCACTCATCACCGCTACACCCGATCCAGCCGGCCGGCGTAGCTGGACTTATGCAGAACTCTACGACGAGTCATTACGTGCAGCCTACGCATTCCGGACGCACTTCGAGCCCGGTGAGCATGTCGCCATCTGGGCACCCAACATACCGGAGTGGATACTGACCGAGTTCGCCAGCGCCATGGCCGGTCTCGTGCTGGTCACGGTAAACCCGTCTTTTCAGGCCGCCGAGCTGGAATACGTTATCAATCAATCCAAAAGCGTTGGCCTGTTGGTGCTGCCGGATTTCCGCGGCAATAACATGCTTGCCACGGTCGATGCGGTTCGTGATCGGTGCCCGACGTTGCGTGAAGTCATTCGGCTTGACGAATGGGACGAATTTCTGGGGTCGGCCAGCGCATCCGAAGTCACGCTGCCGGAGGTTTTGCCCGGGGACGCAGTAATGATCCAGTACACCTCGGGCACGACCGGTTTCCCAAAAGGCGCACTCTTGCATCATCGCGGACTGGTCAACAACGGTGCACATACTATGGATCGCATGGGCGTCGAAGAAGGCGCAGTGTGGGTGGCAATGATGCCGTTGTTTCACACCGCCGGATGCGCACTCGGTGTGCTTGGCGCCGTTGCCAAGCGCGCGACCCAGGTGCTGTTGGAAGCCTTTGATCCGGGGCTGGCGCTGGAGATGACCGAAAAACACCGTGCAACTGCCCTGCTGGGCGTGCCGACAATGCTGATCGCTCTCGTTGAGCACCCAGCGTTTGCCACTTGCGATCTGTCGTCATTGCGCAGCATTGCCTCCGGAGGCTCGACTGTACCTGCTGCACTGGTAGAACGACTGGAAGCGGATACTGGCGCTCCGTTCACCATTGTATTCGGCCAGACTGAATGCTCGCCGGTCGCGGCGATGACCCAACCGGATGACTCCATAGAGGACAAGGCCAATACTCTCGGCACGCCGATGCCGAATACGGAAATTAAGATAGTCAATCCTGACAACGGAGAAACGTTACCTGTGAATACGGCGGGCGAACTCTGCACACGCGGCTACCATGTGATGCAGGGATACTTCGAGATGGCGGATGCAACCGCAAGTGCGATCGACCCTGATGGCTGGTTACACACCGGCGACCTTTGTTCCATGGATGAGCGTGGTTACTGTACTGTGCAGGGCCGGTTAAAAGACATGATTATTCGCGGTGGGGAAAACGTCTACCCAAAAGAGATCGAGGAGCTTTTGTTCCGCCACCCACTAGTCGCGGAGGTCGCGGTACTGGGAGTGCCGGATCCAAAATGGGGAGAGAATGTTGCTGCCTTTATTCGCGATACTGATGCTGCGAACCCTGCGAGCGACTCCGAACTAAGGGAATACTGCCGCCAGCACTTGTCACCGCAGAAAACGCCTAAAATCTGGGTGCGAACAGACGTCTTCCCACTGACTGGCTCCGGAAAAATACAGAAGTTTGTGCTGCTTGAGCAATGGGAGAAAGAGCAGATCACTGGCAAATCGGAGGACGGAAAATAGATCTACGCCTGAATATTGCGCCAATGCTTCATCCCTCGACCAGTAAGATGGACTGAATGGGACTGCAATCATCGATGACTGAATCCCAGACTATTCCATGCAAACGCCGGGCAGATATTGCTAACTGACGACGGCAATGGTACTTAAGATTTCGCCTGATGCAGCGCTTTCAACTCGTCCGCCTGCTTGCATAACTCAGTTAACTCGTCGGCGTCTTGGTTATTTCCAGACAAGCGCAAGTGCTCGATAGTATCGGGCAAATCAATGCTCTCATCGCCCGCAAGCGCTGCTTCTCCCACCAGGTCCTTAATGCGTCCAAGTATCTGTATGAATTCTTGCAGTGATTCGTCTTTGTCCATTTACAGATTATAAGTCAGGAGCAGCGAGTTTGGTGCCGGTGTTTACTTGGTTGACTTGTTTTTTTCCAAAGAAGTATCAAATTGACTGCAATCGCCCGCTGGGCGGGCTCCTACAGTTGCCAATTAGAATTGTAGGAGCCCGCCCAGCGGGCGATGCCCCAAGCCCGTAATAACTACGGAATATTGCGCCAACGCTTCAGCCTACGCCCAGCAAACTCGTCTTCATGGGACAGCAGTGGGCCTACCCCTACTCTTCCTCACCCCAATCGCGTGTCTTTTCACCTCTTAGTATTGCCCACTCCTCATCCATCATCGCGATCAATTGCTCCCGCGTATAACTGTGTTCGTGATCGTGGTTCAGGTGCAGCAATTCTTCAAACGCCTTGCCGATCGTAATCATGGCCTCAAATGGATCCGCGACAACGAGATAATGTTCTTTAGGGTTATCATCGAACAGCGCGTGCTGGATGGCGTTGGCCACAAGATTCGGTGGCGGACCCGAAGAGATGCCGCCCTCCGCGATGTACTCTTTGCAGCCATCCAGGTATTCCTGCATGACATCGCCAAAGTATTTGTATTCCTTGCCATCACTATTAGCGATCATTAACTTGCAGCGCGATGTACCGATTGCAGAGCCAAAATTGCCTGGTTCCACTGCACTCACCTTGACGCCGAAGTTGGCCATTTCAAACGCGAGCTGGTCAGTATAGGCCTCAACGGCGTGTTTACTCATAAAATACATGCCGTAAGCAGGGAGCCCCCCGGACAGTATGCCGGCAATGGAACTGATGTTCACAATCCGACCCTCTGATTCAATAATCATAGGGGCAAGGGCCTTGGTTACGCGAAAGACGCCAAAAACATTTACATCAAAGAGGAATTTAAGATCCGACTCCTCAGCTTCGATCATTGGGTCGAGGATATTGATGCCGGCATTGTTTACGACCCCCCATAAACCCCGCCCTTCTGACTCGATTAGTTTGACCGCAGCATCGATTTCCTCCTGGGACGTGACATCAAGACGAACCGCCATGATGTTGTCGACCTTGTTGAGTGCTTCAATGTCGCCGGCCTTGCGCGCGCCCGCGTAGACGAAATAGCCGTCGGCCGCGAGTTGTTCCGCAGTAAGACGGCCAATGCCGGTACTTGCGCCGGTAATGAGCACAGCTTTTTGCGGATGGGCATCCTGTGCGACAACTGAGACAGGACTGAGTGACAATGTGATCGTCGCTATAAGAGCGACGCTCATTATTATTCTTAGCATTTGATGCTCCATCGGAGTCGACAGTAGTGTTTATCAAGGCTTCCCGGGCTAGTCTGGGGTCGGTTCCTCTTCTTCCGCGACTTCCTCGCGAATTGCAAACATTCTGGACATGATTATGCCGAGCTCGTAGAGCAAGTAAACCGGTACAGCGAGCAAAGTCTGGCTGATGACATCGGGCGGTGTCAGGAACATGCCCATGACGAATGCCCCGAGGAATACGTACGGTCGCGCTTTACCAAGTTTTTCTGGTGTGGTCAGACCGGTCCAGACTATCAGCACCGTAGCAACCGGTACTTCAAAGGCAAGGCCAAAGGCAAATACGATCGTGGTGATGAAGTCGAGAAATTGCGCGATGTCCGTTTGTACCTCAACCCCTTCGGGCGCCACCGCCGTGAAAAAACCAAACATTAGTGGAAAGACGACGAAATAGGCGAAAGCGATGCCCATGTAAAAGAGGATGATGCTCGAAGCGAGCAGTGGTATCGCAAACCGTTTTTCTTTTATATAGAGGCCCGGTGCTACGAAAGACCAGACCTGGTACAACACAACCGGCATCGCGATAAAAAATGCAGTGAAAAAGGTCAGCTTGAAAGGCGTCAGTAACGGCGAGGCAACCTGGGTCGCAATCATTGCGTTGCCCGGCAAAACCTCACGCAGCGGTTCGGAGACAAGCGAAAATATTTTTCTGGAAAAAGGCAATAACGCAACGAAAATCACGACTACTGCGGCGGCAATTTTCAACATTCGACTGCGTAGTTCGACAAGGTGAGAGAGTAATGTGCCCTCCGATAAATCGTCGGCGCCGGTCTCTGTTTTGCTCTCTTCAGCGTCAGTCACGGCGTTTCTTTTTTCTCTGCATCGTCTGCGGCGTCGGGCGAAGTTTCTTCTTCGTCTTTTGACTGCTCGTCCTGATCAGTGCCTTTTACAGCCAACTCATCATCGCTTGCGCAAAGCTCGTCATCGTCGACACCAGACCCAGGTTCATCCATGTCATGTTGTGGAGAATAGTCATCGTCATCACGAGGCGCCGTGGTTTCAGGTTGTTTGGAGGGTTCGCGTGAAGGTGGCTTGATGTCAAAATCTTTTTCGAAATTAAGTTCGTCTTCAAGCTGGCGTTTCATGACGCGGGTCATGCGACGCGCCTGACCGAGCCAGCCACCAATTTGATTCGCCACCCGCGGCAAGCGCTCCGGACCGAGCACGATGAGCCCGATCAAAGACAGAATGATCAGCTCCCAAAAGCCGATTCCAGACATCGTGGTAAGCCGTTTTAGCCGTGGTTTTCTTTGCTGGGCTCGTCGACCGGCGTGCTGTCAAAGTTCGCATCTTTTGACTGATCGTCGATTTGCTCGGCAGTATCTTTGTCGGCGTCATTGACGGCAGATCGAAATCCTTTCACGGCACTGCCAAGATCCGAGCCTAATGTGCGCAAACGCTTGGTACCGAATATCGCCAAGACGATAACGAGGACGATCAATAATTGAACCGGGCCGATATTGGCAAACATCCTTAAAACTCCTGGGGACTAACCCCGTCTTCCTAGACTAAATGGTTGTTGCTACCGCACATTCAAGTGCGGGGGCGAATTATGTTCATGATACCCCTGCCAGTGCAACAAAACCGTACCAACGTCACGCCTCCAACCAGAAGGTTACCGGGCCCTCATTAACGAGTGAAACCCGCATATCTGCGCCAAAAACGCCCGTTTCAACCTTTTCCAGCCGATTCCTGCACTCAGCCACAAAGCGATCGAAATACTCGCGACCCATGTCCGGTGGAGCAGCGCTGGTGAAGCTTGCGCGCGCACCCTTTCGGGTGTCGGCAGCCAGCGTAAACTGTGGCACCACCAGTAACTCCAACCCCAGCTGTAGCAGGCTTAGATTCATGCGTTTTTCAGCATCTGCGAACACCCGGTAGCCAAGCACCCGCTCCGCCATCCGTGTGACCGTAGCCGGTTTGTCCTCGGGTTGCACCGCGAGCAGCGCTAGCAGGCCGGGGCCGATCTCACCGCTGACGACGCCATCAATCATGACGTTTGCCTCGCTAACGCGTTGAATTAGGGCAATCAATGCTCAAAACACCTCCTAAACACGGGTTTTGCACCCATTTAGGGGTGCAATGATACGGATATGTGCCGTTTTTGTATTCATCATCCAATTTCACGGGCAACAACACGCATCGCTTCATGGCAGGCTGAGGCTGCGGGAGGATTGCCGGGACTGCGCTTCACCCCGAGTGGAATCTGCGGCGATATCTATCCAGGGACGGCTGGATCGGGTCTTTGACCTGTCCTCCCGCGCCAGGGATGGAGGGCCCCGGTCACTTGATCGGGGCCTTTTCTAACTTTCCTGCCACATAAAAACCACTGAAGAATATAATTTAGCAAGTAGGAGAATCAACGAACCCACTTTATACATTATTGTAATATTGTGGAATATTTCTCTAAATTCAAGCCAACAAAGCTTTTAAATGTGGGATTTTCAGATACCCAGAAAGCGGTTTGCAGCGCTGCACAAGCCCTCTACACTGTGCGGCCACCCATTCTCCGCAGCGGGATTCACAGCGAATGAAAAGACGACAATTTGTAACCGGAATGGCGCTGGCAGCCGGTGCGACAGCCTGTAGCCAGGAACAAGCGACAAGCACGACAGCCAGTGCCACATCGCAAGAGACGTTTGAGTGGAACATCGTCACCTCCTGGCCTGCGGGCTTGCCCGGGGTGGGGGTCGGTGTCGAGAACCTGGTCCGCCGTATCGACAAAGCGTCGAACGGCAGGCTGAAAATCAAGATCTACGCCGGCGGCGAGCTGGTCCCGGCGCTCGAGGTGCTCGATGCCGTGAGTCGCGGAACGGTACAGATGGGGCATGACTCCGCCTATTACCATCGCGGCAAAGTGCCGGCTGCACAGTACTTTACGGTTGTGCCATTCGGTCAGACGGTGCACGAAATCAATGCCTGGCTCTATTATGGTGGCGGCCTCGAACTGTGGCGCGAACTCTATGAACCATTCAATGTCATCCCGTTTCCAGCGGGTAACACGGGTACGCAAATGGCAGGCTGGTTCAACAAGGAAATCAATTCGGTCGAAGATCTGCAAGGCCTGAAAATGCGTATTCCCGGACTCGGCGGCGAAGTAATGCAACGTGCTGGCGTAACGCAATTCACCGTCGCGGCAGGCGACATTTTTACAGCGCTGCAGACTGGGGTCGTAGACGCCGCAGAGTTTATCGGGCCGTACAACGACGTCTCACTCGGTCTCAACAAAGCGGCTCGGTACTATTATTATCCCGGCTGGCATGAAGCGGGGCCTATGTTGCAATGTACGGTGAACAAGGATGCATGGAATAGTTTGCCGCCAGACTTGCAGGAAATAGTCGCCAGTGTTTGTCAGGCAATCAACGTCGATATAATGGCGGAGTACACCTACGGTAATGCGGTCGCCCTCGAGCAACTGAGGACTGATCCCGACGTAGAAATCCGGCAATTGCCCGATGACGTTCTGCGATTGTTAAAACAGCTTAGTCGGGAAGTAAGAGATGAATTGTCGGCCCGCGATGCGGCAGCTGCGAAAGTTCAGGCATCCTATGAAGCGTTTCAGAAAATCTCGATACCGAATCAGCGCATTAGCGAGCATGCGTATATGAATGCGCGGGAACTGTAATCATCGCCCGCTGGGCGGGCTCCTACAGTACTAATTGGAATTGTAGGAGCCCGCCCAGCGGGCGATGCGTGGCTAAGAACCGTACAGCCGATCCGGTAACCAGGTCACGATCTCAGGAAATGCCGCTAAAATAAGCAACGCAAGAACCTGGATGCCAACAAAGGGCACTACACCGCGATAAATTTGTGCCGTGGTCACTTCCGCAGGTGCGACGCCGCGCAAGTAAAATAATGCAAAGCCAAAAGGCGGCGTCAAAAATGATGTTTGCAGGTTGATAGCAATCATGATGCCGAGCCACACCGGATCGAGTCCCATTGAAAGTAATACCGGGCCAACAATCGGGACGACGACAAAAGTGATTTCTATAAAGTCGAGTACAAAACCGAGCAGGAACATCACCAGCATTACCAGCAACACCGCGGCGAAGACGCCGCCAGGCAGTGCGTCCAACACTGCCCGCACCCCGTCGTCACCACCGTAACCACGAAACACCAGCGAAAAAACAGAAGCACCGATCAGAATCATGAATACCATACTGCTGATGCGTAAGGTGTTGCGCATGACGTCCTGCAGTCTCTCCATAGACAAAGCGCGTCGTTGTAACGCCATCAATAGCGCACCCATAGCGCCAACGCCGGCTGCTTCGGTCGGCGTGGCAATACCACCGAGAATGGAACCGAGCACCGCGAAGATCAGCAGTAGTGGTGGGAAGAGCGCTCTGAGAAGTCGTTGTAAAGAAATCGATTCGTTCGGCGCCGACACATGCCCCGGCATCGCGGCCGGATTAAACAGCGCCACAAGGACGAGATAGATTACATACATCAGAACCAGCATCAACCCTGGCAACAAAGCGCCGGCAAAAAGGTCGCCCACCGAAATCGTCTCCGGCGAAAAAATTCCCTGCGAAAGTTGCGCCTGCTGGTAAGCGGTCGACATGACCTCACCGAGCATGACCAGGATAATCGACGGTGGAATAATTTGACCAAGTGTGCCGGACGCGCAAATTGTACCGGTTGCTATTTCCGGCGAGTAACCACGCTTGAGCATTGTTGGCAAAGACAAAAGACCCATAGTGACAACAGTCGCACCCACAATGCCGGTGCTGGCCGCAAGCAGCATGCCGACCAGCGTCACCGAAATTCCCAGGCCACCGCGGAATGTCCCAAAAAGCGAGCTGAGTGAATCGAGCAGGTCCTCCGCAATTTGTGCCCGTTCGAGCGTCACACCCATGAAGACAAACAGTGGCACAGCCACCAGAGTTTCATTGGTCATGATGCCGAAAATCCGGCTTGGCAGGCTGGTGAGGAACGCAGATTCAAAACCACCACCGATTACGCCAAAGAACGCAAACAACAACGCTGTGCCGCCCAGTGAAAACGCCACAGGGAACCCAACCAGCAGAAGCACGATCACGGCAGCAAATAACAGTAGAGCGATCCACTCCATCGTCAACGTTTCCTGATGGTTTGCAAAGAACGCAACAGCAACGACAAACCCTGGAGCGCGACGGCGACAGGCATGACTATGAGGACCGTCTTCAACAGGGGAATAGCCGGATAAGGCAAACCACCGGCATTTAGTGACACCTCATGAAGGCTCCAGGAAGCACCTGCGTAACTGAATGCTGTCACGATAAAGAAAACACAAAGTGGCCAAACGAAAATTATAATGCCGAGGAAATTTACCCAGGCACGGCGCTGCTCGCTCATATCGCGATAGAAAATATCGACCCGAACGTGCTCTTCCATCTGCAACGTATAAGCAGCACCCAGCATAAAAACCACGGCATGCATCCAGACCAGCGATTCCTGCAACCAGATGAAGCCGCTATCGAAAACATAGCGCATGATCACGATCAGAAAAGTAACCACGACCATGGCCAATGTCAGCCAGGCCGTTGCGCGGCCTGTTGAAATACTGATCCGGTCAATAAGCGAGCTGATCGCGGACAGCTGCACGCCCTCAGTGGCGCCAGAAGGTAGGTGTGATCAGTACCAGCAGCGTAAAGATCTCCAGTCTTCCCAGGAGCATGCCAACGACGGCAATCCATTTGGCAGCATCGCTGACCGTCATAAACCCGGCAGCGACTTCACCCAGACCCGGGCCCAGGTTATTCAGCACTGCCGCAACTGCAGAAAAAGCCGTGACCTGGTCAAGGCCGGTGGACATCATCATTAGTAGCATGACGCTGAAAACTACGACGTACACAGAGAAGAAGCCCCAGACCGCATCAACAACCCGAAACGGTACGGCTTTGTTGCCGATTTTGACGGGTATCTCTGCGCTCGGATGTATGAGTCGTGCAATTTCGCGCGCACCTTGCTTGGCAATGAGAAGCCAGCGCATGACTTTGATGCCACCAGCCGTTGAACCTGCACAGCCGCCGACAAAACTGGCAAAAATTAACAATACAGGAAGCGCGTCTGGCCAGGCCGCATAATTCGCGGTCGTAAAACCCGTCGTTGTTCCGATTGAGACGGCCTGAAAGAGACCATCAATGATACCGGCATGCGCGTCGGTGTAGGTTTCTTTCCAGAACAAGGTCACGATAACGATGGCGGACAGGATCAACAGAAAGAACGCATAAGCGCGAAACTCCGGGTCATGTATGTAGTGCCTGATAGATATATTTCTAAAAGCGAAAAAATGCAAAGAGAAATTTATGCCAGCCAAAAACATGAATATGATGGTAACTATATTGATTGCGGTGCTGTTGAAGTGCCCGATGCTCAGGTCGTGAGTCGAAAAACCGCCAATGGCAACAGTAGAAAATGCATGACAAAGTGCATCGAACAAATCCATACCGGCAACCATGTAGCCACCCATGCAAAGAACGGTGAAGGCGAGATAGACATACCATAGCGCCTTGGCGGTCTCCGTAATTCGTGGTGTGAGCTTGGTGTCCTTAACCGGACCTGGCGTTTCCGCGCGATACAATTGCATGCCGCCGACACCGAGCATGGGCAAAATAGCGACTGCCAATACGATAATGCCCATGCCACCAAGCCACTGCAGCTGTTGGCGATAATAAAGAATCGATTTTGGTAAGGAATCGATGCCGGTAATAACGGTAGCACCGGTCGTTGTCAGGCCCGACATCGACTCGAAAACCGCGTCGGTGAAAGACATGACGGGGGCATCAGCGAAGTAAAGCGGCAGTGCGCCAAAAGTACCAAGAACCGTCCAGAACAAAGCGACGACCAAAAAGCCGTCCCGCAGCCGCAAATCCTTTCGCGAGCGCCGTAACGGAAACCAGATGAGCAGTCCGGAAAGGAATGTGAAGGCGAATCCTTTTACAAATGGCAGCCATGCGTGATCACTGTAGAGAATGCTGACAATTATTGGCACCAGCATGGTCATGCTGAACAGCATCAGCAGCAGGCCCAGGATGCGTATCACGACTGTCCAGTTCATTTGCTGCTCTTTTTACCCGGTTGTCGTTCGCATGTTAAGGATCGCAATGCTCGCTCAGACGAACGACACATCGACCTGAAACAGGTTCTCGAGCTTGTCGATCTTGCGTCGATCGGTCATGAACAGAATTACATGATCGTCAGTTTCGATGACCGTGTCATGATGAGCAATGATCACCTGCTCGCCACGCACCAGGGCAATGATATTGATCCCGCGCGGCAGGCCGATTTCTTCTATATTGCGGCCGACAACTTTGGAATCTTCTGCGGAGCCGTGTGCGATCGCCTCGATGGCCTCCGCAGCGCCACGCCGCAGCGAATGCACCCGGACCACATCACCTCGCCGTACATGCGCCAGTAACGAGCCGATGGTTACCTGCTGTGGAGAGATCGCGATATCGATGCTGCTTGACTCGACCAGCTCCGCATATGACGGTCGGTTGATCAGCGCCATTACCTTGTGTGCGCCGAGCCGCTTTGCCAGCATGGCAGACAGGATATTGGCCTCCTCTGCGTTAGTGAGCGCGCAAAAAACATCAACATTGTCGATGTTTTCTTCCAGCAATAGTTCCTCGTCCGCAGCGTCGCCAACCAGAACGATGGCCTTATTCAACTGCTCGGAGATAACGCGAGCTCGATGTGGGTCGCGCTCGATAATTTTGACCTGGTTGGTCTGCTCGAGCGCCAGAGCCAGCCGGACGCCGATGTTGCCGCCGCCTGCGATCACAACACGACGAACCGGATCCTCCAGCTTGCGCATTTCACTCATGAATACGCGCACGTCCTGGCGTGCTGCGACAAAAAACACCTCATCGCCTTTTTGTATGACCGTATCACCGTCCGGCTGCATCGATTGACCGTTGCGGTAGATCGCCGCAATGCGGCCCTCGGTGTTCGGTATATGTTCTTTTAGCGTTGCTATCTTCTGCCCGACCAGAAAACCGCCCTCGTCGGCGCGCGCTGCTACCAGTCTTACCCGGCCATTGGCAAATTCGAGAACCTGCAGTGCGCCCGGATAAAGAATCAGCTGCTCAATGTGCTCACAGACTAGTTGTTCGGGACTGATGCGAACGTCCACCGGAATCGCGTCCTGGGTAAAGAGATCACGCGCATTCATGTAGTCCGCGGACCTTATTCGCGCAATCTTCGTGGGCGTCTTGTATATGGTATAGGCCACCTGGCAGGCGATCATGTTGGATTCGTCAGAATCCGTCAGTGCGACAATAATGTCGGCATCTCGCGCACCCGCACGCTCGAGCACATCCGGATATGTGGCATGTCCTACAACGGTGCGGATATCAAGGCGATCCTGAAGGTCGCGCAGCGTTTCGGCACGCATGTCGACCACGGTAACGTCGTTGGCCTCCTCTCGTGAAAGATGATATGCCGCCGATGAACCGACCTGGCCAGCGCCGAGAATTAGTATTTTCATTATTTGTACACGGCTTATTGTCCGTGACTTATTTTACATGAGATTGAGATTGGCATAACTAAGTACCAGCCATTTTGTGCCGGCGGTCTCAAAATTGACCTCGACTCGCGCATGCGCGCCCTGGCCCTCGCAATTGAGGATAACGCCATCACCGAATTTGCCGTGTCGCACGCGCTGTCCAAGTTGTACGCCCATTTCGGCTCCTGGCGCGACACCGCCAGCGGACCGTCCGCCGGATCTCGATCGTGGGCTTAATGGGCGGCTAACCTGGACGCGCGGCCGAACTTCCTCGACCAGTTCGGCTGGAATCTCGCTAATGAAGCGTGACGGTTGCGCAAAATTGTCCATACCATGCAATCGCCGCTGCTCAGCGTAGCTGACATACAAAGTCTGCATTGCGCGGGTTATGCCTACGTAACAGAGCCGTCGTTCCTCCTCGAGGCCCTGCGGATCCGCGATCGAGCGCTGATGTGGAAACAAACCGTCTTCCATGCCACACAAAAACACCAGCGGAAACTCCAGCCCTTTCGCCGAATGCATCGTCATCAGCTGTACGCAGTCCTCCCACGCTTCGGCCTGGCCTTCCCCGGCTTCGAGCGCTGCATGCGACAAGAATGCGTCCAGTGGTGACATTTCTTCCGCTGGATCAGGTGAAAACCCGCGCGCAGCACTGACCAGCTCTTCGAGATTCTCAATGCGTGTTTCGCCGCGCTCACCTTTCTCTTTCTTAAAAAACTCGATAAGTCCGCTGGCATGAATGACATGATCTACCTGCTCTTGCAGATCGAGGCCGTCGGTATCTTTCGCCAGTGTTGCTATCAGGTTGAGAAAGACGACCACGGCGGTCGCCGCCCTGCCTGCAAGCTCACCACTGGCGACAGCGCCGGCAGCCCGCCACATCGAACAACTGTTGGCCCTCGCATAGCTGCGCATGACCTCAAGTGTTCTTGCACCGATACCGCGAGTTGGGCGGTTGACGATGCGCTCAAATGAGCTGTCATCGTCGCGGTTGGAAATCAGGCGCAAATAGGCAAGCGCGTCTTTGATTTCTGAACGCTCGAAAAATCGCAGGCCGCCGTAGACGCGATAGGGGAGTCTTGCATTGATCAGGCTCTCTTCGAGAACCCGCGATTGCGCATTGGATCGGTACAACACCGCTGCATCAGCCCGCGCATTGCCCTGGTCGCTCCAGTCGCGCAACCTGCCGACAATAAAATCGGCCTCGTCGCGCTCGTTGTAGGCGGAATAAATGCGAATAGGCTCGCCTTGTGCACCCTCTGTCCAGAGTTTTTTGCCCATGCGCGAGGTGTTGTTGTTGATCACCGCGTTCGCCGCATCAAGAATGGTCACCGTGGAGCGGTAGTTTTGCTCCAGCTTTACGACCTCGGTACCTGGAAAATCTTTTTGAAACTGGTTGATATGTTCGACCCGCGCTCCACGCCAGCGATAAATGGACTGGTCGTCATCGCCTACAACAAAAGGAATGCCTTCTTTGCCGGCGAGGAGTCGCAACCAGGCATACTGAATGGCATTGGTGTCCTGAAACTCGTCAACTAAAAGGTGGCGAAAGCGCCGCTGGTAGTGCTGCAATAATTCCGCGTTATCGCGCCAGACCTCATGCGCGCGCAACAACAGCTCAGCGAAGTCGACCAGGCCACCGCGGTCACATATCTCCTGGTAGCCCTGGTACAGCGAAATGAACTGCTGGCGGTTGGCATCACCTTCATCGTCGAGATGTTGCGGTCGCAGGCCTTCGTCTTTTTGCGCATTGATGAAGTATTGCACCTGGCGTGGCGTCCACTTGTCATCATCGATTTCGAGGCCCTTAAGTAGCCGCTTGATGATGCGCAACTGGTCGTCGGCGTCGATGATCTGAAAACTTTGCGGGAGCCCGGCTTCGCGCCAGTGCCTGCGCAAAATTCGATGTGCCAGGCCGTGAAACGTACCGACCCAGAGATGAGCGACCGGTATATCGAGCAAAGCCTCAATCCGCTGGCGCATTTGTGCAGCCGCTTTATTGGTAAACGTGACGGCAAGCAAACTCTGTGGCGAAATACCCTCTACATCAATCAGCCAGGCGGCTCTGTGAACCAGAACGCGGGTCTTGCCGCTGCCGGCGCCGGCTATAACCAACAAAGGCTTGGCAGGCGCGGTAACGGCCTGGCGCTGCGCGTCGTTGAGCGCGTCTAGGATTGGGGTGACATCCATCGGGTGAGTAGTTTTTTTGGCTGATCAGGGAGCGCAGTCTAACAAAGAATTGTCATGCAAAACTGCCGGGAAGCTGGCATCTGTACGTCTTTTTGAGCGCGTTTTGTGGTTTGGCGATCGCGGCAAGATGCCGCTCCTACGGATTATCTATTGGCACCGCAGGAGCGGCATCTTGCCGCGATCAAGGGCCGGTTTTTGCGCCGCCAACTCAGGCTACGGCGACCAGCGAACGCCGAGCAAAAACATAGCGCGATCGTAGGCAATGCGCGTGTCGCTGGAGGTGACATCGCGTATCAGGTAGTCACCGACCAGGTCAAAATGCTCGGTCATATCATAGGTAATGGCTATACCGGCCTCGGTTGTTTCCAGTGTTCTGCGACCAGCCGCGGGTTGGTGAAAGGCGAAGGCGTTTTCATAATCGTATTCACGGAAATTGGCGCGCAATTCAAGATCGAAACGATTGCCGAGACGCATATGAAATTCGACGATGAATTCATCGCGAGAGTAGTCGTAGTAACCGACGTAACGGTCTTGTCGATCGGTTAATCGGTAGGTTGCTCCCAACCACATGGACCGGGTAATGCGTTGCCGGGCAGAAATACCGAATTCAACGAAATCATAACGAACGGCCGGGGTTCCCGCCGGCTGGCTGCCATTGAGTTCGTATGAGGGCCGGTTGCTAAAGCGCCGCGTGTAGTATTCGGCAGTTAGCCGAACCATCGAGGTCGAGGTGAATTCATATTGGGTGTTGACACCCAATGCCCAGAATTCGTGATCATATTCAGGAACCGTCTCTACCTCTTTATAGTCCCACAGTTGTCCTTTGGCATGAGCGCCCAATGTCAGGGGTCCGAACTTTTCGCGAATCCAGAATTCGGGGCCGAAGCGCAGGTAGGACATGCGATCAGATATATCCTGTCCGCCGGAAATGCGCTCGGTCCCTGTGTCAGGATCGTAATAGGTCTCGTCATGCTCTGCGATTTTGAACGCACTGTACACGCGTCGCTCGCGACTTTCGTTGCGGCGTCGATACTCAGTGCCAAAGGCAAGCTCTTGCACATACTCATCAGCCTGGTTCAGAGCCTTATCCGGGTAAAAGCGACTGTCGAACCGGTACGAACCAAAAAAACTTTCGTGCTCGAAGCTGTTGACTCTGTAAACGGCAGCCAGGTTTATCGGCACGAACATTCCCGACTGCACCACAGGATCGATTGTTGGCTGCGTGGGATCACTCAAATCGACATAGCTTTCACCAGGTGTCCGGTAAACATTGTCATCGAATCCTGTACCGAGGCGAAGTCTAAAATCGAAATTCGTGTGCTCTATTTCTCTCTTTAACGCTACGGTTTGCGCTACGGCAACTTCCTCAAGCACGCTTTGCTTTTGTATTTCACGGATTGCCCTCGACGCGAGCCTGCTAATATCTCTTCGTTGCTGCTGATCCCTGGCACTGCGAAACCTGCGCAATGCTTCATCGATATCACCCATCCGGTATGCAGTCAGACCGAGGTTATAATCAGAAACCACCTGCAATGGCAGGTAGCGATTGGATTGCAAAAGTTCTTCGCGGGCACGAGCGTATTGTTTCGCTCGGTAGTGGGCGACGCCTAAGTTGTAATGCAACAGGGGTGTATCCATGCCAGCATCGGCTGCCTGTTTGTAACGCAACAACGCTGCCCAGTACAACTCATCGCGAAAGAGACGGTTGCCATCGTGGAACAGTTCGGTTGCAGTTACCGCCAGCGCGATCTGCGGTAACGCGAGGCACAGCAATACAAGGACGGACAGAAGCAGTCTTCCTGTCCTTGCTACGCTACGCAATTTGTCATCAATATTCAGAATCTTAAGAGCTCCTGCCCGGGCGCCGGTCCGCCTGTTGTATGGCATTTTGCCTGATTATGGATAATTCGCACGAATTCGCTACCAACACTGTGACGCAGCGCAAAAAAATCCCCCCTGGTGCCGTACAACAGGGGGGATTCGGTAGCTTATCGCGGGATCCGGGCTGGTTCGGAAAGCAGGCTGGTCCGCCAATAATGTGCAGCGTAAGCGCTACAGATTCCTGCTAGACGTCGTCGTCATCGTCATCGTCATCCATATCGTCGTCGTCCATGTCATCGTCATCTTCCATCTCATCGTCTTCGATCTCGTCGTCGTCAATAGCCTCACCGTCATCGAAGTCGCCTTCATCGTGAGCAAGTTCGTCTTCATCATCGTCTTCACCGAGGAAGTCGCCGTCGTCATCGAAGCCATCATCTTCTGCCTCGCCACGCCCATCATCGGATTCACCACCTGACTCGGAGCGTATTTCTCCCTCATTCTCATCGCCATTGTCGCGATCACGGTCACCGTCGTCGTCAAACTCACCATCGTTCTCGCCGTCGGGACCCTCAGCAACAAAACCTTCAGGTCCACTCATGATCAGGACGTTGCCGTCGACACCGGCTACACTGTCCAGCACATCCATGGTGACATCCAGTTCATCCATATCGTCGGCCAAAGCTACCGCCGGGAAAAAGCCGCAGCAGGTCAAGGCAAGGCTGGCCAAAAATAGTCTCAAGTTCTTCATCTCCGTGCTCCTTTAGTTGCTCCGATACAAACGAAGCGTCTTCCCTGTTTTCTAAATTACTGTTACCTGGACGCGGAATGACCGATCGTCACCCTCATGTCGTAAAGTCGCTAAAAGTTCTCCACCCAGTGGCGAAGTTGCTATTAATGTCAGCGGCAATATGTTCTTGCCTTCTTTCAGGCTGGTTTTCCAGGTAATTTCCCGCTGCCCCTGAAAGCCCATGACCTCAATGCCCTGTGGTAAAGCGACGGTCATCGTTGCGTCGTTGAGCGGTGTCGCGGACGAAAAAACCAGATTCACTGTGCGTGGCTCTTCAATGACCATGGCGATCGATGCAATGGATGGATCGCTCACCTGGGGTGCTTCAAAAAGTGTGCCGCCAATCATCCACAGCGCCAGTGCTGCAGCCATGGCGCCGCCAAAACCCGTTAGCATCCATCGGTTACGCTGACGTCGTGTACCGCTTTGCGCTGCTTTGGCAAGCGCGCGGTCAAAAAAGGTGACATCCGGATGTGGCATGCTGGAATCTCCGAATTCCTTCAAGCTGGCACGCAGAACCCGCTCGCCGTCCAGGACTTCCTGGCAAACTGTGCAGTGTGCAATATGCTCATTAAGCAATTGCGTATCGGCAACATCCAGTTGCGCGTCTACATAGTCGTCGAGTTGATTTTTTATAAGGTCACAAGTCATGGTTTTCTTCCTGTTACCTGATACACGCTTAAGGGCTGGAAATGGTTCCGTCCGCCGCAAGAATCTCGCGCAGCCGCGCCCGGGCGCGGTGTAGCCGGGACTTGACAGTACCTAGCGGATCGCCCGTAATCTCTTGAATTTCAGAGAGTTTATAGCCTTCACTGTCATGCAACAGCACGACCAGACGATGATCGTCACTCAAGCTATCCAGAGCTCGTTGTAGCTGCATTATGTTATCTAAGCGCTCTACATCGCGCACCGGATCGAGATTTCCAGGCAGCGATTCGAGGGTTTTGCCCGGCAGCTGGTCTTCACTAACGCTAACCAGGCGCTGACGCGCGTACTTACGCCGTCCATCGATGAAGTGGTTGTACATGACGCGGCAAAGCCACGCGCCAGGATCCTCCAGTTCGACGAGGTCGTCCATGCGAGCGAAAACCTTGGTCAGCACGTCCTGGAACAGGTCTTCCGCCTCGGGCTTAGCGCCCGCCAGCCGGAATGCGAACCGGTACAGACGATCGAGGTGCGGACGCAACAAAGCGTCGAAGCTCGCGCGCTGATGTTGATCGACGGATGTCATGTCGGCCGAGTGTAGTCGTGGAGTCTCATTTCACAAGGATCATCGCGCGAAACTGAGAACTGCAAAGCCAAAAGAAACGCTGCGACCAAAACCAGCTAAAAAAATGCGCTGCCGATAACTGTCGCAAATTCCGCCTACTAAAAACATGAAAATCGTAGAATCGGCGCGTAGGAGCCCGCCGCGCGGGCGACAAACATTGCAACGCAATGTTTGCAAAACACCAACCCACCACGCCCGCATGAAAATGGCACCTGTCAGGCGACAGATGGTGACTAAAACTCAGCGAATTTCGCCCGCTTGGCGGGCTCCTGCAGCTTCTATTGAGAAAGCGTCAGGCCGCCGCTGCTAAACGCCCAATCGAATAATATAATAATGATCAATCAGCAACGCGAGAAACAGAATCATCAGGTAGTTTATGGAAAACCGAAAAACCTGCATCGGTAATTCGAGGCCATCGTCTTTCTTGAGACGTATGGCATAAACAAGAAACCTGCCGCCGAGTAGCAGTGCAGCGACCAGGTATATAAGCCCGCTCAGACCAGACAGATAAGGCAATATCGTGATGAGCACCAGCAATATGGTGTACAGCAAAATATATTGCCGCGTAAATTCGTTGCCATGAGTGACCGGCAACATGGGTACGCCAACCCTTTCATAATCCTCTTTCCTGGCGATTGCGAGCGCCCAGAAATGCGGTGGTGTCCAGATGAATACGATCAGGAATAACAGCAGTGCATCACTGTGAATTTCACCCGTAACCGCTGTCCAGCCCAGTACCGGCGGTGCGGCACCCGCTGCGCCACCGATGACGATGTTTTGCGGCGTCGCGTGTTTTAGGTAGACCGTATAGACAATCGCATAACCGATCAGCGAGGCGAATGTCAGCACCGCCGTCAACGGGTTCACCAGTAACCACAGCATCAGCATCGACAAAACACAGAGCACAACCGCGAAGGTCAATGCATGTGTTGACGACAATCTCCCCTGTGGCAGTGGACGATTGTGAGTCCGCGACATCTGGATATCGATGCGCGAGTCCAGCACGTGATTAACGACCGCTGCTGATGAAGCAGCAAGACCAATTCCCAGCGTGCCAAATAATAACGGGATGGTTCCCGGCCAGCCAGGGACGGCGAGTAACATGCCGACGACCGCAGTAAACACGATTAGTATGACGACCCTTGGTTTGGTCAACTCATAATAATCGCGCCACCCGGCGGATCTTTGCATGACGCTTACGTTCAATGTCTAGCCTATTCGGGAGAGTTTCAGAAGGTGTTTAATGTCCTCCACCATTTTGCCAGGTGGCAGTTCAGGTGAAAAATACATTACCAGGTTGCCGAGCGGGTCTATTAAATAAATACCACCCGGCCCGAGTTCCGTTGGCTGCTGGCCCACCAGTAAATTCACCAGGTCTTTGTCAGTTATCGTTATAAGACCCGCGTGTTGCTCCTGAAGGAACACTCTATCCGGCGTCGATTCACCGTGCAAGAAAACACGGGTCACCCGGCTCATTTCGTTGGCCAGCATCAGTCGTGACTGGCGCAGGCGGTAGAGCGCCGCAAAACAGCCCTCGTCGCAGGACCTGGTATTCACGTAGAGCATCAGCCATTGCTGCTCTGTCAATGGCACAACGGGAGAGGACGGCAGACGATCTGCAATATTGACGATTGGTTGCAGGATGATGCCGTTGTTGCTCCCCCTGTCAGGCTGCCAGTGATCGCTCTTGTACATCCATGTAGCGAGCAATAGTGGCGCGCCGAACGCGAGGGCGACCAGCGCCAGCTGCATTTTGCCGCCACGCTTTTTGTCGTCGTTGTCCATCAGGTCTGCGTATTTTGTTCGCGATCATCGTCAGCGAGTCGCCGACTTTTGCGAAAATTCCAGACAAATATGGCGAAGATGGCCAATGCCAATACGAACCATTGAAAGGCGTAACCATAGTGCATCATCGGGCCGCTTTGTGGCGGTTGCCATTGTCGTACATAACCATCATCGGCATCCGGGCTCAACAACAAGACGAACGGTAATAGCTCAGCGTCGAGCGCTTTCGCCAATTCGTCAAGCGTTGGGTAAACAGCAACTTTTGGCCAATCATCGGTCCCAGCGCTACGACCTTCGAAGGCTTCACCGGGTCTAATTCCGACCCTCGGCAACCGGCCAACCCTGCCGTGTACCGTGATGAATTCATCGGTGACACTGATATCGGGCAGCGTATTTAGCTGCTCTTTTCCGACCCAGCCGCGATTCACGATCAGCAGAGGTGCATCGGGTGCCAGCCGAAAAGCCGTTATGACGTAGTAACCGACCCGGCCGGCCATTACGATGTTGTCGATCAGAATCTGGCGTTCAATCTGGTATTGTCCAAGCGACTCAATCCGCTGGAATATTTCCACGGGCATATCGTTGAGCAGGCGCGAATACGGCGCATCATCCTCGAAAAGCGCCACGAGTTCGTTCTTCTGCTGTGCACGATCAAGTTGCCAGAATCCCGCCCAGCTGAACAGAACGATGAAAATCAGCCCTGCCAGAGGCGGGACATAGCGTCGCAAGGGTTCACTCTTCAATTTATTGTTGATCACGATATACTCGCGCGCCGGAGACAGCGAAAACCGTCACGATGAAATTAGTATTAATCATTCTGTTGCTTGCCATTGTAGCCAGCCTGGCCTCAGGCCTGTGGTTCCTGGCCAAAGATGACCAGGGCGGCGCCCGCGTTCTCAATGCACTCAAAGTTCGCGTGGTGCTGTCAGCGCTTTTAATCGCTTTTCTTATCCTCGGTTACTACCAGGGCTGGATATCGCCGATTACCGGCTAGTTATCCAGGGACAAATCTACATCCAGTATACAAAGACGTATAAAGCTACCCACACAACGTCAACAAAATGCCAGTACCACGCAACGGCTTCGAAGGCGAAATGGTTTTCAGGTGTAAAGTGACCTTTGAGCACCCTGAACCAGATGATGGTAAGCATGATGGCACCGATGCTGACATGCATACCGTGGAAGCCGGTCAACATAAAAAACGTCGACCCGTAAATCCCTGATCCCAGCGTCAGGTTCATGTGCTGATAGGCTTCTATGTACTCTTCGGCCTGCAGGAACACGAATATGAAGCCAAGGATGAAGGTCGCTGCAAGGAAGAACTTGACCAATGAACGCTGGCCGCTAAGTACTGCGTGATGTGCGATCGTCAAAGTCACGCTGCTTGTGAGAAGCAGCGCCGTGTTGATCAGTGGCAGGCCAAAAGGCGACATCGTTTCATAGTCACCGCCAACATTGCCGGGGCCATTGGTCGGCCAGGTGCTCTCGTAGCCCTGCCACAACATAATATTCGTAAAGAAGTTGTTGCTCTCGCCGCCGAGCCAGGGAATAGCCATATTGCGGGAATAGAAAAGCGCGCCGAAAAATGCTGCGAAGAACATCACTTCAGAAAAAATAAACCAGAACATCCCCATGCGAAAAGACATGCCAACCTGGGCGTTATAACGACCGCCCTCGCTTTCACTGATAACTTCGCCAAACCAGCCAACGAGCATGAACGCGACGATTGCGAAACCGGCAAGCATGACCCATAAGCCGGTACCAGCCCCGTTCAGCCACGCGGATACACCGACCATCAGGACCAGCAGTCCGACCGAACCCACTACTGGCCAGTGGCTACCATCAGGGACGTAATATTTTTCTTCAGCGTGTGACATGACTGGTTCCGTGTTCTACAGCAGGTTGATCTGTCAGCCTGGCAGTATCAAAAAATGTATAGGAAAGCGTGATCGTATCGATGTAATCGGGCAGGTCGGAATCGACAATGAATCGCACCGGCATCTCTTTTTCCTCGCCGGGGGCGAATTCCTGAGACGTGAAACAAAAACATTCCAGCTTGCGGAAATGTTTCGCTGCCAGTTGCGGCGCGACGCTAGGGACAGCCTGCGCAATTTTCGTCTCGTCAGTGAGGTTGCGGGCAATGAAGATTGCTTCATACATTCCACCCGGATGGACCGTCATTTCTTTAACCTGGGAATCAAATGTCCATGGGGCGTACTGGTTTACCGTCGTTACGAACTCCAGATTGATCTCACGATTCTGATCGACTTCCGTCGATACGTCGGTTGCAGCAATACTATTGGTCTTGCCGCCAAGCCCCGTGATCTCGCAAAATGCATCGTATATCGGTACCAGCAAAAAGCCGAAACCGAACATCGCCACCGCCATGATCAGCAAGCGCCCTGCCAGCGATTTGCTATCCGTATCGTGCGATTGTTTTGCATCACGCATGGCTGGCTACGCTCTCAACACGCCCATCAGAATAAAACCCAGGTAAAACCCCAGCGCGACAACCGTCAGAATCAACAACGTTTTTCGAATGCCTTTTTTCTGCTGTAGGTCGACCTGACTCATGAAAACGATGATTCCACGACGGATTTCGGCGGAGTCTCAAAGGTGTGGTAAGGCGCCGGTGATGGCACGGTCCACTCAAGACCTTGTGGTTTGTCCCAAACCGCGTCGGTCGCGATACTGCCCTTCTTGCGCACACACTGTATTACGTTATACGCGAACAGGAGTTGGGCAAGCCCGAAGCCGACAGCACCGATGCTGGCGATGCTGTTGAAATCCGCGAATTGTGTGGAGTAATCAGGAATTCTTCTTGGCATACCGGCAAGACCGAGGAAATGCATCGGGAAGAATGTAACGTTAACAAAAATAGTCGACAGCCAGAAATGCAGCTTACCCATGCGCTCATCATAATAATGGCCGGTCCATTTGGGCATCCAGTAATAAACCGCTGCCATCAAGGCAAAAACAGATCCGGGAACCAGCACATAGTGAAAATGCGCCACGACGAAATAGGAATCGTGATACTGGATATCGGCTGGTACAACGGCGAGCATGAGCCCGGAAAAACCACCGATAGTAAACAGGAACAGAAACGCCAGTGAGAACAGCATCGGCGTCTCGAACGACATTGCGCCGCGCCACATGGTCGCGGTCCAGTTAAATACTTTCACTCCGGTTGGCACGGCAATCAACATCGTTGCAAACATGAAGAACAGCTGACCGGTCAGTGGCATGCCGGTCGTAAACATATGGTGCGCCCAGACGATAAACGACAGGAAGGCGATACTCGATGCGGCGTAAACCATCGAATCGTGGCCGAATAACGGCTTGCGCGAGAACGTTGGAATGATCTCGGACACAACGCCGAAAGCCGGCAGGATCATGATGTACACCTCGGGGTGACCGAAGAACCAGAAAATATGCTGGAACATGACCGGGTCGCCACCGCCCGCAGCAAGGAAGAAGCTGGTGCCAAAAAACTGGTCGGTCAGCAACATGGTGACAGCACCAGCAAGAACGGGCATAACTGCCAGCAATAGATATGCAGTGATCAGCCAGGTCCAGACAAACATAGGCATCTTCAATAGCGACATATCCGGCGCGCGCATATTGACGATCGTAACGATAATGTTAATTGCACCCATGATGGATGAAATACCCAGCAGGTGAACTGAGAAAATCAAAAATGGAAACGCATCACCGGTTTGCAATACCAGTGGCGGATACATTGTCCAGCCACTGGCCGGTGCGCCACCTGGCATAAACAGCGTGGACGCCAACATGCCGAAGGCTACCGGCAATATCCAGAATGACCAGTTGTTCATACGCGGCAGTGCCATGTCTGGCGCACCGATCATCAGTGGCACCATCCAGTTTGCCAGGCCGACAAACGCCGGCATGACAGCACCAAACACCATGATTAGTGCGTGCATGGTGGTCATCTGGTTGAAAAACGCAGGATCAATAAATTGTAATCCTGGCGAAAACAGCTCCGTGCGAATGATGAGAGCCATGCTTCCGCCGAAGAAAAACATCAGCAGGCTGAAGATCAGGTACATCGTGCCGATGTCTTTATGGTTGGTCGCGTATAACCAGCGCCGCCAGCCCGAGACCGGCCCATGATGCTCGTGCTCTGCGTGTGTGTCGGCCACTGTGGCGCTCATTTTATTTCTCCGTCGGCGGCTACGACCTGCGCCACGCGATCTTTCTCACTGGCAAGCCACGCCTCGTAGGCGTCGGGCTCAACAACTTCAACAACTATTGGCATGTAACCATGGTCCATGCCGCACAATTCGGCGCACTGGCCACGATAAACCCCGGCAATTTCTGCTTTGAACCAGGTTTCGTTGATGAATCCCGGGATAGCGTCTTTCTTGATTGAAAGTTCCGGAACCCACCAGGCATGCACGACATCATTCGATGTCAGCAGGAAGCGCACTTTTGCACCCTTCGGAACAACCAGTGGCCGATCGACATCCAGCAGGTAGTTTTCGACGGTTTCCGGATCGATGCCGGAATTCCTGCGTCTGGCTGCCGCGCTCGTTCGTGAAAGGCTGCTGAAAAATTCAACGTCTTCGCCCTGGTAGGCGTAGTGCCAGCGCCACTGATATGCCGTGGTGACGATGGTAATGTCCGGATCGCGGCTGTCTTCAAGCTTGATCAACAATTCGGCAGAAGGGACCGTCATAATGAGCAAAATTACGATCGGTATCGTGGTCCATATGATTTCCGCAGTCATGCTGTGCGAAAACGTGGCCGGGACCGCGCCGGCTGCCTTGCGATGTTTGATGAGTGAGTAAATCATCGCGCCAAATACAATGACGGCGATCGCCACACACCACCAGAACACCATCATGTGTATGGCATAGGTCTCGGCACTAAGCGCTGTCACGCCTTTTGGCATGTTGAGCGCCCAGTCAGCCCGGGCGCCCGCAGGACCCAGAAGAACGAGTGCCCCAAGGCACAGTTTTTTCATCATCTATTTTTCACCCTGCGGACCTGTCGGTCGCCGCACACTGCATTTTCCTATCTGTTGCCCTCAACCTTCAATATGTAGTCTACGCAGCGACGCCACGGCAATTCAGTTCAAATGGCCTGAATCACCTGGTCTCCCTATCGGCAATAGTGGACTAAATTTCAGCCCGCGTGGGCTGCCACCACAAAATGCGTAATGCGCTGGTTAAAAAGCACGCGAAGTGTACTGAAACGGCTGCCTTCATGCAAACTATTGAATATAGCGGCAGCTAATAAAAGTACTTATAAAACAATCAATTATGGATCGATCTGGATTAGGTCCAAAGGCTGTCGATGGCATCGTTACTATTTAATTCCGCCGGCGTGAAATTGTTCCCGGATCCAGCCGGAATTCCCCCGCGGGAAGTTGCGGTCCGCCTCCCCATGCGTGGCCGTAGACCAGCTCCAGATTGAGCGACAAAGCCCCGTTCTTGGCCTCTGCCCCAAGATTTTCCTCCATTTGTCGAAATCGATGCCTGCCGGTCAACGTTTTGCGCCGGTTTTGCAGGCTATTGCGTGCACCGCTATTCGTCAGGTCCTGGTAAAGGGAGTTGGTGTCACGATAGGTCACTCGCAGATGATCGACATCCAGCACCGGCTCACGGAGCCCGGCCCGCACCAACGCATCACCAATGTCGTGCATATCCGGATAGAAATTGGCGTGCCAGTCCTGGTCCAGTGAACGCCAGGCCGCGCGAATTTCGTCGAGGCTCCCGGGACCGAAAGTAGCGAAGGCGAAAACGCCATCCTTGCGCAAAACCCGCCCGATTTCGGCGAGACACGCCGGTAGGTCGTTTAGCCAGGGCAGCAACAGGTTGCCGAACACAAGGTCGACACTACCGTCCTGCAGCGGAATACGGGTTGCATCGCCCTGCAACTCAGTGCGTTTGGACAGCCTGGTATGTTTCTTCCGCGCCAGCTGCAACATAGCGATGGACGCATCCAGACTAATTACCCGGGCGCGCCGGTATTGTTTCGCAAGCTGTCTGCTGCCGGTGCCAGTCGCGCAACCGAGATCGAGAATGCGGGAAGGCTTTATTACCGTTGGCGACAATCGTTGTATCAGGCCGGCAAATGTATGCCGGTGTACGAAGTCAGCGTTGTCGAAATATTTTGCGGCGCGGTCGAATCGACGCTGCACATCACGCAGTACAAGCTGGCCCGGATTAGTGTTCATAGTTACAAGCATATGACCATTGTCACTTTGTTGGCAAAGTAATGACTTATGGCGGCCGCAGGAAAGTCGTGGTGAGAGCAGGCTAGCCCGGACTAAGGATATGGCCAGACTCGTTAACCAACTCATACATGCAGTCTTGCCCATGCAATGTGCGTTTTGCGGGGTGGCCAACGGGAACGGGCCGGTTTGCGGGCAATGTCGTGACGCGATGCCCTGGATCGGGGTCATTTGTGAGCTTTGTGGTCAGCCGCTGCCCGCGGCGCAGCCTGCCGGTGTTGTGTGCGCGGATTGCCAGGCAAAGCCACCGGCGTTCACGAAAGCAAGGGCGCCATGTAGTTATGATTTTCCGCTCGATAACGCCCTGAAGGCACTCAAATTCAAACGGCAGCTATGGTACGTGCCGGCCCTGGCTGGACTGTTATTGCCCGTGCTCGAACAGGAATTTTCCAAATGTGACGCTCTCGTGCCGGTACCGCTACACAGGATTCGGCACGCATTGCGCGGCTTCAATCAGGCCACAGAACTCTGCCGACCATTACGGCGCGTCACAGGTCTGCCAATTTCGCAGCAGGTGCAACGCCACAGAGCAACGCGTTCGCAGGCAGGACTGACGGCAGCCGAGCGCAACAAAAACGTAAAAAAGGCCTTCATCATCAAAGGTCGCATGAGCTTCCGTTACCCTTTGATCATCGACGATGTCATTACCACTGGCGCTACATGCACACAAATGGCGACCACGTTATTGAATGCCGGGGCAGAAGAAGTTGGTGTGCTGACGGTGGCGCGCGTACAGCCCGGCTAACTAACCACCACCGGGGTAAATGTGTAGTGCAACACGATGCCGACAAAAACAATCATGCCGATATAGTGATTGTGCAGGAACGCCTTGAAACAACCGCTTTCCTGCCGGTCGCGCGCGAGCCATTGATGATAGAGCATGAGAATTGCAGCAATGAAAATCGCGCCGTAATACCAAAAACCAAGTTCCGCCATCTTGCCGATGAACAGCAGCGAGACCAGCATCAACAACTGCAATCCGCCAATGACAAACAGGTCCGCATCACCGAAGAGGATAGCAGTGGATTTAACACCGACTTTAAGATCGTCTTCGCGATCGACCATGGCGTAAAATGTGTCGTAGATAACAGCCCATATTAAGGCGGTGCCAAAAACCAGCCAGGCAAGCTGCGGCGCGTAGCCAGTCTGCGCAGCGAACGCCATTGGGACCGCCCAGCCGAATGCAGCACCAAGCACGAATTGTGGAATGGATATGAAGCGTTTAATGAACGGATAAACAACGGTCAGACCAGCAGCAATTACAGCCAGCAACTGCGCCGGCGGGTTGAGCATGGCGGCCAGACCAACTGCGACGAGTGCGAGCGCAACAAAAAGCGTAATCGCCTCGGCCGGCGCTACAGCGCCGGATGCGATAGGTCGCGTGCGTGTTCTCTCTACATACGGATCAATATTGCGATCGGCGAAATCATTCAGGACACAGCCGGCAGAACGCATGATGACGACGCCGAGAATAAACACAGTAAAAACGCCGGCGTCCGGGTGCCCTTCCCCCGCCAGCCACAGTGCCCACAACGTCGGCCATAGCAGGAGCCACACCCCGATCGGTTTGTCGAGTCGCATGAGGAACACGTAATTCTGTAGCTGCTTTATCAGGCCAGGACCAAGTTGGGCAACCGGTTTGTTTTTTAGCGGATTACTCACAGTCGTTGGTCTGCTCGCTCATTATAAAATTGGCACCGTAACCTACTGTTGTCAGATGAACTCGGCTGCACGACTCTGATTGTAGCCAGACCCATTGGAAATCGAGGAGACGGCAATTGTGAACTGACATTTATTGTACTAAAGATCAATTTGCACCGAGTTCGCCTGACCCATTGGAAATTGAGGAGAGGGCAATTGTGAACTGACATTTATTGTACTAAAGATCAATTTGCACCTAGTTCGCCTGATCCATTGGAAATCGAGGAGAGGTCAATGGCGAATTTACATTTATTGTACTAAAGATCAATTTGCACCTAGTTCGCCTGACTCATTGGAAATCGAGGAGAGGGCAATGGCGAACTGACATTTATTGTACTAAAGATCAATTTGCACCGACCAATATCGCTCATCTCGAAATAGCGGGCAAATTGGGGCATAAAAGTAACACGATACTCAAACCTTCCCATATTGATGCGCATCGCCGAGCCAGCGCCTTGTGATGTCCATTGCGGCCTGCTCGTGATCGCGCAGAAGCATCTCGGCCGCGATCTGCACTTTCGGCATTAGCTCAGCATCCCGTGCCAGGTCCGCGATACGGTAGTCTGGCAAGCCGGTCTGTTTTGTCCCCAGCAGTTCGCCGGGCCCGCGTAATTCAAGATCGCGTTGTGCGATCAGGAAACCATCGTTGGTATCGCGCAAAATAGCGAGACGACTGCGCGCCAGTTGACCAAGAGGTTGTTTATACAACATGACGCAATGGCTCTGTTTCGCGCCGCGACCGACCCGACCGCGCAACTGGTGCAATTGTGACAAGCCCATGCGCTCTGCATTCTCGATGATCATCAGCCCGGCATTTGGCACGTCGACACCGACTTCGATGACCGTAGTCGCGACCAGCACATCAATCCCACCCTCTTTGAATTTCCGCATGACCTTTTGTTTGGCGGGCGCCTTCATGCGTCCATGCACCAGGCCGACGCGCAATGTTGAAAGTGCTTCGGTTAACATCTCGAAGCTCGCCTCCGCCGCCTGATAATCGAGCACCTCGGATTCTTCGATCAGCGGGCAAACCCAGTAAGTCTGTTGACCTTTGCTACACGCCTTGCGTACTCGGTCTATCACTTCAGCCCTTCGCGTATCCGGCATGGCAACAGTTTGCACAGCCTGCCGGCCTGGAGGGAGTTCGTCGATGACCGAAACATCGAGATCCGCATAGGCAGCCATCGCCAGGGTGCGCGGGATGGGTGTTGCGGTCATTACAAGCTGGTGTGGAATGCTGCCGCCACCCGCACCCTTGTCTCTAAGTGCCATTCGCTGATGCACACCAAAACGATGTTGTTCATCGATTACTACCAATGCGAGATTGTTGAACTTAACGCCTTCCTGAAACAGGGCGTGTGTACCAATAATAAGGCGCGCGCTCCCCGACTCAATCGCCGCAAGTGATGCACGTCTTTCAGACTGGCGCTGGCTGCCGGACAGCCATGCAAGCTCGATATCGTAATCGCTGAACCAGCCTGAGAAATTCTGCCAGTGTTGTTCAGCGAGTAACTCCGTCGGTGCCATGACAGCAGCCTGGACACCACTGTTAACTGCGAGCAAACACGCAGTTGCAGCAACCACCGTTTTGCCGGAACCCACATCACCCTGAATCAGGCGCATCATTGGATGCGGCAGGCAAATGTCGGCGCTGATTTCTGCAATGACCCGTTTTTGTGCACCAGTCAATTCGTAAGGCAGATTGCCAATAAACCTGGACAACGCATCAGGCGCTCCAGACAAAGCAACAGCAGCTTCTTTTCTGGCCAGGTGTCGCAGGTTTCTCAGGCTCATGTAATGCGCGAGCAATTCCTCGAACGAGAGTCGAACCTGGCAGGGGTGTTTGCCACCCATGATGACCTCGAGATCTGCCTCTGGCGGAGGCTTATGCAGGAAAACGAGCGCGTCGCGCAGCGAGGGCAGCTCGAAATCATCAAGAACCTGTGGAGGAAGAAGATCAGCCGGTGGGTTCCTATCCATTATTGCCAGCGCCTGGGCAACGAGCGTTCTGAGCCTGCCCTGCTGGATGCCCTCGGTCATCGGGTAAACGGGCGTTAACGCATCGGAGACAACGACTTCCTGACCCGCACGCAATATCCGGTATTCCGGATGGACTATCTCGAGACCGCCCGGCCCCATTCTGATATCACCATAACAACTAACAATCGAGCCCGGCTGAAACTGCGCTTGCTGCTTGCGCGAAAAATAGAAAAACCGCAGTGTTATCTGACCGCTGCCATCATCGATTCGAACCAACAGACTGCGCCTGCCGCGATAGACGGTTTCCGCCAGCAATACTTCGCCGCTGATGAGGCAACGCATTCCCGGACCTAAAGAACCAATACGGTTGAGACGCGTTCTGTCCTCGTAGCGCAATGGCAGCAAAAACAGCAGGTCCTCAACGCGATACAGATGCAGGCGCTCGAGCGTTGTAGCCAGCGCCGGTCCGACACCGCGCAGCACCGTCAACGGCGAGCCGGGATTTATTTCGGAATCAGGCACGCGATCAATCCTAGCCCGGACGAGGTGAGAACTATAAAGCCAGAATTGCCTCGGCCTCGACATCGACGCCCTTGGGCAACGAGGCAACACCAACTGCGGCGCGGGCCGGATACGGTTTGCTGAAGTATTCCTCCATTACTGAATTAACGGCCGCAAAATCGTTCAGATCTGTCAGGAAAATCGTAACTTTGACGATCTGATCGAGCGTACCACCTGCCGCTTCAGCCACCGCTTTCAGGTTTTCAAAAACCTGTCGCGCGCGCGCTTCGAAATCGCCAGCAACGATTTCCATGGTTGCCGGCACCAGTGGTATTTGCCCGGACATGAACACAAAGTTGCCGCTTTGGATGGCCTGTGAATAGGTACCGATCGCCCCTGGCGCGTTGTCGCTATGAATAGGTTTCTTGCTCACCTCAATCTCCATGGTTTGTCTGTTAATGGTTTGTTGAAAATAGAATTTTTTGACGGGTTGCTGCTTAAGCGTTGTCGCGAGTGATACGTATTACGTTCGGCATCTTGCGAACATTACGCATGATCTGTGCGAGATGTATGCGGTCTTTAACTTGTATCAGGAAGGTCAGAACCGTGCAGTCTTCATGCCGGTCCAGCACCGACACCTGCTCAATATTCGACTGCGAATCTGCAATCATCGCTGCAACTTCTGCCAGGACGCCGGTTTTGTTGGCCGTATCAACCTGGATCTGGCTGGAAAACTCCTTATCGACGTTTTCCTCCCAGGTAACAGCGAGCCACTTTTCCGGTTGTTTGCGAAAATTGGCAAGGTTGCCACAAGAGGTCCTGTGAATTACAACGCCGCGCCCGGAGCTTAAGTAGCCCATCACATCGTCACCGGGCAGTGGGTAGCAACATTTTGCGTAGCTTACGACCATACCCTCTGTGCCTGCGATCACCAGGCTTGCCTTTTCTGACTCGTTCTCAGCGTCAGATACACCGGCCAGATAGCGGGCAGTGAGCGGCGCCAGCCTCTCGCCCAGCCCGAGCTGGCCGAACAGTTGATTGGTATCCGCAAGACCAAGTTCGTCGAGGGCTTCGCGCATGCGCACCTTGCCAACTTTACGCAGGGAAGACCCGAGGTCCTTCAGTGAGCGATCCAGCAATCGTTTGCCAAGGTCCGTTGATTCACTTGTGCGCATATTTTTCATGCGCTGACGAATGGCTGAGCGGGCTTTTGCCGTGGTTACAAAAGTTACCCAGTTCGGATTCGGTTTTGCGCCGCGGGCAGTGATTATTTCGACGGTCTGGCTGTTCTGCAGCGTTGTGCGTAGCGGTACAAGATTGCGATCGACTTTCGCCGCAACGCAACGATTGCCGATATCCGTGTGTACGGCATACGCAAAATCGACGATGGTCGCACCCTTTGGCAATGGCAGGATGTCACCCTTCGGCGTGAAGACGTAAATCCTGTCCGGAAACAGGTCGACCTTGACGCTTTCCAGGAACTCTTCGGAGCTGCCCGACTGCTGAATTTCCGCGAGATTCGATAACCACTCGCGCGCACGCACCTGTGGTGTAGCGGCAGCTTTGTCTATGGCTTTGTATTGCCAGTGAGCGGCAACGCCGGACTCCGCCACACGATTCATTTCGGTGGTACGAATCTGTACTTCCAGGGGCAGGCCCTTGGGTCCAAACAGTGTTGTATGCAACGACTGGTAGCCGTTAATGCGCGGTATGGCGATATAGTCTTTGAAGCGGCCCGGCATCGGCTTGAACAGGCCGTGCACAACACCAAGAAGGCGGTAACAGGTATTGACGTCGTTAACGATAACTCGAAAACCGTACACATCCACGATGTCGCTGAGCGGGCGCTTCCTCTCCGCCATCTTGCGATAAATACTGTAAAGATGCTTTTCGCGGCCCTCGATCTCGCCCTCTATCCCCTCGTTCTGCATCGCCTTGCGTAGTTGTTCTGTTATTTTTTTAACGATCTGTCGCTGGCTGCCCTTGGTTCGTTTCAACGCCCGCTCAATAACGGCATAGCGATATGGATACAAATAACGAAAGCCCAAATCTTCCAGGTCAATCTTCATGTGATTGATGCCGAGCCGATTCGCGATGGGTGCGTATATTTCCAGCGTTTCCCTGGCAATACGCGCCTGCTTCTCACGCGGCATGGCATCGAGGGTTTTCATGTTGTGCAGCCGATCGGCCAGCTTCACGAGAATAACGCGAATATCCTCAATCATCGCCAGCATCATCTTGCGGAAGCTTTCCGACTGGGCCTCAGCCCTGCTCGTGAAGTGAATCTGGTCGAGCTTGCTAACGCCATCTACCAGCAGAGCGACCTCGCTGCCAAATTGCGCTTCGAGTTCCGCGACCGGTGTCCCTGTATCTTCGAGGACGTCATGCAGAATCGCCGCCGCAATCGCCTGCGAGTCCATGTGCATATCAGCAAGGAATTGCGCAACGGCTACAGGATGGGAAATGTAGGGCTCGCCGGATAAGCGCGTTTGCCCGTCATGGGCGTTTGCACCGAATTCGTATGCCCGCACGACCTGCTCGATTTGCTCGTCAGGCATATACGCCTGCAGCGATTCTACCAGGCGCCGCAAGCCGTTGCCCCGTCTCGACGACGAGCCAGGCAGTTTAGAAAGAATCGTAGCGGCGTAATCCATGACTCATAATAGCCGGTTGCAGGATCAGTCGCTGTGGTGAAATAGCCGGGTTTGTGCGCTTTGGCAGTAACGGCTAGTCGCCGATTGAAATTCCGCGCATGGGCAGGATTTCTTCTGCAGATTCAGGAAGCATGAATTCATCGATTGGCGGTTGTTCGGCTTCTTCAAGTATTGAGGGCGTAATGTGGCCTTCAGCAATTTCGCGTAAAGCAACCACGGTCGGCTTGTCGTTTTCCAGCTCAACCAGTACGTCTGCACCGTGTGCAATACGTCTGGCACGCTTGGCAGCTACCAGCACCATCTCAAAAATATTGTCTATGTTTTTCACACAGTCCTCGACCGTAATTCTGGCCATGAATTCCCTACTCCATTTGTTCGCGACTGACCCGATTGGGCCGTTTAATAACCAAGACCCACCAGTTTATCCCATTCAGGGTCCCTTAAACCAGTATCTTTTCAATCTGCTTTGATAAACTGGGTTCGCCGACACGGCTAATGTCGCCATGTCCGCCCAGTACAGCCTCAAGATTGGTGACGGCACGCTCAAGATCGTCATTAATAATGACGTAATCAAATTCGTCCCAGTGCGACATATCGCCTAACGCATCGCGCAACCGCCTTGCGATGACCGTGTCGCTATCTGTCTTTCGGTCCCGCAGTCGCCGCTCGAGCTCGGTCCGCGATGGGGGCAGGATGAAAACTGTTACAGCGGACGGCATGGAGTTGCGCACTTGTTGCGCACCCTGCCAGTCGATTTCCAGGATTACCGGCTGTCCGGCATCAAGATGCTGCTGCACTTGCGCGCGGCTGGTGCCGTAGTGATTGTCGAATACGAGGGCAGACTCAAGAAGTTCGCCCTGATCTTTAAGTTCAAGAAATCGCTCTTTGGACACGAAAAAGTAATCACGGCCGTCGACCTCGTTTTTTCGCTGTTTGCGGGTCGTATATGACACTGAAAACCGCAACGCAGGATTACGCTTCACCAGCTCGTGAACCAGCGTAGTTTTGCCGGCACCAGAGGGCGCCGCGATAACGAATAATTTGGCAGTGCCAGCCATGGGCCCCTACTCGACGTTCTGAATTTGTTCGCGCATTTGCTCAATCAGAACCTTAAGCTCAACAGCCGCCTTGGTAGTCTCCGCGTCGGCTGATTTCGAACCGAGCGTATTGGCTTCGCGATTGAGCTCCTGCATCAGGAAATCCAGTCGCCGGCCGACTGCATCCTTGTTCTGCAATGCTGTACGAATCTCGCTGATGTGGCTTTCCAGTCGATCGAGCTCTTCATCGACATCGAGTTTTTGCGCGACCAGTGCGAGCTCTGTCTCAAGGCGTGCCGGATCGGCATCTACATCCAGCTTGTCGATGCGCTCCTGCTGTTTGGCACGGACAGCCGTGAGCACCTGTGGCATTCGCTCTCGTACACCCGCCGCCAGCAAAAGAATATCTTTGCAGCGCGTCTCCAGCATCACGGCGATGCGCTGGCCTTCGCTGCTGCGCATCTGACCGAGCGCGCCGAGCGTATGCTCGAGCAGGTCGGCTGCCGCCGCAAACAGCGGGTCGGCATCAATAGCCGGTTCTTCGATGACACCCGGCCAACGCAGGATATCCACCGGGTCAACAGCCTGCGTCGCAGGCAACAAAGTGGCAATTTCATCGATCCTGGTGCCGATCTGTCGCACCAGCTCCTTGTTGATTTTCAGCTCCGCCGCCGCACCGCCGCTGCGGCGCAAATGTAATGAGCAATCAACTTTGCCGCGCTTTAGCTTGCTGCCTATCCTTTGCCGCAATTCGATTTCTTTTGCCCGCAGCTCATCCGGCAGGCGAAAGTGCACGTCAAGATAACGATGATTGACGGTCCGCAACTCGCAGGTCAACGTACCAAATTGTGTCTCGGTGTCTTCGCGGGCGAACCCGGTCATACTATCCAAAATCAGATTCTCCTAATCGGAAATTTGCGCACCAGTGCCGGTAACTGTGCGCCGGTCACAGACATGATGACCGGTTCCCGCCACACTTGGCGATTTACGGCAATTCACGATGCGCGAGATTTGCTTATTCGGGCAATTATTCTAATCTGGCTGGCCGACGTCGGCCAGCGCTATTAACGAACAATTTACACTATGAAAATTGAGTACGCTAAAGTTACCGCATTAGGTGATCGTCAGGACAACCAGGACCGCGCTGCGGTGATCGTTGCCGAGGATGCGGCCATCATGCTTGTTTTCGATGGCATGGGCGGTCATTCCGATGGTGCGAAAGCTGCGGAAATCGGACTGAACGTCATAAAGAATCTGTTTACATCGTCGTCGCTGCCGATTTTAGATCCGCAGGGGTTTCTGTATAGGTCCATGGCGCGCGCGCATGATGAGGTGGTCAAGATCGGCGTTGATCTGGCGGTCGATTTCCGGCCGCGTGCGACTTGTGCCGCATGCCTGATTCAGGAGGGTGGTTCCTGGTGGGGGCATATTGGCGACAGCAGGATTTACCAGATGCGCGAGGGTAATCTCACAACACGTTCGCGTGACCACAGTCACGTGGAGATACTCATTCAGGAGGGCGCGATTACCGAGGCGGAAGCGCTCGATCACCCGATGCGCAATTTTGTCGAGTGTTGCATAGGTGGCGACGCGCCGGTTCCCGACATGAGCATCACGCGAAAAATGCCGCTGGCGCCGGGCGATGTCTTGCTGGCTTGCAGCGATGGATTGTGGTCCGGCATGACCGACGATGAAATTGCCGATATGGCGACCCGCCCGGCGAATAGTCTCGCGGACAATCTGAAGGCACTGAGCATGAAAGCGTTGTCGGTGAATGCACCCTACGCCGACAATACGACGGGTACGGCGTTACTCTGGGTCGGCGATTAGTCGTACATTTGAATAAAAGCGGGCCCAATTTGCCTGCTTTGTCGAAATGAGCGAAATTGGTCGGTGCAAATTGATCTTTAGCGCAATAAATGTCAGATCGAAAATTGCCCCTTTCTCGATTTCCAATGGGTCGGGCGAACTGGGATACAGATTTTTCGTCAATGCAATAAATGTCAGTCCGCGCCGTCCAGCGGCAAAATAACAGATAATGCAGGCGGACCGGGTTGCAAATTGATCTTTAGCGCAATAAATGTCAGATCGCAACAATCAGGAATGTCCGGACTTTATGAGACAGCAGTGAAACTAACTGAAAAAACCAGGAGAACCCAATGCGACCGAGTGGCCGCGCAACCGACGAATTGAGGTCGGTGCAATTCATTACTGATTACACCAGGCACGCCGCTGGCAGTGTCCTCGCTGAATTTGGTGACACGCGCGTACTGTGTACTGCAAGCGTTGAGAATCGTGTGCCACCGTGGATGCGTGGCAAAGGTCGCGGCTGGGTTACCGGGGAATATGGAATGTTGCCCGGATCGACACACTCACGCGTGGCCAGGGAGGCAGCGCGTGGCAAGCAAAGCGGGAGGACGCAGGAAATTCAGCGCCTCATCGGGCGGTCTTTGCGTGCGGCGACGGATCTCGAGGCACTCGGAGAGCGCACCATTACGCTCGATTGTGACGTGTTGCAGGCAGATGGCGGCACGCGGACGGCATCAATAAGCGGAGCGTATGTTGCACTCATGATTGCGACGCAAAGGCTGCGCGCGCAAAAAGTGCTCAAGCGCGAACCAATGCACGGCCAGATTGCGGCGGTGTCAGTCGGAATTTACAAAGGCACACCGGTTTTGGATCTCGACTACGATGAAGATTCACAAGCGGAAACCGACATGAATGTCGTGATGAACGACGCCGGCAAATTTATTGAGGTACAGGGGACCGCTGAAGGGCACGCTTTCGATCGCAAGGAATTTGATGCGATGCTGGAGCTAGCAACGACCGGGATCGACGAAATTATTCGCCAGCAAAGCGCTGCAATAGCAGCGGCAACCTGATCGGTATGCATCGTGCCCGCTGTTACCAGGGTTATTTTAGCCAGCAGTAATCCCGGGAAAATACGCGAGATCGCGGACCTGTTTTCCGATCTCGGCATCGCCGTCATCCCGCAGTCAGACTTCGATATCGAATCGCCGCCGGAAACGGGGCGGACATTCGTTGAGAATGCATTGTTGAAAGCACGTTTTGCCGCACAACACACAGGACTGCCGGCTATGGCAGACGATTCTGGAATTGCTGTCGACGCGCTCGATGGCAAACCAGGCGTGTACTCCGCGCGATATGCCGGAGTGAAAGCAACCAGTGAGCAAAATGTCGACAAGCTACTCGACGAGATGCGCCAAATTGCGGACGCAGACCGAAGTGCTGGTTTTCATTGTGCGGCAGTCCTGGCATTTCCGGCCGACGCCTGCGACCCACTGGTCGTCGAGGCGGTTTGGCGTGGGACCGTTTTGCGGCAACGACACGGTACGGGTGGATTCGGCTACGATCCGGTTTTTTTTGATGTAGCCGCCGGCAAGACCGGGGCACAAATGAGTCGCGAAGAAAAAAATGCAGTTAGCCATCGCGGCACGGCGTTCAAACAACTTAAAGTTCTGTTGCAGGACAGTTTCAAGCCCGATTGACATATCGAATGACTTTCCAGCAGCCACCTTTATCTCTCTACATTCATCTTCCCTGGTGTGTGCAAAAGTGCCCGTATTGCGATTTCAATTCGCATAAGGCGGGGCCGAATACACCACGCACACGCTACGTTGGGGCGCTCCTGAAAGACCTGCAGTCGGCGTGCGAGCTTGCCGGCGGTCGGCGCGTCGTCAGCATATTCCTGGGCGGTGGTACACCGAGCCTGTTCTCGCCGGCCGAAATCGAAAAGATTCTGCGGCAGGCGAGCGATTATCTTGCGCTAGCAGATGACTGCGAGATCACGATGGAGGCGAATCCCGGGACTGTTGAGCGGGGCAATCTGGCACAATACCGTCGCGCCGGCGTAAACAGGCTGTCCCTGGGCGTGCAGAGTTTCGATGCGAAAATGTTGCAGGTGCTCGGGAGAATACACGGGCCGCTGGAAGTTCAGACTGCCTATGATGAGGCCAGGGCGGCCGGCTTCGACAGCATCAACCTGGACCTGATGTTTGCGCTGCCCGGGCAGGACACCGGACAGGCCGTTGCCGACGTAGAGAAAGCGCTGGCACTCTCGCCGCAACATATTTCTTTTTACCAACTTACGCTCGAGCCAAACACGATATTTCACAGCCGCCCGCCCGCGAACATGCCGGACGACGACAGGAGTTGGGAGATTCAAACCCGTTGTCATGAGTTGCTCAGGCACGCTGGCTTCGAACAGTATGAAATTTCTGCTTTTGCAAAGCCGGGATATCGTTGTCGGCACAATCTGAATTACTGGTCCTTTGGCGACTATCTTGCCGCCGGTGCCGGCGCACATGGCAAGCATACCGATGACGAGGGCAATATCTGGCGCTATCAGCGACCGGCAAATCCACTGGCGTACATGGAAAACATTGAAAGTGGTACAGGTGGCGGCGGACTGACGAAAATCGATCCGACCGAACTTGGTTTCGAATTCATGCTCAATGCGCTGCGAATGTCCGCCGGGTTTGCCGAAACGGCATTCGTCAGTCGGACCGGATTGTCCATGCAGGACATCAATGAGCCAATCGAGAGCGCCAGGGCGGATGGCATGATTGAGCGCACAGAGAATGGCGTTTGGCAGCCAACCGCAACCGGTTTTCGCTTCCTGAATGAATTGCAGGCGCGTTTTTTACCCTGATCTGAGCGGTAAAGACGGGCCCGAAGGTGAGTTTGCTGACCCGTCAGCGACTATTCGCGCTTAGGTTTTTATGCACAAGAGCAGCAACATGCCTGTATTTTCCATGTAATAACGCTCGAATCTAAGCCCAGCCCTTCAAGAGTGACGATAACTAATTGATATTTATAACAATATGAAATTGCGCAGAAAATAGACATTTTGTAAAGCCTGCTTTAAAAATCCTCACTTAGGGCATCCGTTCAACTTTGATCCACAGAGTTATCCACAGGATTTGTGGATAAATTCCTGACTATCTGACGTCCCACTTGCGACCGGGCACACTTAGCTATATCCTACGCGACCTTTTTGCATTGCTACCTATTCAGGAAGAGCCGAAATGAAAGCTGAGATTCATCCCGATTACAGTGAGATTAAAGTAACCTGTAGTTGCGGTAACGAATTCACGACTCGCTCCACACTTGGCGACAGCCTCGCTATAGAAGTGTGCTCAGCGTGTCATCCGTTTTATACGGGCAAGCAGAAAACCCTGGATTCCGGTGGTCGGGTAGACAAGTTCCGCCGCAAGTACGGAATATCCTAGCCGCGCCGCAAAAGGGACAAATACCGCATCATTTGTTTGCTCGTGCCCCCGGCTTCCGGCAACATGGTTTGTTGCGGGCCGGACGCGTCGCTGTGCCTGATTCCTGTCAGGTGGTGAAAACAAACGGTTGCCAGATGGCAGTCAGCATAGATAGAGGGATGCTATGACGAAAGATGTATACACGCTAATCAGCCCGGACGGAACGAAGACGGAGCACCCTGTTCGTAAGGGAACCCTTGGGCCGGACGTTATGGATATCAGCCGCCTGTATGCGGAGCAGGAGATATTTACTTACGACCCTGGATTCGTCTCAACCGGTAGCTGCGAGAGCGACATCACCTTCATAGATGGCGATAAAGGCATACTCCTGTACCGCGGTTATCCAGTCGAAGAGTTGGCCAAGAACTCGACTTTCATCGAGGTAGCCTATCTTCTTTTATACGGTGAGTTACCGACTGCCGAGCAACTTGTCGATTTTGAAACATCTATTCTCACCCACACGATGCTCAACGAGGGCATGCTGCGTTTCTTTAACGGCTTCCGTTATGACGCGCACCCGATGGCGATGGTGTCCGCTGTAGTGGGGTCAATGTCTGCCTACTATCATGACACGATGGATGTGAACGACGCCCGTGCCCGGGAAGTTTTTGCGCACAGGATTGTGGCTAAGCTGCCGACGATTGCGGCCGCCGCACATAAACTGACGGCTGGACAGCCTTTCATTTATCCGCGTAACGATCTGACCTATTCGGAGAATTTGTTGCACATGCTTTTTGCAGTGCCGGCCGAGCCATACGAGATAAACCCTGTTGCGGCAGAAGCCCTTGACCTCCTGTTCATATTGCATGCCGATCATGAGCAGAACTGTTCGACTTCGACTGTGCGCATGGCCGGCAGCTCGGGCGCAAATCCGTACTCTGCTATTGCTGCCGGTGTGTCCGCATTATGGGGCCCCGCTCATGGCGGGGCGAATGAAGCCGTATTGCGCATGCTTAAGGAAATCGGCGAGGCGAAAAATATTCCAAAGTTTGTCGCCAAAGCGAAAGACAAGGATGACCCATTCCGCTTAATGGGTTTCGGTCATCGGGTGTACAAAAATTTCGATCCGCGGGCAACGATCATCCGAGAAATGTGCCACCGGGTTCTGCAACAGATGGGCCGCACGAATTCACCTTTGTTTGAACTTGCGCTTGAACTTGAGCAGGTCGCGCTAAAGGATGAGTACTTTATAGAAAGGAACCTCTACCCGAACGTCGATTTCTACTCCGGTATTATTTATCGCGCACTGGGAATACCGACCTCGATGTTTACCGTAATGTTCGCTATCGGCAGAACGGTGGGCTGGGTTGCTCACTGGCGCGAAATGATCACGGACCCACACGCCAGGATCAGCCGCCCAAGGCAGCTATACACCGGAGCAACAGAAAGAAGCTACGTGCCGGTCGACAAACGCGCTCTATAAAAATTTGCAGCAATTGAGGCCTATTAAGAGCCCGAGCAGCTGTAGAAAACAATCGTAGGAGCCCGCCCAGCGGGCGACAAACATTTAGGGTCGTGTTTGAAAAACACGGCCCTAAATGTTTGCAAAGGGTGAATCCACCACACCCGCTCAAAAGAAGGTCGAACGTCTACGATCTCGCTTCCTCTGCCAATGTCATCCTGTGCAAACTTTTTATCGCTTGTTTTTCAAACAAGCGATAAAAAGTTTGTCGCCCGCACGGCGGGCTCCTACGGTAGCTTTGTTTCGCTTTGCAACAGCACCAACAACGCATTCTTATCCACCCTGCGCATAGGTTTGCCATCAACGGGGCTAATTGGCGCCTGCCTCACGCCATCAATCGGAAACACCGTCGCTTCAACGCGCGTGTCATCGTGCATGAAACGAAAACCGCCAAACAGGTCAGCTTTGTCGCGCCTGCTTTTCAAACGGCGCTCGAACGGGCGGTAGGAAACCTCAAGCTCATCCAGGCGCATGACGACCATCTCGGCACTATCCGCAAATACGTGCAGGTTGACTGCAGAGTTTGCCGCCGCAGTGCCGTGTAGAACCGGACCAACAAGTCTTGGCTCAAACGGTGAGAGCAATTCCATTGCAGCCAGTGCGGTTTGTCGAAGCGCGCGCAACAAACGCAAATGTGACTCTCTGCCGAATAATTTCAGGTACTCGCTAACTGCCTTTTCAATTTCGCTGTTGCCTGGCAACGAACCGCCGGCGCTCATACCAAGACGCTGTGCGGCTTTGGTCTTCGCCAGACGGTAGTCTTCGATACCTTGTTCCACAATAATGCGGGCCGCTTCCTGCGCTACCAGCAGACGCGCGCGGTCGTTTTCGGTTGTTAGTCGCTTCGCCATGTTCGCAAGCTCAGTTCTCTGGCCCGGGGTGTTTGTTGAATAGTCGGCTGTCGCCACTTAGAACAGTTTCTCGCCCTCTTCAGGTTCCTCGCCCGTGTTAAAAATGTCCTGTTGGGTGCCGACGTTTTCACATTCAGGAACAGAATCTTCCCGATAGTGCTCGAACATAACGTCTTCGAATGGGTGTGCAGCACTAGCCGGGCAACCCGTCGATCTCGAAATGCGCACCGTAACAATTCCTTCGGGCATATCCATTCGACTTTCGGCAACACCCCGCAGAGCAATACGCATGAATTCAACCCAGATCGGCAGGGCGGTGCGCGAGCCCTCCTCACGCGGTCCCAGTGGCAGGCTGTCATCATAGCCAACCCAGACAATACCGACCATTTTGGAGTTAAAGCCGGCAAACCACGCATCACGTCGATCGTTGGAGGTACCGGTTTTTCCGGACAGGTCCCGCCGACCCAGTGCGTTGGCACGCACGGCAGTACCGCGGCGAACTACTTCGCGCATGGCGTCCTGAATCAGGAAGGCAATTTGCGGGCTGATAATTCTCTCGGCTACTTTCACATCTGTGAACAGATCCGGCGCTAAAGTGGCATCCGGCTGATACGACTCACCGAGCTCGGCCATTTGCTCGAGTGATATTGCGCTGTCGTACTCGCTACCGTATTCATCCTCGATTGCAAATTCGGTATCGACCGCGAGGTCATCGTCAGCACTTTCAATGCCAGCGGCTTCTGTAATGCCGTCTTGGGCCGGCAGTGTCGAAGTCTGCAAAGCTCTCGTGGCAGCAATCGCTTCTTCAGTTGGCTCGCCAGGTTCGCAGTCCGGGCAAACGATGAAGGGCTCGGCACGGTACAACAGTTCCTCTGTTGGCCCGAAGATCGAGTCGATAACATACGGCTTAACTGCATATCCACCGTTCGCAAAGGTCGCATACCCTTGCGCAATGTCGAGCGGTGACGCGTCGCCGCCGCCAAGGGCGAGAGAACCGTTGCGAATGAGGGTGCCATCCGGAAAACCAAATGGTTCAAGGTAGCGAATAGCGTTACCGATGCCAGTGTTGTTCAGTAACAAGCGGACCGAAAGCAGGTTCATTGATTTTACGAGGCCTTCCCGAACACGTTGAGCGCCGTAAAAACGTCCACTGTAGTTGACCGGTCGCCAGAGTCTCTCGAGTGCAGAGGAGTTAATGACAACCGGGGCATCGAGGACAACTGTTGAGAGCGTACTTCCCGCAGCGAGAGCGGCCGCATAGATGAACGGTTTAAACGCAGAACCCGGTTGCCGCAGAGCCTGACTGGCCCGGTTGAATTTGCTGAGCGAAAAATCGAGTCCACCCACCAGGCTGGTTACCGCACCATCCAGAGGATCAACACTCACCAGTGCCGATTGCGCCTTGGGTACCTGCGCCAGTGCCCAGCCGCCGATGGTTATGGGCATCACATAGATAATGTCTCCCGGTGCAAGTACGTCGGCCACAGTTTGCGGGGCCTCGCCAGTCGTCACGAGATCGATTTGTGGTTTAGCCCAGGAAATACCGTGCCAGGGCAGTGTTGCAAGGCTGCCATCCTGCAGCACGATACTCGCGCTGTTGTCCTCATGCAGCGCGCTGACAATGGCGACGCTCAACCCGGCTGGATTGCCATAGTCCTGCAATGCCCTTTGCGCGTCTTCCGGCCATGTTGCATACGGTTCCTGCAGGATTGCCGGGTCCAGTTCGATTGTCCTGATTGGCCCGCGGTAACCGCGGCGCCGTGTAAATTCGAACAGACCGTTACGCACTGCATAGTTGCCGGCTGCCTGCATTTTCGAATCAAGCGTTGTTACAACCTGGAACCCGGCCGAATAGGTTGCATCACCGTAGCGCTTCAACATCTCCTGGCGAACCATTTCGGCCACATAGGGTGCCGACAACTCATTGGCTGTGCCGTGTAACCTCGATTCGAGCGGATAATTGTTGGCGAGTTCGAGTTCCGGATCGCTAATGAACCCCAGTACATTCATACGATCTAATACGTAGCTGCGGCGCATGGCGGCATTTTCCGCGCTGCGTACCGGGTTGTAATCTGAAGGTGCCGGCAGCACCCCTGCCAGGGTCGCCGCTTCAGCGATGTTGATGTCCTGCAAATTCTTGCCGTAATAGACCTGTGCAGCGGCAGCTACGCCATAGGCTCTTTGGCCGAAAAACATCTTGTTAACGAACAGGGCCATAATCTCTTCTTTGGAGAATTCCTGTTCGATCCGGTAGGCAAGAAATGCTTCGCGCAGCTTGCGTGTGAATAACTGTTCGCGCGTCAGAAAATAATCGCGTGCCAGTTGTTGTGTAATCGTACTACCGCCGCCAGTTATTTCACCCGTTTTGAGCAACATTACACCGGCACGCAAGATGCCGAGATAATCGATGCCAGGATGCTCAAAAAAACGACTGTCCTCGGCTGCAACAAATGCGTGCACAACGAATGACGGCAATTCGTCGTAAGTAACCAGGATACGCCGCCGCTCACCGACCTCTTCTATAAGGCGTCCATCGCGGCTGAATATGCGCAGCGGAATTTGCAACGGGATCTGCCGAATGGTATCGGCCGGTGGCAGGCTGGGGGACACGTAGTAATAGGCACCGATGACGCCAGTGCCAATAAATAGCGAGCCGACCAGGGCCAGCCCGGCGAAGAGAGCCAGCCAACGCCTCAGACCACGGGAAGAGCGGCGCTGCGGAGATTCCCTTTTTGTACTTACGTTTTGCATTATCGCGTGCATTTCCGGTTGGACTGCCAAATAAGCCAGGTACTGCATCTGGGACCATAAGCATACTGTCGAACATCGCTACTAACAAAACAGGCTGTGCTACAAAAGTGGCAATCCTGTGGCTGTTTCCAACCCAACATGTGGCTCATTCCAGCTCACGCTGTGGCTATTCGCAGGGCGGATGATAGCCAGCTACCCCGACAGGCTGCAATGGCTGCAAAAAGCGACACATCAGGCAACTCGTGAATGAGCAGGCGTAATCTGCTCAGCGATAGCTCGTCACGGACCGTTGGTTGCTGCGCATATCGCCGGAATTGCAGCTTTGTAGTGACGCCGGCTCGAGTTGGCCAGAAAATCGGCGCCAAACCACAGATTTCTTGCCAGACGACCTGCTTGTAGAGCAAATGAGTGCAATTCGCTGCTGTTTAAGCAGATTCTCGCCGTGAGATGCCGAGCCGCCAACCAGTTCACGGAATGGCTCACCCGGGGGCAGTAACATACGGATCGTTGGAGGATCGCTGGATCGTGAACAAAGTCACGTTTTATTTAACATTTTATTGATATATAGTTAAATCGAATTGCTCAGGTCGATCTTACATTTGGCCCGCAACTCACCGACCTAAAAGGAAAAATACGTGTTTTTTGGAAAAAAATCACAACCGCTGTTGGGCCTCGACATAACGACATCGTCGGTCAAGCTAATCGAGATTTCACAGAGCGGAAAACGCTTTCGGGTCGAGTCCTATTCAGCCGAACCGACGCCGCCCAGTTCCGTTAACGAGAAGGCCATTGTCGACGCCAAAGCGGTCGGTGAAGCAATCCGACGAGCAGTCAAGCGCTCCGGTGCCAAGGCGACGGACGTTGCCATTGCCATCAGCGGCGATGCGGCCATTACCAAGGTCATTCAGATGCCATCGAGTCTCTCGGAGCGGGATCTTGAGGGCCAGGTAGAGATTCAGGCTGACCAATACATACCGTTCCCTATGGAGGAAGTCAGCTTTGACTTCGAAATCGTAGGCCCGAACGAGAATGACCCCGAATTGATGGACGTGCTCCTGGTTGCTTCACGTACAGAAAACGTGGAACAGCGCCAGACTGCTGTTCAGGCAGCGGGACTGGACGCGCAAATCGTCGATGTTGAAGCATTTGCCCTGGAAAACGCCTGCCAGCTCCTGAGCCACCAGATTCCGGACGGCGGCATGGGGCAATCCGTCGCGATTGTCGATATTGGAGCAAGCAGCACGACCTTTAGTGTCCTGCAGGATCTCAAAGTAATCTATACGCGTGACTTCGCTTTTGGCGGGCAGCAGCTCACCGAGGAAATCATGCGCACCTACGGTCTTTCGATGGAAGATGCCGGTCGGGCCAAGAAGCAGGGCGGACTGCCCAGCAACTACCAACCCGAGGTGCTCGAACCCTTTGTTGACGACATGACACAACAGGTCAGTCGCTCGCTGCAGTTTTACCTCGCATCCGGCGGTGGCCGTGAACAACCGGACATGATCCTGGTGTGTGGCGGCTGTGCAAATATTCCGGGTATCGCCGACGTCATCTCGAGCAGAGTTGGCGTACCGACTGAAGTTGGTGATCCGCTCGGACAAATGAAAATATCATCAAAGGCGAAATCACAGGGCGTGCACAAAGATGCCACAGCGCTCCTGACCGCCTGCGGACTCGCATTGAGGAGCTTCGACTAATATGCCACGCATTAATCTCCTCCCCTGGCGCGAAGCGGATCGCAAGAAACGGCAACGCGACTTTATGGTTGCGACAGCCGGTGCTTTCGTTAGCGCAATCGGTGTACTCGGCCTGACAGTCTTTGCCTATTCGCAAATGATCGATGGGCAGAACGCCAGAAACCAGCGTCTCGAGGCTGAAATTGTCGAACTGGAACGAAGTATTGCCGAAATCGACGGTCTGGAACGGCAAAAAGAACGACTCCTGGCACGCATGGAAATCATTGAGCAGCTGCAGCGCAGCCGCCCGGAGATCGTACATTTATTCGACGAGGTGTCGCGCCAGCTTCCGGAGGGCGTCTATCTCACCGGCATGAAACAGACGGGTGCCGCAGTGGAGCTCAAGGGTGTTGCACAGTCGAGCACTCGAGTGTCGGCGCTGATGCGGCAGATTGATGACTCTGAGTGGCTCAGCGACCCTGGTGTCGTAAGAGTTGAAACGACCGATCAGGGACCAGCCCGGCAAGCCGAGTTCGTCGTCAATCTGAGTCAGGTCAGTTCGGATCCTGACGACATGGAGGACGAACTATGAATTTTGTTGACGAACTGAAAAGTCTTGATGCTAATGACATCGGTCGCTGGCCGCTCGCATTTCGACTCGGCGTAATCGCACTCGTTTTCGTCCTTGTTCTTGGTCTCGGCATTTACTGGACAATCATTGAGGACAAAGCGCCGCAACTGACGCGTGTACAGGCCGAAGAACAGACGCTGCGCATTACCTTTGAGAACAAACAGAGAAAGGCCGCAAACTACGACGCTTACAAAGCGCAGCTTGCACAGATGGAACAATCTTTCGGCACAATGTTGCGGCAGTTACCGGGCAAAACCGAAATACCAAGTTTGATTGTCGATATTTCACAAACCGGTCTGGCAGCGGGTCTGCAGGAAAAACTGTTCCAGCCACAGGGTGAAATTACCAGGGATTTTTACGCGGAGAAGCCGATTACGATCAGTCTCTCCGGCGGATACCATGAAATCGCAAATTTTGTCAGTGGTGTCGCATCGCTACCGCGAATCGTTACTTTGCATGACATCAATATCACACCGGACGATCCGAACGATTTCGATCGTCTGACGCTGCAGGTAACGGCCAAAACCTATCGTTACCTTGAAGAGGAGGCCGATTAATCATGAATGCTTCCCTGACAAGACTATTAATGATCCTGACGGTCGCTGGTTTCGCGCTTGGCGCCTGCGGCAGCGATATGGATGACCTCGACCAGTACATTAATTCGGTGAAGGCGAAACCCGGCGGACGGATCGATCCTTTGCCGGAAATTACGCCTTACGAGGTGTTCACTTATTTAGCAGATGCCGAGGGCTTGCGTTCACCGTTCGTGCCTGATTCACCACAGGCGGCAGCTGGAATTGCAGCCGGTGGCACAAGACCTGATCCGGAACGCAGTCGCGAATTCCTCGAGCAGTTTCCGCTCGACACGCTGCGCATGGTTGGGACGCTGCAACTCGGCGAGACACAATTTGGACTTGTACAAACATCAGATGGTCTGATTCATCGCGTAATCCCAGGCAATTACATGGGGCAAAACGATGGTCGAATTGTCGTGGTTAGTGAATCTGAGATCGAATTAGTAGAAATTATTTCGGACGGGATCGGCGGATATCTGGAAAGAGAAGCCGCTGTCGGTCTTGCAGACTGATGCCTGAATGGAACTGGGAGTATTTGGAATGACGTTCAAAATCAAGCCGACGATCGGCACGGACAGTCGACGTTGGGTTATGCAGATGACTGCTGTAGCACTGTTGCTCTGCGGAATGACCGCAAGTGCACAGGATGGCAATCGACTGCAGGACATTCAGGTTCAGAGTTTGCCGGGACAGCGTGTGGAGCTGAAGTTAATTCTCAGCGGCACCGCACCGGAGCCACTTGCGTTTACCATAGAAGATCCGGCGCGGATTGCGCTTGATTTACCGGAAACGGCACTTGGACTGACTTCACGTCGTCGTGATGTAAACCTGGGTCCGCTGGACACCATACTTACAGCCGAGGCAAACGGTCGTACCCGCGTTGTTTTGAACCTCGATTCAATGGTGCCTTACGAGACCCGCCGCAGCGGCAATACCATTTTCATTACGCTGGGTGGCCAATCAAACGACGGCAATACGACGACGCAGTTTGCTGATAGTTCCGCTACGGGAGCAACACCGTCTTACGCCTCAAGTGGTGCACGATCAATCAATAGTGTCGATTTCCGTCGCACGCCTGACGGCGGTGGCCGTATTCTCGTTAACCTCAGTGACCCGGCAACGGCGGTGGATATTCGCCAGGAAGGCGGGCGCGTAGTAGCCGTATTTAAAGATACATCTTTGCCTGCCGAGCTTATGCGTCGACTGGATGTTATGGACTTCGCAACACCGGTAACGACGGTTGATACGCTGCGTACAAATCTGGATACGCGAATTGTCATTACGGCCGAAGGTAAATATGAACAGCTGGCTTACCAGTCAGACAATGAATTCACAATCGAAATCAACCCGGTTACATCGGAAAGCGAAGAAGCCTCTTCGCTATTCTCCGAGACCAAGGAATACGAAGGCCAACGGCTGACTCTGAATTTCCAGGACATCGAAACCCGGGCGGTATTACAACTACTCGCGGAGACATCGGGACGCAATATCGTGGTCTCCGACACGGTGCAGGGTAACGTTACGTTGCGCCTTAGAAATGTACCCTGGGACCAGGCGCTGGATATCGTCATGACCACGAAGGGTCTTGATATGCGCGAGAATGGCAATGTGATTATCGTCGCGCCGTCCGAGGAGATTGTCGCTCGTGAGACGGCTGACCTCGAAGCACGTGCAGCAATTCTCGAGCTCGAGCCGCTCTATTCCGAATTTATACAGGTCAATTACGCCAAGTCCTCCGATTTGGCAGCGCTGATCGGTGGCGGAAGCGGTGGTAATGCACTGTTATCCGAACGTGGCAGTGTTGGTATCGATGATCGAACCAATACTCTGCTCGTTCAGGATACGGCGGAGCGTTTACAGGATATACGACGTCTCGTACGTACCCTCGACATCCCCGTTCGCCAGGTTCTTATTGAGTCACGGATTGTGGTTGTCAACGATGACTACAGCCGTGAGCTTGGTGTTCGTTTCGGTTTTACAGGCGTTGGGGAAAATGGCACCGACGGACTGTATTCAATGACTGGTACGAGTGCGGGTAGTGAGGTAATTACTGACTCGGCAATTAATAACCTGAACAACACGGGCACACCGTTTCCGGTTGTTTTACCAGGAATCGATGATCGTTATAACGTAAACGTACCAATCGCAAATCCGGCTGGCAGCCTGGCGCTCGCTATTCTCGACTCCGACTATATTGTCGATCTTGAGTTAACGGCACTGCAGGCGGAAGGTCGCGGCGAAATTGTTTCCACGCCGCGAGTAATTACTGCGAATCAGAAGGAAGCGCGCATTGAACAGGGCGTGGAAATTCCCTACCAGGAGTCCGCATCTTCGGGTGCAACAACGACCCAGTTCAAGAAGGCGGTGTTAAGCCTGACTGTTACGCCGCAGATCACACCAGATGACAATATCATCATGGATCTGCTGGTTAGCAAGGATAATGTGGGTCAACTAACACCAAGCGCGCAAGGCGGGCTTGTCCCGAGTATCGACACGCGTTCAATTCAAACACAGGTGTTGGTAAGAGATGGTCAGACTGTCGTTCTCGGCGGAATTTACGAAACCGAGCGACGGGAAATAATTAGCAAAGTGCCCTTCCTGGGCGACATACCGGGGGTTGGTGTTCTGTTCAGGTCGACGACGAATACGACTAGCAAAGCAGAACTTTTGATTTTTGTAACGCCACGAATCCTTAACGAAGGTTCGAGCATTTACTAGCCGTGGAAACTTCCCAGTCGGCCCAAAGCAAGGAATTGGACAAATGACAAAACTTTCTTATCTCGCGACGCTGCTAATGATGCTGGCGCTGGCTGCATGCGGCGACAGTACGATATCCGGCAGTGGCGGCGGCCCGACTGGACCAGGGCCAGGTGTTGCAGGAGTCAATGTCCTTGCGAGCAGTCCGACTCTGCCATCAACGCCAGGGCAGAACCTGACGATCAGCGTTATCGTACGCGATGTCAATAACGTAGCGATGGAAGGCGTCACCGTCATTTTGTCGTCTGATTCAGGCATATTAACGATCCCGGATCCGGTTACGGACGCGAGCGGCATAGTCTTCGCTGCATTGAATGCTGGTGGCGACCGGACGAACAGAGCGATCACTGTCACTGCCGATGCAAACGGTATTCTTGGCAGTGTCACGGTCAATGTTATTGGCACAACACTTTCGATCTCAGGCCCGACCGCGCTGCCGCAAGGCGATTCGGCGACCTATACGGTCGTTCTGGCAGATTCCTCTGGTATCGGTATCGCCGGACAAACAGTCGACGTTACCTCGAGCAGTGGCAATACGTTGGCGGCAACCAGCCTGACGACCGATACCGGTGGGCAGGCACAGGTGGATGTAACAGCATCTGCTCCCGGCCTGGATACGCTAACGGCAACAGCACTTGGCCTGACAGCGACGCAGGATCTCAACGTATCAGATGACAGTTTCGCATTGACTGCGCCGGTGGCTGGCGATGAAATCATCCTGAACACGGTTACGCAGGTCGATCTCACCTGGACTATTGGTGGCGTGCCGCAGGCGGGCCAGACTATCTCATTCAGCGCCACTCGCGGCGCTTTAAGCAACTTCACCGCGGTAACCAATGCTGCCGGTATAGCAACGGTAACTATTGCGTCGACCAACGCAGGACCTGCGGTTATAAGCGCAGCCAATGCAGCCGGTACCTCTACCCAGGTAGAGGTCGAGTTTGTAGCGGATACACCGAACAGTATCGATATACAGGCAAGCCCCTTCACCATTGGTCCTGCCGAGCAGAGTACGATTACGGCTGTCGTCAGGGATGCATCCAATAACCTGGTTAAGAATGCAGTCGTGTTATTTGACTTGCAGGATGTGACCGGAGGCCAGTTGTCGGTTGCCTCGGCTGTCACGGACAGCCAGGGTCGGGCACAAACATTTTATACTGCCAGCTCAACGACCAGTGCCAACAGCGGCGTGATAATTACCGGAACAGTGCAATCGAATCTGGCGATTAACAGCAGTGTTGCATTGACGGTCGCACAGCGAGAGTTATTCCTCTCGATTGGTACCGGTAATTCGATATTCGAGCCAAATACAGCGCAGTACCGGGTTGAATTCGCCATCCAGGTCAGTGATTCGCAAGGAAACGGCGTAGAAGGCGTTACGGTACAGGCTGGTATATTGTCAAACTCTTACGCCAAAGGATTTTGGTTCTATGACACACTGGCGTCTTCCTGGGTACAGAACATAACCGCGGCACCTTGTGCAGACGAGGACGTAAATCGCAACGGCGTATTGGATGCGGGCGAAGACTTTAACAGCAGTGGCCGCATTGAAGCAGGAAACATAGCGACAGTGACTGCCCAAAACGGCAACGGCGGCACGTTTATGTCGGATGCTTCAGGATTTGGCATTGTCGACGTCATCTATCCGCAAGATCACGCCCGCTGGGTGGAGGTAACCCTCGAAGCGACGACTTCAGTGCAGGGCACCGAGTTCGCCGAAGCCAGCAACTTCGTCCTGCCAATCAATGGCGACGATGTTAATGACGAGAATGAAAACCCGCCGGGAGTTATCAGCCCGTTTGGCAGCGGCGGTATGGCACCAACCTGCGCTGATACGCTCTAAGAAGATGAAAAGAAAGCCAACCTTCGGGTTGGCTTTCTCACCTTCCTCAAGAACTGATGAAACATCCGAAAAACCTGTTTCTTGTTGGCCCGATGGGTGCCGGAAAATCGGCTGTCGGCCGCCAGCTTGCACGCCTGACGCATCTTGATTTTGTTGATAGTGATGAGGAAATCGAATCGAGGACCGGCGTAGACATCCCGTTCATCTTTGAAAAAGAAGGCGAAGAGGGCTTTCGCACGCGTGAAAGCAAGGTCATCGACGAACTGTCATTACGAGAAGGCATTGTGATGGCAACCGGTGGCGGCGCTGTTGTCGATCCGGAAAGTCGTAGTCGACTGGGGGGGCGAGGATTCGTTGTCTACCTGTATACCAGCGTCAAGCAACAACTTGAACGCACTCAAAGAGGGCGCAACAGGCCAATGCTGGAAAACGGTGACAGAGAAAAGATCCTTGAGGAACTGATGGAAATGCGTGATCCCATGTACCGGGAAATCGCCGACCTTATCGTCGATACTGACGGACGCAGGGTTCAAACCGTTGCGCGCGAGATCCACGAAGCGCTCTGAAAGTAAATATCGCCCGCTGGGCGGGCTCCTACAATTCTAATTGGCAATGTAGGAGCCCGCCCAGCGGGCGATATTTGCTTTCAGATTGCGGTAGTCTTTGTCGCCTGAATACTCACGGTAAGCTACTTTGACGAAATCCCAGATATTGACTGTCGATCTCGGCGAACGCAGCTACCCAATAATTATTGGTAGCGGCCTGCTGGGCGACTTCGACCTTTCGTCTTATTTACAGGGTCCGGACTGCCTGATCGTCACCAATGAAACGGTAGGCCCGTTGTACCTGGAGCGGTTGCTGGAGAGCTTTAACGGCAACTACAGCACCATTTCCCTGCCAGATGGCGAAAAGTACAAGACCAGCAAAAGTGCCGCGTCTGTCATAGACAAGCTCGTGGCCCGATCTGCAAATCGTGACACAACCGTTGTAGCGTTGGGTGGCGGTGTTGTAGGCGACATCGCCGGTTTTGCGGCAGCCTGCTACATGCGTGGCGTTGCATTCATACAGGTACCAACAACACTGCTGGCGCAGGTAGATTCAGCGGTCGGCGGCAAGACCGGCGTCAATCATCCCGGCGGCAAGAACCTGATCGGTGCTTTTCACCAACCCCAGGTCGTCCTTATCGATACGGACACGCTTGATACCTTGCCGGAGCGTGAGCTAAAAGCGGGACTTGCCGAGGTTATAAAATACGGAGCGATCGCGGACGAGGAGTTTTTTAGCTGGCTGGAACTGAACATGTCTGCGCTGCTGCAGAAAGACTCAGCGGCACTTGTCTATGCGATTACGCGCTCATGTGAGTTGAAGGCACAGATAGTCGCAGAGGATGAACGTGAAGCCGGTAAACGCGCCCTGCTTAATTTTGGTCACACGTTCGCGCATGCGATCGAGAACTCCCTTGGTTATGGCGAGTGGCTGCACGGTGAAGCAGTGGCCGCGGGTATGCTGATGGCGGCAACCATGAGTGATATCGATCAGGCTCAACAGCAGCGACTCAAGTCCCTGTTGCAAAACGCGGGGCTACCAACAGTGCCGCCTGCCATTAGCGCTGAAAAGCTGCGCGAAGCAATGCAACTGGATAAGAAAGTGCAGGCGAAGCAAATTCGCCTCGTGCTTTTACACAGATTGGGCGACGCATATCTAAGCTCCGACTACCCGGATGAGCGTTTAGATGCAGTCCTCAGCGGGGCGCGTGGCTGAGATGAGTGTTTCGCTGGGCACACTGGCGCCATACGCAGCCTTTGAGGAGCACGGTAAAGGCAGGCGCTATGCCGAGCCGAGTGCACCCTACCGCGGCGAGTACCAGAGAGACCGGGACCGCATCATCCATTCAACTGCGTTTCGCCGCCTCGTCTACAAAACCCAGGTTTTTGTGAATCATGAGGGCGATCTCTATCGCACGCGACTTACGCACTCTCTGGAAGTGGCGCAGATCGCCCGAACGGTGGCTCAGGCATTGCGCTTGAATGAAAGGCTTGTAGAGGCCATCAGTCTTGCCCATGATCTCGGCCATACGCCGTTTGGCCACGCAGGCCAGGATGCGCTGAATGCTTGTATGCGGGAATTTGGCGGCTTCGAACACAATCTGCAGTCGCTGCGGGTTGTCGACGAACTCGAGGAAAAATACGCGGGCTTCCCGGGCCTCAATCTTACCTACGAAACGCGCGAGGGCATCCTGAAGCATTGCTCAGCAAAGAATGCCCGTGAACTTGGAGATATAGGACAGCGTTTCCTCGACCGTAACCAGCCCGGGCTCGAAGCGCAGATCGCGAATATTGCGGATGCTATTGCTTACAACAATCACGATGTTGATGATGGATTTCGTGCCGAACTACTAAGCCTCGACGAGCTGCGCCAGCAGGGTTTATTCAACGAACAATACCTCGAAGTGCAGGAAACCTACCCACAGCTTGGGGGCAGGCGTCTGATCTATGAAATTATCCGTCGCATGATCAACAAAGTGGTCACAGATCTCATCGATACTACGCAACAACGTATTGATGCGATCGCCCCCGGATCAATACAGGATGTTCGCGAACATAAGGAGCCCATCGTGGCGCTTAGCGAGGACGTATTCGAGATGCATACTTCGCTCAAGCGATTCCTCAATAAGAAGCTGTATCAACACGACAAAGTCCGCGAGATGACCGATAAAGCCAAGGCAATGGTAGAGGTGCTCTTCGAGCGCTATATGACCGATCCAGGGCAGTTGCCGGCGGATTTTTCGGTGCGGGCGAGCGCTGCTGCCGACAACACGCCTGAGAAAGCAAGAGTCGTTGCCGATTATATCGCGGGCATGACCGATCGCTTCGCAATTGCAGAATACGATCGACTTAATTGATAGAATGCGCGGCGAATTCATTTCCTCAGGCTATTTAGTGTGACATACAAATCAATCGCCACCAACGAGCGCCTAATCTTTGCCATGGACGTAGCCGATTGCGACCAGGCACGCGTACTCGCTGACGAGCTCGGCGATTCGGTCGTATTTTACAAACTCGGTCTGGAGCTGATGATGAGTGGCGGCTACTTCGAGCTGCTGGACTGGATGCTGGCGCGCGACAAGAAAGTGTTCGCCGACCTGAAATTCTTCGACATCCCGGCAACGGTCGGTTCTGCAGTCAGGCAGCTAAAAGATCGTGGTGCAAGTTGTGTCACCGTGCATGGTAACCAGTCGATTATGGAAGCTGCAGCAGAAAACAAGGGTGACAATTTGAAGGTGCTCGCTGTCACGGTCCTGACCAGTCTCGATCGCGGTGATCTGGATGATCTTGGTTTTGATTGCGACGTGGGGGCACTGGTTTTGTCCCGCGCCAGGCGTGCGTTCGAAGCCGGATGTGACGGTGTAATATCGTCCGGGCTGGAGGTGCCGCAGTTACGTGAGCACGTGGATGCGAAACTACTGGTTGTTACCCCCGGTATCCGACCGGTTGACAATAAACCGAGCGGCGACCAAAAACGCGTAGTCAGCGTCGAGCAGGCCTTCAGGAATGGCGCAGATCATATCGTCGTGGGCCGGCCAATTCGCGACGCAGCAAGCCCAAGAGCGGCGGCCGAGGCAATACAATCAACGATAGCAACAACAATGGCGGAGCTCTGACCTGTGGCAGCACCACTCAAAAACGATTTATTGATTCGTGCCTTGCTGCGCGAGCCCGTGTCCCGCACGCCGGTGTGGATAATGCGCCAGGCTGGTCGTTACCTGCCCGAGTATCGCGCGGTGCGCGAGAAGGCCGGCGATTTTATGAGCGTGTGCTCGAACCCCGAGCTCGCCTGCGAGGTTACTCTGCAGCCGCTGCGCCGATTCAAGCTTGATGCCGCAATCCTGTTTTCCGACATACTGACAATTCCCGATGCGCTTGGTCTGGGTCTTTATTTCGAGACCGGTGAGGGGCCAAAATTTCGCAATCCGGTGTCTACCGAGAGGGAGATTAAAAATCTTGCCATACCCGATGTCACCGAGAAACTGGGCTACGTCTTTGACGCAGTATCGTTGATCCGCCGTGAGCTTGACGGACAGGTACCCTTGATCGGTTTCGCCGGCAGCCCGTGGACGGTTGGTACGTACATGGTGGAAGGCGGCTCGAGCAGGGAGTTTACGAAAATTAAGGGTCTTGCCGCTGAAAATCCGGCATTACTGGAGCACATGCTTGATGTTGTAGCAGCGATGACGACGGACTACCTGAATGCCCAGATTAACGCCGGTGCACAGGCCATCATGATTTTCGATACCTGGGGCGCTGCCCTCGAGCTGGATGACTACCGTCGCTTTTCGCTGGCAGGAATGCAACGCATTGTCGATGGTCTGCAAAGAGAAAAAGATGGTGTAAGAATTCCCGTTATTCTTTTCACCAAGGGCGCCGGCTCCATGCTGAAAGAAATGGTAGCGACCGGATGCGACGCACTGGGCGTCGACTGGACCACCGATCTTGATCAGGCGCGCGAGTTCACGGGAGACAAGGTCGCGTTGCAAGGCAACTTGAATCCCGCGGTCTTAAGGGAATCACCGGCTGTTATTGAACAGGGTGTCGCAGATGTGCTGGCCAGTTACGGTAACGGTCCGGGGCATGTGTTCAATCTAGGGCATGGGATAACGCCGGATATTGATCCTGATCATCTTGGCGTATTGGTTGATGCTGTGCACAGGTTGAGCCCGGCGTATCATTCGTAATATTCGCGGCCAGTCCGCCTTCACCTTTGTTATTGCGATTATGGCTGGTGCGGACTGACATTTATTGCACTAAAGATCAATTTGCACCCAGTTCGCCTGACCCATTGGAAATCGAGGAGAGGGTAATTGCGAACTGACATTTATTGTACTAAAGATCAATTTGCACCAATCTGATCACGCGTCTCGAGAGAACAGGCAAATTGGGCCGCGAATGCTAGTTCTACTCATCGCGCAAAGCCCGCCGCAATATCTTGCCAACATTCGTCTTCGGCAATTCATCCCTGAACTCAATTTGTCTGGGCACCTTGTAACCCGTCAGGTTGTCACGGCAAAAATTATTGACATCATTTTCAGTGACCGCAGGATTGCTCCTGACGACAAAAAGCTTGACCACCTCGCCCGACTTTTCATTCGGTATGCCAATCGCCGCAGCCTCCAGAACGCCATCCATTTCCACTACCAGGCCTTCAATTTCATTCGGGTAAACATTAAAGCCAGAAACAAGAATCATGTCCTTCTTGCGATCCTCGATGAACACATATCCCTTTTCGTCGATACGACCGATATCTCCGGTACGAAACCAACCATCGGGCAGCATGACGTTTTCGGTCTCCTCCGCGTTCTGCCAGTAGCCTTCCATGACCTGCGGGCCGCGGATGCAGATCTCGCCGACACAACCCGCCTCGACATCATTACCATCGTCATCGCAGATGCGAACCTCGGTTGATGGAAGGGGCAGGCCGATTGAGCCGGTAAATTCTTTAACGCCCAGAGGATTAACAATGGCCGCTGGTGAGGTTTCTGTCAGGCCGTAGGCCTGCACAATCGGCTGCCCGGTTACCTCCAGCCATTTTCGCGAAATGGCCTCCTGTACAGCCATACCGCCACCAATCGTTAACCGCAGGGAGGTGAAATTGAGATCTGCGAAACCGGGTGTGTTTAGCAACGTCGCAAACATTGTATTGACCCCGGAAAAAAAGACGAACTTGTGTTTCTTAAGCTCGCTGACAAACCCGGCCGAATCTCGCGGATTAGTTATTAGAATATTTTCGCCACCCTCTAACATGATGGACAGGCAATTAGCCTGTAATGAAAATATGTGATAAAGCGGCAACGCGGTTATAGCAACAATGCGCTCGATACCATCGAATGCCCCGGCCTGCCATGCAAAACTCTGATGCACGTTGTACACCATGTTGCGGTGACTCAGCATGGCCCCTTTCGAAAGTCCTGTTGTGCCACCGGTATATTGCAAAAAGGCGATGTCAGCGTAGCCGAGTTCGACCGGTTCGAGACGCGCGCCCGATTCACTCTTCAGTGCCCGGCGCAGCGGCACGCTACCCGGCAGCGAAAAAGCTGGTACAACTTTCTTAATACGCTTTAATACGAAGTTGGTAATTGAGCGCTTCGGCCAGGCAAGCAAATCACCAAGCTGTGACGTTACGACATGTTCGATTTTCGTATCATTGATTACCTTTTCAAGGGTGTCGGCAAAATTCTCAAGAATAATGATGCATTTGGCGCCGGAGTCAGCAAGCTGGTGCCTGAGCTCCCGCGCGGTATAGAGCGGATTGACGTTGACGGCTACCAGGCCGGCACGGAAAATCCCACACAGCACAACCGGGTACTGCAGTACATTGGGCAACATGATGGCGACACGCTCACCCCGGGTAAGGCCAAGCGATTGCTGCAGATAACAGGCAAATTGCATTGAAAGTCGGTCGAGCTCGGCAAATGTCAGCGTCGTACCCATGTTGCTATAGGCAGGGCGCGCGGCGAATTCGCGAAGCGAAAAATCAATCATGTCGCGTACCGATTTGTATTCGGGAGCAGGGAGCTCCGCGGGTACGCCCGCCGGGTATGACTTCAGCCAGATCTTTTCCACGTTTTCTGTGTCTCCGTCTATTTCTTGTTGTTGTGGTCAGTCAGCGCCTGGCGAATTATCGGCCAGGCATTGTCAAGAAGTATCAATTGCGCATCGGCATTCGGATGAATGCCATCATCCTGCATCAGTGCCTCATTCGATGCGACACCATCCATCAGAAATTCAATCCAAAGCACCCCCAGCTGCTCACTGAGATCGCGATAGACGTTCTCGAACGCTTGTGTGTAACGTGGTCCGTAATTGGTCGGTATGCGAATACCGAGTATGACAACCGTGGCTCCGCTGGCCTTGGTTGTCTCAACAATAGTTTTGAGATTATCCTGCATAACCTCGGGGGGGAAGCCGCGCAAGCCATCATTGCCACCGAGCTCAAGAATAACAAGATCGGGGCGAAAGCGTTCGAGTGCCGAGCCAATCCGCGTTTTACCGCCCTCGGTCGTTTCACCGCTAATACTGGCGTTAATGACGCGATGTTCGTACCCTTGTGAGGCCAGCCGGGATTGCAACAAAGCAGGCCACGATTGGTCAATATCTATGCCATAACCAGCGCTAAGACTGTCGCCGAACACCAGCACGGTCGGTGCAATCACGCCCTGGGCCGGTGCCAGAGCGTTAATAGCCAATAACAGAAAAAAGGTTAAAAACATTCGCATGAATGATGATCCAGTCGGTAAAAACGTAGTACTTGCTGCAAAAAACGTGAGCAAGCAGGTTAGCAGCCCCGAAGGTGGTCTGACCATCCTTTCGGCGGTCAGTTTCGCCATCAACAAGGGCGAAACGGTCGCAATTGTAGGCGCGTCCGGTGCTGGCAAGTCTACCTTACTGGCCCTGCTCGCCGGCCTGGACTTGCCAACCGAGGGCGAAATCTGGCTGGGCGGCACAAATCTGACCAGTCTTGACGAGGACGGTCGCGCTGCTGTCAGGGCGGCCAGTGTTGGGTTTGTTTTTCAATCATTTCACCTCGTGCAATCGCTCAACGCCCTGGAGAATGTGATGTTACCGCTTGAACTGGCCGGCAGGGATGCGCCGCGACAAAGCGCGTTGAATATTCTGCAGCAGGTCGGCCTTGGAGAACGCTGGAGCCACTATCCCGCACAGTTGTCAGGCGGCGAGAAGCAGCGTGTCGCGATCGCCCGGGCGTTCGCAACCGAGCCCGCGGTACTTTTTGCCGACGAGCCGACCGGTAATCTTGATAGTCGTACCGGTGAACACGTCATGGATTTGATGTTCGAATTGAATCGCGAGTCGTCAACCACACTTATTCTTGTTACACACGACAAATCACTGGCAGAGCGTTGTGATCGCGTAATTGAGCTCGACGCCGGCAAGCTCATTAGCGATGAGCGGGCGGTCCGGTGAAAGCTGTACTTTATGCACTACGCAGTTTCGGCCGCGAAATGCGCTCCGGTGAGGTTATTGTGTTGCTCGCTGCAGTTGCACTGGCGGTTGCTGCATTGACGGCTGTCGGTTTTCTGACCGATCGCATTGGCCGTGCGGTTGCGCGCCAGGCAAACGAGGTGTTGGCGGCAGATCTTCGTTTACGTTCGCCGGACGTAATACCGGCCGAGTGGCATGAGATGGCGGCCGGGCATGGATTGAAATCCGCCGAAACACAAACATTCCCGAGTGTTGTTTTCGCCGGTGAAAAAAGTTCACTGGCAACGATCAAGGGCGTTAGCGATGGCTATCCTCTACGTGGTGCCGTACGCATTGCAGATCGATTGTTTGGCGAACAACGTGTAGCCGAGGGTATACCCAAACAGGGGCAAATATGGGCTGATGGCGCGCTGATGGCAAGACTCAACGTCAGCGTCGGCGACAAAATCTCGGTCGGCGAGGCCGATCTGCAAATTGACGCGGTCCTCACCTATCGGCCGGATCAGTCGATCGGTTTTGCTTCGCTAGCGCCTTCACTGGTTATCAACGATGACGATCTCCCTGCAACGGGCCTCATTACCGAGGGATCCCGAGTGCGCTACGCGCTACTCGTGGCCGGAGAGGAGAGCGCTGTTGACGAGTTTTACGAAGCAATCGAACCTATCCTGCCGGATTCCGTGCGTAGTCGAAATCGCGAGGAAGGTAGTGATCGTGCGAGCAACGCAGCAGACAGGGCACAGCGCTTTCTGTCTCTGACCGCGGTCATAAGCTTGTTGCTGAGTGCAGTTGCTATTGCCATGTCGGCACGTCGCTTCGCTCACAAACGCATGGACACTGTTGCATTAATGAAAAGCCTGGGTGCAAGTCAGCGCTTCGTTGTTACCGCTGCCTCAGTTCAGCTTTTCATACTCGGGGTACTTGGCATTGCTGTTGGTAGTGTGGTCGGTTTCTTGATGGAAAAGATCGTTACCGCAATGCTTGCGGACATTATCCAGGGAGACTTGCCAGCGGTTGGCTTTTCACCGGTGTTGCTCGCATCAGCCAGCGCAATTGTCCTGTTAATCGGCTTTGCGCTGCCATCCTTGATTCAACTACGCGATACACCACCGCTGCGCGTATTGCGCCATGACGAAATGCCGCCACCGCCGTCAAGGCTGTTAATCGTAAGTACGGCGCTGGTCGCGGTAACAGCGATGCTGTACCAGGCGATCGGCGATGCGGGCATGTTGCTGATAGTTCTCGGTGGGATGCTGATCGTATCCGGCGTCCTCTATGTTGCAGGGCGCCTTCTGGTCGCAGTGATGGGGCGCTCCCGGGGTGGTGTCGGCATTGCATGGCGTTACGGTCTGGCGAATGTATCGCGCCGCGGAAGAGACAGCGCGGTGCAGGTGGTTGCTTTCGGCCTCGGCCTGACCGTCTTGCTATTGCTGACGTTTGTGCGCACGGATTTACTCGATGGATGGCAGCAAACGCTGGATAAGGATGCGCCGAATCATTTTTTGATCAATATCCAGCCTCAGGAACGTGCGTCCATAGCAGAGATATTTCAAAGCGATGGCATAGCAGCACCGGCATTCGTGCCGCTGGTGCGCGCCCGCATGCAGACAATCAACGGCGAGGATGTAAAAACGCGGGAGTACCCGGTTGAAGACGGCAAGTGGATGGCAAATCGGGAGCAGAACCTTACCTGGTCCGAATCACTTAGTTCGAGTAATGAAATCGTTGCCGGGGAATGGTGGTCGCCCGATTACGCCGGTGAGCCACTTGTTTCTCTCGAGGAAAAGGCGGCCGCCGAGATGGGTGTTGAGCTGGGCGACAAGGTGCAGTTTCTCATTGCCGGTCAGGAAATTGAATTAACCGTGGCGAGCTTTCGTTCGATCAACTGGGATTCGTTCCAGCCGAATTTTTTCATGGTGTTGTCACCTGGCGCGCTCGATGATTTCCCCACGACCTTCGTGGCCAGTTTGAAAATGAATGCACAGGAGAAAGACGTTCTGCTTAACCTCGTTCGTTCACATCCCACTGTTTCTGTCATTGATCTGGATATAATCCTTGAGCAGGTCAAGAGCATTCTGGACAAAGCAAGTCTTGCCGTTCAGGCGGTCTTCGTGTTTACGCTTGCTGCCGGTATCGCGGTGTTGTTCGCAGCTGTCCAGTCGACTATTGACGAGCGACGATTTGAAAGTGCGATGTTGCGTGCGCTTGGCGTCAAGCGACGCACTGTCATGCTGGGTGTCCTGACCGAGTTTGCTGCGATTGGTTTTGCCGCAGGGCTGCTCGCTGCCGCTGGCGCGTCCATACTTGCAGCGGTGGTTGCAGTGCAACTGTTTGAATTACCTTACACGTTTAATCCAACGCTCTGGGGCGCCGGTCTTTTGGGCGGCATGTTCCTGGTCTGTGGCAGCGGTTATATCGCCGCGCGTGGCGCCATCAATGCCTCACCCGTAGACGTCCTGCGGGCAGCGTAGCAAATTCCCGATGAATGACGTGGCGGAAAAACTGTCATGCGGTGCGGTCGTGGTACGCCGAACGGAAAACGGCTGGCGTACGTTGATGCTGCGAGCCTATCAAAACTGGGATTTTGCGAAGGGTATTTGCGAGGCAGGCGAAACGCCGCTGCAGGCAGCGTTACGTGAAGTCGACGAGGAAACAGGAATCAGCGATTTGCAGTTCGAGTGGGGCGAACGATTCACGGACACCGGGCCGTACAATCGTGGCAAGGTGGCTCGCTATTACCTGGCAAGGACGGATCAGGTGTGTGTTGAAATGGGGATTTCACCCGAGCTTGGTCGACCTGAGCATCACGAATATCAATGGATGGATTTCGACAGGGCTTTCGACATTTCGGCGCCGAGGGTGCGTCTGGTCGTGCAATGGGCCAGGCAGGTGATTGGCGCCTGAACCGCCCGCCAAGACGAAAAACCGGGGTCGAACCGAGGTTTATAGCACCTCTTCTCAATTTTCAAGAGATGTCGATCGGAAACCTCGGTTCGACCCCGGTTTTTCGATTTTTCAAAATACCGGCCCGCCCCTCCCACACAAGCATTTGCATCTCTCAAATCACGCGATTTCTTTCTTTCCCGTCCAGGAACGCCACAACATTCAATGCCGTTTCATTAATCGCATTCTGCCTCGCCTCTACTGTCGCCCAGGCAATATGCGGCGTAACAATCAAATTATCACCCGCATAATCAAGCAACGGATTGCCATCAACCGGCGGCTCCTGCGGCAACACGTCAATTGCAGCAGCCGAAATTTCTCCTGTATCCAGGGCATCTACGAGTGCTGCTGAATCAACCAGGCCACCACGCGCCGTATTAATAAGTATCGCAGTTGGTTTCATAAGCCTGAGCTCAGCAGCGCTTATGAGGCCCTCGGTTTCGTCGTTCAACGGACAATGTAATGAAACAACATCGCATTTTTGCAGCAGTTCCCGCAATTCAGTACGACCATCTTCGTCCGCAGGATCCTGTCCCGGGCGTCTCGCGATAAGCACTGACATACCAAACTGACGGGCAATTTTTTCGACACCACGTCCGAGCTCACCGTGGCCAACGATGCCAATGGTCATCGCAGAAAGTTCGCGTAGTGGAAACTCGAGCATGCAAAAGTCGGACGCTTTCTGCCAGTTACCTGCACGCACACTTTGGTTGTAACGGCCTATGTTGTGACTCAGACTGAGCAGCACTGCAAACACATGCTCCACAACTGACTGCGTGCAGTACGCTTTTATATTGCAGACGGCGACACCATGTTGCTTCGCCGCGGCGAGGTCAACGTTGTCGACCCCGGTTGCTGTCAGTCCGATAAATCTAATAGCATCGGTCTGATTGAGAATTTCCTGCGTCAACCGAACCTTGTTTGCGAAGACGACTTGTGCACCAGCAAGCCTCTCAACGACCTGAGCGGGTGCTGTATTGTCAAAAACTTCAAGACCGGGCAATACTTGCAGCAACGGCGAAATGTCCAGCTCGTCAGAGCCGACCGTCGCGAAATCGAGGAATACTGCTTTCATAGTGATATCGTTACCGTTACTTCACGAGAGCCCGAAAGATGACCGATGAATTCTGGAAACGCAAATCTCTTGCCGAGATGTCGGCAGTGGAGTGGGAATCGCTGTGTGACGGTTGCGCCCTTTGTTGCCTGCAAAAACTCGAGGACGATGAAACCGGCGACATCTATTTCACTGACGTAGCGTGCAAGTTATTGGACCTGAACACTTGCCGCTGCAGCAATTATCAGGCCAGGGCAAAAAAAGTGGCCAGCTGCCTGGTGCTGTCGGTCGATAATCCAGAGGCCTTCGCATGGTTGCCGGCGACCTGCGCTTATCGCTTGCTCGCAGATGGCGGCGATTTGCCGGAGTGGCACCCACTAATTACGGGTGACCCTGACTCAGTACACGCGGCAGGGATCTCCGCGATGGGCAAGGCGGTTTCTGAGTCCGAAACAACACAATGGACAGTGTTGCGAAAACTGGGTGACTAACCGAGCTGCAGAGTACAGTGTTCATGCTTGTTGGCCACAATATCGCATCACAACATGAGAGCTGAAAAATGAGCCAGTACCGCACCGTTCCGCTACAGACCTGGGACGAACACCCTGTTGATGAAATGCGCCGTCGTGCGACAGAGTTCTTCGCTGAAGTTGACAGGCGGCGAACGGTTAGGGAATTTTCAGATCGCCCGGTGCCGAGAGATATCATTGAAAATGCATTGCGCGCAGCGGGTACTGCGCCTAGCGGAGCTAATCTGCAACCGTGGCATTTTTCCGTAGTCAGCGGTGCACAAACGAAGAAAAAGATTCGAGTAGCCGCCGAAGTTGAGGAAAAGGAATTCTATGAACATCGTGCGTCAGCCGAGTGGCTGGCCGCACTTGAACCGCTGGGAACTGACTCCGACAAACCATTTCTTGAGACTGCGCCATACCTGATCACTGTCTTCCTGCAGAAATACGGCAAGCTGCCCGATGGTCGTAAAGTCAAACACTACTACCCGGTTGAATCGACCGGCATTGCGACGGGCATATTGATAACAGCGTTACATATGGCGGGCCTGGTTTGTCTGACACATACGCCGAGCCCGATGAAGTTTCTTAATAAGATTCTCGATCGACCAGTCAGTGACAGACCTTTTCTCCTGCTTGTCACTGGTTATCCTGCTGACGATGCGATGGTTCCGGACATTAGCCGAAAATCGTTGGATGAGTACGCAAGTTTTGTTGAAGACTAAAGAAATCGCGGCGAGACAGCGCTCCCACTAGATTCACGCCGATATCGTGGGAGCGGCATCTTGCCGCGATTGCCCAACGAAGCGCAATTCCTAGCCAGTATTTTGCAGGCCCTGGGCGATACCAATGACGCTCGCGAGCAAGGTATCGAATAATTGCGCATCTTCATAATTTGAATCCCGCCAACGATGCAGAAGGTCGATCTGCAACAGACTCATCGGATCGACATAGGGATTTCGCAACATAATTGCCCGCTGCAACGTGGAGTCGCCCTCAAGCAGGGTTTTGTGATCAGAATATTCCAGAATTAAATCGCGCGTCAGTTCATATTCCTTCTCAATCAGCGGAAAAAATTCGTCATGCAGTTCGCCAGCAAGCCCGGAGTAAAGCCTGGCTATACCGAGATCGGACTTCGCAAGCACCATTTCGGCGTCCGCCGTCAGTGTGCGCATGAAGTACCATTCGCTGAACATTTCCCTGAATAAAACATCATCAAACTGTTCTCTGGCGGCCTGCAAGCCACTGCCAAGGCCATACCAGCCAGGTAACATGAGCCGGTTTTGCGTCCATGCAAATACCCAGGGGATCGCCCGCAGGTTTTCTACACCGCTACCAGCGCGACGTGATGCCGGGCGTGAGCCGATACGCATACGTTCGATAAGGTCGATTGGCGTCGCCAGCCGAAAGTAGTCGTGAAAACGTGGTGTGTCAAAAACAAGCTGGCGGTAGGTCTCACGACTGGCAGAGGCGATCACATCCATCATATCGTGCCAATGGGGCATGTCATTGCCACGATGTCCGGGCATTGCTGTCGCAAGTGCGACGGAACCAACCGCCTGTTCGAGTGTGCGTAATGCAATACCCCGGAGACCATATTTTTCATTGATGATCTCTCCCTGCTCGGTAACCCGCAGGCGCCCGTTCACTGTACCGGGTGGCGCGCCCATTACGGCGGCATGCGTCTTTCCACCACCACGGCTGATCGTACCGCCGCGGCCATGAAAAAGGTTAAGTTCAATATTTTGGCTGGACATCACTTCGACGAGTTCGACCTGTGCGTGCTGCAGCGCCCAGCGTGCGGCTGCAAGCCCCGAGTCTTTGTTGCTGTCGGAGTAGCCGATCATGACCGATTGCCGATCAGATCGCTGCCGTAAATGTTTGCGGTACAAGTCACACGCGAGCAGCGCCTCGAGAATTTTCTTACCACTCTGCAGGTCGTCAACTGTTTCGAGGAGTGGGGCGATGTCGACCGGCACCTCGCCACGACGATTATGTAATTCGCTCCAGTTCGCGAGCAGGATTACCGACAAAACATCGTCGGCACCCTGTGTCATGCTGATGATGAAGGGACCAATTGCATTGTCACCGTACTTGCGTTTGCAGAACGCGACTGCCTGGAAAACAGCAAGTGTCTTGCGGGCAGTTATGCTTTGTGTGTCGGAAAAAGAATCCCGCGACTCGATTGCCTCTACAATTCGCGTCAACCTGTCTTCCGGTGTCCAGTTGAGCCAGTCCTCTTCACCGAGTAATTCACCAACCACCTGTCGGTGAACAAGCGCGTCCTGGCGAACATCCAACGTTAGAAAATGAAAACCAAAAGTCTCAATGCGGCGCTCCAGCCGTTTGACCGCGAATAACCCCGCATGCTGTCCTTTGTGGGCCGCAAGACTTGCGGCGAGAATTTCGATGTCGTCACGAAATTGTTTAACTGACTCATACGGGTATACGCTGTCATCGTAGGTGGCCTGCAACCGTTCCTGAACGAGGCGCAAAAACACCCTGTACGGCATGTCCCTGTGTCGTACGGGAACAGCATGATGCGCATGCTGAAACATGCCGCGGTAGTGATCGATTCTCTTGAGGATGGCGTCATCAACAGCGATACGGTCACGGGACTGACTGAGCTTGGAAGACAGCGCGCCGCATTCCCTGTAATAAAGGTCGAGAATCAATGATCGCTGCCGTGCCAGTGTTGAGCGTATGGTCTTGGCGTTAACATTGGGATTGCCGTCCATATCGCCGCCAACCCACGAAGCAAATCTGACTATGGCAGGCACTGTGACCCGTCGTCCCTCTTCGCCATACACCCTGACGACAGCATTCTCGATATCTTCGTAAAAAGGCGGCATAGCCTTGTAGAGCACGTCCGTCAGGAAGAAAAGAACGTGCTCCAGTTCATCCGCAACCGTCATTTGTGCAGAAGGTGACTCATCTGTTTGCCAACCGGTTGTCATGTCGAGGCGGATATTCTCCAAACAGATGTTGGTTTCCTGCGTGGTCATTGTCGGGTTGAGCATATCGACCAACTGGCGAACTATATGCTGCTCTTTGCGTAAGATTGTTCGTCGCGTCGGTTCAGTCGGGTGCGCAGTGAACACGGGTTCGATGAGCATGGAATTGAGAAGCTTCTGCAAGGCGGGCAGATCGAGTCCGGCCGCTTTTAGCTTGGCCAGGGTTTCTTCCAGCCCTCCGGGTTGGTACCGATCAACGCCCTGCAGGTATTTACGTCGTCGGCGTATGCGATGCACCTTTTCGGCGGTGTTGACCATCTGAAAATAGGTAGAGAAAGCCCGGATAACTTCCGCAGCCAGCGGCAGGTCAAGATCGTTGACCAGCGTGGCAAGGTCTTCACCGGGCTTTTCATTGTCTTCACGGCGGCGAATCGCGCGCAATCGCGCCGTTTCCACGATGTCGAACAGCTCATCACCGCCCTGGTCTTTGAGTAACTCACCGACCAGCGTTCCCAGCATGCGCACGTCGTCGCGCAAGGGCTGGAATTTATCCTCAAAAGTAATGTCTTGCCGACGTAATGACTTGTGCATCGCGCTCTCTGTTTTTTTACGTGCCGTCAGTCGCGGAAATTTTCATACTGCAATGGCAGGTCGGTCTTGGAATCTTTTAACAATGCTATTACAGCCTGCAGGTCATCCCGCTTCTTTCCATTGACGCGGAGTTTCTCACCCTGGATAGACGATTGCACCTTGATCTTGCTCGCCTTGATTCGTTTGACGAGGTCCCTGGCAAGCGGCGTATCGATGCCTTTGCGTAGAATGACTTTCTGCCGCGCTTCGCTGCCGGTGATCTCCACTTCTTCTTCTTTCATGCAGCCTACATCGATGCCACGTTTCGCCAATTTCAGGCGCAGGATATCCATCATCTGTTGCAGTTGAAAATCGGCCTGGCTGGTTAACGTTACGACCTGCTCTTCCAGCACGTATTTTGAACCGGTTCCCTTAAAGTCAAAGCGGTTGCCGACTTCACGATTGGCCTGGTCTATGGCGTTATTTGCTTCGTGAGCATCGAATTCGCTCACTACATCGAATGATGGCATGACTTTCTCCTGTCCGGTGTGGGCCTTAAAAAACCCTTAATCCAGCTTCTTATTCTGGCAGATTCACCGTCTCTTCGGTGGTCAGCGTGTCGATCAAATTCGCTGGTTCTGCGAGCATGGTTGTGACCAGGTCCGTGAATTCTTCCTGCAGGCGAGTATAGTGCACGCCGGTTCCAGGCCCGGTAAAGCCGGTATGAATTTTTCGCACGCGCCCATCGCGATCAATGAATAACGTCGTTGGATAAGCCAGCACCGCGTTTAGTGCCGGCAAAGTATTGCCAGCCTCGGTTTTGTCCGAGATGCCGGCCACCAGTGTGTCATATTCGATAGCGAACTTGGCGCGGAACTGTCGAACCTGCTCGGCGGCGAGATCCGCGTCCTCGAAATGCTCATACAACAACGCCACGATTTCCAGACCCTGATCGCGATACTGCTTGTAAAACGGCGCAAGATACCTGGCCTCATCATTGCAATTCGGACACCAGGTGCCGGCAATGGTTACGAGTACTACCTTGCCCTGGTATTTCTCATCGCCCAGCGATACCAGGTTGCCATCCAGGTCGGGAAATTCAAAATCGAAGCGGTCATATCCTGGTTTTAGAAATGTTCTGTTATATGCATCCGGCAGGACGACGCTGTCGTTGCGCACACCCGACCACTTTTGATGCCAGGATGTTGACGACCAGAAATCGGCATCGACAATTTCGCCAGCCTGATTTAATTCGCCGGAAAAAACGAATGCATGAGCGCCGTCGAAAGTCGATAACTTGAAGCGGTTGCCACGTACGTTGCCGGCGAGAAAACGATGGTCGCCGTTTGGATTGAGAAACGTGCCGAAGAGGCGTGAGCCGCGTTGGGCAAATTCACCGATCGAAAGCGTGTCCGTACCGTCGGGTTCGTGAAACTTTACTGCCCATCGACCGGACATGTCATGACGGGGACTCTCGTTGCTTTCCAGGCTGCGCTCACCACCGGGGGTCGCCGTGAATGGCATCACCTGGGTTTCACCATAGCGTCTGACAATGGTTAACTCCCCGCTCAGTTTATCGTCAGCGAGAACGGCGCGAATTTCATTGTTGAAGCCGGGAAATCGCAACACAAGTTCGTTGTTCGTGAAGCTGACTTCGGAGATCCGCACGCGTTCCTGGCCATTAACCAGGCTGGCCTGGTATATATCGCCGTCATTGCTGATTTCCAGGCCGGTTTCGATCTCGGCACCGGGCAAGCTGATAGTCGCCTGCCAGTATCCACTCTCCAGGACCGGGGCCTCTGCTACAGAGGTCGGTTGGTTGCAGGCGACGAGGCAAACAGATACAGCGCCAGCCAGTACGATGCGAATAAGCCTTAAAGTCATAGTGCGCGCCCTCACAGGGAGATCCATCGTGCGGCTGGAATGGTGACTGGCCGATAACTTGCTCGGCCAGTGGGGCCGGTTTCCCGCCACGGCTGCCTGGCACGGTCTCTCCCGGTCACAATTGTAACCTAGACTGTGTACAAGTGGTTCAACAAGGCCAGGTTGAGGGCTGCAAAGAGCGCGATACAACGAAAAACTCCGCAAGCTGCCCAGTTTCTGCCGACGTAATAGCGGCGCGAGGGCGGCAGAATCGTTGCTGGTCCATGGAAGGACAGACATGTTGGAAAATACTGACCTGGTCGCGCGTGACGATCATGAAATAGGCGTACACGGCGTGTCTGCGCAAGCGGCAGACCCTCTTGCTGCGCTCTTTGGCGAACTGCGGCAACTTGGTTTCGAGCCGCAGATGCACTACTGCGGCAAGCAGGTAACCACAGCCGGGGTGCCCTACCTGTTGCCGGTCACGAGGACTCTCGGCTCAACCTTCGAGTTTGGTGGATTGCTAAAGTCGCTCAGCAACCTGGTCCGACGGGAAATTCCGTTGACCCTCGCGCTGACAGACCTCGGTGGCGGGGACACTGCGCTGCAATCAATGCAGCACTTTTGTGAACTGTTGCAGTTTGGCTTATCCGGGCGCGGCCTGTCAGCACGCGGTATCGGACTTTGCCTGCATTCGCACCAAATGCCGTTGCAGGCATTTTCGGTGATCGCGAACTCTGTGCTGGGCAAGGGTCCACGTTATGTTTTCCTGGACAGCCTGCAAATGATACGGCATTGCAATCCGACGGTGCAGGATGTGACTGATGCAAACTGGTTGTTCCTCTGGCAGCAGCGAAAGTATCCCACGCCTGTCCTGCCTGCCTATGGTGGCATGGTCAGAAGCGCCTGCCCGCTGTTTTCCGAGGAAGTTGCGGCATCTGTGTTGCCGGTTGCCGGCGTCCAGGTGCCGGCGAACACAGCCTGGTTGCCGATCGAAATTCCACTCACGACTTTCACAGATTCCCGCGGGCGGATCGAGTGGCGTCGATTGGTGCCGGCACTGACCGATGCCGTACATATCGCGGAACAGGTGCACGATCATCTTGCCTGGTCCTGTCCCCCACAACAGGCTGATGCTCAATTGCATCGCCGCCTGGCGTTTTCACTGACCGGTCTGGGCGACCTGGTATTGCGCCGCGCATGGTGTCCGGCGAATCTCGACAGCCTCAACTGGCTGGGCGAGATTGTTATACGCATTAGGCGGGAGTTGTATGCCGCATCTGCAACGTTGGCGCAAAAAACCGGCGTGCTGCCGGCTTTTGTGCGTGCGGATCCGTCAATCGGCCTGGATGATGGTCCGCAACGGGATATCTGGCGTAGTCGCTGGCAGTCTGCGGTGCGAGAGTCTGCCGTGCGGCACCGAAACATACTGGTGCTGTCCCCCTATTCGGTATTGCCCGGTGCGCCGGATTGCAACCCTGAATTTATCGATTTGTTACCGGTTATCCGTCATGCAGACGCCTGGAGCTTTGCTTGTCATGCTGACTTAAGCGGCTGGAGTATTGTTGAATATCAGCGCTTCCACCGCCGTGCCTGGGCAGTAATCCAGGGTCACAATGCGCGCCCGGTCGTTGCAGCCGGGGTATGAAGTGATATACGGTTTGTGACCGCCACTAAGCCCTGACTATTCATGAATAGTCAGGGCCAGGCACCGAAATCATTTTCGCGAGGCTCGATTGCAACCAGTAACGCCAGATATTCATGGGCTTGCCGTGCTGCTGCTTACTGCATTGGCATTATTCCTGTTTACCCGCGATCGACTGCCACTCGAGACTTCCAGTCTTGCAATCCTGATCATCCTTGTCGCCGGGTTTCAGATTTTCCCCTATGAAAGTAATGGTGAGCCACTGGGTCCGACGCAGTTCTTCGCCGGCTTTGGCAATGAAGCGTTAATCGCGATCTGCGCATTGATGATGGTTGGCAAGGCACTCGAAACCACCGGTGCATTGCAGCCACTGGCGACAATTGTCGGCCGCGCCTGGTCGACCCGACCTGTGCTCGCGTTGCTGATTACGTTGGTTGCTGGCGCCGTCCTCAGTGCATTCATGAACAATACGCCGATCGTTGTGCTGTTGATGCCCATCCTGGTTAGTGTTTCCTTGCGTGCGAAATTTTCGGTTTCCGGTGTGATGATGCCGATGGGTCTCGCCACTATTATCGGCGGGATGTCGACCACAATAGGCACATCCACCAACCTGCTGGTCGTTGGTATTGCACAGGATATAGGGCTGACTAAATTTGGCATGTTCGATTTTGTTCTGCCGGTGATACTCGTCGGCGGCGTTGGCCTGGTTTTTCTCTGGCTGATAGCGCCAAAATTATTGCCGGAACGTGTACCGCCGATGGCCGATATCACACCGCGGGTTTTCAACAGCCAGCTGTTTATCAAAGAGGGTGGTTTTGCCGCCGGCAAGACTTTATCGGAGGTGCTGGCGAAAACCGACGGCCAGATGCGTGTGGACCGGATCCAGCGCAGCGAATCCTTATTCCTGGCAAAGCTGCCGTCCGTGCGCCTGCAGCCCGGCGACCGTTTATTCGTCAAGGACTCCCCGGAGAACCTGAAATACTTCGAACACCAGTTGGGTGCGACGCTATATAACATCTCGGACAGTGAACACCCGATCGGCGAGGATACGCCCCTGGAAGCAGAGGGCCAGCAGATCGCCGAAGTCGTTGTGACGCGCGGCTCACCCTTGCATTTACGCAGCCTTGCTGCAGCACGCTTTAGCGCCAGCTACAGTTTGCTGCCCCTGGCGATACACCGGGCAAGAGCACCCAGTTCGCAGGTTACCGGCGACCTGAACTCGATTCGCCTGCGTGCCGGTGATGTGCTGCTGGTACAGGGCAACAAGGAGGCCATTGATACCCTGAAAGACAGCGGCACTATGCTGGTACTCGATGGCACGACCAATTTGCCGCATACGCATCGCGCCAATCGGGCGCTTGCGGTTATGGGGGCTGTGGTGCTGGCGGCAGCTCTCGGGCTTTTGCCGATAGCCGTCAGCGCACTAATCGGCGTCGGCGTAATGCTGGCGCTCGGCTGCCTGACCTGGCGTGACGCCGTGCATGCACTGTCTACGCCGGTCATCATGATCATCGTCGCCAGTCTTGCATTGGGTAAGGCCCTGATGGGTACCGGTATGGCGGACTTCCTGGCACTCGGTTTCGTGAATATTTCCGCGGACATGCCGATACCGATTGTACTCAGTGCCTTCATTCTCATCATGACTATTCTTACCAACGTGGTCTCGAACAATGCAGCAGCCGTAATAGGTACACCTATTGCCGTGTCCATCGCGCAGCAGTTGGGCGTAGACCCCATACCTTTTGTGCTGGCAGTGCTTTTCGGTGCCAACATGAGTTATGCGACGCCATTTGGTTACCAGACGAACCTGCTGATCCTGAGTGCTGGTGGCTACAAGTTTTCCGATTTTATGCGTGTCGGCATACCGCTGACGATAGTCATGTGGATCGGTTTCTCGATTGTTCTGCCGTTGCTCTATGACCTCGGATAAGGGGCTCGCTGTCATCGCACTGGCGGAGAAACTTGACGATTGGTTTTCGCACGGGGATACTCGGCACCTATGATTACCGCATCCAATTCAGAGCTGAGCTGGTGGTGGCTACCGCACAAGGAGTGGGTGGCAGGCTGACGTATAGCTGAAAAGAACAACAAACCAAACCCATCTCCGCCAAAATGCGGAGATGGGTTTTTTTATAGGTGAGGTACCCAGCGGAAGGCAAGGTATCGCTAGTGACAGATTGTGGGAGCGGCTTTTGCCGCGAATGTTTTTGACCATTCGCGGCGTCTTAGCTGTCGCACTCATCTTGACGCTACCACTAAGTACGATAGTTGAGACAGCCGCTCCCACAGTTTGTCTCTGGAAATAACAGGGCAGAGAAAACCAAATGGAACCACCATTCGACATAGCCGCTGATCTGGACACGCCGGTATCGGCGTATCTGAAACTCGCAGTCCTGAAACCGCGCTTCCTGCTCGAAAGCGTGGAGGGTGGCGAACGCCTGGCACGTTATTCTTTCCTGGGGTTTGGTGATGCGCTCGAAATACGCCTGGACGATAACGGGCTGCAGATCGGCGATGATGAGCCGACACAACCAGCGAATCGCCACGAGTACCTGAACGCGCTTCGCGGCGCGCTGGGCCGCGCACCGAAACCGAAACCGGTTGTAGAAGGGCTACCTTTCTCCGGCGGTCTGGTGGGGGTCTCCGGCTACGATGTCGTGCGTCTTTTCGAGCGCCTGCCGCAAACGACCACACCGCAAGCCGATCTACCCCGGGCGGCATTTTGTGCGACAAAGTCTGTGCTCGTGTTCGACCACCTGACACGTCGCGTGGCTCTGTTGCATGATGGCCCGGAGGCCGAGCGACAGGCTCTGCGTGAAGAGGTTATCCGGTTGCTGCGCGGTGCGATTCCGACGAATGACAACGAGGTTTCGATCAGCGAGCCAACGGCGAGCATGACTGAAAAGGAATACTCGGATCGTGTTGATGCCTGCAAGGAATACATAGCGGCCGGCGACATCTACCAGATTGTTATCTCGATTTTATTCAAGGGCCGTACCAACGTAGCACCATTCGAAGTGTATCGTGCGCTGCGCCTGCTTAATCCTTCGCCATACATGTTCTTCTTCGAGTTCGGTGATTTGAAAGTTGTCGGCTCATCGCCTGAAGCGTTGGTTAAATTGAATGGCCGCACTGCGTCTCTGCGACCTATAGCGGGAACCCTGCCGAGAGGCGCAACCACAGAGGAAGATAATCAATACGCGATTGACCTGCTCGCGGACCCAAAGGAATCTGCGGAACATGTCATGCTGGTTGACCTTGCACGCAATGATCTTGGCCGCGTTGCAACAGCAGGCAGCGTCAAAGTAGAGCCATACAGATCCATAGAACGATACAGCCACGTAATGCATATCGTAAGCGGTGTGCAAGGCGAGTTGGCAGCGGAGTACGACGCATTCGATCTGTTCGCTGCGAGCTTTCCCGCCGGCACCCTCGTCGGTGCTCCAAAAGTTCGCGCGATGGAAATCATCGAGGAAATGGAGAGTACCGGTCGTGGCCTGTATGCCGGCACCGCGGGTTATTTTGACATTGGCGGCGATATGGATCAGGCAATTACGATTCGTACACTGGTCTTTAACGGCGACGAATACAGTTTTCAGGCCGGTGCGGGCATCGTTGCTGACAGTGTGCCGAAGAAAGAATACCAGGAGGTTCTCGCCAAGAGCGAGATACTGCGGCGAGCGCTGGAGATTGCAGGAGAAGGCTTATGAGCGGCAGCGTGCGCATTCTCCTGATCGATAATTACGATTCTTTCACTTACAACCTGGTGCAGGCATTCGCGGCACGCGGTGCAGAGGTGCTCGTTTATCGCAACGACGCAATCAGCGTGGATGAAGCTATTGCGCTAAAAGCAACACACCTTGTTATCTCGCCGGGCCCGGGTCGACCCGAAGACGCCGGTATATCAATGCAGATGATCAGCGCCTTCGCAGAGATCACACCCGTCCTCGGTGTGTGCCTGGGACACCAGTGCCTGGTCGCCTCCTTAGGTGGCAAAATCGTTCGTGCAGAGCGACTGATGCATGGTAAGACATCAATGGTCGATCACGACGATGGCGCATTGTTTGCGGGTCTGTCAAAACCGTTTGCTGCAGGCCGCTACCATTCGCTGTACGCAGAGGAAAAATCGCTGCCGGCAGAACTCATCGTGAGTGCGAAAACACAAAGAGGTGAGATCATGGGTGTACGCCACCGCACGCTGCCACTGGAAGGCGTGCAGTTTCATCCTGAAAGCGTGTTGACGCCGGAAGGTGACAAGCTGATGGAGAATTTCATGCGGATGACGAGAGCATGAACAACCAATATTCGGCGATGCTTGAGCAGTTACTCAACGGTGTGTCGCTCACCGAGGGTGATGCCCACGGTCTGATGTGTGAGATGGCGAGCGGTGACATGCAACCGGCACTCGCTGGAGCGTTGCTGGCGGCGTTGCGTGCCAAGGGAGAAACGGCTGAGGAAATTCGTGGCTTCGCAACGGCGATGCGTGAGCTTGCGCTGCACCCCGAGATTCCTGATGGCCCGCCAACAGTAGATACGGTCGGTACCGGTGGCGACGGGTCGGGCAGTCTCAATTTATCGACAGGTACCGGATTGCTGGCGGCCGCTGCCGGCGCGCGTGTTGTTAAACATGGCAATCGCTCGATCTCGAGCAAGTCAGGTAGTGCGGATATGCTGGAAAAGCTCGGTATGCCGTTACCGCTGGATGCGGCGGCGAGTGTCGAGTGTCTCGGTGCCTTGAATTTCACGTTTTTGTTTGCACCGGCGTATCACCCGGCTATGAAAGCGATAATGCCCGTGCGTGGCGCGTTGGGCGTACGCACGGTTTTCAATATGCTGGGCCCGCTCACCAACCCGGCGGCGCCGCCGTTTCAGTTAATAGGGGCATTCAGCCACGACGCGGCGAAACTGATGGCGGAAACTTTGTCCGGAATGCCAATAGAAAGAGCATTTGTTGTGCACGGTGAACCCGGTTGGGACGAGGCGACGCCTGTCGGCGAATTCACACTTTATGACGTTGCCGCGTGCTCGGTTGTCAGGACAACGCGTACCCCGGAGGACTACGGTATGCAGCGATGTGAGCCGAACGCCCTGCGTGGTGGTGACGCAGCACATAACGCGGCTGAACTGAAGCGCGTATTTGTCGGTGAGGACAAAGGCGCACATCGGGACGCATTGCTGATGGGTACTTCGTTGGTACTCGAAGTCGCCGGGCTCGTTACCGATCTTCAGGCAGGCGTGGCCCTCGCCGCAGATACAATCGACAGTGGCAAGGGCGCAAAATTCCTGGCTGACTTCAACGCATATTTCGCGGACTGATGAGCAGCTTCCTGAAAAATATGGCGCAAAGCAGCGCGGCGAGAGTCGCTGCATCAAAGACATCGTTTTCGTCGGATGACCTGGACTGTGCCGCGTATCCACTGCACCTGAACGGCTTCGACCTCATTGCGGAGATCAAGAACCGCTCTCCTGCTGAAGGGGAGCTGGCCAGTATCGATAGTAACCGGGCAGATCGCGCCAGGCACTACGCCAACGGTGGAGCAGCAGCAATTTCCGTGCTGACCGAGCCCGATCGTTTCGATGGTCACCTTGGTCACCTGAAGGAAGTCGTGGCCGCAGTTGCAGAGCATGAGCTACCCGTAATGCGCAAGGATTTCCTGGTTGATACGGTACAGGTTCTCGAAGCAAAAGCGGCGGGCGCGAGCGGTATCCTGCTGATCGCGGCAATACTGAGCGATGATGAACTCGACAACATGCTCGATTGTGCGTTTGATAACGACCTGTTCGTTTTGCTCGAGTCGTTCGATGAAACCGATCTCGAAAGATCTGCGTTCATCATGCAGAAAGCCAAAATTCGTGAACAGGCGGCCCGCAACAAATTTCTGGTCGGAGTTAACTCACGCAACCTGCAAACACTTGCACTGGATCCGTTGCGGATCAAACGATTCGGCCCGCTGCTGCCGGGTGGTGTTACCTGTGTGGCTGAAAGCGGGCAGCATACGGCAGAGGATGCGGCCGAAGTTGCCGCATGGGGATACGAAATGGCGTTGGTTGGCACAGCACTGATGCGCGCTGATGATCCAACCGCGCTCATCCGTGACATGCTGGTGTCCGGTCGTGGCGTGGTATCTGCATGACAATGTTCATCAAAATTTGCGGCATGGCGGATACGGTAGCCGTGCGGGCTGCAGTAAGCGCCGGAGCGAATGCCCTCGGTTTCGTATTTGCTGAGTCGCCGCGTCGAGTAACGCCGCAACATGCTGCAGAGATTTCGGCGCAAGTTCCGCAGAACGTAAAGAGAGTCGCAGTAATGCTGCACCCATCGCGTGACGAGTGGAACGAAGTAGCGGCGGTGTTTCAACCAGACGTGTTGCAGACAGACGCTGCAGATTTCGCCAATCTCGATGTTGCGGCCAATATCGAAAGATGGCCTGTATTTCGCGAGGGTGCGGCGAGTGTGGACAACGAAATATCGCATACGTTTGTTTACGAAGGGCAAAAGAGTGGTCATGGAGAAAAAGTAGACTGGAAGATTGCGGCAAACCTGGCTAAGCGCGGCCAGATGATACTTGCTGGCGGCTTGAGTGCCGGCAATGTTGCGGACGCAATCCGGGAAGTAGCGCCATACGGTGTAGACGTCTCAAGCGCGGTTGAATCGGAGCCGGGCATAAAAGATGCGGCAAAGATACAGGCATTTATTGCAGCGGCAAGAATTACAGAGCGATCAAATGAGGAATAGAAAATGAAGGCGGTGTTGGAAACCGGGGAAGCGCAGGCACTACTGCAGGCTTCCATAGATGGAAAGTTACCGGATGAGCGCGGACGGTTTGGTCCGTTCGGCGGTCGTTATGTTCCCGAAACTCTGGTGCCGGCGTTCGAACGACTTGAACGTGGCATTGCAGAACATTTACACAGCGAGAATTTTCAGAAAGAGTTCCGCGCGCAATTGCGCGGCTGGGTCGGCAGACCGACCGCGCTAACCTACGCGCCGCGACTATCAGAACGCTGGGGCACAGAAGTCTGGCTCAAGCGGGAAGATCTCGCACACACTGGCGCCCACAAAATTAACAATGCGATCGGCCAGGCATTGCTTGCCAAACGACTGGGGGCCAAGCGCATCATTGCGGAAACCGGCGCCGGTCAGCATGGCGTCGCGTCCGCCGCAGCCTGCGCGCGCGTTGGTTTGCCGTGTCGTGTCTATATGGGTGCCGTCGATATTAAAAGACAGGCGCCGAATGTTGATCGCATGCATCGCCTCGGTGCTGAAGTCGTGGCAGTGGAGACCGGCGACAAAACACTTCGCGCAGCGATTGATGAAGCCATGCGCGAATGGGTTGCCGATCCTGCTGATACTTATTACCTGATCGGCTCTGCGGTTGGGCCGCATCCGTATCCCTATCTGGTCAGAGAGCTGCAAGCGGTGATTGGACAGGAGGCACGAGCGCAAATCATAGAATATGCCGGTGGCTTGCCGGATGTCGCCTTCGCCTGTGTGGGTGGTGGTTCAAATGCGATTGGTCTTTTCTATCCGCTGCTCGGTGACAGCGAGGTCGAGTTAATAGGTGTCGAGGCTGGCGGTATAGGTGATGGCCTCGGCGAGAATGCGGCAACACTGGCAACCGGAACGCCGGGCGTATTGCAGGGCAGCTATTCAATAGTGTTACAGGACGAACACGGCAACGTGCGTGAGACACAATCGATATCAGCAGGTCTCGATTATTCAGGCGTCGGCCCGGAACATGCGTTATTGCAGGCCATAGGACGTGTAACCTACGTCGGTGCACGCGACGATGAAGCATTGCAGGCGCTGGAGGAACTCTGCGAAACAGAGGGCATATTGACCGCGCTTGAAACTGCCCATGCGTATGCTGCAGCGAAACGCTGGTCGATTGAGAATCCTGGCAAGCGCGTATTGATCGGCAATTCAGGTCGCGGTGACAAAGACATGCCAACTTTAAGCCAGTTACCGGTAAGGACGAATTTCAATGCAAGCGCATGAACGGATAACCGTGGCAATCACCGCGGCGAATAAAGGCGGACGACCAGCCCTGGTACCGTTTATTACGGCGGGATACCCGCAGCCAGATGAGTTTATTGCGACGCTTAAATCGATAGCGGCGATTGGTGATGTGGTTGAACTTGGCGTGCCATTCTCCGACCCGATGGCGGATGGCATGACCATTCAGCGTTCAAGCTTTGTCGCGATCCAGAATGGCGTCACCCTGACATGGATTTTCGAACAGCTTGATACGGCTAAGGGCAGTATCGAAGCACCCCTGGTCATGATGTCCTACCTTAATCCGCTGCTGGCCTTTGGCTATGAGAAGCTGGCACAACGCGCTCGTGAAACAGGCGTCTGTGCATTCATCGTGCCGGACCTGCCATTCGAAGAGAGCGAAGAGATTCGGACGGCTCTGGATAACGAGGGCGTCGGTCTTATTCAGCTCGTAACGCCGGCAACGCCGGATGAGAGACTGAAAAAACTGGCGGATGCATCACGTGGTTTCCTGTACGCGGTGACGATTACCGGCATCACCGGTGGCGACAACGGATTACCTGCTGATCTTGCGGATTATCTGCAACGGGTATCTGCAGTCTCACAACTGCCAGTATGTGCCGGCTTTGGCATACGCGCTGCCGCAGATGTTGCAAATGTCGGCGTGCATGCAGCAGGCGCAATAGTGGGCTCTGCCCTTGTCGAAGTGCTGGAACGCGGCGACGATCCGGCGGAGTTTTTGCGTGGCCTGCTATGAAAAAAGTAACCTCTTCGGATTCGATTATCACGATAAATCATTACAAGAATCTGCTGACCAGCGAAGGCATTCCTGCGTTCATTCGCAACGAATATCTCGGCTCCATCATCGGGGAGATGCCCTTTCAGGATGCCTGGCCACAACTCTGGGTCGAAAATAACCTGGACTACGATCGGGCGCAGCAACTGATTGACGATTCCAGCCTTATCGATGAGAGTCCATCTGCAGCATGGTGCTGTAAGCATTGCAAATCGGAAAACGAAGGTCAGTTCGCTGCATGCTGGTCGTGCAGTAAAGCGCAGGAATAGCGCGGTCCCACCAACGCGTCAATAATTCGCTGTCCGCATATTTTGCACCACCCAAATATCAGGTGAATTCATCGAATAATCGGGGTAATACACCGAAGCGTAATGGCCGCAACATAAAGACGAACCTCGACTGGCTCGGTGTTGGTGGGGAAGGGCGTTCGTCGAATTACTGGTTCAGCATTTCGAAGTTGGAATGGGGTGAACCCGTTGCGCTCATGGTCCTCTCTACGCCCCATTCTTCAACCTTTGCGTGAACGTTACAAACTCTTAATGCAACGGTAATATTAACGCAATAATTCTTCACTACATTCTCCGAATCATATATATCTTCGGAGAAAACAAATGAATTCCAGGCTCTTGCTGCCCATCGTCATAGCGGGCGCATCGCTTGCCGCATGCTCAAGCGGGGACATCAATATTGCCCCTGAGACATCGGTTACGGACAGTAACAACACGATTATCGGTGGCGGCGGCGGTGCGAATGACCTATGCGCCTCCTACAGTAATTCCGCTGGGCAAATCATTCAGGGCCAGGCCGATGGCAACGGTAACTGTATCTACAGTCCGGCCTTTGCCTCCAATGTGCTGCCCCTGGAAGTGGATATGACCCTTCCGGCACTCGCCGATGGCGGGGCCCACATTTTCGAAGCAAGCCTCTTCGTTGGCAAATCCTATCGGACCGACGCTGATTTGCAGGCAGCTGGTATCGCACAGGGAGGTGACGGGCCAACATTGATTGTCGAAGCAGGCGCTACCCTGGCATTCAAGACCAGCAAAGACTTTATGGTCGTCAACCGCGGGTCACGGATTGTCGCCATAGGCCGTGCCGATGCACCGATCACCTTTACCTCTGAATCTGACGTCAATGGAACCGTTGGTGCCGAAGATGTGCAGCAGTGGGGCGGCATGGTCATCAACGGTTTTGGCGTTACCAACAAGTGCAGCTACGCAGGTACCCGCGGTGCGGCCGATTTTGTGCTCAATGGTGAATGCCATGTGGATTCTGAAGGCTCGAGTGGCAATGATGAGAACCAGTACGGTGGCATTAACGATGATGACAATTCCGGACAGCTCGAATACGTCGTCGTTAAGCACACCGGCGCAACAGTAGGCAACGGTGATGAACTCAACGGCATCACTTTCGGTGCAGTCGGTGCTAACACGATCGTTCGGAACCTGCAGATGTATTCGACATTCGACGACGGTATCGAGATGTTTGGTGGTTCGGTCAGTTTCGAAAACTATGTGGCTCTGTATGTACGTGATGACTCAATTGACATCGACGAAGGTTGGAACGGAACGATCAGCAACGCCATCGCTATCCAGTCAGAGACCGACGGCAACCATTGCATCGAAGCCGATGGAATCGGGTCATTCAGCAGCCTGACAGATGTCGTTGTCGAGGACATGATCGCACGTGGGCTGCAGAGTTCACCGGTTATCAACAACCTCACCTGTATCGTTTCGGCGAATGGCCCCGATACAGCGACGCACGATCCGGGTGCCGGGTGGCGACTGCGCGAAGGTATTACGCCGATCATCAATAACGCATTGGTCATCGCGTCCTTCGGCGTAACGGATGCAACAAGTGGCGAGGACAATTACTGTCTGCGTATCGACAACCGGTCACAGGATGCTGCCCTTGATGGATCATTGCAGCTCAATTCAGTGCTCTGGTCCTGCGGTGAGAATACTCGCGGACAGCTTCTCGCAACCTCTACTGTTACAGAAGAGGCATTTGCGACAGATGATGCCACTGTCGGTCAGGGCGGACAGTTTCACCCGGTAATCGCGGCTGCCGCGACCAGCGCGACCGCGACGAGCAATCCGGAATTGCAGTTGCTTGGTGGCAGTCTCGCTATCGCTTCACTGCCCTGGAATACCTCGCTGATCGATAACGCAGCGCCAGTGGCAACATCGGAGCCAACTACCGGTCCGGGTAGTTATCTTGGCGGCGTTGATTCTGCGGGTGTGGATTGGACCGCAGGCTGGACCTACGGCATCCATCCGGAGAATCGCGCGCAACCACTTTGGTTCGAGGCTCTTTGACCCGCTCTGCAAAAATACCTGAAAACCAGGCACTGCCCCGTTCTTGCGGTGCAGTGCCTGCTTTCATCCAGACAACTATGAAATCGCAATAGAGCTAACTAAGCGTAAGGGTGTTAACAGAAATGAAACTCAACATCAGGACCACAGGAAGACTGTTGGGCTACTTGTTTGCAGTGTCTTCGCTGGCGTGGCAAATCGAAGCCATGGCACAGGAGGGAACCTCGAGCTCGGCTGCGATCGCAAAGCCGTCGCTGCCGCCATCGGAAAATGATGAAAAAGTGATCGAAGAAGTTATTGTCACGGGTCGCTTCATCAGCGCCAGTCAGCAGGTGGTTAACGAGCGGCTCAATGACTCGTCCGTTACTGACATGCTGGACGCGGATACCATCGCCCGCCTGGGAGACTCAACGGTTGGCGATGCGCTGCGACGAGTTCCGGGGCTCACCCTGGTAGCGAACAAGTACATCTACATTCGCGGACTGGGTGAAAGATACTCTTCGAGTTCTCTTAACGGCGCCCAGATCCCTTCACCTGACCTGACCCGCAACGTTATCCCGCTCGACGTGTTCCCGACCTCGATTGTGCGTTCGCTGCGAGTACAAAAAGCCTGGTCCGCGGATCTCCCGGCAAACTTCGGCGGCGGTGCCATTGATATTCGTACCAAAGGCGTACCGGATCAGTTCGCCTTCAATTTTGAAATTGGCGGTGGCTACAACACGTTGAATAATGGCGACGGCGTTTCTTATGCGGGCGGTGGTGATGACCGCTTTGGCACCGATGATGGTAGCCGTGCCCTGTCACCCGCAATCGAATCCGCCCTTAACGATCTGCAGGGCGATATCAGTGTGCAGAATATCCTGAGCACCATGCAGCGCCAGGATCCAACCGCAACCCTGGCCGACGCGCAGGCGTTTAATCGCGAGCTGGGTCTTGAGCTCAACCGGGATATTGGTGTGAAATCAAAAAGCCTGCCGACCGATCTGCGCTTGCGTGCCTCGATTGGTAATAATTTCGTGCTCAACAACGACTGGGAAGTTGGCTTCGACGTTGGTGGTTCGTACCAGACCGATTGGCGCAAGACCACAAGACTGGCGAGAAACTTCAATTTTCCCGAGCAACGTACCGACACAGAGGAAGAAACAACTTTCTCTGTAAATATGGCGGGCACATTGAGTTTGGGCGCCAAGTTCCTGGAAGATCACGAAATCTCCACGACGACCCTGTGGTTGAGGAATACCGATGATGAAACGGCAACTACTGATTTCTTCAACGAGAATCGTGAGATCGACGATGGCCTCGGTTTTCGCGGCTATCGTCTGCAGTTCGAAGAGCGCAATTTGCTGACCAACCAGATTCGTGGCAGGCACTATCTCGGCGCCGATACGCGCGAACGATTACGGTTCCTGGATAAATTTTTGGCGTTCGTTCCGCAGGAAACCAGCATCGATTGGTTCTACTCGGACTCGACAGCAGAAACGGAAATTCCCAACCAGGTAGAAATTGCGTCGCAAACGGTGACCGACCCAATGACGGCGGTGGTGCTTGGCGAACAAGTGACGCTGAGCAATACATCCGGAGATTTTCGCTTCACCGATCTCGATGACGATGTCGAAAATTATGGCTGGTCGTTCGCATTGCCGATAGATACGCAACGTAGCTACATAGAGTTCAAGGGCGGTTACAACTTTGTAAGAAAGATCCGCACCTACAGGCAAACACAGTTTAGCCTGGGGGCCATCGATGTCGCCGACGGCGAAACCCTGCGCGGTCCCCTGGACAGCGTGTTTTCAGATGGCAACATTACCGATACAACAAACAACTACATATTCGATCGCCAGGGTACTAACAATGAAAGCTATATTGCTGCCACGATGACTGATGCTGTCTTTGGTGCTGTTGAATGGACGCTCGACGATACCTGGCGTATCGCGGCAGGGTTGCGCTGGGAGGACTATCGACAGGTCGCCGTGAACTGGATTCCGTATGGCTACTCCCCGGAAAACCCACAAATCTCGACCGATCCCGATGTTCTCGCAGAGGGCGTATTCGCGAGCGACAAGATCTACCCGGCCGCGTCTCTGACCTACATGGGCGACTGGCTGGCAGACACATTTCAGTTACGTTTTGGCTTCAGTGACACTGCCGTTCGACCTGATCTGCGCGAAATTACCGGCGCCAGCTATATCGATCCAATCACGGGTGATCTCACCCGCGGCAATCCTGGAGTAGAGCCGGCTGATGTTCGTAACTTCGACCTGCGCGGTGAGTGGTTCTTTGGCAATGGCGATAACTTTACAGTTACGCTGTTCCGTAAGGAAATTGAAAGACCGATAGAATTCTTCGAATCCGCGGCGAGTGACACTACTGTTGCTCGCGAGATCGTCAACGCGACCTCGGCTGAAGTCAACGGCGTTGAGATTGAGGGCCTTAAGGAACTGGGCTTTTTGGGCGGCATCTTCGAAACGCTTTATGTGCAGGGCAATGCAACTCTGCAGGATTCGGAGCTGATTTGTGATATCGATGCCGCAAACAGTTGCGCTGCCGATGCACCAACAAATCCGGTTCGTCAGTTGAGCGGTGCGTCCGATTACGTCGCCAATGTCACGCTCGGGTTTGATTCGTTGGAAGCCAGGCACAGTGCTTCGCTCGGCTACAATGTATTTGGCGAGCGCCTTTATGTATCAGGCCGTAACGGTGCGCCGGATGGTTATGAGCAGCCGTTCCATTCGCTGGATTTCACTTACTTCTGGTATCCCACGGACCGAATGACACTGAAAATCAAAGCGCAAAACCTGCTTGACGAGACCGTCACCATTAAACGTAACAATATCGTCACGTTCGAGGAGGACCCTGGCCAGACTTTCGCACTGACGTTCAGCCTGACCCTTTAGCAGCGAAACAGGCAAGGTCGCCGCAGCACTGACGAGATTCACATAGAACAACATTTACGACACCCATTGGAGTCTCACTGTAGCGTCGGCGGCATTGGCTTCATCGGCGTTCCGGTTCAGTAGTACGCTTCTGTGTCCCGCTGCCGGCAGCACCGTGAACGGCGGGCGATGTGTCGAAACTAGGCGGACGCCTGGCGCACCCGGTTGGAGCCGAGCAGCATTGTCAAAAGAGACCCCACTGTACCGTGCGCTTCCAGGGGATGGCGCAGCGGTTTTTCCATGTTTATTCGATAGCGGTTGCGACGGCCCTCGCGCTGCTTCGTAAGTACTTCCGCCTCTTCGAGGTGCTTAACAATACGAATAACTGCACGTTCCGTGATTCCAACCTGATCCGCGACGTCTCTCATCCGCGCTGCCGGATCCTCCGCCAGGCACACCAAAACATGGGCATAATTGCTCAGGAACGTCCACTTCCGGCCATTTTCTTGCTTCTCAGACATCGCTGGCAAGTTACCGCAATGGATGAAATATCTCCACGATTTCATCACTTTAATATGTTGAAACAGAAGACCGGCTAATAATAACCTGTTCTTAGTATCATGAATATGATAGCATGTAAAGTGCAGTGAGCAGAAGCTCGCTATCGCCGAGGAGGCTTAACATGCACAGGTTTAAGAACATATTGTGTGTCGTGGATCCGAACGAAACGGCTTCGGCGGTGGTTCGCCGCGCACATGAGCTGGCTACCTTACAAGGAACAAGTCTAACCCTCGTGCATATCGCTAAGGACGTAACGTCAGCGATGGACGAAGCAGAAGGGCCGCGGCTGATCGAAGATAATGAGCTTGGCGGAGCGCTGACAAGTCAGCCGCTATACGGCAACCCGGCAGAAGAAATCATAAAACAGGTCCTCCGCGGCAAACACGATCTGCTCATTAAACCGGTTGAAGGTCCGCAAAATCAGGCGACACGTCTCGAGGCAATCGATAAGTTTCTGTTGCGGCAGTGCCCATGCCCGGTCTGGCTTTTCAAGCCGCTAAAACATGACAGGCACGAACGAATACTGGTCGCGCTGGACTCCGATATGAATGGCGCAAGTGAAAAACTGAATGAACTGGTTCTGGATTTTTCAACCTCCCTCGGCACGGAAGAAGAAACCGAACTGCATGTTATTTCCTCATGGGGAATCAGCGGAGAAGAAGCGATGCGATCAAGAGTCGGAACGCTTGCAATCCGACGGTTGGTAGCAGGCATTCGCAGAGCTAACATGAAGTGGTTGCGACGTCTCACAGCGCCGTACAGTCACCGGGGCACTAAACTTCGTGTGCATTTGAAAAAGGGTAAGCACAGCGACGCGATTTTAAACGAGGCGGAAAAACGCCACCCCGATCTAATTGTCATGGGTGATACAGGGCCGGTTGGCATTGCAGGGTTCCTTTTTGGAACTGCCGCAGAACAGATCTCTTCACAGGTTCACTGTTCCGTATTAGCGGTTAAGCCGACGGGTTTTGTAAGTACCGTTAATGATTAAGAACCCGGTAACGTTACCCGCTGTACTTGCCAGGAAGGCTGAAATACATAATCGCGCACTTCGGACCTGCTTTGACTGGAGTCGACCGAATCGCTCTTTATCCCCAAAGAGTCGGTCGTCGCACAGGTCAAACTTTTCAGTCATATGGCGTGTCCTGTCCAACCTGCCGGCGACCACAATATCAACTCATAACCCGTTTGACAGGTCGTTGGCGGGACGGGCTCTATTCAAGAAATGGTAACCAAAAAATATTTGCAGCCCCGAGTATGGATGGTAACTAACGCGCCCGGCATATGGAGATCAAAGCCAACTGGCGCGCCCACGCCTTCACTAGTCCCCGGCGCAGCCTCTCATGCTAGCAGTGCTGACCAAATTTCGCCCTGGCCTCGTCATTCTCGGCATATCTGTCGTAACCGCTTTAACGTTAACAGCGTTTCGCGACAACATGATGTTCTAAATCGAATTGTCAGATGTGTCTGCGGCGCACACCGTGCTGGCAAAGCATGATGAAAACTACATACCACCGGAAGTTGCAGAGACATTGGAAAAACACGGTTATGCCGCAGAGCAGTCATCGTCGTAACCCGGACAAAAGTCTACGCTCAAACTGGGCGAGCTAGGGCATTCCCCGGGATAGCAAGCGGGTTCCTGCTATCTCACTACGTAAAATAGACGACACTTTCTTCGGGTGCATCGGGCGACTTATCAGAAAGCCCTGTGCCAGGTCGCATTTGCAACTGCGCAAGAATTCCAGCTGCGTTATCGTTTCCACGCCTTCGGCTGCTACCTCAATGTCGAGACCGCGGGCCATGGCAATCGCAGCACGAACTATTCGCTGGTGGCTGCCGTTCACTTCGACATCCTGGATCAAAGACTGATCGAGAATAAAACTGTCAATCACGCCGGTATCAAGGGAGCTGAAGGAAACATCGTTAGTGCCGAAATGGTCCAGTGATAATCTGACGCCAAGTGCGCGCAATCCATGCAATGTCTCAAGCTCTGCTGAACGCTGCCGAACGATGTCGCCATCGTTGATTTCGAATTCGATACAACCCGGATCCAGCGCTGTGTCGCTAAGCGCTTTTGCTACCGCGTCGACAAGTCGTCCCTGTTTTAGCTGTTGCTGCGAAAGGTTGATTGAAACTGCGAGATCCGGAAGTTCAAACCGATGTTGCCACGAAGCGAGTTGCCTGCAGGCGGTATTGATTATCCATTCACCGGCGGAGTGGATCAGACCGCTGGTTTCCAGAATTGTCAGAAACCTGCCTGGTGGCAGCAGGCCAAAGCGCGGGTGCTGCCAGCGTAACAGTGCCTCCAGACCAATCAGTCTGCCCGAACCAACATCGATACGTGGCTGATAGTGCAGGACAAACTCATCGCGCACCAGGGCGTGGCGCAGCCCAACCTCGAGCTCTTCGCGTTGCTCAAGCTTCGTATTCAGCGAGTTTGAGTAATATTGAAAACGACCGCCACCACGGCTTTTTGCCTGGTACATTGCGAGATCGGCAGCCTTAATCAAGCGCTCGGCTGATTTTCCTGAGTCGGGATAAATCGCGATGCCGATACTTGGTGTTGCATAAACCTCGCTACCACTGACGTTGTATTTTTCTGAAAGAACCAGCACCAGCTTCTGCGCGGCCGCGGCCGCGTTGCGTGGTTCGCCGAAATCTTCAAGGTAGACAACAAATTCGTCACCACCCCAGCGACCGGACAAATCACCGACGCGTAAATTCTTGTTTAATCGTTCGGCGACCTGTCGTAGCAACTCATCGCCGATATCGTGACCGAGTGTGTCATTAACTGACTTAAAGCGATCGAGATCGATGAACAGCACAGCGAGTGGCCGGTCGCCTCGCTGGCAGCGGCCTAGTGCTTTCTCAAGCTGCTCGGTAAACAGGCGACGGTTAGGCAGTAATGTCAGGTCATCGTATTGCGAGCGTTTTTCGAGTTCGATTGTGCGCCGCATGACGTCGGTGGTATCGCGGAAAGTAATCACACCACCTACCAGTGAGCGATTGCCGTCATAGAGACCCTGGCCATTAATACTTAAAACAGTGTCGTCCTGGTTGGCGAGTCGATAGACGGCTAACTGGTTGGTGAACTTTTGCCCGCGGCAGACCTTCACCAGTGGCAATTGATCGTGTTCAACCAAACTCTTGCCATCTGCAGCAATACTGCAAAATGCCCTGGCCCAGTCAGCATCTGTTTGTTGCCGTGGTGAGAGATCCAGAATGGAACGAGCGGCAGGATTTATGTCGAGCACGTGTCCGTGGCGATCAACCACAATCACGCCGTCATTAATGCTTTTCAATATTGACAATACGGTGCTGTCGGTCTCCGATAGCCGCATCAAAAGCCGGTGTCGCTGGGCGGCGTGGTCAATCACCACCTCCAGTTCCTGTTCGGTGATCGTATCAGCGCAAACATTGCCCTGCGCCCCGGCGCGAACCGCTGCAATGCCACGATGCTCGTGCGTCTTGCTGGTCACAGCAATGAGCGGATAACCAGAAAAGGTATTCATTAGTGCAGCCAGCGATTGCCCGGATTGAGCGATGCCAGGGCCAACCTCGAACATAATCACATCAATCTTGTCTGGCGCATCATCGGGTATCGACAGATCATTGGATTGTGTGAGCTGCCCGCACGAAGCGGAGCTCTTGATGTTGGCGCAGAAATCGGCGGCAAGTTCACTGCAGCCAAGGTACAGAATCGAGCGGCCTGCCATCAGGCGAGCGCTGCCCGGGTTTGCAATCGGCCCGCAATTGGCTGCTCGCTATCGAATAGCGGGTAAGTGTCTCTGTGTGCCATAGTTATTCTTATTTAGAGTGGTACATCGATTGAAGCAACGCCAGATCGAGCTTGACGCATAATACCAGAATCACGGCGAAACTCAGCCGGAAATCAAGCATTTGCCCGTTTTGTCGGCCCCGGATTTAAACCATTGAGAGCCATGAGACATCAAACTATCAAAGCAAGGGGAGATTTGGCCATTGGATGCGCTCTTGACGGTAAATATCGCGGAAAAACACCGTGAGGCAGTGCCGGTGACAGTAGATATCGCTGACGACGAGCACCACTGGGTCCGCAAGGCCCAGGCTCAGGATACTGCTGCATTTGAGGTGTTGTACCGGCTACACGTCGATAAGGTGTACGGGCTTTGCCTGCGCATGACCGGCAATGCCAGTGAGGCAGAGGACTGCGCCCAGGACGCATTCATCCAGGCATGGACCAAGTTGGACAAGTTTCGCGGCGAGAGCGCTTTTGGGACCTGGATGCACCGGGTTGCGGTCAACACGGTCCTTGGCCGGATGCGCAAATCGCGTCGCGAACAGGACCGGATCCGGGCGGTGGCCGAGGTGTCATCGGTACCGGAGTCGATAGGAGATAATGGTGGCCTGCGGGACGTGGAGCTGGCGATCAACGAATTACCAAGTGGAGCACGACATGTTTTTGTACTTCACGCAGTTTACGGATACAGCCACGGTGAAACGAGCGGCATGCTTGGCATCGCGGAGGGCACGAGCAAAGCGCAGTTCCATCGCGCACGGAGATTGCTCTCGCAACAACTGAAGACGGAAAGCACATGAACGATATAGATGACAAAAATTTCGACGACAAACTCATGGCCGCTGCAGCAGGGCTTGCTCCGGAAGTTAAACCGGAACGTGATTTGTGGCCGGGCATTGAGCAGGCAATTTCCACACCGGCGCGACCGGCGCGCACCGCGTGGAATACGGTCTGGGCACAGGCAGCAGCGGTTTTGCTCCTGGTTGGCGGTTCTTCCGGTGTGACTTACCTGGCCGTAACGGACAGCGCTAACTTGACATCACCAGTCGCGGCTGGACCGACGCTGGTTTTTGAATCGGTATCGGGCAGTTTTGGCAGCCAGTACAACCTGGGTCCGGCTTATCTGGATGCACAAAGAGACCTGGCGGGCAGGCTTGATGACGAATTGGACCACCTGGCTCCGGAAGTAAGAGAAGCAGTGGAGACTAATATCAAAGCGATTCGCACGGCGATCGCGGACATCAACGTGGCGCTGGCGGAAGATCCGGATAACGTACTGCTGCAGGAATTATTGCTGAGCACGTATCGGGAAGAGCTGACACTGATGAAACAAGTGAATGGCATTAATCAGACTGCGATGCGCAGAGAAGACATTTAGATACTGGCTGCCGGCATCGGGAAGGAAAACGAGAGAGATAAATGATGAACACATTATCACCAAAATTATTGCTGACATTATCGAGTCTGCTGAGCGTCGCTGCATTTGCCGCTGAGGACATCAACGAAACGATGGACGCAGCAGCAGATGGCATAGTAGCGATCTCCAATGTCGCGGGCTCGGTCGAGGTACAGGGTTGGTCAAGAAAGCAGGTGGAAGTTACTGGCGAGCTTGGTAGTGACGTTGATGAACTGATTTTCGAAAGGGATGGTAGTGAGATTCTCATCAAGGTCAAAGTGCCGCGCAATCATGGACGTCGAACCGCTTCTGATCTGATTGTAAAGGTACCTCAGGCCAGTGCATTAGAGATCAATACAGTCAGTGCTGATATCGAAGTAAATGATGTCGAAGGTGAGCAGGAACTGGAATCAGTCAGCGGAGATATCGAGACCGATGCACACGCAGAAGATATTGATGTCAGTTCGGTCAGCGGAGACGTGGTTATTGTGGGAGACAGAAAACCAATGCGCTCCAGGCTCAATTCCGTTAGCGGAGATATCGAAGCGGACAGCCTGGCTGGCGAGATCGAAGCTGAAACCGTCAGTGGAGATATGGAAATCGTGAATGGATCCTTCAAACGGGCATCGGCACACTCTGTTAATGGTGAAATAGTTTTTCACGCTGAGCTCCTGAACGATGGACGGTTAGATGTTGAAACAATCAACGGTGAAGTTGATATAAAGTTTGACGGCGATGTTTCAGCCCGCTTTGATATAGAGACCTTTAACGGCGAGATTCGCAATTGTTTCGGCCCGGAACCGGAACGCACGAGCCGTTACACTCCCGGGCGAGAACTTATATTCGAAGAGGGTGGTGGCAGCGGCAGGGTAACGATCCAGACACTGAACGGAGATGTTCGCCTCTGTAACGACTAGCTGTAGGAGCGGCAGCCTGTATTTTTGCAACTGGCTGCGGAATTGAGACGGGCGAAAGAGCGGAAACGCCGCGATTCTCGAAAATCGCGGCACGATGCTGCTCCCACGGATGATCTCAGAGCATCGACCGCCCAAAACCACGCGTCAGAGAGTAAACTTCAATGATGCGATTTTTTTCAGAACTTCGGCGTCGCCGTGTAATCCGCGTAGCAGGTCTGTACGCGGTCGGTGCATGGATTGCCACAGAGGTTTCCGCCACTGTACTGCCGCTGTTGCAGGTGCCGGAGAAGTTTGTCACCGGCATCGTCATCACCCTGATCGCCGTGTTTCCCGTCGCGATGATCCTGGCCTGGATTTACGACGTCGGACCAAGCGGAATAAGGCGAACTAAAGAAGTTGATGGCACGGCAGATGCCGACGATCGACCGGGCGTGTTGTTCCATATATTACTGCTCATTCTCGCAATGCTCCTCTTTGGCTACGCATTGTTCTATTTTGGCCAGACACGCGCGCTGCAATCTATCCCCCGCAATTCGATTGCGGTTCTGCCATTCGAAAATCTTTCCAGTGATGCCAGCAAAGACTACTTCAGCGATGGCGTCTCAGAAGAAATCCTGAATTTACTTGCCCAGGTTGAAGGTCTGAACGTTGCTGCGCGCACGTCATCGTTCGCACTGCGTGACAGCAATGACGATATACGGACGATTGGCGACAAACTCGGTGTTGAGACGGTGCTGGAGGGCAGCGTTCGCTGGTCCGGCGACAGCGACCGGGTCCGCATCACAGCGCAGCTTATAGATGCGTCCAGCGGCTATCATTTGTGGTCGGAAAATTTTGACCGCGATCTCAAGGATATTTTTGTGGTGCAGTCCGAGATTGCCAAAGCGATCGTCGATAACTTACGCATCAAACTTGGCACCGATCAGGTGAACTGGGTTGCGCCGACGGCAGACTCCGCCGCCTACGATGCGTATTTGCGTGGTCGTCAGCTTCTGAACCAGCGACGTGTCGGGGCAGTTCGTGAGAGTGTCGACTACTTTCAACGTGCAGTATCGCGCGACCCGGCGTTCGCACCGGCCTGGGCGGCAATGGCGGTCGCTTATCTAAGCTTGCCGAGTTATTCCGACGAACCGATAGAAGAACTACATGCGATGGCAGAGGAAGCAGCACAAAGAGCGCTTGTTCTTTCGCCGGAACTTGCTGAGGCGCACGCAGTGCGTGCGTGGCTTGCACAGTTTAAAGGCGAGTGGTCGCGTGCCGAGTTTGGCTATTTTGCCGCAACGTCCATGGATCCGAACGATGTCACGACTCGTGTCTGGTATTCCGGATTTCTCATCGCGACCGGCAAGCTGGCCCAGGGCAAAGTGCAGGCTGAGCGTGCGCTGGAACTGGACGACGACAATCCTTTGACGCAAGCGGCAGCGGCAACTGCCGCAATGGTGCTTGGTGATAACGAGTCGTGCGCGGCGCATGCCGGCACGGCCCGCGAGCTGGGATTTTCCAATATTGTGAGTGCCCTCGAGGGAATTTGCCTGGCGCGGCTGGCGCGATTCGAGGCAGCAGGTGCAGCGCTGGATATGACACACGGGCCGGTGATCGAGGACAACGCACTATCGTCATTGGCGGCGGCACTACCCGGTGCAGACAGTCTGGCCGCGGCGGCGAAAGTGGCCATGATTGACGAGAGCGAGTGGAGAATAGGTCCATGGGCGATTTGGGTGGCAGCTACTGCCGGGGAGCCAGACAAAGCGTTTACCTACCTGCAGCAGTGGTTCGACGAAACTGGCTATTTTCCTCTGCAGCTATTGTGGACACCGGAAGCCGGAATACTGCGCCGTGACCCGAGGTTTCTCGAACTCATGCGGGAATATGGTGTCACAAAGCTTTGGCGCAAAGAGCTTCCCGATCGCTGCAGGGCTGATAACGCGGACCGGTTCAGCTGCAGTTAGCCAGAGTATTTTATGCGTGCCGGCTCGCATTTGGGAGCCGATATCCAATGCATGTCACACTCCTGTCGACCTCTCTTTGCTATCATTTCGGCTGGACATAATGTCGTTGGGTACGACAGTGTCCGGGCACACACACATCGCGAAGGGTAATAAAAATGGCTCGTTTGGTAAAAATACTCCTGTTACTGGTGGCAGGGGTGATCGGCTTTGGCATCGTCGCCTCGGTCGCTCTGTTTATATTCTTTGACCCGAACGACTTTCGGCAGGAAATTTCTGACAGCGTCAAAGAGGCAACCGGTAGAGACCTTGTGATTGAGGGTGACCTGTCGCTCAGCGTTTTTCCCTGGTTGGCTATCGAAGTTGGCCGAGCGGAGCTTGGTAACGCCGACGGGTTCAGTGACAAGCCCTTCCTGAGTTTTGATTCGGCACGCCTTAGCGTGCGCATGCTACCGCTGATACTGCAGCAGGAAACCACAGTTGGCACGGCGACACTCGATGGCTTAATGGTGAATCTCGAAGTTGCGGCTGATGGCAGCACCAACTGGGATGACCTCTCCGCTGCGGAATCAACCGCCGACACCGGCGAGGTGGATACTTACGGTGAGCCAACTGAAGTCGACGTCGCCAGCATACTTGTCTCTGATGCGAACGTTTCATATGCAGATGCGCAGACTGGCAGCACCTACTCGATGACCAACCTGTCATTCGGCACTGGTGAAATTGCGAGTGACGAACCGATTGATGTTGATGCTGAATTTGACTTCTCTGTGGCACCGGGCGAGATGGGTGGGCACGTCGAGATTCGCAGCACGATCACGATGACAGAAGATGCCACGCAATTTTCCGTCGAAGGGCTGAACGTTTCAGGAACGCTTCGCGGAATTACTGAAGAGTCGACCGAATTCAATTTCGATTCACGTGCTTTGCAAGTCGATACGACAGCGCAGAGCGTCGCTCTGGGCGAAATGGACATTTCAGTTCTTGGCATGGCGATGTCAGCCGACATCGAACCGTTTTCGTACGCCGGGGCTGTACAGCCGAGAGCAGAGTTGCGGGTTGCAGAATTTTCTCTTAAGGAGTTGATGCGCGCTCTGGATATCGACCCGCCGCAAACCGCAGATCCGAACGCACTGAGTCGTGTTTCATTCAATGCGAAAGCGCTCGTCGGTGAGAGCGACATTTCTTTGCAGGCAATGACGCTGGAGTTGGATGACTCAACGATGGTTGGCAGCCTGTCACTACCGATGAGTGAAAGCGGTGCGCTGCGATTCGATCTCAATGTTGATGCGATTAATCTCGATGGTTACATGGCGCCAGCGGAAGATGGCATCGCTGCAGCAGATGCCGAAGACGGCGGAGACATAGAAATTCCGGTCGACATGATTCGTGCGCTCAATGCCAGTGGCAGTTTCAAAATTGACCGCGCGTTGTTATCCGGCATGGAGTTCACCAATCTGCAGCTGGGCCTCAACGCCGCAAATGGCAGATTGCGTCTCTATCCGCTTTCAGCGGAGCTCTATGACGGCACTTACAATGGTGACGTGCAAATCGATGCAGCTAACGATATCCCATCTATTTCAGTAAACGAGAAAATAGCTGACGTTAATCTCGCATCACTCGCGAGATCGATGTTCGACCAGGACAACATTACCGGGTTGGTAAATGGCAGCTTTGTGCTAAGCGGCAGGGGGCAAAGCGTTGCAGAAATTCGCCGGGACCTGGACGGCAATATGGCGTTTGAACTCGTCGATGGCGCCTGGGAAGGCACCGACGTCTGGCACGAGCTGCGGGCGGCACGAGCGATGTTCCGGCAAGAGCCTGCGCCGGAGCCACGATTGCCGGCGCGCACAGAATTTACAACGGTGCGAGCCAGCGGTACGGTCACCGACGGTATATTCGAAAACGATGATCTTCTGGCCGAACTGCCGTTCCTGCAGATCACGGGCAGCGGCATTGTCGATCTCCCAGCGGCACAAATTAATTACTCGGTCCAGGCACGCGTGATTGAACAGCCGGAATTCGTCTCAACGGTTAGCGCTGCGGAACTTGCCGATTTCACCAAAGCCTCCATACCGCTGAAGATATCCGGGCCATTGAGCGCACCAAGCATCCAGCCGGACATCGAGGCTCTTCTGCGTCAGCAGGTTGACCAGGCGATCGAGGACAAAAAGGACGAGATCAAGAATCGGCTGTTTGATCGAATTCTAAAGGGTGACGGGGAGCCGAAGGATGAAGCGGCTACAGATGAGGAAGAGAGTCTTGAAGAGCAGTTAAAAAATAAACTGCTGAAAGATCTCATCGGACGATAATATTTTGGACAGGAACCCAAAAAACAGGATTTGCTGTCTGCTTGGCGTGCTGTTGCTGTCTGTTTCAGCAGTGGCGCCCGCTGCTGAGTTTCGTGACATCACGGTAGATCGTGAAGATAGCCTCTACAGCATGCGTTCGGAGGTCTATTTCGAGGTTGAACGTGAGTATTTGTACCGGGTATTGACAGATTTCGATCTCTTCAAAAACTTTACCAGCGCCATTGTGGAATCGAACAATGTTGAAGCGGATGATAAGGGCAGACCACAGTTCTATGCGCGCATGGAGGGCTGTGTGTTGGTCTGGTGCAAGTCTTTCATCCGCAATGGCTACCTGGAGTTAAGCCCGACTGCAGAGATTGTCGCTATTTCTGACCCTGAGCGGAGCGATTTCAAAATCAGCCGGGAACGCTGGCAGCTCATCACTGAAGGTGAGGGCACGTTGATGATTTATGAATTTGAGATGGTGCCTGCGTTCTGGGTGCCGCCCCTGGTCGGCCCGTTTTATATCACGCGAGCCCTTAAATCCGGCGGAGTAGACGCAGTCAATCGAATCGAGGCGCTTGCCGTCGGCAAGAAGAACAAACAGCTAGCGCTTCGCAAAGCGCATCAGTAATGAGTTCAGAGTCACTTGCGAAAAAAATTCTTCGCTGGTTTGAACTGCATGGTCGTAAAGATTTGCCCTGGCAAAAAAACGCTACACCGTACCGCGTCTGGATTTCCGAGATCATGCTGCAACAAACGCAGGTGACCACGGTTATTCCTTATTATGCCCGGTTCATGGAAACCTTCCCTGACCCCGTCGCCCTTGCAAATGCAAATATGGATGATGTCTTGCATCACTGGTCAGGACTTGGCTATTACGCAAGGGCGAGAAACCTGCACAAAGCGGCAACGATTATTCGTGACGATAACGGTGGCGATTTTCCGTGTAGCTTTGACGATGTCGTTGCCCTACCTGGCATTGGTCCGTCAACAGCCGGAGCGATTCTCGCCTTGTCACGTGGGCAGCAGCATCCAATTCTCGACGGTAACGTCAAACGCGTGTTGGCGCGGTTTCACGCTGTCGCCGGATGGCCTGGAAAAACCTCGGTCGCAAAGGAGCTCTGGCACCATGCTGCGCAGCATACGCCGACGCAAGATGTTGCGGCGTACACGCAGGCGATCATGGACCTTGGTGCAATTGTATGTACGCGTAGCAAACCGAAGTGCCACGTTTGTCCGTTAAGCAGCGATTGTGCTGCCCATAAACACGGCGCAGAGATGGATTTCCCGGGTCGGCGTGAGGCAAAAGCCAAGCCGTTAAAAAAGACGCAGATGATTTTGTTGCACTCCAGCGTCGCCGTATTTTTGGAGCGACGTCCACCAACCGGCATCTGGGGTGGTCTCTGGAGCCTGCCCGAACTCGCAATTGAAGAGAACGCAGACAACTGGTGCGAGGAAAAGCTGGATGCAAAACCTGCGAACCTGACGCAGTGGCAAACGGTGCGCCATAGCTTCACCCATTTTGATCTCGACATCGAACCGATTGTTGTGCGCATAGATGGGGTATCGAGTAGAGTGGCAGATACCGATGACGAGATCTGGTATGAATTCCAGTCGCCGCAGGTAGTTGGTATGGCTACTCCGGTATCTGACCTGATAGAGAAACTAAAAGCAGAAGTGTTATAAAAAATGTCCCGAACCGTTAATTGCATCATCCTCAAAAAAGAAGCAGAAGGCCTCGACTATGCGCCGTACCCTGGCGAACTCGGTCAGAGAATTTACGACAGCGTTTCGAAGGAAGCCTGGCAGAGATGGCTCGGCCATCAGACAATGCTGATCAACGAAAACCGGCTTACGCCCATCGAACCCGAGGCCCGTCAGTTCCTGGCAGCAGAAATGGAAAAGTTCTTTTTCAGCGGTGGCTCAGAAAAGCCAAAAGAATATGTTCCGGAATAACAGCTTGCGGTAGGTTAGATCTAACCGTGCCAGGCTGGCCGCCTTATTGGCGGACGTTTTTCGAACTCAGGGTTTATCGCGGTAAGATGCCGCTCCCACAGGCACAGCGCAGGATCCGTGCGAGCGGCGTCTCGCCGCGATTCAATAGCCTGCTAGTCCCGCAAGCAAAACTGCACAGCAAACATCTGATCTGCGTCCGTCCAGGTTGCGTCGACCTTGAAGCCTGCGCGTTCCGCCAGATCGGCAAAGCCTTCGCAGGTATATTTGTGTGAGTGTTCTGTCAGCAATTCCTCGCCCGCAACAAATTCGATGCGCTCGCCTGCCAGGAGAACAGTCTGCCTGCACTGGCTGATGAGATGCATTTCGATTCGTCCAAACTCTGGATTGTAAGCAGCCCGATGACGAAAGTTATCGAGATCGAAGTTGGCGCCGAACTCGCGGTTGATGCGTCGCAGAATATTAAGGTTGAATTGCGCGGTTACCCCGGCACTGTCGTTATAGGCGCGCTCGATGATCTGTACGTCCTTTTGCAGGTCGATGCCGATCAGCAACGCACCATTTTCGCCAGCCTCGTGATGCATTACCTGTAGCAATTCGTGCGCCGCATCCGGCGAAAAATTTCCGATAGTCGATCCCGGGAAATACACCACATTGCGTATTGGCATGACCTGCGGATTGGGTAAATCGAACGGTTGTGTAAAGTCGGCCGCAACAGGAAGTACTTCGATATTTGGAAAATCTTGGCTGATGGCATCGGCTGCCTTGATCAGGTGGTCCCGGGAAATATCCACAGGCACATAGGCCGCAAGCTGCTCAAGATGCTGCAGCAGGATGCGAATTTTCAGGCTCGAGCCGCTACCAAATTCAATCAGGCTTGCCTGCGGTCCGATCCGTTTTGCCATGTCCCCGACATGCTGCTGCATGATGGATAGCTCGGTATTGGTCGGGTAGTACTCCGGCAGATCACATATCTCGTCGAACAGCTGCGATCCACGCTCATCGTAGAAATACTTGGGAGACAGGCTTTTGTGTGGTCTGCGAAGCCCGTCAAGTATTTCCGCCAGGTCATCAGCGATTTTGTCCTGTTCGGTCAGTTGTACCGGTTTTCGCAATAACTGTGACATCGACATTCAGCCCGCGCCGTCTTTGGCCAGGCGGATACCGAGAAACTGCCAGCGGGCATCCGGGTAGAAAAAACTGCGATACGTCGCGCGTATGTGATCGGCCGAGGTGACGCAGGAGCCACCGCGTACGCTCACCTGGTTGCACATGAATTTGCCGTTGTATTCGCCAAGGGATCCTGCCAGCGGCTTGAAGCCGGGATACGCTGCATAAGACGACGCGGTCCACTCCCAAACATCACCAAACAGTTGTGACTGACTGCTATCTGCCGCAACCGGATGCAAAAACCCGGCTTGCATAAAGTTGCCGCGTAACGGCGCAGCGGTTGCTGCCACCTCCCATTCGGCTTCCGTCGGCAGGCGTGCACCGGCCCAACGGGCGAACGCGTCGGCTTCGTAGTAGCTGACATGAACCACGGGAGCGTCATGATCGAGCTCACGTGAACCACCAAGGGTAAATTCATGCGTCAATTCCTCGTTCCAGTACAACGGGCGATTCCAGCCACGTTCGTTAATGGTGGCCCAGCCATCCGAGAGCCACAGTTCCGGCCTGTTGTAGCCGTCGTCCCGAATAAAATCGAGGTACTCCGCATTGCTGATAAGACGCGAACCGAGGCTGTGTGGGTGCAGGAACGTTTCGTGTCGCGGCGTTTCATTGTCAAAACAAAAATCGCCCGTCCCGGCACCAATTTTCCGCACGCCGGGCTCACCAGCAACAAACTTGTGCTCCACAAATTCACGCCGCGCCGCTATCGGCAACGACGGATAAACGGCCGGTTGCAGCGGATTGCAGGAGAACACGTGTTTGATGTCGGTCAGTAACAACTCCTGGTGTTGCTGCTCATGATTGAGCCCCAGAGTCGTCAGGTTCGCGACCTTCGGATCAAAAGTACTGGAGGCCAGCAGCGATTGCATCGCATCGTCGACATGTGCACGGTACTGTAAAACCTCCTGTACCGTGGGTCGGGTCAACAACCCACGCTGCGGCCGCTCATGCATGCTGCCGACAGAGTAATAATAAGAATTAAACAGGTAGTCATAGTGCGGATTGAATAGTTTGTAATCACGCACATTGGGCAGCAGGACAAAATGCTCAAAGAACCACGTAACATGCGCGAGATGCCACTTCGCCGGGCTGACGTCGGGCATGCTTTGCACAACGTAATCCTCTGTTTGCAGGTGGCGGCAAAGGTGTGGAGTCGTTGCCCTGATACGCAAATAACGAGAGCTCGGAGTTTCCAGGGGGCCGTTGACCGTAACGGCGGCCGCTGCAGAAACCATCAGTATGTCCTTGGTAGGGGTTAGTGAAAAAGGGTACGACCAGTGAATTGCAATGTCAAAAAACACCGAAGTGCAATTTTGCACCGCCTACTGTAACGGCAACTCGGTGGTCTTCCTGACCGTCCTGATCGCAACGCTCGAATTGACCCGCGCAACGCCGGGCAAGCGGGTCAACGACTCGTTATGCAACCGCTCAAAATCCGCCATGTCAGCAATAACAACCCGTAACAGGTAATCAAACTCGCCGGTCATTAGATAGCACTCCATCACTTCGGGAATGCTCTGTACAGCCGCTTCAAAAGCGGCGAGCTCGCTTTGCTCTTCACGACGCAGCGCTATATGCACAAACACCGTGCCTGAAAGCCCCGCTTTTTTCTGCTCGAGCAGCGCTGCATAACGCTCAATCAGGCCGGACTCCTCGAGTGCACGGACGCGACGCAAGCAGGCGGACTCGGACAGATTCACCAGGCCTGCGAGCTGCACGTTACTGATTCGACCATCGCGCTGTAGCGCTGTCAGTATTGCTCTATCGAACTTATCCAGTTGCACGGCATAATCTGCGAAGTAAGGGTCATTAAGTGATGGAATATGCCACAATATGGTAAAAATAGCACCTAAACAGCAAGCAGATTGCGTGAAGTGCAGGGTATTCTGCGGAATAATTTCACGGCATACCGTCTATGAGGACAATAAGATGAAAGTAGGGGTACCTAAGGAAATAAAGATTCTGGAATATCGTGTCGGCATGGTGCCGGCGGGTGTTCGCGAGCTGGTGCATGATGGTCATGAAGTTATTGTTGAGACCAATGCCGGTGCTGGCATTGGCATGACAGATGCTGATTACGAAGCCGCCGGCGCCAAAGTCGTCAGCACGGCCAAAGAGGTTTTTGCGGAAGCTGAGCTAATAATCAAAGTTAAAGAGCCGCAGCTGGAAGAGTGCAGCATGCTGCGCCCGGAGCAGGTGCTGTTCACCTATCTGCACCTGGCAGCTGACCCGGCCCAGGCCGAAGCACTGGTTAAATCCGGCGCGACCGCAATCGCGTATGAAACCGTGACTGCCAAAGATGGTTCATTGCCTTTGCTAACGCCGATGAGCGAAGTTGCCGGACGCCTGTCAATTCAGGCCGGTGCCTATGCATTGCAGAAAGCAAATGGTGGTTGTGGCGTTCTCCTCGGCGGTGTGCCGGGCGTTGCGCCCGGAAAAGTTCTGGTCGTCGGTGGTGGAGTCGCCGGCACCAATGCTGCTGAAATGGCGGTAGGCCTCGGCGCACAGGTAACCATTCTGGATCGATCAGTACCACGCCTGCGCGAAATCAATGATATTTATGGCGGCCGGGTACGTACAGAATATTCCACAAAACATGCCATGGACGTCCTGACAAAGGATTCGGATCTGATCGTCGGCGCAGTTCTTATCGCCGGCGCGGCAGCACCTAAGCTGGTATCAGCGGAGCACGTCAGGCAAATGAAAGCCGGCTCTGTATTGGTCGACATATCAATTGACCAGGGTGGCTGCTTCGAAACCAGCCGACCAACCACACATGCGGAACCAACCTACGTTGTCGATGATGTTGTGCATTACTGCGTAACCAACATGCCGGGCGCTGTGCCGCGAACATCGACGTTCGCTCTTACCAACGTGACGTTACCATTCGTCAAGGACCTGGCCAATTTCGGTTGGCGCGAAGCGCTGAGTCGCGATCACCACCTGGCGCAGGGACTCAACGTACACGCTGGCCACGTGAACCACGAAGCAGTGGCGGACGAGCTCGGTTATAATTATCTGTCAGCGGACGATGCCGTGAAAGCAGCCTGACCTGGTTGCGTTCTTAACAGGTTGAGATTAAGCCGGGCAATTGCCCGGCTTTTTTGACTGGACTCATAAGATGCGAATTCGTCGCTGAGTTTGGAAGCCGATAATGACCTGGAGCGCGCGACAATACTGCGCCGAGCCTGGATCATTCAGTCAGGTGGACGCATCAATATTTATGAGTCCGCGACGCACACCGCATTGCTGCGGGATAATTCGCTAAAGCCGCGCAGCGAGGCGACTGCCCTGGTCGATCGCGCGTTTTGCATCCAGCTCCGTCGCCACTTCGGCGCCGCCAATTACGTGGCTCGGTAAACCGGCAGCCTGCAGCGGTTCCTGCAATTCCTGCAGCGGCATTTGCCCGGCACAGATAACGATATTGTCGACGTCCAGCCAGGCAGGATGTTCGTGATTTTTGCCGTAGGTAATGAGGAGCCCTTCGTCGCCGATACGTTCGTAATTGACGTCAGCGATCATCTGCACGTTCTTCATCTTTAGCGTCGCACGGTGGATCCAGCCAGTCGTCTTGCCCAGATTTGCGCCGAGTTTGCCGGCTTTGCGTTGCAGTAGCGTTACTTCGCGGCTCGGTGGCTGAGGTCGGCCGGGGGCGAGGCCCCCTCTCGCCTGGGCAGGATCGACAATACCCCATTCGGCAAGCCATTCATCGAGGTGCAGTGTTGGTGAATGATTGTCCTGTACGAGAAACTCTGCGACGTCAAAGCCGATTCCACCGGCTCCGATAATGGCGACTCTCTTGCCAACCGCTACCTGCTTACGCAGAACATCGACATAGCTAAGTACTTTCGGGTGTTCCTGTCCTTCGATCCGTGTGTCCCGTGGTGTGACACCGGTTGCGATAATGACGCCGTCGCAGCCGCTGGCCAGCAGCTCACCGGCTTCAATACGCTTATTCAGATGCACGCGAACGCCCTTCAATTCAACCTGCCGATTGAAGTAGCGCAGCATCTCGTGAAATTCCTCCTTGCCCGGAATTACTTTAGCCATGTTCAATTGGCCACCGATCTGCGCTTCTGCCTCGTACAGATCGACATCGTGACCACGCTCGGCCAGCACCAGGGCGGCGGAGATGCCGGCAGGTCCTGACCCTACAACGACATAATGGCGTCGTAATTTTGTCGCAGCGTAGTTCAGTTCTGTCTCGTGACAAGCGCGCGGATTTACCAGGCAACTGCTCATCTTGTTCGCGAATGTGTGATCCAGACAGGCCTGATTGCAGGCGATGCAGACATTGATTTCATCGGCCCGCCCGTCGCGCGCCTTCTTGACGAACTCCGCATCGGCTAACAGCGGTCGAGCCAGAGACACGATGTCAGCACAACCCTCAGCCAGTATCTGCTCGGCTGTTGCTGGCAGATTGATGCGATTGGAGGTCACCAGAGGAATGCTGACTTCACGTTTCATCTTCCTGGTCACCCAGGTGAAGGCGCCGCGTGGCACCGACGTGGCGATCGTTGGCACGCGTGCCTCGTGCCAGCCAATTCCCGTGTTGATTATGCTGGCTCCGGCGCCTTCGATCGCCTTTGCCAGGGTAACTGTCTCTTGCCAGCTGTTGCCTTGCGGAATCAGGTCGATCATAGACAGGCGGTAGATGATGATGAAATCCGTGCCGACAGCTTCCCGGGATCGCTCTGTGATTTCGACTGGCAAGCGCATGCGCTGTGAATAGTCACCGCCCCATTGGTCCGTGCGTTGATTGGTGTGAGTTACTAAAAACTCGTTAATAAAATAGCCTTCGGAACCCATAATCTCGACGCCGTCATAACCGGCATCGCGTGCCAGCTGCGCGCATCGAACAAAAGCCCGTATTTGTTTTTCGACGCCTGAGGACGACAAGGCCCGTGGTGTAAATGGCGTTATTGGCGAGCGAATACGCGATGGCGCCACAGAAAACGGATGATAGGCGTAGCGGCCCGCATGCAATATTTGTAGCGCAATTTTCCCGCCCTCAGCATGCACTGCCCGGGTAACTTCCTGATGCTTCGCTGCTTCGCCGGAGGTTGTGAGTTTGCCGGCAAAGGGCTTCACCCAGCCGGCCCGGTTGGGTGCGTAGCCGCCTGTGATGATCAGGCCGACCCCGCCCCGCGCTCGCTCGGCAAAATAGGCAGCCAAACGATTATGCTTGTTGCCGTCTTCGAGCCCGGTGTGCATGGAGCCCATAAGCACCCGGTTTTTCAATGTCGTAAAACCGAGATCAAGCGGTGCGAACAGGTGCGGATACTTTGTGCCAGTCAACGGTTGTCCTTCATTGCTTCTAAGAGATGCGAGTAAACGTCGTATTCAATACAGTAATGTACAGGTCACATCAGAATAGCGGAAATTTGGAAACTGGCGTTTGTCGGTGTACCAGGCCAAGAGAATCGTCCGCCCAGTGGGCGATGCCCCAAATCCGCAAAAGAACCGCAACACCGCGCCAACTCCTCAGCTCACCGCCAGGAAACCCGACTTTATGGGACAGCAGTGAGCCCCACCCAGCTTTTAGCGGATCAACCAGCCACTCGAATCAGGTGAAATCCGGCATTTATCTTGACGGGAATCAACAACATCTGTCTAATACCCCGCTCTTCACCAAGGTGAGCTGCCGGCCAGGTAGCACGATTGCGAGCCAGAATGCCGCGCTGATTCAAGCCGATGTGTGAGGTTTAAGCCCAATGTAGGCCAGGTAGCTCAGTTGGTAGAGCAGCGGACTGAAAATCCGCGTGTCGGTGGTTCGATTCCGCCCCTGGCCACCACTCTCTTCAGGTGTATTCCGGGCACATAGTCAACGCTTTGTCCGGTATACGGTGTTAACCATGTGTCCAGAACAATCTGTAAATTATCTGTCGAGTACGACAGTATATTCCGTGTGGCACAGCGCCTCCAATTGGATAGTCACGTCAATGCGAATCGTCACCCTTGTTTTTCTAATCCTTATCACTTCATTAGCGGCAATAGCGGATGAGGTAGAAGACGACGAAAGGGCGGATGGGGTAACGGCGGTTGACCCGCAAAAGGACACTCGCCCCGGAGTCGCACCGGACATACGTGACGATGAATCAAGGTTAAAGGCACAAAAGGGCAATTTTGTTGCCGTGCCAATCCCATTCTCAAACCCAACGCTTAACGAAGGTCTGGTTGCAGGCGCAGCCTACTTTTATCCGCAGTCCGAAGAAGAGAAAAAAGTGGAGCCCGCATCACTCACCGCAATAGGCGCTATGTATTCGAGCAATGACAGCAAGGCGCTCGGGATCGTGCAGCAAAATTACTGGAGAGGTAAATGGCGGTTTACCGGTGGTTTGGTGGCGGCCGATCTCAGGCTCTCCCTGCTTACACCGGAGGAATCAACCAGCGGAAGTAATGTCGATTGGCATTTAGAAGGCCAGGTCTTTTTTTTGAAGCTTGCAAGGAAGATCAAGGGAAACTGGTATGGCGGCGTTCTTACACGGTACGTGGATGCTGATCAGACTATTGAGATACTGGATCCGGATGAGGAACTTGATCTCGACGTGGAATCCCAATTGCGTTCTGTAGGTGGGGGATTCTATGGCGAGTATGACACGCGTGATATGCCAACGAATGCCTACACTGGCCAACACCTAACCATCAACGCTCTGTTCAATGACGAAGCGATTGGTAGTGACCGTACCTATCAGTCATATAGCGCTTCCTTTCGGTCTTATCACAAGCTATCGGACTCATTGGTCCTTGCCTGGGAGTTGCAGAGTTGTAAACGCGCTGGCACAACCCCTTTATGGGACGCTTGCAGGCTCAAGCTGCGAGGTTTTGCGGCGACCGATTACATGGGCAAAGTGACCACCTCGGGTCAGGCTGAGGCTCGCTGGCACCTGAGCAAACGCTGGGGAGCGGTTGCCTTTGCAGGCGCTGGATACGTAGGTAGCTCATATAACGGCATTCGTGAAAACGAATCCATCCCAAGCTATGGTGTCGGCGTGCGTTTTTCGGTGTTGCCGGCGAAGCGGATCAATATTCGCGTCGACTACGCCCGATCTGTAGATAGTGACGCGGTTCTCCTCTCGGTTGGCGAAGCTTTTTAGGCGTCCCTTGTCGCGCGGAAAAAGCACAAAACAGGGTCAGAGCAAAAACTCCAGGATTTTTACTCTGGCCCCTAATTCGAGTTCTTTTCGGTCGGCTCTCGAGTGGTCCTTGTCGCAAAAGACAAAGCAGTTTTGCAGTGCGATTTGCTTAAGAAACCGCGTGTCGGTGGTTCGACGGATTCGTGCCAGTAAAGCGATCAATTGTCTCGTCGTTGATAAGTAACAAGCGCCCCTCAGCCGGGCTCCGAATTTCCATTGGGTGTCAGACCAAATTCCGCGGCGATCGCCTCTATTTCAACGAGCTCTTTGCTGGATGAAATCCCGTCAGCTTGCGCAATGGCATACATCGAATTAAGGAAATGCTCAGCGCGATTATTGTCGAAAGCCGGATTCATGATGCGATTATCCATTCCGGACATGGCGCGCTTCTGCATCATCGACATTTCCATGATGAATTCAACCTCGGCAGCCTCCAGCTTTGCCACCTCGTGCAATATGCGACGCATCTCGTCTCGTTCGCTGTCGGTGACTTCACCATCAGCGTAGGCGATTCGAGCCAGGGCGAAGGAAAATGTGGCCAGGTAGTTTGCCGAGTTTGGATCATGTTTTTCCAGCAGGTTCAGCATCCGGCTAGCGCCCTCGGAAACTACCTCACTCAATGACTTCATATGACCATCTTCGAGATGCAAGATGCGGTCCGCGACATCAAGAATGCGATTGTCATGGGTCACCAGGATAACCGCCGAGCCGTCCTCGCGCGCCAGGTCCTGAATAAGCTCAACCACGTTGCGACCTGATTGCTTGTCCAGCGATGCCGTGGGCTCGTCGGCCAGCACTATCTGCGGACGATTCACCAAAGCCCGGGCGATACCGGCACGTTGCTTCTGCCCTCCTGACAATTCCCGCGGGTACTTGTGTTCGTGCTCCGCCAATCCGACTCTCTGCAACACCGTGGCAATGCGATTCTTGTCGTCCCGATCCTTGACGCCGTTGAGTTGCAACGCCATTTGCACGTTCTGGCTAATAGTGAGGCTGTCGAGCAGGTTGTGGGACTGGAAAATATAGCCAATTTGCCGGCGTACCTTGATCAGAGCCTTTTCTCTGGCGCTTAGAAGCTCCTGGCCCAACACTTTGACGCTGCCTTTCTGCGCTGACCGCAGTGCACCGATGAGGGTGAGCAGGGTGGTTTTCCCCGAACCGGAAGGCCCGGTCAATATGATAATTTCACCGCCCTTGATCTGGGTACCGATATCGAACAGAACCTGCTTCTGCAGAGCGCCTTTGCCGAATGAGTACGACACATCTTCGAGAGCGATTCGGACACCGGCATCCATTAAAACACCGCTGCGGGATCCGCGGCCCGAAGATTGCGCAGGGCCATCATCCCCGAGCCAGCGCACATCGCTAATGTTAGCGCGAATACCCCGAGCGCACTCTGCATGCTCATTTCCAGTGGCAGGCGCGTCGCGTCGGCACCCTTGGTAAACACGAGGTGAGCTATTCCCATTCCCGGGAGAAAACCGAGTACGGCCAGTATGACCGCCTCCTGCAGCACCACATTACGCAGGTAGCCATGGGTGTAACCCATGGCTTTGAGCGTTGCGTACTCCTTCATATGATCCTGCACATCGGCAAACAGTATCTGGTAGACAATAATTAGCCCGACAATCAGGCCCATCACGGCCCCAAATGCGAAGATATAGCCGATGGGCGTGGTCTTGTTCCAGTACTGGATTTCCAGGTTCATAAACTCCTGCCGGGTGAGCAGGCGTACATCCATCGGAATCGCCTGCCGAATCCGCGCCTGTACTTCCACAGCATCCTGACCCGGTTCCAGTTTGATTAAACCAAAATCGATGGCCGATTTTTCTCGGGTAGGCAACAGCCGCAGAAAATTGAGGTCGGAAGTGATGACCCCACCGTCAAGGCCAAATGACGTACCCACCTCGTACATGCCGGCGATGGTAACGCGGCGATCGTTGATCTCGGCGCTCACCGGCTGGCCTGCATCCAGTAACTCCCGGACCGGTCCGTATTCGTCACGGCCGCGCCGGTCAAAAATAACCTGGTCCGGAATTTTGATGGCTTCTATTTTCTCCGCGCTGAGCAAGCGTCCGAATCCCGGTTCGGAAGGATCGAAACCAATGGCCAGGATGTTGCGCGCATTCGACGGGTCAACCGGATTTCGCCAGCTAACCAGGCGCATATAGACCGCGGTAGCCGACTCGACCCCATCAAAGCCAAGCGTTTGGTAGAGTCGGCCCCGGGGAAACTGCTTGGAGGAAACCATGAAATCTGTCTTGGGACTCAACATGGCCAGGTCGTAATCCATTGCCGTGTGATAACGCACCGCGCTGACAAACAGCGCCTCACGGAATTCGAGCTGCACGAAAATTAATATTACAGCGAATGCAATGCCCATTATCGCGGCGACAAGCCGAAGTTTCTGGGCTTTAAGTTGTAGCCAGCCTAGCGGTATCGAACCAAACATCAGGGCAGGATCTCTACCTTGACCTGCATATTGGTAAAGCGGGAAACCGCGGCACTGTCATCCAACAGGATGAACACTTCAACTACCCGCGCGTCAGTCTTCGCAATAGGGTCGGTTCCAACCGCGTCAAGCCTTCCCACTTTCAGCGAGATGCGATCCACTTTGCCGGTCAGCTCCTTATCCATTGCAGACGTTCGGATTCTTGCAAGCTGGCCGACCTTTACACTCGTTATGTCGGTTTCATAGACCTCTGCGACCGCGTACATACGATCGGTACGTCCGAGTTCCATGATGCCCTCCTGGCCAACCCGTTCACCGGGATAAGCGTGTATTTCAAGCACCTGGGCACGCAGGGGAGAGCGGACCACCGACAGTTCCAGGCTCGCTTTGGCCGCGGCAAGATCGGCCAGCGCAACATCAAGACCCATTTGCGCGGTGTCCAGATTAGACTGGCTGGTCAAGGACTTTTTCGCGAGGTCTTCGTGCCGCGTCATTTCGTCACGGGCATTGGTAAGGATCGCCTCGAGCCTGGCAACTTCGGCATTACGCAAGTTGTAACTGTCCAGACGAGCGACAATCTGGTCGGCTTCTACCCAGTCTCCCTCGGCAACCTCCAGCGATTTCATAACGCCGCCGGTCATTCCGCCGCCGGAAGGCCCGGCTAGCTGTACCACGCCATTCTCGGGTTCGAGCCTGCCCAGACTTGAGATCACTCGCTCTTCAGCCGCAGCGTAGAACGAGATAACAAGGCAAAAAACAGGTATTAGTCTCAGGCTTGGCCGCATAATTGCTTCCCCTTACATCTTGTCGTTGTTATTCGCGCATACCCACGGGGTTATTCCGGACTCGGTCACGGAGCTGCGCGTTTATTAGTCAATATTAGTCTAAGCCACTGTGCCTTGCTCGTCTTCAGAAAATCGGGCCCGGGCTTCGTGAACGCCATCCATTAGAGCGCGAATTTCCACCACGAACTTTTCGAACCAGAGGAATGCGTAGGACTTCAAATCCTCCACCCTGACCTCGGCGGTATTGTCGATCTGCATGAGCGATCGGGGCAATTCACCATTGATTCGCAGGTAACGTTTGCCCAGCAGTTGCTCACATTGGTGTGCGCTGACCGAAGAACTGGCACTCATCATGTGATCCAGTAGTCCATGAGTCAGCCAGTCGAGTATGCCCCAGCCTCGCGATTTTTCTCCGATTCTGTCGCGGTCCTCCTGACTGAGGTCATGCGTGGGCCTGCCAGTTCCCAACGACAGCATCCAGATATCTTCAAGTAAATGTCCCATCGCCAGCGCTTCGCTGATAGCGCACTGGCTAGGATCATTGGTAGCCAGTGCACCGTCTATTAGCCAGCGCCGCTTTGGCGCAGTCGTTGCAACCGGCGGGTACATGGTGGGCGCTGCGGTAGCGGCGTCACATATTTCCGCCAGCGGTGGGTTGTAGACAGAATCATGGCCGCGGTTGTTCTTGAAAGTTACCAATTCCCGATTGATAAAGTCATAAGCAAGAATAAGAAGGTGCTTGTCGACTATGTCATTGATGAGCGCCCCATCGGCCTGTGCTTCAATATAGGCACGTTTGTTGATGCCATCGTACTTTGGCTGATTCTGCAAGCGACCCAGCATCTTGTCCCAGATAGACTTGTCAAAGATGTTTGTCATCGATTCAGACGAATAGCCGTCGGTCACAAGTTGCTCCATGCTGCCGGCGTTACGGGCCAGATAGGCCGCCACAAGCGCGCCGGTACTGACACCGGCAAAGAAATCGAATTCATTCCGCACCGAGATCTGCTCTTCGCATTCGATGAGGTTCAGTACATTGACTGGGATGACGCCTCGAGACCCACCGCCATCGATGCTCAAAATAAATATCGGACCCTTCACTGACACAGCCTGACTCCAAACGATTTCTTGCCGCCGGGAATAGTGTTGCCCCTGAAGCGGAAATACGCAAGTCGCTATGGCCGGCCCGTTAGCTTGCTGAAAAATATAGCCTTGGAGCTGCCATCGCCAAACTGAAAATCCGCGTGTGTGCGCCACGGTATGTCACCGACTACGGACAGCTGCGCTGTCCTGATTCACTTTGCGAATCGGTCTGCCGTGCCCATAAGTACGACCATTTAGTCGATTGGTGGAATCAATCGACGAACAGGGCCGCCAATTAAAAAGAGTCAGTTAGGTCGATCCCGATTTACGCCCAAAGTGGAGTGAGGCGCATCAATTTCGAATCAGGTGGTCGGGCGTCATTTTGATAACCGGGATAACCGGGGTTTCCATGACATCACCTGTATTGCGACACAGCGTATTCGCCAGGTTTGTTTTGCGAGAGACCGTCAGGATCATGGATCCTGCCAGAACACCCAAATACTCCCCAGTAGCGCAACGGCGATGCTGATATCCAGAATGACCAACGCTATCAGAGCCGGATAGTTGCCAATCGCCAGTCTCGAAAGTGACGCCCCAAGCAGGACCATCGCGGTTAAGAAGAGATAAAATCCCGGCCGAAATGCGTGCCACAATTGCGGGTCGTCGAGGGCAGCGATCCTGTCCAGGTTCTTGCGGCAGAATCCGCCGAACAGGTATCGTGCCTTGATTCCGCCAATCAAAAGCGCGGCAGCGACGGCGAGCCACGACCAGGTTTCACCAGGTTTCAAAGCGATTGCCTGTTCAAACAGGCTGGCACCTTTCAACAACAGAACAATGGCGCCGCTAAACCAAACGAGCCCGGAGACGATTTTGAGTGTACTTTTCGATACTGCTATCACGTTCCTGGTGATTACTCCGGGTCCGGTTGAGTGGCCAACCTATCTAAAAAGGATCTCAGGTCATTGCTGTCCCATGAATTCAAAATCGGTGCCCGGATGAAGTATCAAGTTGGCCTGGGTGGCTCGCAATCGCCCGCTGGGCGGGCTCCTACAATGCTAATTAGCAATGTAGGAGCCCGCCCAGCGGGCGATGCCCCAAATCCGAAAAAAAATGCCGGAACATCGCGCCAACGCTTCAGCCCACCGCCAGGAAACTCGTCTTTATGGGACAGCAATGGTCCCAGGTCTATTTTGCCGCGACATTGCCGGATTTTGACGCAAGGACGATGATCCAAAAAATAAATCTTACGCTGTTTTACTCAAAGCTAACCGGCGATACCATCAAACCCCGATTGGGAGACACCTTGTTGTCCAGCAGTTCAACCCAAAGGGTGGCGAGATCCTGCAAATCGCGGGTCCACTCCACGGTCATTTCGTCCTGCACTTTTTTGGCGACTTGTGCGCTTGCCGTTATAGCTTTTGTCATCGCTACCCCTGGCCCCCATTCGTCATTGCGCTTGCCAATCTGCGCCGGCGCGAAAAAGAAAGTGGGCCTGGCCCCCGGTAAAGTGCCGGTATTGCCCCGTTGTTCCCAGTGGGTGGCACCCACCATAGCGCTTTCCACCATGTTGTCGCCCAGCAGATTGTGTAGTGCTGTGGTCAGGCGCGCATCTCCGGACATGTCCACATAGGCTGACGGCACAGTCGCGTCGACGTTCGCCTCCTCACCGTAGACGACAATGTCGTCGCAACAGGCCAGTCTGTCGACAAAGGCGACATTGGAAGGAGAAGTCAGGCCGATAATGCGCTGCGTGACCTCAGGATCGTTGTGCAGCATTTCGGCCAGCCCAAAACCGGTTTTGGAGGACACGGAACCGATCAAAACTTGTCTCGCACCAAAAAAGTCGTTGTCCACCAGGTAGTCGTAGATCAACCAGGACGTAGCGAACAACGGAAACAGCAGGCAGCGCTCGACGTCCATCGCACGCAGGAATTCAGGCTCCGCCGCGGTTCGCCGATAGGCGTTATAGAGTCCGGGCAGCTGCTCGCGATGAGCCGCGACATCGACGAACTGGTCGTCACGAATTTTGCCGGGAAGCAGTACCGCGTGACTGCCCATCGGGAAAAAGCCCCACAGGCGATCACCTACCGGCACCTCAACACAGTTCGACTGAACCACGTTGGCACAACCCCAGACCGGCACCTTGCCCCAGTTGCCTTCGGCCGGGTAGAAGCCCCAATAGCCGATGGTGTCTCCGGAGATGGCGTAACTGACGTTATTGGACGTCAGAGCGAACTGGTCGATGGCGACCAGTACTTCGCCTTCTTCCAGTGACGGCAGAGGGGAGCGGACAAGCCGGGTTTCTCTCAGGTCCTGGCGGTCTACCCACAATTCGGTGGATTGGGTCATTAGTCTCTTCTCTTGTTTGTTAATGGCAGCGTCGCACGGACGGAACTTCGCTGCAAATAGCATCCCCGTTATGCATCGGGCACAATCGGTCGCTTGCTTGACCTCAAGGTCGCCTGTTTTCGCAAGGGAATGAGCACAGTTGCACGGGCTGGAGAAAAGAATTTGAAAGATGAAACAGATTACCTGGTGGTTGGTTGTGGTGCTTCTGCAATGGCATTTACGGATGTCATGCTGAAAGAGACCAACGCAACCATTACCATCCTCGATCGACGTCACGCGCCCGGAGGACACTGGAACGACGTCTATCCCTTTGTGAAGTTGCACCAGCCTTCAGCAACCTATGGAGTTGCGTCACGCGCACTGGGCCGGAACAGAATTGACGAGACTGGATTCAACAGCGGTCTCTACGAGCTGGCTTCGGGATCCGAGATTACACATTATTACCATGACCTGATGCAGAACGAGTTCCTGCCCTCCGGCCGCGTCGACTACCACCCTTTGAGCGACTATGTTGGCGACGGAGAATTTGTGTCACGTCTCTCTGGCGAGCGGCACAAAAAGACAATCAGGAAGAAGCTGGTTGATGGCGGCGTGCTTGCGATGGAGATTCCGCTAACTCACGAGAGAAAATTCGAAATTGCCGACGGCGTTAGCTGCATTCCCCCGAACGACCTGGCGCGCGTCGCGCCGAATCATGAGCACTACACGGTTCTCGGTTCGGGAAAAACGGGTATTGATTGCGTCGTTTGGTTGCTCGCGAACGGAGCATCGCCAGAGTCAATTTCATGGGTGTTGCCGCGCGATCCCTGGCTCCTGAATCGTGCTCAGTTTCAGCCCGGCGAATCGTTTTTTGAGGCGTCAATCGGTGGTCTTGCAACGATGTACGAAAATGCTGCTGCCGCGACGTCCGCCGATGATCTTTGTCATCGAATGGAGGCAGCGGGTCAGTGGTTAAGACTCGATACCGACGTCTGGCCGACCATGCTGCATGGCGCGACAGTCAGTGAGGCGGAACTGGAACAGCTGCGCCGCGTTGCCAATCCGATCCGCATGGGGCATGTACATCGCATTGAACCAGGCAAGATGGTGCTCGCCGACGGCGAAGTCGCCTGCGATTCTGGCACTTTGTACGTCGATTGCACGGCCAAAGGTGTCCCCGTGGGGTACCTCACGGACGATCCTGTCTTCGGCGAGAATGTAATCTCACTCAAGATGGTGCGACTGTATCAGCCGACTTTCGGTGCGGCGCTCATCGGTCACATCGAAGCGTCCATTAACGACCTGGCGGTGAAACAGCAGTTGACGCAAACAGTTCAGATGACCGACAACGTAGACGACTGGATCCGCTCTCAGGTGACGAGTATGTCCAACCAGTTCGCCTGGTCGCAGAGCAAAGAATTGTTTGCCTGGATTACGGAAAGCCGGCTCGATGGATTTGCGAAGCTGGTCCGTTCTGTTGGCGAAGACGATCTTGAAAAGCAGGCCGTCGTTCGCAGGTTGGCAGGAAACGCAGAGCCTGCGGCCAAAAACCTTTATCGCCTGGCGATGCAAAGCGCCTGATATTCGAACGCGCTCGTAGTCATCGGGTGTCCGGTTTACTTTAAGAATAAACCTGACACTTTTTTCCTTTGATCACATCTCTAGTGTGCTTCGAACTACGCCTTTTAGTTGCGGCAGTAGCGACTTGGAAAACCACGGGTTCTTCTTGAGCCAAATGTTGTTCCTCGGACTTGGGTGCGGCAAAGGCATGACGCCCGGACCATAGTCCTTCCATGCGCGGACAGTTTCAGTCAGGTTTTTCTCGACGTGCGGTAAATGCCATTTCTGCGCGTACTGGCCAATAACCAGTGTTAACCTGATTCGCGTTAGTTGTTTCAGTAGCTGTCGCCGCCAGGCCTTCTCGCACTCCGGTCTTGGCGGAAGATCGCCGGATTTTCCAGTGCCCGGATAGCAGAATCCCATCGGCAGGATTGCTATTTTTATTGGATCGTAAAATATATCTCTTGTTACTCCCAGCCACTCCCGCAGCCGGTCGCCACTTGGATCGTCAAACGGCACGCCACTTTCATGTACCCGCCGACCGGGTGCTTGTCCGGCAATTAGAATCGTCGCTTGAGGGTTCAACTGCACAACAGGCCGCGGGCCCAATGGCAGAAACGGCGCGCACAGTTGGCACTTCTTTACCGACTCAAGGAGATCGGCGAATTGAGGATCACCCGGGTATTCACGGCTCATTTTTTGGTCGCCTCTCGTGACCAGATAGGAATCCACCGGTCGACTGAATCGGCGTCTGTGTTTTATCGTTGGACACCCAGGCTACGATTCCCAGCTCCGTTGGTTTCAAACTGATATCTGGCAGCTGTGTGTTGGTTTCGTAGCTAGTGCCCACTTGGTCGAGTCGTGCGGATACGACCCCCAGAGTGACGAAGTCGTGGCGTAGTGACTTGCCCTTGTTTTCGCCGGCTTGGACTTGAGTTTCGAGATTCATACCGACCACCGCGACATGCAGCACGACTTCACCATACTTATTGTGTGGGGCATCGAATCGTGCCGAAATGTTCTCACCACTAATTCGCACGGTCAGTTCCCCCGCCGGACTGTCGTCGGCCACTAATGCTGCAGACGTTCGCCAGCCTTGCCAGTCATATCCGTTAAGAAAAACGCCTGGCGTATAAACGACACGAGCACCGCCCTCAGCTGCGTAGCGTCGCTGTCGGTCGCCAAAATCGGCTTGTGCAAATTTGTCCTTCCAGCCGATATAATCCCAGTAATCAACGTGAAATGAGATTGGGATGAAGTCCCTCCATAACCCGGGGTCCGCTTTTAGTTTACTCATCCATCGATCCGCAGGCGGGCAACTGCTACACCCCTCGGATGTGAATAGTTCGATCAGGCCAATACGCTGCGGGCCACTTGAAAATTCCTCCGTTACATCGCTTGCTACCGCGAACGGCAGCCCGCACATCAGTACAACCAACAACAGGACGCAATTCCAAAATCTCCGCATGACAATTGACCTTTCGATTTAGCGTTGTTCATAGAGACCATGTTTGTAGTTGATCTATTACTGGCGAACACGCAAAAGCTGACTAATGTTTCTTTGACCGTTTTATTTCAGTAAGCGTGCAACCCTATTGACGCTGCAATGAAAACCGGGAAAACCGGGGTCGAACCGCGATTTAATGAACCCTGACTGGCGCACTACGCCGGGCTGTATGGCATGTTGCTATATATCTGAAATAAAGTAGCGGGGTCGACGTGGCAATCCGCGGCAAATACTTTTTGTTGCCAGGTAATCATTCTCTAAAAGCCAATCGCCATCTCACTAAATCGCGGTTCGACCCCACTTTCAGGGTCACCAGAGTATTCACGGTTCACCTATTGACCGCCTTAGTTCATTCGGCGTGCATTCATAACGGCGCTGAAATGCTCTGCTCAGCGTTCGTGCCGACGCAAATCCCGTGGCATCGGCGATTTGCTCGAATGGCGTGGCAGAGTACTTAACCAGGTTGTGCGCTTTCATAATGCGCCAATCTGCGATGTAGGCCATTGGGGCAACACCGATAACCTCCTGAAAACGTCTAACCAATGTCGCCCGTGACATGCCGACTCGTTCGCCGAGCAATGTCAGCGTCCAGCCAAATTCAGGTTCCTGGTGAATGAGTGTGAGCGCACGATAAACACGCCGATCACGAAGTGCGGCCAGAAAACCGGATTCGTCTTCATTCTCACGAACGTAGTGATTGAGAAGTTGCAGGAATAGCACTTCGGTCAGCCGGTCAGCAATGCGGCTGCCGAGATTCTGACTGCCCTGCATTTCAGTATCGATCAACTTGACGATCGACCAGATGGGCCCTGCCGACTCAAGCATCGAAAAGTGCATCATCTCCGGCAACGCGTCGAGTATCGGGTGTGAGGCTCCCTGATCGAAATTGACCAATCCGCACATCAAGCGATTCGTTATCTTTCCTTTTTGAAAAAGCGGGTTGCCGAGTTCACAGGCCCTGCCAGCTTGAGCGCTGGGGACCAGTTCGCGACCCGGTTTGTCGGCGATCCAGTGGGAACTCCCGTTTGGCAGCATGACGATGTCCGCTTCTTCAGCCTTGGTGGCATCGTGGGCGTCGGAGCCGATGAAACATTCTCCGGACAACATGATGTGAAAGCGCGGAATACCCAATTCCGACAGAGACATACCCCATGGCGCCGCCAGGTCGGAGCGAAAAAACACAGAGCCACGAAAGCGCAGCGTTTCAAGGATGTCCCCAAGCACGTCAAATGCCGGTCCCTGTTTGAGTCGCTCAGGCACTCGATTGATCTCCTGGGCTACGCGGACTAAAGGTGTTGTCTCCTACTATATGCCGCATCAGAAAGTTCGCATCAATTGATGCGCGCAGAATTGACGGGAGAGTAACAATGTTCAAGTGCACTACCATATTATCCACGGTTTCCAGAACTACATTGGGGCTAATTCTAACGATCGTTGCGGCGAGCGCCATGGCTGAGGAGTACTTCACGATCAATGACGGTCAATTAGAGCGCCCAACCGGGTATCGCGAATGGGTCTATGTTGGCACGCCAGTGACGCCCAACGACCTGAACGACGGCAAGGCCGCCTTTCCCGAGCATCACAACGTCTATATCGATCCGAAAAGTTGGGCCCACTGGAAAAAGACCGGAGAGTTTCGTGAAGGCACTATTCTCATGAAGGAGCTGGTCAGCGTTGGTTCAAAAGGCGCGGTGAGTGGCAATGGCTATTTCCAGGGGGACTTTATTGGTCTGGAAGCCACGATCAAGAGCAAGAAGCATTTTCCGGACGAGCCTGGCAACTGGGCTTACTACAGTTTCTCGACACCAGATCTTAAGACGTTAGCGACAGAGGCAAAGGCATTTCCGACAGCGTCGTGCAACGGCTGTCACGCCGGCGCGGCGGCGGATGACTGGGTTTTCACTCAGTACTACCCGGTGTTACGTGCAGGAAAAGCAGCGGGCGAAGAAGGGACGGGCGGCAAGCGATCTGATCTGTCCGAGGAGAAATAGTCATGCGCCAAATCCGACTCATTGGTATTGGCGCCGCAGCTGCGATTATCGCAGGATTGTCGCTGACTGCGATCGCAGCAGATGAAAGCTTTTCACCGTACGTGGATGAACGCGGAAATATCAGTTTCCCGGACGGGTTTCGTACTTCCATGGTGCACCTGGGGTCCTGGTTCGTGCCGGAAGGCGGCGCGAGCGGCTTCCATGATGTGTACACCGAAAAGGAAAGTGTTGAGGCGTATCGCAAGACCGGCAAGTTTCCTGACGGCGCCACAATCGTCAAGGAGCTGCGGGCGTCCGATGCAGGCACCTACACCACAGGTGCGAACGTCAGCTACGCAACCGATGAGCTTAAGCAATGGTTCGTGATGATAAAAGACACGCAAGGACGTTTTGAAAACAATCCAGTCTGGGGCGATGGTTGGGGTTGGGCGCTATACAAGCCCGACGACAGAGGAACAAATGTGGCAGCCAACTACAAGACCGACTGCCTGGGCTGCCATGTACCGGCCAAGTCCAAAGACTGGGTGTATACGGAAGCGTATCCGACCTTGAGCAAGGAGTAACGGTTATACATTGCACGGCGCAATTTTCTTAAGGAGTAATAACGATGAACACGACAAAAGAAAAATTAAATCGACAGGAGCTGCGATCGCGTCTCACGCCAGAGCAGTATCGTATTACACAGCAGAAGGGCACCGAAGCCGCCTTCTCGGGTGAATATGTTGATTGCAAGGATGATGGCACGTACTCCTGCGTCGTGTGTGCGAACCCGTTGTTTCGTTCCGACACGAAGTACGACTCAGGATCCGGATGGCCGAGTTTTTGGATACCGCTGGCAGGAGACAGGGTGCGTACAGAACTGGACGAGAGTCACGGAATGCGGCGCGAGGAAGTTCTGTGCAGCAATTGCGATGCGCATCTCGGCCATGTTTTCCCCGATGGGCCGAAGCCAGGCGCAAATCGATATTGCATCAACTCCGCGTCATTGGAATTCGCCGCGGCTGCAGAGAGTGATGCCTGTGACGTAGCATCTGCTGACGGAGTTTCATAATGCACTCGGTTGCCCCTGAACTGCGGGAACGACGAACGCCAATGCCGATTCCGGATAGTCACTTCGTCAACGGCGCGGAGCTGAAACCACCGTTTCCGGCTGGCCTTGAAACGGCCGTCTTCGGAATGGGTTGCTTTTGGGGTGTTGAGAAGCGCTTTTGGGAGCTCGAGGGCGTCTATACCACGGCGGTCGGATACGCGGGCGGGACTTCGGTGCACCCGACCTACCAAGAGGTGTGTGCGGGAGACACCGGGCATGCTGAGGTCGTACTCGTGGTGTACGACCCAGCTGTGATCAGCTATGAAGCATTGCTTAGGTCATTCTGGGAAGGACACAATCCCACTCAGGATTTTCGCCAAGGCTACGATATTGGTTCGCAATATCGCTCGATCATCATCGCCTCAACTGACGTGCAGCTCAGGAAGGCGCAAGAATCGAGCATGCGTCATGAAGAGAAGCTTTCGTTGGCCAGCCATGATCGGATTACCACCGAGATCGAACTCGCGTCGTCTTTCTATTACGCCGAAGAGAAGCATCAGCAGTATCTCGCCAAGTACCAGGGCGGATAGCGTGCATCTCTAATCGATGATCTGTTTTACTGCACCCCGGTACTCATGAAGCATCGGCGAGTGCCGGAATCGTCTTTTTCAACATCAGGTACATATAAAGATAGACAAACATCGCCGCAACGGAGGCCGTCGCACACAATATGAACACGCCGTCATAACCGAAGCCGTAAGCCAGTACCGTCGCCGCCATATTCGGGCCGAGAAAATTACCCAAACCCTGCGCGGCAGGGATCAACGCAGGGAATCTGCCGGAATGATCGACGTTCGCGATGGTTGCTGCCTGGTAGATGTCAACGAAAATCCAGCAGAAGTTAAAGAAGAACATGCTGACCGCCACGGAAGCGTTAGTGATGCCGAAAACGAGCATCAGGACGATGCCGGCCTGGAATACCAGGGTGACAAGCAACGGTCGTGCCAGTCCGTAGCGGTTACTGAGTAGCACGGCGAACAGGCAACCAATCACCGAGAACACGGATGACACCCAGAGCATGCTGGCGACCCATTCGGGTGAAGCGTCGGTGCCCACAGTGGATAATTCAATATAAGTCCAGTAAGCGCCGATGTTGATATAGGTAAAGACGATCGCTGTCAGCACCATCCATGGCACGTAAGCGGGTACGTGTTTGTGCTCGGCGTGATGCAGACCACCGGGCTCCTCAACATCGACCTCGACATCCAGCGCCCTATCCGCCGGACGCCTGGGTAGCCACGATATGAATAAGAGGCCGATGATGTAGGTGGCAATGAGCGCTACGTAGACGCCTTCAATAGAGAGGAATGGCAGCAGCTTGAGCTCGGCGCCCTGCGAACCGGCGAAGGCGAATAGCTCTAAACCAAAAGCGAACGCGGGTTTGGAGTGACCGGCGATGGTTGCTACTGCGATACCGGTATAAATTCCACTGCCGATGCCAGCTGCCAGGCGGAGCCAAAGCGTGACTTCGTAGCTTTGATAAAAAATACAGAGTGCGTTCGCAGCAATCGCTAACAGTGCTGCACCTGCCACCATGTAACGACGATCAATTCTGGCTACATATATCGCCGAGATCACGGCGCCGATCGCAAGCCCTCCAAGATCAGCACCGGCCACCCGACCAACCTCGATCTCGGAAAATCCCAGGTGGTTAACCCACGCCGTGCTGATTACGGGGAGACCGACCATGACCGCATAGCCAGCCAGGGCCATGTAGATGCCGATGGTCAGCGATCGCCAGTCGTCGAATTCAGTCCGGTGATGCAGCAGTTTGCTGTCGTCGTCAGTCATCCTGATTTGCTCCCGAATTTCTTAATTCCGTTTGAACATGAGACAGGCCTTGCGGTCGACCGCCAGTCTAACGCAGTCGCCAGCGGTGGGCGCCATCGCGTATAGGCATCGTAATACGAATCGTTGCGTGAGATTTGCGAAGACGAGCTGTGAACCGCCAGGTGAGAATGAATTACCTGGCTTGTTCTGCTGCGATTTGCCCGGAACTCATGGGCCAGGACGGGCAGGCGTTCTAAAAACAGACCTGACACCTTTTCGTGTAGAGGTTATGCGGTAGCACTGACCAGATAGCATTTTATGGGGAGCTTACGACGCGTTGCTGAGGGAGTGACACTTTGAACATGCCAGCAACGCACCCAAGAGCATTTTCAACTACATCGGTCCAACTCTGGGTGCCTTTGTTTGATCCGTCTGTGGTTCATTGGCATCGGCAACACGTGTTGCCTGGCACGAACCGGGACTCAGCTTGTTCTCAATCACGCATCCTACGTTATACGTCTGCAAGTCGTGAAGCGTCTGTTCTTCAGGTTGTGACGCAACCTGATAACGTACGGCGAAACCGAATTCGAAAGACGCACCCGCGGCTTTATCCGGAGTCATCTGTCGGTAACCCGACTCGATGTCAATTACCTGAGAAGAAAACTCACGCATATCTTTCACAACGGATATTCCGGGCGGGAGATCGATCGGTATTTCTGTGTTGTGCGCTTTCGAATTGTAGTAAAGGGTTTCCGCCGTCAGGGTCACGTACTCGTCCGTCAGGTTAGAGAAAGTCACCGACTGTTCTTCAATCATGATGCGAAGATGGTCGTCGACCAGGTTGAACTTTGGATACAGCTGCTCAAAGTCGCGTGACAATATCGTTACGCCGATCTGCACCCTGGTCGGTGACTCGGCGGAGGCGATAACCTGTTCCGGGCACTCGGTATTTAACAAATAGTTTCCGTACGAAATGTTTTTGCAATGCACGTTGTAGACTCGCGTACTCGGCTCAGTCATTTCGACCAGCCATTCTTTCTGTGCGAATACTTCCCGTTGCAATGCTGCCATCGCAGACTCCGCTTTTGCTGCGCAACGGCGGGCGTCGCACGGCAGGATCGTGTTCTTTTCCAGGCTGGCCGCTGGCTTCTCAACTCCATCTGCAACAGAGAGATCCACGAGTTGAGTGAAATCGATATCGTCCTGGTAGTATTCCGTCAATCCACTCATTGTCGGCTGTACTTCCAGCTCTACACGGTCGGTGCGATTTCTCGTATCCGACATTTGCATCGTTAGATCGGACAGTTCCTGACGGGCTGCGCTAACTTCGGCGTCGTATTTCTCGACCAGTGCGATCAACTGTCGCCGGTCGACGTCGAGACCGGTGTTTACCAATCCCTCATCCACAGCGCGATTAAATTCAGCTTCATTGAACGCGGTCTCGTAGGTCTGCTTTATATTGGTAACCTTGCCCGCTGTACCGACGGCGATGCTGCCGTTGATGATCTTGTCTAATACACCAGAGTCTTTGTCGCGGAACGGGTGAGTGGGGCTGCAGCGATGGCCTTCCGGATAGACCTGCGGCATGCACTCGGCAACGCGGGTATCGAATGCCGGCGACAGGTCATTCAGGCGAACCGCGTAACCTTTTTCAAAATCAGATTCCGATTCAGCGACCGTTGTAAACACCCAGGACCCGGCGCGCTCTCTGACGAGATTTGCATAGACAGGACTACTGCCAAGGCTTCCGCCGCCGGCAGGATCGGTTGCTAGCGGTACAACAGATTCTTGAGGCGGGTTACTGCCACAAGCTGCGCACAAGACAGACAGGAGCACCAAGACGGAGCCCCGCATAAGATTACGTTTCATATTCATTCGCCCAAACGAAGTGTGAACCGGTAATGGCGCGGAGTATAACGAAAAGGTGGGTGGATACTGTTAGGAATTGTGTCGCATTTTGGCGACGTACTGAAGCATTGGCGCGATGTTCCAGAATTTTTGCGGAATTGGAAATCGCCCGCTGGGCGGGCTCCTACAATTCTAAATAGTAATGTAGGAGCC